>Ga0070674_100000634_pt1 | contig 17689 bp, 7 predicted proteins | sample KBSM33metaG_FD_65344 | JGI IMG/M metagenome (GOLD analysis project Ga0070674, IMG submission 65344) | Miscanthus rhizosphere microbial communities from Kellogg Biological Station, Michigan, USA - KBS M3-3 metaG | ecosystem: Host-associated > Plants > Roots > Rhizosphere > Soil ... | reverse complement strand
TTGCCCATCGCGGATGCGTTCCATTCCTTCGTGTCGATCACGCGAACGCGGAGACGATCGGCGGCGATGTACGGCGGACGCAGCCGGTCCATGATGCGGCGCACGCGCGCGACGCGCGGGCCGCTGTCGGAGATGTCGCCAATCTTTGTCGTCTTGCCGGCAGACGAGGGCTCGTACATCATGCCCTTCGAGACCCACTCCTTCTCGATCTGATCGGTCGCCTGCAGTACGTCCTTCTCGTACATCGCGACGCCATTGGGCTTGGCCGACACGCTGTCGGCCGCGATGGTCCCATCCGGCTGCCGCGTGCCGTTGACGTCGACTTCGTACCCGAGCGGAATGTCCTCGAGCGCGCGGATCTTGTCGCCGTGGAACGTCGTTTTGGCACCGGTCCGGACGCGTTGACCGTCAACGACCAAAATGCCGCCAGACTTTCGGAACTCGGCGTAGCCCGAGGCGTGATCGGCGGTGCCGACGGACTGAACGGCCACGCCCGCGACGAGAGAAACGATCACGATAATCGTTCGTCTGCGTGTCATCGAACCTCCAGCCCTCGTGGATGAATGCTGCGACGACCGGTCACGGCCGCTACTTGAACAGATCGTCAAACGCCTGGCGTGCGCTCGGCGGTCCGGAGGCCGAGGAGCCGGTCTCACGTTCGACCTTCCGCTGCGCCTCGAAGTGCGGACACGTGTTCCGCTCGTCCTTCGGGCTCACGCGAGCGGTAATCGGCTGATCGCACTCGAACCGCTGACCGGTGTCGAAATGGACACACAGAATGCACGCGTGCAGATCGACGCCGCACCGTGTACACCGGGCGTCGGTCGCCACGTCGCCAGACACGATGTTGCCGCAGCGCGCACACCGCACCACTTCCCGGAACCCGGGCATGTTGAGCGCCCGAGGCCCGATTCGATCCCGCGGATGCTCTTTCGGCGGTGGCGGACCGCTCGGTTTGGGCTTCCGGTCGCGATCGTCGTCCTGGTAGCCCCGCTGACGGTACTTTCGGTCGGACATGGATGGAGCCGCAGGCGTGATCCACGTGACCCACCAACGACGACCAAGATTATAGCGGCAGGGCTTGACCGCGCAGCAGTTCAGCGATTAGATGCCGACATGACGACCCCGAGGCGCCGTCTGGCGCTACCCGGCCTTCTTCGCCCTTGTCTCTTCACCGCCTTCGGCTTGCTCGCATGGACGCCCGCAGGGGCTCAGACTCCAGCCCCGCCCCCGGTCGCGCAACCACCTGCGGGACAACAGCCTCCGGCCACCGCACCCAAGCCGGCTCCTCGAAAAGCCCCGGCGGCGGCAGCGACTCGCACGTCGACGGCCACTGTGTCGGTGAGCGATGCCAGCGGCCACGGTCTTCAAGGCGTCACGATTACCGTGACCGGGCCGGTGCCGCGGTCAGGCAAGACCGCCGCGAACGGCTCGGTACATTTCGCCGGCTTGAAGGCGGGGGACTACCGTATCCGGTTCGAGCACGATGGATTCTTCACACTGGAGCGCGACGTCACCATCAAGGGCGGTCTCCCGCTCGAAGTGGACGCGTCCCTGACCGAGGCACCGCCGCCCCCCGAGCCGCCTCCGGCTCCCGCGCCGGTCGCGCCGACGAACACGGCGCCCCCTGGCGAGGCGGCAAACCTGCTGCTCGTGGACTACATCGAACGGAATCCGGTGAAAGAAGATCAGTTGGGTTGCACCGCGAGCGCGCGGACGACACTGCTGCAGTTGAAGGACCCGCTGCCCGAGCAGTCGCGTGCAGATGCCGACGAAGTGCTCTATGTCGTGGCCGGCGAGGGCACCCTTCGATTGGGAGGCAAGGACCTGCCGCTCCGATCGAGCTCGCTGGTCATCGTACCGCGCGGGACGACGCGCGCGGTCACGCGGAAGGGCCGCAACCCGATGTACCTGCTGTCCATTGTGTCCGGAGCGCCCTGCACCAAGTAGGACGTACGAGTCGCGTTCGTCTTCGTATTCGCCGTGCGCAAAGGGCCTGGCGGCTAGTCTGAGCGGCCGGCGACCTTGGCCCACGTGTCCTTGAGGCCGACCGTGCGGTTGAAGACGGGACGTCCCGGGGCAGAATCGGGATCGACCGCAAAGTAGCCAATCCGCTCGAATTGATAGCGCGCGCCCTCGGCGGGCGACGCCAGGCTCGGTTCGACCTTGCAGGAGCTCAGGACCTGAAGCGCGTTCGGGTTCAGCGCCTCGCGCCAGTCGCGATCCTCAGGCAGTGATGCCGGATTCTCGACCGTGAACAGCCGATCGTAGAGGCGCACTTCGGCGTCGACCGCATGCGCGGCCGACACCCAGTGCAGCGTCGCCTTGACCTTGCGGCCATCCGGCGCGTCACCGCCCCGGGTTGCTGGATCGTACGTACACCGCAGCTCCACGATCTCGCCGGCGTCGTTCTTGACGACACCGGTGCAGGTCACGAGATATGCATTCCGGAGGCGCACTTCGCGGCCGGGCGCCAGGCGGAAAAACTTCTTCGGCGGATCCTCCCGAAAGTCATCGTGCTCGATATAGACGATGCCGGAGAACGGCACTTTACGTGTGCCGGCTGACGCATCCTCCGGATTGTTGACGACGTCCATGTCTTCGACGGCGCCCTCCGGATAGTTCTCGATCACGACGCGGAGCGGATTGAGAACGGCCATCGCGCGCGGAGCGCGGCGATTGAGATCCTCGCGCACGCAGTACTCGAGCAGGGCGACGTCGATGACGTTCTCTTTCTTCGCGACGCCGATGCGATCGCAGAAGTCGCGGATGGCCTCCGGCGTGTACCCGCGCCGGCGAAGGCCGGAGATCGTCGGCATGCGCGGATCGTCCCAGCCGCGCACGGTGCCTTCTTGCACGAGCTGCAGCAGACGCCGCTTGCTCATCATCGTGTAGGTGAGGTTCAGCCGCGCGAATTCGATCTGCTGCGGACGCGGATCGAAGCCGAGCGACTCGAGCACCCAGTCGTACAGAGGCCGATGATCCTCGAACTCGAGCGTACACAGCGAGTGCGTGACGTGCTCGACCTGATCCGACAGCGGATGGGCGTAGTCGTACATCGGATAGATGCACCATGCGTCGCCGGTCCGATGATGCGTGGCGCGCCGGATGCGGTACAGCACGGGATCGCGCAGGTTGAGATTCGGCGATGACATGTCGATCCGCGCCCGCAGCACCCGCGATCCGTCGGGAAACGCTCCAGCGCGCATGCGGTGAAACAGCTCGAGACTCTCCTCCGCCGGGCGGCTCCGGTACGGGCTCTCGCGCCCGGGCTCGGTCAACGTGCCCCGGTAGTCGCGGATCTCGTCGGCCGTGAGGTCGTCTACATAGGCGTGGCCGCGACGGATCAGCTCTTCTGCCCATTGATAGAGCTGCTCGAAGTAGTCGGATGCGTAGAGGGTGTTTCCGGGCCACGCAAAACCCAGCCAGCGTACGTCTTCCTGGATCGAGTCCACGTACTCGACGTCTTCCTTCGCCGGGTTCGTGTCGTCCATCCGGAGATTGCACGATCCACCAAATTCCTGGGCGACGCCGAAATTGAGGGAGATTGATTTCGCGTGGCCGATGTGCAGGTAGCCGTTGGGCTCGGGTGGAAAACGCGTCTTGACGGTCGCGCGGCGCCCCGTCCGGAGATCCTCAGCCACGATGTCGCGAATGAAGTCGAGCGGGGCGGCAGCCGCCTCGGTCTTCGAACCCGTCATACGATAGAAGCGTATCAGATCGCCGGTATAATCCCGGCCTTCCCCAATGGCTTTCGTTCCGGGTACCGTCATCGGTCCGTACGAAATCATCTCGCTCCTGGGTGCCGGAGGCATGGGCGAGGTGTACCGTGCGCACGATCCGCGGCTGCGGCGCGATGTGGCGATCAAGGTGATCTCGCGCGCGCTCGCGAGCGATGCGGTCACGGTCGATCGCTTCATCCGCGAGGCGATCTCCGCGTCTGCCCTCAACCACCCCAACGTCGTCACGATCTACGAGACCGGCGAAACGGCGAACGGGCGCTACATTGCCATGGAGCTCGTGCAGGGCATGACCCTGCGCGAGGTGCTGCGTGACGGTCTCGATCCCGAACAGGCGCGCGATATCGGACGTCAGGTCGCCGAAGCCCTGGCCGTGGCCCACGGCGCACAGATCGTGCACCGCGACGTGAAGCCCGAGAACGTGATGGTGCGCGAGGACGGCTACGTCAAGGTGCTCGACTTCGGCCTCGCGCGAGTCGAGCGCGTGGAGCGCGACGGTGTCACCGTGTCGTTCGCGACCGGATCGGGCCTCGTCATCGGCACCATCGGCTACATGTCACCCGAGCAGGCGCAGGGCGAGGCGGTGACAGCGGCGAGCGACGTCTTCTCACTCGGTGTCGTGCTGTACGAAGCGCTCACCGGCCAGCATCCATTTCCCGCATCGTCGGCGCTCGGCGTACTGCACGCGATCCTCAGCGACGTGCCTGTGGCGCCGTCGCACCTTCGCGACGGGATGCCTGCCGCGTACGATCAGATCGTCCTCGAGTGCCTGCAGAAGGATCCACGGCTGCGGCCCACGGCGCTGGACGTCGCCAACAGCCTGAAGCACGCGTCTTCACGGGCCGCCGTGCGTGCGATCCCGGTCCCGTCGCGCGACCAATCGAAAGCCGTCGTCGGACGATCCGCCGAGCTCGCGATGCTCGACGACGCGTGGGCCCACGCCTCGGCGGGTCACGGGGGCGTTATCGCCCTCGCGGGAGAGGCCGGGTATGGGAAGACGGCGCTCGTGGAGGCGTTTCTGTCATCGGTCTCCCGAAAGGACGATCCCGTCCGCATCGGTCGCGGACGATGTTCTGAACGGCTTGCGGGTACCGACGCGTACCTCCCGGTACTCGAAGCCCTCGAGTCGCTGCTTCGGAGTGAAAGCCATGGCAGCCTCGCCCGCGTGATGAAGACGGTCGCCCCGAGCTGGTACACCCAGCTCGGCTCGCAGCCAGGGCGCAACAGCGCCGACGTCAACGACACCGGCGACGCCGACCGATCGGCGCAGCGGTTGAAACGCGAGATGACGGCGCTCATCGAGGAAGCGAGCCGGCTCGTGCCGATCGTGCTGTTCCTCGACGATCTCCATTGGGCAGATCCTGCGACCGTGGACCTGCTGTCGTATCTCTCGGTCCGGTTGCCGTCCAGCCGCGTACTGGTGGTTACCACACACCGGCCGTCAGTCCTGGCGCTGTCGAAGCATCCGTTTCTTTCGCTCAAACTCGATCTGCAGGCGCGCGGCGTGGGTCGTGAAATCGCGCTGCACACCTTGCCCGCCGAAGCGGTGACGGCGTACATCGACGGCGCGTTTCCGGGGCACACGTTCCCGGCCGCGTTCGCAGCACTGATCCATCACAAGACCGAAGGGCACCCGCTCTTCATGGTGGACCTGCTGCGCGATCTGAAGCAGCGCGGCCTGGTGGCGGAGCGCGACGGACGCTGGACGCTCGTCGAGGGTCTCGCCTCGCTGGAACGCGAAGCGCCGGAGTCGGTCCGCAGCATGATCGAGCGGAAGGTGGCCGCGATCGGCGAAGAGGATCGGCAGCTGCTCGCCGTCGCCGCGGTGCAGGGCGCCGATTTCGATTCCGCGATCGTCGCTTTCGCGCTCGAGCTCGACGAAGCCGACGTGGAAGAGCGGCTCGATCGCCTCGAACGCGAGCACGCCTTCGTGCGCTTCATAGAGGAGAAGACGTGTCCGGATCGTACGGTCACGCTCCGCTTCCGCTTCGCGCACGTGCTGTATCAGAACGCCCTCTTCGCGTCGCTGCGCGCGACACGGCGAGCGACGATCGCGGGGACCATCGCCGGACTCCTCGTCCGGCGGTGGGGCGACCGATCGGTCGAAATCGCGCTCGAGCTCGCCGTCCTTTTCGAAACGGCCCGTGCGCCCCTCGCCGCGGCACGCTACTTCAGTCTGGCGGCCCAATCCGCAGCTCGCCTCTTCGCGCACGCCGAGGCCGAGCAGCTGGCGGCCCGCGGTCTGCATTTGATCGACGCGTTGCCTGACGATGCCGCGCGGCGCGCGCTGGAGCTCGAGCTCCAGATGACGTACGGGCTCGCGGTGAAAACCCGAGCGGGCTACTCGGCGCCGGCAGTGGGCGCCGCGTACCGCCGCGCGCGTGAGCTGTGCCACCAGGTCGACGACCTGTCGCAGGTCATTCCCGTCATCATGGGACTGTCGGCGCACTACATCACGTCGGGCGAAATCCGCACGTGCCTCGATCTCGCCGAGCAGCTGCACGTCATCGCCACCCGTGTCGGGGATCCGCACCTCATCATGGTGTCGGAGTGGTGCCTGGGCGCCGCATACCATCACCTCGGTGAACTGGTCACGGCGCACGCCCATCTGACGAAGGCTCTCGAGTTGCACGACCCCGTCGTGCACGGCGCACGTGCCTGGGAAGTCGGGATCGAGCCCGGACTGTTCTGCAGTTGTGAAGCGGCGCGTACGACCTGGCTGCTCGGGCGGCCCGACGAAGCACTTGATCGCCTGGCCAGGGCGACCGGCCAGGCACGCGCACTCGGGCATCCGCAGACACTCGCCTTCACGCTGCTCTTCACGGTCCTGGTGCATCAGATGCGTGGTGATGCAACCAGGGCCGAAGCGGTGCACGGGGAGCTCGCGATCCTGTGCCGCCAGCGCGGCATCGCTCAGGAACTGCTCTGGTCGGAGCCGGCTCGCGGATGGATCACGTTCACCCTCGGCGAGCGCGAACGCGGCCTGGCTGAAATGAAGGACGCGCTCGCGAGGCAGACATCGACCCGCTCAGCGTTACTCCGCCCGTTCTACCTGCAGACCTATGCGGAATGCCTCCTTGCTGTCGAGCGCGTGCAGGAGGCGGCCGACGCGCTGCGCGAGGCGGAACAGGTGATGACCGACACCGATCAACGCATGTACGAGCCCGAGCTGTACCGCCTGCAGGGACGAGTGGAGCGAGCGCTGCGCCCTTCGGATCCGCGTGCGGGGCGCGATGCCTTCGAGCGATCGCTCTCGTTGGCCCGTGCGCAGCATGCGGCGTCGCTCGAGCTCCGCACGGCGATCGACCTCGCCGGTCTGCTGCGGGACGCGGGCGACACGTCCGGCGCTGCCGGCGTGCTGACTGCGGCGCTCGACGGCATCGGTCCCGGAGACACGCTCGATAGCCGGGCGGCGCGTGCGCTGTTGACGGCCTGCACAGCGTAGCCATTCGTTCATCACAGCTCAGTTTGTGGCCGGGTCTATACTGGATCCCTCGCGGTACAAGAGGGGGAGTGTGTGGGGCGTGCTCTGCTCGCTGGCGTTCTCGCGGTCCTGTTGCTGGCCGGGCGCCCCGCAGGACAAGAGGGAAAGTACGATCCGAATCCGATCTTCCGCCTGAGCGTATCCCTCATACAGCTCGATGCCGTCGTGACCGACCGCAAAGGGCACCACGTCACCGACCTCGGTCCATCCGACTTTGTGGTCATGCAGGATGGCCGGCCGCAGCCGGTCACGGCGGTCGCGTACGTTCGCGCCGACGAACGCCTGCTCGATGAGACCGGCACCCCGCTTGTGTCGCGGCCCACGTCGCCGAAGGATGCCAGACGCGTCATCGCGGTGATCGTGGACGACTCGCGGATGTCGTTCGAGAGCATTGCGCGCACGCGCACGGTCCTGCGGCGATTCGTGGACGAGCAGCTGATGCCAGACGATCTCGTCTGTCTCATCACGACCAGCGGCGGCATCGGATCCAAGTGGGACTTCACGTACGGACGTGCGGAGCTCAAGGCCGCCGCCGCGCGTCTGAGGTTCTCGCTGTGGAATGCCACGACGCGATCCGCGATGGATCCAATCGACGGGAGCATGCTCGGCGGGCAATCGGAGATTGACGCGACGCTGGAGCGGACGTTCGCGATCAACGCGCTGAACCGCATCTTCGACGTGATCAGCGCCGTCCACGAGCTGCCAGGACGCAAGACCATCGTGCTCGTGTCGGAAGGCTTTGCGATGTTCGGTCCGGGCGACTACCACAGCCTGATCAGAGACGCGATGCAGCGGCTCGTTGATCGCGCCAACCGCGCGGGCGTCGTCGTCTATGCCGTCGATCCGCGGGGGCTCGTTTTTACCGGGCTGTCAGCGGCCGACAATCCGAACTCGATGCGCGCGGCGCTCGACAGCATGGCAATGAGGAACGCAGCGCTCAGGGAGACGCAGGACGGTCTCCGGTTCGTGACGGGAGAAACCGGCGGATTCGCGGTGGTGAACAACAACGATCTGCGCGCGGCGCTCGGCCGGGTGATGGCCGACCAGAGCGGCTATTACCTGATCGGGTATCAACCGCCGCACGACACGTTCGCTCGCAGCGCCCGGCCGGACTTTCACCGGTTGAAGATCAAAGTCACGCGCAAGGGACTGTCCGTCCGCACACGGGCGGGTTTTTATCCGTTCGAGACGGAGTGAGAAATCGGGGTCGGGCCTCGAGGGTCGGGCCATGAGGGTCGGGCCTCGAAGGCCCGACCCCGAAGGCCCGACCCCGAAGGCCCGACCCTAGGCGAGACGGCCGGAGCGACGCCTCTCCGGCCCCAAATCGTTACACCGCGAATCCATCGGCGCGGACGTACGCCTCGATCACCTCGCGCTCACCGTCTTTTCCCGGACGTGAATTCCCGTGCTCCATGCCGAGCACGATGTCGCGTCCGGCAGCGGCCGCCTTTGCGTGGATGTGCTTGAAGATGTACTGATAGTGCACTTCGCCTGTCCCGGGTTCATTCCTGTCCGGCACGTCGCCAATCTGCAGATAACCGATTTCGTCCCACGCCCAATCCAGGTTCGTCACGATACGACCCGTGTTCCGCTGGATGTGGTACATGTCGAACAGGATCTTGCAGGCGGGGCTGTTGATCGCCCGGCACACGCCGTACGCCTGATCGGAAGTCCGGAGAAAGAGATCCGGATTGTCGCTGAGCGGCTCGAGGACCATCGTGAGATTGTGCGGCGCGAGGATGTCGGCACCCGCGCGCAGCGCATCGAGGACGTGCCCGGTCTGAATCCCCAGCGGGAGTTCGCGCGCGAAGTAGCCAGGCACGACCGTCATCCACTTCGCGCCGCAGCGCTTCGCCACCTCGACGCTCGTCCGGCAGGCCTTGAGGAACACCTCCTTGAACTCCGGCTTCCCGGTCGCCAGCGAGACCTTCCAGTTATCCCCGCCGTCGATGACGAACACGCCCATCGTCATGCCGCGCTTGGCGAGAAGATCGCCCATCGCCTGCTGCAGATCCGGCGTCCGGGCCATCATGCCGTTGTCTTCGAACGCGCGGAATCCGTTGTCGGCCATGAACCGGATCTGATCGAGCGGATCCTTGCCGGCGGACTGCTCGAACATGCCGATGTGGGGCGCGTACTTCAACTTGAAGCTCCGCGCGGCGGACTGACCTGCCTCGCCGGCGGCATTCGTAATCGGGAGAACGGCGGCGGCCGCGGCCGCGCGCTCGATGAATTGACGACGGTCCATACGGTGTCCTTTCGAGAGCCAGCGGTGCTTACTGCGCCGACGGCACGCGCCGCTCGTAGGCGGGTTTCGACGGGGCTGCAGTCGTGGACTTCAGCTGCGACATCACTTCAGCGATTGCCCGTTCGAGCTGGGCATCAGTGCCTTTGGCCTGCGCGGTTGGATCCTCGTCCACACGAATGTCCGGATCGACGCCGTGCCCTTCGGCGAACCACTCGCCCTTCGGATCGTACATGCGGAAGGACGGGACCGTCACGCCGCCGCCATCGATCAGGTCTGGCGATCCGCTAATCCCTATCAGTCCTCCCCACGTGCGAGTGCCGATGAGGGGCCCGAGCTGCGCCTCGCGGAAGTAGAACGGGAACGCATCGCCGCCGGATCCACTCCATCCGTTGATGAGCATGACCTTGGGTCCGCGGTGAGCCACGGGCGGCCACTGCTGACTGGCTCCGTCGCGGACGCCCCAGTAGCTCAGGATCGGCCTGTTCAGGAGCTCGATGAAGCGGTCGGGGATTTGTCCGCCGCTGTTGAACCGCTCGTCGATGACGAGCGCCTCCTTCGTGCGCTGGGCGACGAACTGACGGACGAGCTCGTTCTGCGCGACCGTGCCGGTGCTCTGCACGTAGATGTAGCCCGCTTTGCCTCCGGTGGCCTCGTCGACCCGCTTGCGCCGCTCTTCGATCCATGCCCGGAACCGGAGCTCCACTTCGTCGTCGAGACACTGCACGATCACCTGACGCGCGCCTTCCAAGGCAGGACGGCTGTTGACGGTGAGCGAAGCCGGCCGGTTGGCCAGCCCGTCGAAGCCGGCCCAGGGATCCCGCGTCACATCGAGCGGTATGCCGTTCACCGCCAGCACATAGTCGCCTTCCGCGACGGACACGCCGGGCTCGAGCAGCGGCGACCGGACGTCGGCGTCCCACGGTCCTCCGCGAACGATGCGCTTGATTCGATATGCCCCGTTGGCCAGCTCCCAATCTACGCCGAGCATGCCGATACCACGCTGCTTCGGCTCTTCCTCATCACCGCCGCCGCGGTAGGTGTGCGATGAATTCAGCTCACCGATCAGTTCGCCAATGACGAAGTTCACGTCCCACCGGGTGATGGCATCGTCGATCAAGCGGCCGTACTGGCTGCGCATCGCGGCCCAGTCCACACCGTGCATTCCGGGGTCGTAGAAATAGTCGCGTTCGAAGCGCCAGGTGTCGTTGAAGATCTGACGCCATTCAGCCCGCGGGTCGACGGGTGCCTCCATCTCCGCGGTTCGCATCGGCTTCTCGAATTTCTGCTCGGCCTTGATCGCGACGACCGCGAACTTGCGCTTCTGAACGGCGAAGATCTTCTTGCCATCTGCGGTCGGTTCGAAGCCGTCCGCATCATCGATGATGGTCTTTTCTTCGCGCTCGTCGAGATCGTAGAAGAGGACCGGGCTCTTGTCGGTGCCCGAGCCCGTGCGGGGCCGGCGCGAGTACAGGAGCTTGCCCTTCACGGCGAACAGCGAGCTGTAGTTGCCCGCCTTCAGAGGCAGGACGACGGCGCGGCTCTCGAACCCGTCGTAGTCGACGGTGACCTGTGGCGGCGGTGACGGGACGTCGTCCTTGTCGTCCTCGTCCTTCGATCCGGACTTTGCGGCAGACTCTTCGGCGGACTTGGCCTTCGAGGCCGCGGACTTCGAATCGCCGTTCTTCTCGTCGTCTTTTTTCGGGCTGTCCTTCTTCTCTTTGTCTTTGTGGTCCTTCTTCTCGCCGGCGGCCTTCTTGTCGTTCTCGGCGTCATTTCTTGGCGCCGTCGGCGAGGCCTGATCCTTCTTGAGCGGCACGGCCACGATGTTGGTGGCGTTGGCGTACGTCCAGGAGTTGTCGAATCGTCCGTAGACCGGATCGAACGTACGATCCGACGTGAAGAAAAGGTACTTGCCTTCGGGATCGAACGTCGGCTGGTCGTCGTTGAAATAGCCCGACGTGACCTGGTGCTTCTCGCCGGTTTTTGCCTCGACGATGAAGATGGCGCCGTTCTCGGTGGATCCGTTGCGGTCGAACGCCAGGAACCGCGAATCCGGTGACCAGGCGATGCGGAAGTTGTCGAGTCCGCCCTGCGAAATCCAGTACGGCGACTGATCGACCTGCCTGGTCTGCTTGGTGTCGAGATCGGTGATCCGCAGGCGCATGCCTTCGTCGATGTACGCGAGCTTGCGGCTGTCTGGCGACCAGACCGGCTGATACCGGAACCCTTTGCCGAGCGACGTCACGGCGCGCTCGGCGTCGTTGCCGTCGGCGGCGCGGATCGTCAACTCGTACTCACCGGAGCGATCGCTCCAATACGCGAGTGTCTTGCCATCCGGCGACCACGTGGGCGTTCGCTCGGCCACGCCGGAGCTTCGCGTGACATTGACGACAGGGCCGTTCTCCGCGGGCACGGTGAAGACGTCCCCGCGCGCTTCGAAGACACCGCGCTTGCCGGTCGGAGAGATCGACGCGTGGGCGATCAGCGGCTCTACCCCCGTGATGTGCGGATGGAGCGTGAGGCGGTCGGTGACAACTTCGATCTTCACTTCGTGGGTCTTCTCGGTCGCGAGATCGAGCAGGTAGAGGCGCCCGCCCGCCTGAAACACGATGTCGTCGGGTCCGATCGCCGGGAACGTGATGTCGTAGTCGCGGAAATCGGTGACCTGCCGCACCGCGTTCGTGCCCGTGTCGATCGCCCAGATGTTCTGGCGCATGTTGGCGCCGCGATCCGACATGAAGTAGAGCGTGGCGCCGTGCCACATCGGTTGCGCGTCGTTGGCCTCGTTCGCGGTGACGTTCCGCGCTGCCAGCGTCTTGAGATCGAACAACCAGATGTCGGACGCCCAACCGCCGCGATACCGCTTCCAGGTCCGGAAGTCCTGCGACTGCGGCATGTACGCGAACATCGACGCGGCGGCGTTGTAGGCGCCAAACTCGCCGTACGGCACCGGAAGACGTTCGGGCAATCCGCCGGTGAGACCCACGAGGAAGAACTGGCTGAAGCGCTGCCTGCCGCTTTCCCGGCTCGAGGCAAACAGCACGCGCTTGCCGTCCGGATGCCAGTCGATCACGCGATCGTCCATCGGATGATGCGTGAGCCGTGTGATGTCGCCGCCATGTGCCGGCACGACGTACACCTCGAGGTTGCCGTCATAGTTGGCGCTGTACGCGATCGTCGAACCGTCAGGCGAGAACCGCGGGAACATTTCCTCGCCCGCGGGCGAGCTCAGACGCGAGGCCACGCCTCCCTGCTTGGGGACCACCCAGATGTCTCCGGCATACACGAACGTGATCTCGGTGGCTGACACATCAGGCTGGCGAAACATGCGCGCGTCGACCTGGGCCCACGCGAGCGCTGGACCTGTCAGGACCATGAACACCGCAAAGATCGATCGGATACATGACCGCAACGTTGAACGCTCCTTCGAACGGGACTGGGCATGATAGCCCGGCGCCTGGGCGGGGTGCAGGGACGACAACTAAACTGACCCCGCCCCCACATCTGAAAGGGCGGAGTGGAGACTGGCCCAGCCTCTACTTTGCGGATCGCTGAAACGCCCAGGGCCGCGTGGGCGGGGTGCAGGCAGGACAACGGGACTGACCCGCCCATTCGACATGACGAGGGGAGACTGACCCACATTCGACAAGGAGGAGGGGAGACTGGCCCCGCCTCTACTTTGTGGATCGCTAAAATGTGGGGGCGGATGCAGTCAGCGGCAGAGGCCTGCGTCCGCCCAGGCCACTGACGCCCTCGGTCCTGCGTTTCTCACGGTGCTCAGGGCACGTGGATTGGTACCAGGACCGATTGGCTGAACGTCCCTGTCGCGGTGCTGCGCGCAAAAACCACCAGGTTCCACGATCCAGGCCCCAGCGCACTGGTCGCGACGTTGAAGCCGGAGGGGGTAAAGGCGCCCCCGAAAATCGCGCCCACGTCAGGGCGTGATACCCACACAGCATTCGCACCCAGGAACACGGGCGAGCCGCCGGCGGCTGGATACGCCCATACGTGCACCGCATCCACACCGGTGCCAGACAGAGCTGCGGCATCGATGGCCCATCCACTCACCGTGAATCCCGATGTGACCGTCGCGCCAGGCCGCGGCGTGTCGACGAACATGATGGCGCTCGACAACACCTGCACCGTGACGCTCTTCGATTGCACGCCGCCCGAGACGGTGCTGTGTGCCGACACGACCAGCCGCCATGGCCCCGGCGTCAGGCCGCGCACGAGCATCTGGTAGCCGCTCTCGAGAAACGCGCCGCCGAACGCCGCGGAGACGTCGCTGCGCTGGACCCCGTAGACCGCGGGGCCGAGCGCGACCGGCGTACCCCCGCCGACCGGAATCGCCTGAACGCTTACGCCATCTACGCCCGTACCAGTTCCCGCCCGATCGATGGCCCAGCCGCCGAGCAGAAAAGGCTCTCGCACGGCAGCGCCGGCGGATGGGACGTCCAGAGCGATGAGGGGATCAGCGCGTACGGTGATCATCCGCGTCTGCGGCGTGTAGGTCCCCGACATCGTGCTCCGCGCGAACACCACCAGGAGAAACGGGCCGGGCCTCAAACCGCGGAGCGGAAACGAGTAGCCGCTCGGTGCGAAGCGCGCGCCAAACCGAGCGCCAATCTCGGGACGCGTCAGCCCATATGTCGCGGCCGCCACGAACACGGCTGGCTGGCCGGACCCCGGATTCGGATACGCCCATACCTGAATGGCATCGATGCCGGTACCCGTGGCCGACGAGGGATCGATAGCGAATCCCTTCACGGTGATCGGCTGTGTGACCGTGGCAGCGGTCGGATCGATGCCGACCAGCGCGCCGGTCGGGCCAGTGATTCGGCCGAGGAAGCCGGTCGTGCCGCCGGATCCGCGCGCGAGATAGAAGAGCGCACCATCAGGTGCGGTGAACAGATCGACTGGTGTTGGAATGTCCGATGCGAACGTCGAGACGACGCCGGCACTGGTGCGGCGATTGATCCACCCGCCGCACAAATCGGCGAAGAAGTAGTCGCCGGCGAACGAGGCGGGGAACGAGGCACCCACGCGGCCGAATGCGCCGCCTGCAATCGCACAGCCCAGCATCGCTCCAGACCCGTGCCCGTACACGTACAGCGGCGAACGGAACGAGGGGTTCGCCGTCACGCCTTCGGTCGTCGGCCAGCCATAGTTCGATCCGGCGACACCCAGATCGATTTCTTCCCAGGTGCTCTGTCCTACATCGTTGATGTAGAGGCGCGTCGTCCCGGCCTCGAATGCGAACGTGAACGGATTGCGGAGACCGAGCGCCCAGATCGCGCGATTCACACCCGTGGCCGTGCCGAAGAAGGGATTGTCAGTCGGAATCGAGCCGTCCTTGTTCAGGCGCAGCACCTTGCCTTTGCGGTTCGTCAGCGTCTGCGCGTTGGCTCCATTCGCATTTTCGCCGACGCCGATATACAGCTTGCCGTCCGGACCGAAATGAATCGCGCCTCCGTTGTGATTCGTGGCGCTCGAGAGCGCATCGAGATCGACGACGACGAACTGGCTGCCTGGCACCGCGACGTCGCCCGACGCCGTGAACCGGCTCACCCGATTGTGCGGCGCGCCGCCGCCGGTCCCCGGCACCGTGTAGTGAACGTAGACGAAGCCGTTGGTGTCGAACTGTGGATCGATCGCCACGCCGATCGCGCCCCGCTCGCCCGCGCTGTCGACGGTCAACGTCACGAACGGCGTCGGGAGCAGGACGCCTGCTTTGACGACGCGAATGGCGCCGCCCTGCTCGGCGATGAACACACGGCCGTCCGGCACCAGCGCCATGGCCGTCGGCGCGCTCAAACCGCTGACGACGACGGCGTCGATGAAGCCGGAGGGCACCGAGGCGGCGTAGCCGGGCCGGGGCGCGGCGAACAGGGAAAGCGAGCAGACGAACGCCGCGGCGAGGCGGACGGCGGGCGAGCGCATATCGAGCACCTGCTTAGTAGGCAGTCTGGGGAGACTCAACGACGATACGCGGCGGCAGCGCGCCGCGCAAGGCGGGGCCGCCTTGCGGTCGATCTCATGGGCTGCAGGCTGCGGACTACGGACTACGGACTACGGACTACGAACTACGAACTATTTGGACGCCACAAGCTGCAGCGGGTTGCCGTTGCGCGTCACCAGCATTCGCCGGCCGCTGGCGCGGCGCTGTTGCTTGTCGTCGTACATCCGGCGATCCGCGGCGGCGAGCAGTTCGTCGTACGAATGCCCGTCGTCGGGACTCACCGCGACGCCGACGCTGATGGCGGGCCGCAGGCGGACGCCCGCTCGCGGTTCGGTCTCCAGGGCGTCGAGTGCCCGCTGGATGTGCAGCGCGCGCCGCTCGGCCTCGGGCCGCTCGCACACCGGCAGCACGACGACGAACTCGTCGCCGGCGTATCGCGCGCAGAAGTCCGAGTGGCGCACGTTCTGCCGGATCGCCGCAGCCACCTGACGCAGCGCCATATCGCCCACTTGATGGCCGAACTCGTCGTTGATCGCCTTGAACCCGTCGAGGTCGATCATCAGCACGGCGCCGCCGTCGGAATCCCCGGATGCAAACCGATCGTTCAGATAGGCGAACAGCGCACGGCTGTTCGGCAGATCCGTCAGCGAGTCGGTGAACGAGACCTGATGCATCTGCTCGAACAGCAGCGAGTTCCTGATGACGCCGGCGACCTGGTTGCACACGCGATCGAGCATCCGCCGGTGCTCCTGCCGGAAAGGGCTGGCCTCGGCGTGATACACGGTCAGTGTGCCGACGAGTTGATCGCCGTCCACAAGGGGATATGCCAGCGCCGACTTGAGTGGCCGCGCCGCTTTCGGCAGGCCGGCCGCTTCGAAGTCGGCGGCCGCGCGGGCGTTCACGCCCGGCGTGCGGTGCTGCGCCGCCCATCCCGACACGCCTTCGCCCATTGGGATCGTCAGACCATCCAGCACGTCGGCCTCGAGACCGCTGGCGAATCGGCACTGCAGCGCGTGGCGATCCACGTCGTACAGGTAGAGCGCCCAGCACGATGCCGGGACCAGACGCGTCAACTTCGACGTGAGCAGCCCCATCGTGTCGTTCACACTCAACCGCGTGCCGAGCGTTTGCGCGATGTCGTACAGCGCGTGCATCTCCTGCGTCGCACGCGAGATGTTCTGGAACACGTTGGGAGCCGGCGCGACGTGCTGGGTCTCGCTCGAGAAGCCGGTCGCCGGGCGGCTGCCGGGAGCGACCGCGTGTTCGCCGCTGCCGTCCTCCACCCGCTCGGACCACTCGTCTTCTTCGACGCCGGCCATGATGTGCACGAACATCGGCACGAGGCGCGGGTCGAGCGCACGACCGGATTCCGACCGCACGACGTCCATCGCGTCGCGCCAGTTCATCGCCTTGTGGTACGGCCGGTCGGTCGTCAGCGCATCGAAGTAGTCGACGATCGCGAGGACGCGCGCGCCGAGCGGAATCGCCTCGCCCCGGAGGCCTTCGGGATAGCCGGATCCGTCCCACCGCTCGTGGTGACTCTTGATATACGGAGCCACAGGATACGGGAACGGCACGGCGCGGATGATGTCGGCGCCGATCGCCGGATGGATGCGCACCCGTTCGAACTCGTCCGGCGTGAGCCGGCCCGGCTTCGTCAGGATGTGTTCAGGCACCGCGAGCTTGCCGATGTCGTGCAGCAGCGCGGCGACCTTCACGCCCTCGATCTCACCGTCCGACATGCCAGCCAATCGCGCGAGCTCGGCGGCCTTGGCCTGCACGCGTCGGATGTGGCTGTCGTTGGGGCAGCCGTTCCTGTCGATCGTCTGGTCGCGCGCATCGATCGCGCGTGCGAGCGCTTCGACGCTGGCCATGTGCAGCTCTGAGACCTGCTTGACGTGCTCCTGCTGCTCCTCGACGCGCCGCAGGTAGATTCGGTAGCTGCGATACGTGAGATAGAGCGGCGCCGCCACCAGCAGCACCGTCCAGATCTGCATCGTCATCACGACGCGGACGGCGAGCACGGCGACACCCGCGCCGATGAAGCATGCGGGCGCGGTCCAGAGGAAGTTCTGCTGCCACGTGCCGAGCAACGATTCCCGGCGCGACAGCGACACAGCCGTCGCAACCAGCCAGCTGTTGCAGAGGAAGAACGTCGCCGCCGCGCCCACCGCCGGGCGGCTCAAGCGAATGAAATCTTCTCCGATGTGGAAGCCGCCGAGTGCCTGTGCGACCGCGCCGGCGGCCTGCACCGTGAG
>Ga0070674_100000633_pt1 | contig 17692 bp, 24 predicted proteins | sample KBSM33metaG_FD_65344 | JGI IMG/M metagenome (GOLD analysis project Ga0070674, IMG submission 65344) | Miscanthus rhizosphere microbial communities from Kellogg Biological Station, Michigan, USA - KBS M3-3 metaG | ecosystem: Host-associated > Plants > Roots > Rhizosphere > Soil ... | reverse complement strand
GTCCGCAATGGGTCGGAAGCTGACGCTACGATAGCGTCGTGAACAGCAGCGCGATGTATCCGCCGAGCAGCGCCAATCCGGCGAGCGCCAAGATCAGGTGGACACGTGCTGATCGGGATACGAGCGCCGCAATCGAGATGCCAATAAACAGAATATGGGCGCCGAGATTGCGCGGCTCGGGAAGGCTTCCGGTCAAGATCAAATTCTTGGCGAGCGACGCCAAAAGAGCGAGCAAGAGGGCCGAGAAAAACCAGCGAGATTCTCGGAAGTAATCATCCTTGAGATCGACAGCCCGGCCGGAAACCGTCTGGGGGACGATCAACGCGGCCATCATAAAGATGGCCGCCGGCTGGAGCAGCACAATCAGGAAGGCTGCGAAGCTCCAATGCTCGATCGTGCGCAACGTGAACATGGCCCACCAGGTCTGAACCTGGATCAAGAAGGTCGTTGCCATCCACAGTGGCGTCGGCCACCACAATTTGACCTCGCTGCGCGATCGAATGAGCGCTGCAACGCCGCTGAGAAGATGCGTGACGCCAAGGCCGAGGATCAGCGAGATGAAGACCGACAAATAGGAGAAGCTATCCATTCAGGGTGAGCCTAGCAGCTTTCCAGAATCCGCGCGTCGAATGGACGCCGGGCTTGGTGTTCGCACCCGAAACAAAATCGGACAATAAGCGTATTGCGGTCGAAATGCGCATCGAACTCAATTGTGCCCAGTGCGGGCGGAACAGCTTTGGCATTGACCAGGACCATCCCAACCACGCGCTCGTTTATTGCACGGATTGCGGGCATGAAATCGGGACAATGGCGGAATTGAAAGAGCGCGTCGCGGCTGAAGTCATGCGACGAGTAAGGGGGCGGCAAGCCGCCGCCTAAGGCTTTTTTTGGCGGCTCTAATGGCAGCAATGGGTGGAAAGCAGACGTTAGCTTGCGCTGATCGACACGCAGCCCCGAAGGGGGATGGTGAGAGCTGAGGCCTGCCGGACTTGCTAGGGGAGAATGCGCATCGGGCCGGATTGGTAGCCCATTCGATAACCCCATCACTCAAAACCGAGCAGCTGCCTTTGCTGCTCCCAGTCCAATGGAAGCGGCTGGCAGAGCAGGCGCCACGAGCGTGTAATGCGCCGGTCGATGGGATCTCGAGACGTCATCGGTCGCCTCCATCAAAGGGCGAACGACAGTAGCAAGTTGGCTAAACGTAGTTGAGATGAGGACGGTCAGTCTGAGACTTGATGCCCCCCTGAACACTTGATCCTATTGCGAATTCGCACAATTGGACGGGTCGATTGCCTCCATTGCGAGCTCTTGACGACGCTGATCTTGGCCCAACCATTCGCTAAGCGCCTCACGGACCACCCAGCTCTTGCTCCGGTCGATCCGTTCAACAACCTCGTCCAACTGAATGACCAAAGGTTGCGGCAGCTTCGCGGTGATAACCCGACCGTGGTCAGCCATATTTTATCCTCAATCCAGCAAGATCGAACCGTCTAGAACGCGGAGTGTAGGTTGAGCATCACAACTCCACCCTGCACGACCGTGCTAACTTGGGCGGCTCGAAGGGCAGTATGGGGGTCACGATCGGCGATAAGCTTGAACACCCCGAAGTGGACCAGGCCCAACCCGAGCTTCGCCGCAACAATCGTGCCCGTCGCTGGGTGACTACCCCAGATCGGGTTGTGCTCCGTACACGTAGCTCGATTGAGGCAACTGATCGTTTCGGCGGCGTCGATCGCGCTGAGCGCAAGGAACGCCGCCTCCCACTTGTACGCTGCTGACTTTGTACGTTGCTCCGGCACCACTCGCATTGAGTCGTCGGGGAGGGTCTCCGCCGTGGATTCAGAGGAAGAAGCAAGCGACGCGGACTCCAGTTTGTAACCCACTGATTTCGGCTGAAGTGCAAATGACACGGGCTCCAATCTGTAACTCGGCCATTTCGTAGCTCGTTGTGGAGCGATGCGAACTTGGCCGGGTTTGGATTGCGCGACGGCTTGCGACGGAAAGGTAAGGGATAGAGCAGCAGCGGTGAGTCCGATGAGCGACTGATAATGCATTGAATCCCCCCACAATTTGGTGGGACCAGCTTGCATCTTTGCTGCCCATTTTCTTGCCTCATCTGCTCCGAACTGGGCGGGTTGAATCGGCACTATGATGCGATCGAAAACGCCTCAGGAATTTTCGCTTCGTCTACTCAGCCCGAACGGTCAGATTTGTAGTTCGGCCATATCGCACTTGCTTTCATCCGATTTGGCAGCGACCTGAGAGGTGCCGAGTCGCCTTTTCAGGCGGAGTATTCGAGTGTCGCAGTTCAGACGGAAGAGGCTCCGGGGTGGTCAGCCCGGCCCTAAGCCCCTCAAGCTTTCCGAAATCCCCGTGATCGGTCCTCGGGGTGAACGGCTTAACGTATACGTGCGAGAGTTCAGGGTACCGGTCCCCTTCAGCCAGACCGAGAAGAAGCAAGTAGCTTACGAGTTGAGCACCGGCGAACGCGTCCAACTTGTCGATAAGGACACGTTCAAATCAGCGAACACCGGCGCTATGTTTTTCCGCGTGCAAGACTGAATTGATCCCCTTGGCGCTTGTGACATTGAACGCATCCATTTCGGATTAGACTCCGGTATCGCGGACCGGCCAGGTCGTTCTTCTTGTGCGTCATGAAACGCACTCATCCCATCCGCCTGCTCGCCGGCTCGGTGCTCCTCGCCGGACTCGCCACCCCCAGCCATGCGCGCATCTTTGATCAAGATGATCGCCAGTACGCCCGCCCGGCAGAGGGATCACTCTATTCTCCAGTCGGCTTGGTCAGGCAGGGATCCACCTGGTCCGTTTGGCGGGCTTTCACCACCGGCTTCCTGATTGATGACTGCCACGTGCTTACCTCGCAGGCGGTCCTCGGTTACGGGCAAGCTCCATTCGGCAAACGGCTGAAGTTTGAAACGGCGATCGGCTTGCCGCAGCACCAATCCACGGGAGCTACCGTCGTTGCTGCGGGCGGGATCGAACGACATGAGACCCCGGAGGAGCGATTCCACGGGCGCGCGCGAAGCTGGCTTCTGCTTCGTCTTGACAGATGCATTGGTGTGAAGGTCGGACATGTCACATTGAAGACTGGCCCCTTTAGTCCTTACGAGTTCCGCGATTTGAGAAGCGCCGGCTATCCAACTCATCGAAGTCGGGAACGAGGCCTAACCGTTGATCCGTCGTGTAAGGTTGTCGCGAGCCGCGGGCCCATCTGGCTGAACGATTGCGCGGCCGTAAAGGCGGATAGTGGGGATCCTATCTTTCGGATTTCAGACGCGGGGCCCCGCCCCCGGATGGAAGTCTACGCGATGCAGGCCTATGCCACTCCACAAAGCAAGCCAATGACGCTGACACCTGGTTACGAGAACCACGCGGTACCGATGTCTCTGATCTTACCGCAAATCGAACGCTATTTGTCGTTGCCGGCAGCTGCGCCAATACGAAGCGATGCCCTTCCTCGTTTCGGCGCAAGCGCTAGCGTCCCTTCTGACAGCGGCGTGCTGGATACGCGTTTGGTCATTGCCGACGCCCGATCGCATTCGGAGAGCCGCGCTAAGTAGCGCCCTTCTCCTTTCGCTGAAAGCATTCGCGCTTTCGCTGTCGATCGTACTCCGCGGACACTGAAGGGTCGGACCCCTTGCAGTTGCACAATTGACCGGTTACGTCCGCCACGCTCGGTTAAATCAGGCTGCCTGCGGGGGCCGAGCAGGAAAAACGCGTACTTGTCCCGCCAAGACAGGCTCAACCCTCCACAGATCGATGACGTACTTCCGGAGTTCCCGGTCGACGGCGATCGCCTGCAGCTCGACCTTAGACTCGGTAGACTCGGTCTCGATAAAGTCGCTGCGGCGGAGGAAGAGAAGCTACGCAATGGCCCCCGCAGGCGACCAACGAGGCGCGAGCTCACCCAGCTGGCATCGAAGCTATATGAAGCACGCAGGGGCCGGGACCGCATGTTTGAGGACAAACTGTTCGGTGAACCGGCTTGGGATATGTTGCTCGCGCTCTATTGCTTACCGCCTCGCGGGGAAATTCTCACTGTCACGTCCCTTGGCTATGCCGCGAACGTCGCCCCGAGCAGTGCCACCCGCTGGCAGAAACTGCTTCTCGGGCGAGATTTGATCAAACGGGGCCCGGACATTTCGGATGGCCGACAACAGCTCGTAGCTCTGACCGACAAAGGTCGCGTGCTCATGGAGAGATACCTTATCCGGCTTTTCTATTGCCAAAGCGTACCCAAATTGGACCCGTGAGTTGACAAGCGTGGTTGCAATGCGCCGCCCAAAGCCCGAGGCTGACACGATTGTAAGCCGGAGGCTCGGATGGCCGGTGCGCGTGAAGAGCGGAACGCGGTGCTCGATCGGGCACTTGCGCTGACGACCGAGGCTATGGATCTGCTGGATGCCCATGGGCACGATCCCGAAGCTGCTGCCTACTGCGCTTTGGCGCAACAACAGCTTCGCAAAACCCTGGCACTATCAGAGCAGGCCGAGTGACCTGAAACTTGTGCAATCGTCACCCGCAAGAACGAGGTGATCGAGCACCCTGCAGTCGAGTGCGTCAGAGACGAAAACCAATCGACGGGTGGCTGCCAAGTCCGACTCGCTCGGACGCGGATCGCCGCTCGGGTGATTGTGCGCCAGCAATATCCCAGCGCTGTTTAACTCGATTGCGTCCCGAAGAATGGTTTTCAATGGAAAGGGCGCGCTGGACGAATTGCCGTCGTGCCGCGAGAGATGCACGCAACAGTTCGCTTTATCCAGGTGCGCCACCCAGAGCGTTTCGACTAAGGGATCGACACCGTGGTAGCAGTCACCGAAGAACGTCTGCGCGGCACCCAAAGTGTTCAACCGCTTTCCGAGGTGAGAATCTTCCGGGCGCACCCGGCTCAGCTAAGCCGCCGATAAACCCCGTCGAATCCATTTGTTTCCGGAATCGAAGGAACTGCCGACCATTGACAGTTTATCGTTTTCATTATGGAAACATCAGGCACTTGGATCAGATGCCGCTCTCCAAAGGGCCCAAACCAGCACAGCGGTCCAGCCGGGCGGCAGGATTAGAGCCGTTCCCAAAGCAGCAACGGCCAGCAAACACATGTCCGGCTTCCCTGCGCGAGCAATGGGTACATTTCAAGCGGCTCGGACTAGGACGGCTTTGCTCCTCGCGTTCCACACTTGGCGAATCTCCCCTTTGCATCCTTGCAGCGCGTCGGAACTGCCTTAGCCGGACATTTGATGAATTTGCCCTTGGCATCGCGGCACGGCGATGCGGTCGCAGGCGCCGAGTTGGTCAGCAGAGCTAACACCGATAATGCTATCATAGCCTTTTGCATTTGCATCTCCCCTCAGTGAGGAGCCGGCTTTTACGACTAGGCGCTGCCCAACGTGCATTACAACCGTGTAATATGCCTGCTGAGTCGGCTGCCCGGCTATCCTGAAGCAGGGTTCGCTTACGCACTCGTGGATCGGTCGGCAGCGTGCCCGACCAGGTTCAAGAAGGTGTCGAAGTCCGGCGAAAGCCTCTTCACGCTCTCGATAAGATTGCAGTTGGCCATATCGAATCGAACCACGGGGTAGGACGCGGGCACGTTCCCATCCAAGGCGATTGCATCATTGCCGCCATTCGTTCCAAACACGAAGAAGTTGGGGAAGAATTGCTTAAATAACTTGCCGCCGCACTCTCTAAGATAAGCAAGCTCGGCGCTATCAAGGCAGAACTTCCAAGGTTCGATTGGTAGCGGGCCCTTGCCACCATTGCTGGACCGCAACAGCGTCAGATAACTCGCCGGTAGCGGGATCCGGGCGACCGCCGACAAACGGCTGATCGCCTCCTCTTCCGCGCCGTCGTTCTTGAACCACTCGCGTCCGTCTTACTTCGCGCGATGTCCGCCTCCCACCTAAGCGGACGCACGGGTCGCCAATGTCGACTTCGAACAACCGCTGGGTAGCCGCCTGACCTGTTGGAACAAATGTCAACGCACCGGCGGAAGAGGCGTATCAAAGCCCCGCGGGGCATGCGTCCAAAGGACTAAGCGAATGCCAGATCTCCAAGCTCCGGCGCAAATGCGCTGCGCCATCTACACGCGGAAGAGCACAACCAACGGTCTCGATATCAGTGTGAATTCCCTGCAAACTCAGCGCGAAGTTTGCCAAGCCTACATCCGGTGCCAGGAACACCGAAGTTGGCTTGAGCTGCCGCGCCAATACGATGACGGTGGCTTCAGCGGAGGCAATCTTGAAAGGCCCGCGCTAAAACGGCTCCTCGACGATATCGAGGCGGGCGGGATCGATATTGTCGTTGTCTACAAGATCGATCGGTTGAGCCGGTCCCTCGCCGACTTCGTTCGCTTGCTAGATCTTCTCGACAAGTATGCGGTGGGCTTCGTGAGCGTTACTCAAACATTCGACACATCGGACAGTATGGGGCGGCTTATTTTGAACATATTGCTAACGTTCGCGCAGTTCGAACGTGAGCTGGCCAGTGACCGCATCCGAGACAAGCACGCCGATTTGAGACGTCGCGGATGCTTTACCGGCGGCGTGGCGCCGTTCGGGTTCAAACTCGCAAAGGGTGGTCGGCTGGTAGAGGACGAAGAACGCGTCGCGATCGTACGGGAACTATACGAGCGATTCCCTAGTGTAACGGCTCGGCAACTCGCCCGTGAACTGAATGCTAGAGGCGTTCGCACTCGCCAAACCATCACGAAGAAGGGGAAGATGCGTGGCGGCTGGGCGATCGATGCCGTGCAGATAACGCGAATGCTCAGCAACCCAATTTATGCCGGCTATGTCACCTTCAAAGGCCAGTGGATCAAAGCTCAAATCCAGCCGCTGGTTTCTCGTCAGCAATGGGATCTGGTGCAGGAGGTAAAACTCAGCCGTTCTAAGTCAATTGATCCGACTCGTGACTACCTTTTGGACATATTGCACGACAAGCACGGCCGACGAATGGGAACTGCGATGATCCCAAGCCGCAAACGAAAAACCAGGTATTACCGGTCAGCCTCCACCGCTTGGTCGCGCGATGGCCGAACGACCCCTGTCATGTACGTTGACGCTGATCGCATTGAGAAGCTTACAATCAGCGCTCTTCAAGCTTTCCTGCTCGACCGAATTCGACTGAAGGAGGCTATCCTCTCGTTAGGATCTTATTCCCACTCCATTGCGAGCAGTCTCGGGAAAGGGGCTCTTGCAGCGCGACGCCTGGCGGCCATGGGGAATAGTCGGATTCGACCGTTGCTCCTAGCTTTGGTCCCGCGTGCGGAATTCGATTCATCCATGCTCCGATTGTATGTTTGCAGCTACGAACTCAGCCGCTTTTTGAATTGGGATGGGATAGGCGTATTTGGGCGGAGTAAATTGCAACCGCCTAGAATTGCCGAACATGTTTGGGTGGTTAAGGCGCCATCTCCCCTGCTCTGCGGCGAGCCGCGGTTTACGCTACCGATTACACCGTGCCCCGACGCTACGGCTGCACCGAAGCCCTGGCTCGTGGAGGTTCTAAAGCGGGCGACCCACTTACGGGAACTCACGATGGCCAACCGAGATAAGTCCATTTCGCAGCTGGCGCATGCGAAGAAGATCGGCCCGGGCACCTTCGCTCGCTACTTGCGGGCGAATTATCTGGCGCCGGACATCCAGGCCGCGATTATGGACGGGACTCAGCCCGATGACCTGACAGAGTGGGATCTATTGAAAGGCCCCATGCCGCTGGATTGGGAGCAGCAGCGACAATTGCTCGGGTTTCATTCATTGGGTTCTCGAGTCTAACCGCAATGAGTGGAAAGCGGACATTGACGCCCTCTGAAACACTGCCTTGGAAATCACGGCAGCATTGCGAGCAGTACTCTGCCGATTGGCGCGCTCCACATGGTATCGAACACCGCGACCTCGAAACCTTGCTCAACGAACCAGAACGTCCCGCCAAGCAGCCAGACGGGATGGACTAGGCCGTAACGCAGTCGATCGCGGAGGATCGCGACGAGTATCGGCAAATCAGCCACGAATAGCCCGAGGATGATATCCGGCCGGCTCATTGTGGGAAGCAAATGGCGCCAGCGGAAGATAGCCGGCCAGAGGACGGCAATGGCCGCCAGTGCCATCCAGCGCTTGTGGGCGGCGGGGCGACGCCGGACGGCATAACCGGCGGCGACGAAGGCAAGAAATAGCGAAAGGCCGCTCACCGTGCCCACGAACGACGCCTCTGCTACCTGTCCTTGTGATGGGAAGTCTCGTCGAGCTGCCCAAGCCGCGGTGAGGATTCCGCTGAACCAAATGGCGAGGGCCAGAGGGAGTCCCGCTTGGCCAACTCGCATGTGCAATTTCGTTCGCCCGCTTCGAACCAGGAGAGCCTGGGCCAAGAAAAGGCTCATCCACATGAATGCGCACGCGCCGTGAACATGCACAACGACGGGTGCGTTAAAAGTGCGGCGCGCCATGGGTATCAAGTAAGTGGTGGAAAATCCGACAGCGATGGCGGTCAGAGCGAATAGGGCAATGCCAACATAGAAACGCTGTGCGCGGTCTGCCGCCCAAATACTTGCCATCTCCGCCCCTCAGCTGCTCACCTTAGATCGACGCTGGGAGTCCGCAATGGGTGGAAAGCGGACATGGCACTAACTACGTTTCCAGCGGAGAGCATGGAGGCGGTGTGGACAAGGAACTTGAGCAGCTGACGCGGGACGGGACAGTCCCGCAGGACGCATACCGTGCGATGCGAGAGGCCATCCGGCGGGTAACCGAGCAAAGCGGTCGATCCTATGAAGTGGGACAGGAGGCGCACTATCAAGCGCTTGCGGCGGCGATGGCGCTAAGGGCTGCCGGATATTCCATCGAGAAGACTGTACCTGACGGGTAAGATCGATCCGCGCTGAAATGCCAGGACTGTCCTAGTGGCAGCTTTGGGTCGAAAGCTGACACTAGCTTTTGGTGGACTCAAAGCGTGAGTTGTCCAAATTGGCGGCGTGAGTTCTAGCACCCAGCGCCATGTTGAGTTGGTCCTTCAGGACGCGGTTAGGGATTATAGGCAGGCCCTCAATGGGCTCCTTCAAGCCATGTACGCTGATCATTCGTCGAAAGGCCGCTTGCACTCCGGCACCACGGTTAGAGCTGCGATCCGAATCATGGATGACCTGGCGTGCGATGCGGTTCAGTCTACAGCTGCTAAGGTGCGGGACATCCCGCGAGATGCTGATGTGTTCGTGGCGTTCCGAACGGCAATGTCTGATCTAATCGAGTTCTTCCGAGACGAGATGCCGACAGTTGTTCGAATGGCGAGCGGGCGGATGCCTTGCGAACCAAATTCGTCGGTAGAAGCCGCGGCGCTCGCACTCTTCAGCGAGATGGAGAGCAAGATCGAGCGGAAGATCGATATTGCAGAATTTCAATTGTCTCCACAGCCGCGCGAACAGACATCGCCTACGCCAACCGACCAAATCTCAAAGACAGGTCGTCGGCCAGCGCCATTCTGGGATGATATGTGGGCATCGATAGCCCGCGATCTCTATGACGGCGATCTCAAGCCTCAAACCCAAGCGGAGATCGAGCATGCAATGTTGCTATGGATAGAGAACCATGGCTACAGCGCCGCTGTGAGCACCGTCCGCGCTCGTGCGAGGCGCCTCTGGGATCTAATTAACGGGAATTAGTTTCCGCCCATTTTCGTCCATTGTAGGCCGCCCCTCAAGCCTAACTCTGCTGAAACTTCTGCGGGTACGCTGGCATCCGCCATGCGCGCAGGAGATCGAATATGGACCCGCTAGCTCTTTCAGTAAATGACACCGCAAAGGCTCTAAGCCTCGGCCGGACTTCGATTTACGCAATGATTGCCGATGGTCGCCTCGAAGCATTCAAGCTCGGCAGGCGGACGCTGATCAGGATGGAGTCTATCCGTCGTCTAATTTCGGCTGGGGCCTAGGTCCATGAGCGCCCGTCGGATCAACCCGAACCTGGCCAAGATCCACCACAGCTACACGGTGCGCGAGTTGGCGGATCGGCTCGGTGTCCACAAGAACACCATTCGTCATTGGCAGCGCCACGGTCTCACGCCGATCGATGATCGGCGCCCTTTGGTGTTCGATGGGGCTGTTGTCCGGCAATTTCTGAAATCGCGAAACCAGAGCCGGAAACGGCCCTGCCCCATTGGGACGCTCTATTGCTTTGGCTGCCACGAACCTCGTCGGCCTAGTCCGACGTCGATCGAATACGCTCAAACGAGGATCGGAGCAGGCAATCTTCGAGCTTTGTGTAGTGAATGCGGAACAGTGATGTGTCGGCGCGTGAGCGAGGATGCCGTGGTCGCGGTTCTGCCCGGATTGCTGGTCCAAATCAGACAGGCGTCGTCACGATTAAGTGGGAGTTCCTCCCCTTCCTCAAATTGTGACTTGGAAAGGCAGCTGTTGGCATGAATAAGCACAACGCCTCAAACGTGCGGATCAAGCGCGAATATTTGGGCTATCTCAAGCAGGCGAAAGGTCGCGATGAGGCGACGATCGATGCGGTCGCGAAGTCACTCGCACGCTTCGAGGAATCGACCGGCTGGAAGGACTTCAAACGCTTCCATCGCGGGCAGGCAGTAGCCTTCAAAGCAAGGCTCGGCGAAGCGGTCAATGGCCGGACCGGAGAGCGGCTCAGCAAGTCGACGATGCTGTCCACGCTTCGCAATTTACGGGAGTTCTTTTTCTGGCTCGCGCATCAGCAGGGTTTCAAATCTCAAATCGGCTATGCCGATGCTGACTATTTCACCTTAAGCGGGAAAGAAGTGACGGTCGCTCGTGCACGGCGCGAGAAGTCCGTGCCAACACTTGAACAAGTTAGGCGTGTGCTGCGCATTATGCCCGCAGGAACGGCGCTGGAGCGGCGCGACAGAGCTCTGATCGCGCTGACCACGATAACCGGCGCACGGATAGGCGCCCTGGCGAGCTTTAGACATGGTCATGTCAATCTCTACGAAGGCTATGTCGAGCAGGACGGCCGAACCGTTCAGACGAAGTTCGGCAAAACCTTCCCGACGTTCTTCCTTCCAGTCAGTGAGGACGCGCTCGCGATTTTCACCGATTGGCACCAGGAACTCGAACGCGACCATTTCTGGGGTCCGACCGATCCACTGTTTCCGGCTACTGAAATGGCGTTGGATCAAGATGGCGCCTTCTCAGCCTCGGGCCTGTGTCGACGCGCCTGGTCGACTACCGGTTCAGCGCGAGACATTTTCAAGCGAGCGTTCGCGGCTGCTGGCTTGCCTTACTACAATCCCCACTCATTTCGAGACATGCTCGTCCGTCACGCCTTCACCTTGAATCTCAGTCCGGAGCAAATGAAAGCCTGGTCGCAAAACCTCGGGCATGCGGACGTGCTCACGACTTTCACGAGCTACGGCCAATTGCCGTCGCATCGTCAGGGCGAACTCATTCGGCAGTCAGGCAATGCAGGCGGCGCAAACCGTATCACCACAGCCGAACTTGCTGCCGTGAAGGCATTGATCGGCCGAATTGAGGGATCGGGCCTTTCCGCCTAAGGGTTTAGGCGCTCGCGAGCCGAACCACGTTGGCGCTGTCATTCGCGCAATAGGCGGCCCACGCATCCAGAAGTTTCCGACGCAAGTCCATGAACTTGGCGCGCTGATAGGCTCTCACAACCGCGTCAGGGACGCTATGCGCGAGCGCCGCTTCGGCTACAGCTTCTGGGATTGTCGGCATTTGCTCTGCCGTCCAGGTCCGGAACGCGGCCCGGAACCCATGAACGGTGAACGGGCCTGCCTCAGCCTTTACGATCTTGAGCAAAGCCATATCGCTAAGAGACTGACCACGACTGCCGGGGAAAATAAGATCACTGGATAGTGAGCGAAGCGCCTTAGCTTGCTCCAGAAGCGCAAGAGCGACCGGAGAGAGTGTCACAACATGGACCTCACCTGCCTTCATCAGTTCAGCCGGACGCGTCCACGTCGCGGCTTCAAAATCAATCTGTGGCCAGCGAGCCTTGCGGACTTCGCCTGAACGAGCAGCCGTCAGAATCGTGAAGATCAGCGCGAGCCGTCCTGAACTGATGGTCTTTGCGTGCAGCCCAGCTACGAAGGCCGGAACGTCAGGATAGGGGATCGCGGCGAAATTGCCTGAGCGTGGCTGCTTGCCAAGCGATGCGCGCGGACTGATGTTCGGAGCGCCGGTTGTGCGCCAGCCCTTCACCTTGGCAAAATCAAGCACGGTCCTAATGCGCTGGCGCAGCTTGCGGGCAGCAGCTGGCTTCTCATGCCAGAGGGGTGCCAGCACTCCCACGATGGCGTTCTCGTCCACACTATCTACAAGCAGGCGTCCCAGCTTGGGTAAGGCATGCCGCTTAAGTGAAGCGGAGAAAGCATCGGCGTGGCGCTTGCTCCAACGGCTCGGCGGGCCCTCCTCATGGCACGCGTCGGCAGCAGCCTCAAACGTCGGAATCGTCACCTTGGCCCTATCGCGCTCAGCGATCGGGTCGCGGCCAGACTTGGCAACCTTGCGAAGCTCGCGCGCCTTGTCCCTGGCCTCCTCCAAGGTCAACTCAGCGGTCGAGCCTAGACCAATGTCGCGACGTCTGCCCTGAACCTGTACGCGAAGCACCCAAGACTTAGCGCCGGTGCCGGATACCAACAGGTAGAGCCCCAGCCCGTCCGCATGACGGCCCTGCTTCGCAAATTTGACGCGGGTCGAATTTAGCTTCGCCATGTCTGTGTACTCCCTCATTCGCTCCCTCGTTTTAGCGCGGTTGTTGGCGAACGACAATGAACGACAGCGAAGAAACAACTATGTGTTTTCGAGAGGAAACAGTGGCTTGATTGAACAGCGGCGAACTGTCGCGGATCACTAGTTGCGATCCACGCGGGGCATCCACTTCAGCTCGACCGCGCCGACAGCGTCCTTTTCACCGCGTCGCGCCAGCCGGCGACGAGGGCCGAGCGGCGGTCGGGCGGCATCTCCGGGATGAAGCGGTCACGCTGCTTCCAGGTCCGCTCGATCGCTTCAAGGCCGGACCAAACGCAAGTCGCCAATCCGGCGAGAAAGGCGGCGCCAAGCGCGGTCGTTTCGAGGTTCTGCGGCCGCTCGACCGGAACCTGCAGAATGTCGGCGAGGAATTGGCCGAGCCAGGCGTTGGCAGCCATTCCGCCGTCGATCCGAACGGCTTCGACAGGGAAGTCGAAGTCGCGCGCCATCGCTTCGATCAGGTCCAGCGACTGGTAGGCGACCGCCTCGAGCGCAGCGCGGGCGAGATGGGCGCCGGTTGCATCGAGCGTCAGGCCGAAGATCGCGCCGCGAGCGTCGGGGTCCCAATGCGGCGCTCCAAGCCCGACGAAGGCCGGCACCATGATCACTCCGTGACTGTCGGGAACTTCCGTCGCGAGGCCATGCGTCTGCGCCGCGTCGGTGATTGCACCCAAGCCGTCACGCAGCCATTTGACGGCCGCACCGGCCACGAAAATCGAGCCTTCGAGCGCATAGGTCGCCTTGCCGCCGAGACGGTACGCAGGCGTCGTCAGCAGCCGGTGCCGGGATACGACCGGCTCGGCGCCGGTGTTCACAAGCATGAAGCAGCCCGTACCATAGGTCGACTTGATCATGCCTTCATGGAAGCAGGCCTGGCCGAATAGGGCGGCTTGCTGATCGCCCGCCATCCCGGCGATCGGCAATTCGGCGTCGAACAGGCCGGCCTTAGTCATGCCGAACAGGCCGCTATTGTCGCGGACTTCCGGAAGCAGCTGCTCGGGCACGCGGAATAGTCGGCAAAGCTCGGGATCCCATGAGCCGCTCCGGATATCGACGAGCGAGGTCCGACTGGCGTTGGTGAAGTCCGTGGCATGGACTTTCCCGCCCGTCAGCCGCCACAGAAGGAAGCAATCGACCGTCCCGCAGGCGAGCTCGCCGCGCTCGGTGCGATCACGCGCTCCGGGGACGTTGTCGATAATCCATGCGATCTTGGTCGCCGAGAAATAAGGATCAAGCAACAACCCGGTGGTCGACCGGACTAGCGCCTCGGCGCCCTCGCTCTTGAGCCGCGCGCATTCGTCGGCGGTGCGACGATCCTGCCAGACGATGGCGCGGTGGATCGGCTCGCCGGTCGCGCGGTCCCAGACGACGATCGTCTCGCGCTGGTTGGTGATCCCGATTGCGGCCACGCGGCCAATCTCGAGGCCACTCTTGTCGAGCACTTCCCGGACCGCGGCGAGCGTGTCGTCCCAGATTTCCTCGGGGTCATGCTCGACCCACCCGCGCTGCGGATAATGTTGAGTCAGCTCATGTTGGGCGACGGCGACGACATTCGCCCCGGCGTCGAACAATATGGCGCGGGTCGAGGTCGTCCCCTGATCGATCGCCAGGACATGGTCGGCTCGCCCCACGAGCCGACCATAGGATCAGGTCACGCGCCCCGGAAGGGGTAGGTCGCGCGGCTCAATTGGATCGGCTGACGTTCCCGCCATTGGCGATCGCCATCGAGACCTGCGGGTTGCCGCTGTAATGAATGTCTCCGCCCGCGTTGACCGCCGCGGAGAGGGTTGCGCGCGGCCGGACATAGATGTCACCGCCGGCATTGACCGCCGCCGAAACGTCGAGTGCATCGACGGCGCGGAGATCGATCGTTCCGCCGGCCTGAACCGCGGCGGCAACATGAGCCTGCGGGGCGAAGCCGCGTGCAGCGACAATCGTGCCACCGCCCTTGATGGCGACCGAGGGAACGGTCGGGCTCTCGATGCGGATTTGCAGCGGATAATTGCGCGGGCAGCGCGAATTGCAGGCGTCGATCCGCAGCTGGCCCTCCTTTTCGAGGTAGATGTGCGTGAACGCGCTGCTGCCCGATACGATGGTCACGCGCTGGACCGGGCCACGAACGATGGTCACGTCGCCGCCGCCGCGCAGGTCGATCGAACGAAACGCAGGCGTCGGAACGACTTCGGCGGCGTGGGTCTGCGCAGGAAGCACGAGCAGGCCAATGACGAATGGAAGCAGCACACGCATTTTGGGATCACTCCTTGAAGTTGCGCTACACCTGTAGCGCTACAATTGCAGCGCGTCTAGCCCCTTGTGCCGAATAGTTGCATCGTGCCCGGATGTCCCCGCCGCTCACCATCATCGGGAGCTTCGTCAGCCCTTATGTCCGTAAGGTCCTGGCATGCATCAACCTGAAGCGCCTGAGCTACGAGGTCGACCCGATCACGCCCTTCTTCGGAAACGACGAGTTCGAGCGCTTGAGTCCCCTTCGGCGCATTCCCGTGCTGATCGACGGCGACCTCTCGGTCAGCGATTCGACGGTCATCTGCGAGTATCTCGATGAGGCCTATTCCGGCCACGCCTTACTACCGCGGGATCTGAAGGATCGGGCTCGCGCCCGGTGGTTGGAAGAGTTTGCCGACACGCGGCTCGGCGACATCTTCATCTGGGGACTGTTCTACCAGAAGATCGTGCATCCGATGGTGTGGGGCGAGCCCGGCGACCAGGCGCGGATCGACAGGATCCTCAACGAGGATGCTCCCGCGGCGCTAGACTATCTCGAACGCCAGTTGCCCGCTGATGGCTTCCTGTTCGGCGAAATCGGCGTTGCGGACATCGCCATCGCAAGCTTTTTCCGCAACGCCGCTTATGCTGGCTTCGAGCCTGACGCGGCGCGCTGGCCGCGCACCGCCGGGTTCGTCGCTCGAACCCTTGCTCACCCGTCCATCGCCGACCTTCTACCGTTCGAGGACGTCCAGCGCGGCGCCGCGATCAAGGGCCGCCGCCAGGCTTTGCTCGACGCTGGCGCGCCGCTCACCGCCGACAGCCTCGGCGTCCGCGAGCCGCGCAAGGGCTATATGCGCCTTTAGTGCTGGTGGCTCGAAATCCAGTGCTCGAGCCGTGTCCGAAGCGACCGCTTGGACGGGATGAACCCCGGTTCGGACACCGACGGCGGCTCGGTCGGTTCGTAGAGCGTCAGGTTCTCGGGCATCTTCGGCCGGTGCGCCTCGCGGCCGCGCAGCAGATCTTCGGCGGCGGCGAGCGAGCGGTGGACGTCCTCGGCGGTGAACGGCTTCATCAGGCAGCCGATGGCGAGATCGGGCATCGGGAAGCGCGGCGCCTTGCCGCTGACGAACAGGCACGGGACATCAAGGTCGTTGAGCCGCACCGCGACCGAGAAGCCTGTCGTCCCGTGGGCGAGGTGAAGGTCGAGCAGCACCAGGTCGGGCTCATGCGCTTCCGCCGCGGCGACCGCGCTGTCGGCATCGTCGGCGATTGCCATCACTCGATAGCGGGGATTGTCCTCGACGAGATATTTGAGCGTCACCGCCAGCTGGCTGTCGTCTTCGACGATCAGGATCTTCAGCACCGGCAAAGTCCTCCCCAGGCCTGCAACGAAGATTCTCCCCGGAAAATCCGTCACTTGATGTTCGCACGTTTGACCGGCGTGCGAATCCCCTTTGAACGCGGTTATCGCTGAGACGGGTTGCCGCTGCGCCGGGACGAAAAAGGCGCCCCGGACCTTTCGGCCCGGGACGCCTTCACCCCTCCAGGGTTAACTCATTTTAGGCGCGGTAGAAGATGTGCGCGCCGATCTTCTCGACCTTGCTCAGGCGATGGCCCCAGGTCGGCGCGACATAGGTCGCGTGGTACCACAGGACGTCGGGATCGAGGCTGGGAACGACATTGGCCGCAGCGAGCTGGGCGACCGCCTCGGCGCGCTGCCACGCGAGCGAGCTCGTGTCGGCATAGGGAAACTCGCCGTGACGGACGAAGGAGAATTGCGCCGGCTGCTTGACCACGCTGCACCAGTCGGGCGGATAGCGGCCCGACGCGGCGCGGTTCATGACGACGCGAGCAACCGCGAGCTGGCCTTCGACGCTTTCGCCGCGAGCCTCGAAATAGACCGCCGTCGCAAGACAGTTGGTCTGCTCGTCGAGCTGGGCGTTGGTGGCGAACTTGTCGACCAGCGCCTGGAGACCCCAGCCGCCCTTGTACAACCACGCCGCCTGCGTCGCCATCGTCGCCGGAGCCTTCGCGGTAACCGATTGCACCGACTGCGCCTGGACTGCGGCAATAGCCGGCGTCGCCAGCGCGGTAGCGCCGTCAACGATCGCCTGCGCATTGGCGTTCGAGCTGAACGCCAGCATCAAAAAGCCGATGACCGCGGACGCAGCGCGCCCGCCGAGAAGCTTAACCACTATGTATCTTATCCCTACCCTGGCGGAGGAACGGCCGCTGGGGGCGCCTAAGCGCACTTGAAACCCAGCGGGGATGTTCGTCCGTCTTGCCCTGGAACCCGGCGTCTACAGCGCCCTGGGCTCCCTGCTCATTCGCTGAAACCCAGATATGTTAACCGAGCGACGAGTCCAAGCGGTCGGCGGTGAACCGTTCGCGACTCGGGGTGGAATCCGGAACTCTTTCAAAACGTTCAGTTTTCTCGAGTTTTCCACAGCCGCCCGGAACGCTTCATCGCCGGTATTGCTCGGCTCACCGGCGATGGTATCGGGATGGGACAGGAGGGTGTCCCGCGATGGCGCATTGGCTGATGAAATCGGAGCCCGAAAGCTACGGCTGGAGCGATCTGGTGCGCGATGGCGGCACCGAATGGGACGGCGTGCGCAACAATGCCGCGCGGCTTCACCTCAAGGCGATGAAGGCCGGCGACGAGGCGTTCTTCTACCACAGCATGTCCGACAAGGCGGTGGTCGGGATCATGCGCGT
>Ga0070674_100000632_pt1 | contig 17707 bp, 13 predicted proteins | sample KBSM33metaG_FD_65344 | JGI IMG/M metagenome (GOLD analysis project Ga0070674, IMG submission 65344) | Miscanthus rhizosphere microbial communities from Kellogg Biological Station, Michigan, USA - KBS M3-3 metaG | ecosystem: Host-associated > Plants > Roots > Rhizosphere > Soil ... | reverse complement strand
CCGGCGTCCCCGCCGTCGTCCAGACCGTGGCGCCCATCACCGTGTGGCGCGCGCGCCGGAGATCCCCGGTTTCGTCGCTGATCAGAATCACGTGCACGACCGTGGGGTCGTGTTCTTGGGCGTCGATCCAATCGACCTGGACGTCAATCTCGGCGTAGACACGGGCGACCTCGCGCGCGGCGTCGAGGACGACCGGCGGCGGCGCTCCGGCGAGGTTGTGGATCTGAATCGCGACGGCGACCGCGAGAATGGGCAGCATCGTTGACTCCGATCCGATTCTGCGGAATCAGATCGGAGCTGACGATTACCCGAGACGTAACGCGCCAACCGTTTTTCTCCGTCCTCTCGGTTTCCTCAGACGGCGATGGGCCGCGGGGATGCCGAGGCAAGCCCGCGAGCCGCCTCCTCGGTGGCCGCGTCCGCCGGGAAGAAGCACTCGATCCTCAGCTGCTGGAGCGCGACGTCGCGCGGCGTCGCGAACATCGTGATCATCGAGAAGAAGGTCATCGACAGGTCGCCCTTGCGCATCTGCATGCTGACCAGCGGCGGCATCGGCGACAACGCATCGGGCGCTTTCCATCGGGAGGGCACATCCGGGTAGGCGAGCAGTTCGTCCCGCAGGCTCACGACGGTTTCACTCCCCGTCGTCGCCACCTCGCGATGGATGGAGTGCATCAGGCACTCGGCCACCTCCTCCCAGTTGACGATGAACGGCCTCAGCCCCTGCGGATCGAACACGGTCCGCATGACGTTCACCGGCTCGATCGGCCCGCGAAACTGGTGGAAGATGCGCCGCGACGCGTCGTTGCGCATGACGACGTTCCACAGGCCGTCGACGACGATTGCGGGGTACGGCTCCTGCTGCGTGAGGATGAACTGAAGGGCGCGGCGCACCGGTTCGAGCTCCGGAGCGACCAGCGGGCGGTCGCCGTAAAGAGGGGCATAGCCGGCGCTGACCAGCAGGGTGTTGCGCTCGCCGAATGGCACGTCGAGCATGCCGGCGAGCAGCTGCACCATCTCGCGGCTCGGTTGGGCGCGCCCGGTCTCGAGGAAGCTCAAGTGTCTCGTCGAAATCCCCGCCTCGGTAGCCAGCGCGAGCTGGCTCAAATGGCGCGCGTCACGCCATTGCCGCAGGACGCGGCCGAATGGCCGCGTGGCGCCTCCGTCGGGGAACCCAAGCAACGTATTCATGGGAAGACTCCAAAGAGCGTCGCGCCGGACGGCAGTCGCCCGCAATTACCTGTCAGGTAAAGACGCGATTGGGGGGCGAACGGTTCAGGCGGACAGAAGCGCCGCCGCTGCCGCTGCGAGTGCGGCGCCCCAGCGCTCGTAGCCAAGGGAGGAGGGATGAAAACCGTCCGAGCAGAAGATCTCGGGGATCTCTGCGTGCTCGGCGTACGCATGCGGCACGTGCGCGACGGCGTCGCGCGCGCCGGCCCACGCGATCGCGGCGCGATCGAGCACGTAAGCCCTGAACCCGAGCACCTGCCGGAGCGGCGACGGCAGCGCGGGAAAATGCTGCATCGGCGGGACGGCGGCGAGGACGATCGGCGCACCGCGCGATCGCCGGCGAAGCGATTCGAGGATCGCGTCGAGCGATCCGATCCACTGCGCCGGCGACGAAAAGCCGAGCGTATCGTTGACGCCGAGGATGATCACGAAGACGTCCGCGTCGAGCGGAGGCGCCGGGGCGATGAACTCCTTCAGCAGGGCGCGCCCGGTTGCGCCGCCCCGTCCGAGCACGCGCCAGTGCACGGGCCGCCGCATCGCGCGGCCGAGTGCTCGCGCGGTATGTCCGACGAGTCCCACGGCATGTGCGGGCACGCCGACGCCCATCGCCGTCGATTCGCCGACGACGACGAGGCGAAGCGGATCGGGACCGTCGCTTATCGTCCCGTCCTGAGGGCCGGCCGCAGGCGGCAGCCGTGGCGTCAGTCGCCGGACGCGGCGTCCCTGGACGAGCAGCACCGGCGCGAGCAGGATCAGGCTGGCGACAGAGAGCGCATAGAGCGCACGGACCGTGTTCCCGTACGGCGTTCGAGCCCTCGACGGCGACCGGTCCCGCATCAAAACTGATAGAGCCGGACCGGATTGTCGACGAGGATGGCCTTCCGCGTGGCTGGTTCAGGCGCCCACAGCGGAAGCTGGTTGAGCACACGGCCGTCGTCGATCTGCAGGAGCGGCGCGATGTCGGTCGCCCGGCGGCCGGGGACCTGCGCCGAGTCGGGATGCGGCCAGTCGGTTCCCCACAGGACGCGCTGCACGTTCGCCGCGATCAGCGCCTTCGCCAGCGGCGCAACATCCGCGTAGTCCGGGCCGTTGGTCGAGCTCCGATACGCCCCTGAGATCTTGACGTAGGCCTTTCCGCTGCGCACGAGATCGGTCAGCGCGTCGAAGCCCGGTTGCCGCGTGCCGAGCGCCGCCTGCGCGCCGCCGAAGTGATCGAAGACGACCGGCAGCGTCGACGCGGCGAACTGCGCGTGCAGGGCGCCGATCATCGCCAGGTCGGTGTTGAGCTGGATGTGCCACGGCCTGCCGCCGAGTCGCTGGCCCATTTCAGTGAAGCGCCGGCGGCCGACATCCGGATCGGTCACGCCGGCGGTCGCCAGATTGAGCCGGACGCCGCGAATGCCGGCGCGGTGCATCTCGTCCAGGGCGAGGTTCGGCGTGCTGGCGTCGACGACCGCCACGCCCCTGGCACGCGCGCCGAGCTGCCGGATGCCGTCGAGGGTGCAGGAGTTGTCGGTGCCGTAAACGCTCGGCTGGACGATCACGACGCGATCCATGTGCAGCGCGCGGTGGAGCAGGCGCATCTCGTCGATCGATGCCGGCTCGGGCGTGTAGATGCGGGCCGGCGCAAATTGAAAGCGCCGCGGATCGCAGAACACATGCGTGTGGCAATCGCAGGCGCCAGGCGGCACCGTGAAGGCCACGGGCGTCGACGGCTGCGACGCGGCCGCGAACGCGCTCGCCCCGCGCCGCATGATCTCGACGGCGCCGGCAAAGGCGCCAAGAAGCGCTTCTCGTCGGGACAACATCGCGAATCCTCCTCGACGAATCATCGTAGGTGAGAACTGACCGAACGTAACAAGAGATCAAGAGACAAGGAGAATGTCACGCTGCCATCGTTCCACGGTTTGCCACCGAGACACCGAGGCACCGAGAGTCGGAGCGCACACTGCGGACAGCCACGCGTCGCACGCCGCCGCGCAGCGGCGGCACGGCACGCGAAGAACGACCGGAACACAAGCGGTCGAGATCTGCTGGCTTGTGTTCCGATCGTTCTTTGCGTGCCGGTTGGTCGGCCGGCGTTGCCGGCCGACGTGCGACGCGTGCAGCTCTGAGTCTCTGTGTCTCAGTGGCCAATTCAAATCAGCGCGTGCGTCGCACTGTCCTCGCTAGACCTTGTACGCCGCGGGCACCGGCCGCAGCGGGCGATCGAACCACAACGGGCGTCGCAGGCCATCGGGACCCGGAGCGGGGCGCGTCATCGCGAGCCATTCCTTGTAGACCTCGTGCGCCTTGTCGGTGTCCACGAAGATATCGCCGTAGCGATCGCCGTGCGCGGCCTTCTCGAGCGTGACGCGCTGATGCCAGCAGTGCATGCCGCTCACCGGATCCGGCTGCACCGGGAACGTGAGGTTCTGGTGCACGCCGACATCCGTCCACCAGATGCGCGAGCTGTCGGGATCGCTCGTCGTGTACGGCTGCGCGCCGTGGACCTGTGACACCTTGTAGCCGCTGCCTTGGCGATCGATCGTCACCAGCGCGGACGCCGTCCGGTTGCCCAGCTCCTCGTTCAGCCGCCAGCGTCCGAGGTGGTGCGACATCCCGAGCACGCCGGGACGGATGCCTTCGGTCACCCAGGCCCGCGTGACGAAATAGCCGATCCGCGTTCGGACCTTGACGAGATCGCCGGTCGCGATGCCGTAGCGGGTGGCATCGGGCGTCGCGATCCACAGCGGGTTGTCGTGCGAGATCTCGTAGAGCCACTTCACCGGCGATCGCGTGTGGACGAGCGTCGGCAGCCTGAAGTTCGGCAGCAGATCGAACTCGCCCTCCTCGGGCTTGAGGTCGCGCCAGTGCACGTGGCCCGGCACATAGCGCGGAATCGCATGCTCCGGCCATCCCCAGTCGACCAGCGTCTGCGAGCGGAACTCGAGCCGGCGCGAGGGCGTCGAGAAGCCGGCGAGCAGCATGCCGTCGACGAGGACGCCGATCGGCGCGCCGTCCTTCAGGACGATCTCCTCATCTCGATCGACGACGGCCCCTGCAAGCGCCTCCAGGGAGAGAGGCGTCTCGTAAGGCTTGTAGACGTTGTCCTTCACCTTGAACACGCCGTACTTGCGCATGTAGGCGAGCGGCGTCAGCGCTTCCAGCGCGGCCGCCTCCGGCAGTCCCGGAACCGAGTTCTCGAACATCCACCCGTAGTACTCGTCCATCGTCACCGGCTGGCCGGGACGGTAGGGCGACTCGAAATGCCGGCGGATGCCGAGCGAGCCGTCGGGATCGATGCGCCAGGTGAGCGCGGCCCAGAATTCGCTTTCCTCCCACACCTCGCCCGGATTCGACTCGTAGGTGGCGTTGATCGTCTCGCCGCGCTTCTCGCGGGCGACGCGGAGCACCGGCTGGCGGAACCCGAGCCACTGCGCGGCGTGCGTTTCCTGGCTCATCGTGTCGTGGCGCTCGGTGCCGAGCCCCATCGGCAGGATGTAGTCGGCGAACCACGCCGTCTCGCTCCAGGTCGGCGTGAGCGCGACGTGCAGGCCGATCTTGTTCCGGTCGGTCAGCATCTCCATCCAGGAAAAGCCGTCCGGATTCGTCCACAGCGGGTTGTAGACACGCGTGAAGTAGACGTCGATCCTGCCGCGGTTCTCCTTGAGGAGGTGCGGCAGCAGGAAGCTCATCTCGAAGAAGGCGAGCGGATACTCGCGCGGGAAGAGCAGCTCGTTCCAGTAGCCGGGCGCCGGCGGCGTGGTCGGGTGCTTCGGGACGAACTTGTTCGAGAGGTGCAGCCCGACGCCGCCCTTGGTGCCGACCGATCCGGTCAGCACGACGAGGAGGTACAGGCAGCGGGTGATCTGCCAGCCCCAGAGGTTCCCGGCGGCGGCGGATCGCCAGTTATGGGTGCTGAACGTGCCGCGCGCGCGGCCGATGGCGCGCGCCGCCGTGACGATCTGCGCCGCGTCCACACCGGTCTCGCCGGCGGCGAACTCCGGCGTGAACTGCGCGTAGAGCTCCTTCAATGCGAGGATGAAGTTGTCGAACTTGAGGGCGAGGTCGGGCCGATCGGACCGCAGGTAGCCGCGCCAGTCGACCCAGGTCCGCATGAACTCCCGGTCGTAGAGATCCTCGTCGAGGATCACCTTCACCATCGCGAGGAGCAGCGCGCCTTCAGTGCCCGAATAGGCCGGCATCCACACGTTCGCCTTCGCCGACGTGTTCGACAGCCGCGGGTCGATGACGATGAGCGTGGCGCCGTTGGACTGGCCTTCGATGATCCGCTGCGCGTGCGGGTTGAAGTAGTGGCCGGTTTCGAGATGCGACGAGAGCAGCAGGATCGTCTCGGCGTTCGCGTAGTCGGGCGACGGCCGGTCGTTGCCGCACCAGAGAAAGTGTCCCAATCGCGCGGACGAGGAACAGACGTTGGTGTGGCTGTTGTGGCCGTCGAGGCCCCACGCCTGGAGAACGCGGTTCGCGTAGCCGTCCTCGCCCGGACGGCCGACGTGATACATGATCTCGTTCCGCCGATCCTCGACGATCGCCTTTCTTATCCGCCCGGCGATGTCGGTCAGCGCCTCGTCCCAGGACACCTGCGTCCACCCGCCGGATCCGCGCTCGCCGTCACGCCGCAGCGGGTAGAGGATTCTGTCCGGATCGTCCAGCTGGTTCGGGGTGACGACCCCCTTGGCGCAGGTGCGGCCGCGGCTGCCGGGGTGGAGCGGGTTGCCTTCGATCTTGCGGACGGTCAGCTGCTCCTTGTCGACGTAGGCGAGGATGCCGCAGGCCGACTCGCAGTTGAAGCAGATGCTCGGGATGATCCAGTAGTGCCGCTTGTCCTTCTTCGGCCAGCTGGTCGACTCGAAGTCGACGTAGTCGTCCCAGGTTGCCGGGTCGGGGTGAGATCGGAAATGGGACATCTGCGGATCTAAGGATCTAAGGATCTAAGGATCTGAGGATCTGAGGATTTATCTAAGGATCTAGGCCTCTCGAACCGTTCGGCTGTGTTCGCACGTAAGCTCCTCACATTCTTAGATCCTTAGCTCCTTAGATCCTTAGATCCTTAGATCCTTAGATTCTTAGATTCAAGAGAGAGGCACACTCTGTCCTGCCTCGACCCAGATGTACTCCCACGCGAAGCTGCCGGCGAGCGCCAGGATCGCGCCGAGGGCGGCGACCGGCGCGGAGCCGCCGGCGATGCCCAGGAGCACGACCGGCACGAGGCCGCCGCCGACCATCGCGCCGCCCCAGAAGAGGCGGCTGAACGGCCCGCGGCGGATGGCGCTGACGGCCAGCTCGTGATGGCGCGTCGGGCTCCGCGTGAGCAGGTTCTCGATCGAGATCAGCGCGAGGTGCGCCACGATCGCGCCGAGCAGGATCATCGTCAGCAGGCGGGCCGATTCACCGCCGAAAAGCGCCGCCGCGAGGACGAGCGCCGCCGCGCCTTCGGCCACCGCCTGCGCGACGAGATCGAAGGTGGCGTGCGGCCCCTGCCACAGGTCGCGCGCGAGCCCTTGCGCGAAGAGGAACCCGGTGTAACAGGTCGCCAGAATCGAGACGACGATCGCCGGCCAGACGAGCGCGTTCACGACACCCGTCATCCCCAGCCACGCGGCTGCGATCCACACCGCGGAAATCGCGCCGTGCGCCGTCAGGAAGTACGCGCCCCAGACCATCCACGATCGATAGTTCGGACGCACGAGGATGTAGTAGAAGCGCTCCGGCCGCTCCAGATCGACGATGAGGAGCAGGGCGGTTGCGACGATGAAGACGAGCGAGATGGCCGGGCCGACCAGGCGCGTCGTCACGGAGTGATCGCCGAGCCACCACAGGATCGCCGTGAGCAGCAGGGCGCCCGTGGCGATGCCCTTGGTCAAGAGGTACAGGGCCATGTCGAGGCCCCACGGTTTCTCATGGGGCGTGTCGTAGTCGACGCGCGCGTCGCCCGGGCGCGCGGGATCGGCCGTCGGCGATCCGAGCGGGCGCAGCAGCACCTGCCCTTCCTTGTACATGAACGGACGCGTGGCGATCTCCGGCTGCAGCACGCTGTCGTCAGCGCCGACGTAGAAGACCTTCGGGATCGTGCCCTTCTCCGGTTTCCGGACCGAGGTGGCCTCGCGCTGCGCGATCAGCGCGACCTCGCTCGTCGGATCGTCGAGATCGCCGAAGATGCGGCACTCCGTGGGACACACGCTCACGCAGGCGGGCAGCAGATCGTTCTCGACCCGATTCGCGCAGAAGTTGCATTTCTCCGCCGTGCGCGTGTTCGGATCGATGAACAGCTGGTCGTAGGGGCACGCGACCATGCAGGCGCGGCAGCCGATGCACACGTCCGAATGCAGATCGACGATCCCGTCGCGCCGCTTGAAGAGCGCGTTGGTCGGACAGATCTTCGCGCACGGCGCCTCGTCGCACTGGTTGCAGAGGACCGGAAAAAAGAACCGGCGCGTATCCGGAAAGGTACCTTTCTCGACGGTCTTGACCCAGCAGCGGTTCACCCCGACCGGGATCTCGTGCTCAGCCTTGCAGGCGATGGAACACGCGTGACAGCCGATGCATTTTCCCAGATCAATGGCGAACCCGTAGTTGGGCATGCGGGATTGCGAATATATCACGCACTCTAGAATGGCCACAGAGACACCGAGGCACTGAGAGCTCAGTCAGAAAGCGTCGCGCGGCCGACCGGCAGAGCCGGTCGGTACTGGGCGGAAGGATCGCCAGAAAACACAAACCAGGGTGCCCGCAGCATATGTGTTTTCTGGCGATCCTCCGTCCAGCACGCCGCTTCGCGGCGGCGCGCGACGCGAACTCAAAGAACCTTGCGCTGAATGCCCTCCTTCAGGAGCCTAGAATTGAAGTTGATCAGCAGGCCGACTCGCTTCTCGAAGACGCGGAGATAGTTGAGGAGCTGCGCTTCAAACAATGGAATTGGCCTTTCGACACTCTTGATCTCGACGATGACGAGATCCTGGACGAGGAGATCGATCTGATACTCTCCCAGGAGCCGTCCCTTGTAGAACGCCGGGATGCGTTTCTGGCGCTCGTAGCGGAGGCCCTCATCGACGAACTCGATACACATCGCCCTCTCGTATGTCGCTTCGAGCAACCCCGGACCCAGCGCTCGATGCACACTGATTGCGCAGCGGATGATGTGGGACGTGAGGCCGTCGAACTCCTCGGTGTCTCGGTGACTCTGTGGCCCATTCATTTGTGTGTCCTTGGGTCTCCGACGCTGAGCAGCCGTAAAGCCGCCTGTCGTTCTTCGAGAGGAATCAACGGAAACGTCCCGAGGATGTGCTCGAACTCTTCAGCGCTCAGTTGATAGAGCGCCGCGACGCGCGCGTTCAGTCTGGCGAACGCGGCGGGATCGGCGCGGCGTGACAGGTGCCGCGACAGCGCGGCGATTTCCCGGGACGCTGCCGGCGCGGCCTCAGTGGTGGGGATCGGGAGCTGCTCGACCGTCGCCGTCGTCACATGCGTCGTCACGCGCAGGCGGACGAGGTAGTTCACGACGAGGCTGTTGAAGAGGCCGCAGAGAAAATACTGATCGCGCGAGGGCAGTGGGGTGCGGAGGCAGAAGACGGTGTGGGTCGAGACGCACCCGCCGGGTAGCACCGCCGCGATGAGCGTCAGGCGATTGGTGGCGCTGGCGACGTCGCGGTAGGCGAGGCGCGGGAGCAGGTGCCGGTTCGAACGGAGCAGCCGGCGTGCGTCGGCGGCCGTGATGCGCCGGCGGACGGCGTCGAGCGCCACGTGAAACGGCTCGACATGTTTGCCGTCCACTACGGGCAGGCCGTGCCCCCCGTCCCGGAAGGCGCCGCGATCGTCGCTGGCGTTCAACTCCCGGCCGAAGCACACCGACCAGCCCGATGCGCCGCCAAGCGGAGGAAAAAGCGACGCCGCGCGCTCGACGATCACGAGATCGGTCGCGGTGCGCAGGTTGGGCAGGACGAGGGCGGGGCCGGAGATCCGCTCGAGCAAGGCCGGCGAGGCCCGCACCGGAAACCACACTGAGTGGTCCGCGGCCTCGTCGCCAATCGATTCGAGCTCCATCGGGTCGTCGACGCCGAGCCGGCACGCGATCGGACCCGAAGGCGCGCCGTGCGTCGCCGTCATCAGCAGGAAGCGGACGCTGCGATGAATCGGAAAGACGCCGCGGTGGTTGTCCAACCCGACGATCGCGTCGACATCGCACCGGGAGAAGAGCATCCGCCGCAGCGCGGCGCTCCCGTGATCGGTCGCGAGGCCCGACGGAAGCACCAGGCCGAAGCGGCCGCCCGGGCGCGTCAGCGCGATTGCCCGCTCGACGAACAGCTGATAGCGGTTGGCGTGGCCGTCCGATTGCGAGTGGTAGACGCCCGCGTCACGCGTGAAGCGCAGGACCGGCGCCAGGTCCGCGCGGGCGCGCGAGCGCGCGCCGGCTGCCCCGGCGTCGGCACGAATCATGTCCCAAGGCGGATTGCCGAGAACCGCGTCGAAGCCGGCGCCCGGCAGGCGCGTGCCGTCGCGATCGAAGAAGACCTCCGGAAACTCGAGCTCCCAATGAAACAGACGACGCGCCCGCCCGGCGGCCTCCGCCGCCTCGAGATACCGGCCGGCGGTTTTCGCCGGCAACGCACTTCGCCCAGTGAGGATCGCGTCCGACAACGCCCCGAATGCCGACGGAGGGGCGGCTTCCCCTTCGGGCGAAAACCACGGGGCGCACCAGAGATCGGCGATCCGCTTCCACCGCGACAAGGCGGCCGCCCGCGCCGTCAACGCGGCGAAGGCCCGCTCCTTCGCGCGCACCTGCTCGAGGGTGTCGTTCGGCATCGTCTCGAGCGAGAACCGCACGGGCAGGGCCTCGCGCAACGCGACGCGCACCGTGCCGTCCTCGAACAGCGGGAGCCGCGGCTCCGCCGGGCTACGACGGCCGGGGACCGGTGGATGCCGGAGGTTGGCGAGCCACGTGCCAAGCAGGCTGTCGCCGACCTGGAGCCGATGATCGAGGAAGCTCAGCGGCCGATCGGCAGCCAGCGTCGCGAGCCACAGCGACAGCCGGGCGAGCTGTACGGCCATCGGGTTGAGGTCGACGCCGTACAGGCATCGCTCGGCAATCGTTCGCCTGATGGCGGCGCGCTCCGCCTCGTCGATGTCGCTCGAATGGCAGGCGCCGGTGCGAACGAGTGCGGCCTCGTACGCGGCGGCGAGGCAGCGGCAGGCCGCGACCAGGAACGCGCCGCTGCCCATCGCCGGGTCGACGAGCCGCAGTTGCAGGATGCGCTCGGGTGTCGCCTCACGCAACAGCGGTCCGAGCGTCCGGCGCACGACGTAGTCGGCGATCGGCTGCGGGGTATAGAACGTCCCGGTCGCCTTGCGGAGGCCGGACCCGGACTCGAGCCTGACGCGCGGACCATCCACGCGCGGTTCGTAGTCGAGCAGCGTCTCGTACACGGCGCCGAGCTGCTCGACGCCGAGATCCCGGTAGGCGATGCGCTCGCGTCCCGCGCGATCCGGGGCGGGCCGTGTCGACAGCGCCATGACGGCTCGTCTGGCGGCCTCGTCGTCCAGATCGCGGCGTTCGGCGAGCGGCGTCCGAGCCGGCGCGAACAGACGTCCGTTGAAGGGCGTGACGTGCAGATCGCCCGCGCGGCAGCCGCTATGGGCGAGGCGGGCGATCGCGCGCAGGGCGTCCCAGAGGCCTGACGCCCGCGTCGCGCGTTCGGCGAGGTCGCGCAATGATTCGAGGCTGTAGCTCTCGCGGTAGATGGGATGCCACAACGGCACGAGCGCGCGCGCTTCGGCGAAGAGCAGAAACAGGATGCGGTAAACGATCGTCAGCGATTGCTCGAACGCGTGCCCGACGTCCGCGGGCATGCGCGCGGTCAACGCGCCAAGCACATCGCCCGATGCCGCGAGCACGCCGTCGCGCAGCGATCGGCACACGCCGGCGGCGTGGCGATCCGACGCCGCCACCAGCGCGTGGAGCGACCGCGCCTCCTCCGGCTGAGCGGTGAGCGACGGCGACCCCATGACGGCCCAGAGCGCGGCCAGCGAGGGGGGGTGATCGATTGCGAGATCCAGATCGAACTCGACGTGACGGCGCGCATAGAGGCGGCTCGCGTCCACAATCCGCAGGTGGAGACCGTCGAAGAGCAGGCACCAGAGCGCGGATCGGCGCGCGGCCTGCCCGACCGCCAGCCGCCAGAGCGGATCGAGCGGTTCGCCCCACGGCGCCACGAGCAGCGCCACCGCGCGGCCACCAGCGCGAAGAGTCGCGGCCACGGCCGGAGGTGCCGGCTCGATCGCGGCAGGTGCGTCGAACCCAAGCGCCGCGCAGAGCGGCGCCGCGGCGGATTGAAGGATCGTGCGAGGCGTCGAGGCCGGACCGAGCATGGCAGAGCGCGCCCGCCAGGCGAGGAGCTCGCGCCGCAGGCGCTCGGCGTCTGCAGGGACGGCGATCGCCGGCAGGTGGCCCTCGACGAATGCGACCGAGAGGAGATGGCCATTGACGCCTGGAAGCATAGGAATGCAGCGGCCTACGGAACGAGTACGAGCAGCAGCCTCGCCGCGGCAGGCCCGATCGGTGTGGACCGGGCGATCGCCTCGAGACGGTGGGCGGCGGCGGAGCCGATGCGCGCTGCGGCGGCCGTGGCAAGCTCCTGCGCGCGTTCGGCGCGGCGATCGAAGAGGCCCGGTTGAAAGGCGTTCCCCTCAGCCGTGACGGCAGCCACGGCGATCGCACGCTCGCGCGTCGTTCGCATCGACGTGAACGAACCGAGCACGGCGTCGACGGCCTCACGCCAGGCGCGTCCATCGGCTTCGATCAGCGCCCGACTCTGCGGCTCGAGCGCCCGCACGATCGCCTCGATCCGCTGACGACTGAGAGGCCCGCGCACGGCGTGCGAGAGCTCGAGCGTCACCGCGACGAGCCGAGACTCGACGGGCGCGCCGCTCGCGTCTTCGACCGCCACGCGCCAGACGAGCAGCAGCCGCCGGCCGAGCGCCCGCCGGATCCGGCGTCGTCGAGCGACGGCGATCCACGGGCCCTCCGCTTCGGCCCGCATGAGGACGCTTGCATCGCCAACCACCGTCATCGCGCGCGTGCCCGCGAGCCGGCGCGCTTCCGCGATCGCCGCGGCCCTGAGGTCCACCATTTCCATCCTCATCGTTCCAAGTCGTCGCCCGCGACGACCAGTCGCGCGATCGCACGCTCCGCGTCGTCTCCCAATGGGTCGGCCGCACCGAGGTCAGCCTTCGCTGCTGCGACTCGTGCCCGGAGGCAGGAGAGGATCTGCATCTCGCCGGTGTCTGCGGCAATCAGGTGGAACGCGTGCACCGTGCGCGTCTGACCGATGCGGTCGACGCGGCCGATGCGCTGCTCGAGCCGCATCGGATTCCACGGCAGCTCGAGGTTGACGACCAGGCGGCATCCCCGATGGAGGTTGAGCCCCTCCGCAGCCGCGTCGGTGGCAAGAAGAAGCGCCCCGGGGGCACGCGCGAATTCGCTCAGCGACGCGGCGCGTTCCTCGCGACTGAGGCCGCCGTGGAGGAGGACAGGCGCCACGGGGATGCCGTCACGGCCGGCCAGGAGCCGTCGGAGGTGCATCAGCGTGTCGCGGTATTCGGTGAACACCACGGCCGATTCGTGCGCGCGCCGAAGCAGGCGCCAGAGCACAGCGATCTTCGACTCGTGCCGCGACGCGTCCCGCGCGACGCCGGCCAGGGCGCTGAGCATCCGGTGCTCTCGTTGGGGATCCGACAAGCGCAGATCCGTCGGCCACGATGGAGGCTCGTCCGCGGCCACCAGGTCGCCCTGCGGATCGCCGAGCGGAAGCGCGAGCTGATTGGCCTGCGTGACGCTCGACGGGGCGAGCGCCGACAACCGGCGGTCGACCGACTGCGCCAGCGACCATGCGCTCGACAGCGCCCGCTTGTGCAGAACGGACAGCGCGAGCGAGACATCGCGCGCGCCGTCCTCGCCGCGCTCGTGGCGCACGGCCTCGCTGTATCGAGCGAGCAGGGTGTGCATCCGCAGCTCGTCTGAGCTCTGTCGGACGCGGACGATGTGGATGCGGCGAGCCGTGCCGGTGCCGACGTCGTGACGCGTGCGGCGGAAGACGAGCAGCGGCGGCTCGTCGTGCGAGTCGACCGACCCGAGCCCGCACAGCGCCTCGAACGCCCGGCGGTCGCCGCTGTGCGGCGTGGCCGTCAGCAGGAGGACATACGAGGCGCGCGACGCGAGGGCGTGGACGGCCGCCCGGCGATCGGAGTCGCCGGCCACGCCGTGCGCTTCATCGACGACGACGATGTCCCATGGGCAGGCGGCGACGGCGGGCAGGACCTCGGACCGCTTGACGTAGTCCACCGACGCAATCGCCGCCGGCAGCGTCAACCACGGGTTGACCCCAATCGGCAGGGTCGTCGCCAGCCGCCGGAGCACCCGCCCGTCGACTGCGGGTGCGGCGATGGCGAAGCGCCGCACCAGCTCGTCCGCCCACTGCTCGCGCAGTCCCGCCGGCGTGATGACGAGGATGCGTGCGATCGCGCCGCGCGCCTGGAGCTCGGAGACGACCAGGCCGGCCTGAATCGTTTTACCGAGGCCGACTTCGTCCGCGAGCAGCAGCCGCGATCCGCGCCCGCGGACCACGGCCAGTGCGGGCTCGAGCTGATGCGGCATCAGCTCGATGCGCGCCACACCGGCGGCGCGCAGTGAGCCTGGCGGTGTGTCGGCGGCGACCAGCGCGCGGCAGGCGCGGCGCCAGCGCACCTGCCGGACGAAGCGGGCACGGTGCGGCCGTTCGAGACGGGACAGGACGTCGAACGGAGTGATCACGCGGCGCTCGAGGCCCGGACACGGCGGGCCGAGCCCACGCAGGGAGACGACGTGGCAGTGCTCGTACGCCCGCACGTCGACGACGCGCCAGCGTGTGCGGCGCACGACGACGAGATCGCCGGCGCGGATGCCGGGTCCTTCGCGAGACGGCGGACGTTCTGAAATCTGCATCGCACATCGGCCGCGCGCTCGCAGAATCTGCGATGCGCATGCGACGCACCGCGGGCAATCAACGAGTTACGGGAAGCGGGCGGCCGTCGCGTTTGTGCAGGGGCAACGGCCATGCCAAAAGCAGAATCGATCAGGTCGCGATCAGGTTGGGATCAGGTTGTGATCAGGTCGGGCTCAGGTCGCGATCAGGTTGTGATCAGATCGCGATCAGGTTGCGATCATGAGGCCGGGGCGCTCAGTCGAGCCACTGTGGCGCCGAGATGGGCGGCGGTATCGTCCCAGAACTCCGCGACGCGCGGATGGCGCTCGAGCGTGGCCTGCACGATGCCGCGCTGCACGCCGTGGCCGCGGCCGTGAACCAACCGCACTTCGCGCAGGCCGGCGGCAACGGCGGCGTCGACGTACTCCTGCACGACCGAAGGAATGTCCCGCGGCGCGAACGCGTGCAGATCGAGCTCGGCCTCGATCGGAATCCGGACGGGCTCGTCGTCAGCCATGAGCCGCGACGCCAGGGTAGCTGGCCGTGACCACCGTCTTGATCCCGCCGCGGACCGAGAAGTCGCCGGTCACGGTCATGCGCCGCGGCTGCAGCGCGGCGACGAGGTCGTCGAGGATCTGGTTCGTCGCCTGCTCGTAGAAAATGCCTTTGTTGCGGAACTCGATCAGGTAGTACTTGAGCGACTTCAGCTCGACGCAGCGCGTGTCCGGCACGTAAACGATGCGGATCTCGCCGAAATCCGGCAGCCCGGTCATCGGACACACCGACGTGAACTCGGGGCACGCAATCGCGATCTCGAAATCGCGCTCCGGCCGCGGGTTGGGGAACGTCTCGAGGGTCGAGCTTGACATGGGCGAAAATTCTAGCATTCTGAGGCAAAATCGCGGTTTCGCAGGGTGCCGTCGATTGACACTGGCGAGAAGCGCGGATTAGGATACGTCGATTTTCTGAAGTAAAACGCCGTTTGGCGATGCGCGCGCGACCGCGGCGGTGGACATCACAGCGCGATCAAGTGAGGGGGACCCGATGGTGGACGCCCGCAGGATGGGCAAATCCGAACTCTTTTCGCACTTCGCGGAACGGTTCGAAGTGAAACGGACGCAGGCTCGCGAGTACTTCGACGAGCTGACGCAGCTGGCGGAGAAGGAGCTGAAGCGATCGGGAGAGTTCGTGCTGCCCGGAATGGTCAAGCTGGTGGTGCAGAAGCGCAAAGCGCGGATGGGCCGGAATCCGGCCACCGGAGAGGCCATCAAGATTCCCGCCAAGACCGTCGTCAAGGCGCGGATTGCCAAGCAGCTCAAAGACGCGGTCCTACCCAAGAAATAGGGCGGCGTGGTTCCCCCACACCACGCCTCGCGCTCAAGTTCCAGGTGAGGCGGTGCAGCGGTTTCCCCGCTGCGCCCCTTTCGTGGGGAGCCCACCAACGACTGCGGAGCACCGGCTCTTGCCGGCGGCGGCACCGCCGCCCGATCAGGCCGCGTTCGGGCGGGAGAGGATCCGGCTGTAGAGGGTGGCCGGCACCAGGCACAGGGTCCGGGCTTCGAGGTTCGTCACCGAATCATCGTCGAGGATAATCCGGTCGCTCGGCGCAAGCAGAATCTCCGCGCTGTACCTCCGTGCGCCGCGCATGGTGCGGACCTCGAAATACCGCACCGTCACCGTCTTGTCCTGCACGGCCAGCGCATCGGTCTTCACGAGTGTGCGGAACATCGCGTCCTCCAACCCGGCCGAAGCCGGTCACTTCCAGGTCTTTCAACGGTTTCAACTCGCAGCCACTTCTACGGAGCGGTCGTCTCGAGCGGGAAATCGCAGGGTGAAGGCGGTACCGTGGCCCACCTCGCTCTCGACGATGATCGTCCCGTTCAGCTGTTCGACGATGCGCTTCGAGATCGCCAGGCCGAGCCCGAGCCCGCGCCGCTTGGTCGTGACGAAGTCGTCGAAGATCGCCGCGATCCGTTCGGGCGGGATCCCGGATCCCGTGTCGCTCACGCCGATCTCGACGAGATCGCCGGCCCGGCCCGTGGTCACGGTCACCCGGCCCCCCGGCTCGGTCGCTTGAATCGCATTCGTGATGAGGTTGCGGTAGACGCGGCCAAGCGCGAACTTGTCGCCCTCGATGACCATCCGGCCGGTCCCGTACTGGGCGTCGACGGTGACGCCGTGGCGCTCGCCCTCGGCACGCATCGACTCGACGATCTCGGCAACCGAGCCGTTCACGTCCAGCGGAAAGCGCTCGATCGGCTTCGGCTTGACGACATGGCGCAGGTCGTCCATGAAGCGCTTGAGCGTCTGGAGCTCGCGCTCGATCATCTGCTGAAACACGCCGCGTGACTCGACATCGAGATCGTCGCGCTGCAGCAGCCGGGTGCTGTTGCCGATGTTCTGAATCGGGTGTGAGAGGTCGTGGACCAGGCCGGCGGCGACGCGGCCGAACATCGCCTGGCGCTCCTGCCGCTTGACGTCCTCCTGCAGCTGGACGAGGCGGTCGGCCATGGTGTTGAACGCGTCGCCGAGATCGCCGAACTCGTCGCGGCTGCGGATGTCCACGCGCGCGTCGAGCTTGCCTGCGGCAAGTGCGTGCGTCGCCCGCTTGAGGATGAGAATCGGGTTGATGAGCGTCCGGCCGAAGAGATACCCCACGAGGATCATCACGAGCAGCGCGATCGAGATCGCGACGACGAGCTGCTTCTGGAGCTCGGTCGCGTTCGCGTAGGCTTCGGCCGTCGGCTGCTCGACGATGACCGTCCATCCGAGCGGCGCGATGCGCGCGGCCACGCCGAGCTGGCTGCGGCCGTCCTCGTCGGTGTACTCCTTCGACACGGGAGCGGCGCCGTGCTGCGCGCGGCTCGCCGCGAACAGCTGATGGCCGCTCATGGTGCGCGCCTGGGCGACGAGCGCCTTCTTGTCGGGGTCGCCGTGCGCGACCAGCTCGCCGCCCGGGCCGACCACCATCGCGTAGCCGTGCCCGCCGATGCGGATCTGGTCGACCATCCGCCACATCTCTTCCAGGCTGAACTCGCCGGCGAGCCAGCCGGCCGCCTTCTCGAGGCGGGTGAGACGGATGGAGAACACCGAGGTCGGCAGCAGGTCGTCGTCGACGCGGATGGGCGACATCGCGACGGTGTCGACGACCGGCCGAGCGTCTTTCGGGACCGCCACGCGCGGCTTGCCGATGCGGCTCGACGCGACCGTCGCGCCGTTTTCGTCAAACAGCGTGATCTCGCGGAACTCGCGGAACTGCAGGACATAGTTCTTGAGGATGCGGTCCTGCTGCCACTGCTCGAGGCCGGTGTTCTGAAGATCCGCCGAGAGCGCCTTGAGCAGCTCGGCGTTGGCGACCACGTAGCGGCGGATTTCTTCCGCGGCGCGGACCGCGACGTTCTGGTTGCCGTTGACGACCGAGGCGCGCGTGCCGCGCTGGAGGGAGAGGATCGAGACGAAGCCATAGGCGAGCAGAGGCAGCACCGCCGCGCCGCCCAGCAGGAGAGCGAACCTGGTCGCGA
>Ga0070674_100000630_pt1 | contig 17719 bp, 15 predicted proteins | sample KBSM33metaG_FD_65344 | JGI IMG/M metagenome (GOLD analysis project Ga0070674, IMG submission 65344) | Miscanthus rhizosphere microbial communities from Kellogg Biological Station, Michigan, USA - KBS M3-3 metaG | ecosystem: Host-associated > Plants > Roots > Rhizosphere > Soil ... | reverse complement strand
GGCCTGAAGGGCGACCACAAGCTGAGCGTCGCGATGGATGGCGAAACGGCGCTGCAGATTGCTGCACGGACGCCTCCGGATCTCGTGCTGCTCGACATCGTGATGCCGGGCATGGACGGCTATGAGGTGTGCCGTCGCCTGCGACGCATGCCAGAGACCGCTGAAGCCCCGATCATGTTCCTCTCGTCGCTCGAGGAAGTACAGAACAAGACCCGCGGCTTCGAGGCAGGCGCGAACGATTACCTGACCAAGCCGTTCGAGATGCTCGAGGTCAAGGCGCGCGTCCGGTCGCTCCTGAAAGCAAAGGCGTACAGCGACGCGGCGAAAGAGCAGATCGCCACCGAGCTCCGCGTCGCCCGTGACATTCAAATGGGCATGCTGCCGCATGACTTCACGCCGTTCGAAGAGGCATACGGCGTCAGCTTCGGTGCTGTACTCGAACCCGCGCGGGAGGTTGGCGGTGACCTCTATGGTGTCTGCGCTCCCGGGCCTGATCGACTGGTGATGTTTCTCGGCGACGTGTCCGGCAAGGGCATTCCGGCGTCGATGTTCATGGTGCGTGCGATCAGCCTGGCGCGATTGCTGGCGCGCGAGGTTGTGGAACCCGAGCGCATCCTGGCACGACTGAACGACGAGCTCTCCGGGGAGAATCCGTCAGACATGTTCGTGACATTGCTCTGCGCCGTGTTCGAGCCGAAGTCGCGCCAGCTCACGATTGCAAACGCCGGGCATTGTCGGCCCGTGTTGTTGTCCGCCAGCGAAGCGCCGCGCTGGGCGGTGAAGAATCTCGGCACGGCACTGGGCTTCGAGACGGGCCTGGCATTCGAGCGCACCGAGCTGACACTGAATCCAGGCGATGTCCTGATCCTCTACTCGGATGGTGTGAGCGAAGCGTTCAATCCGCAGGAGGAATGCTACGGAAACGACCGACTGCTGGCGGACGTGCGCGGGCTCGTCACCCAGTCCGCTCCCACGATCACCGCGAGCCTCCTGCAGAGCGTCCGCGCGTTTGCCGACAGCGCGCCGCAGTCGGACGACCTCGCGATTCTGACAATGAAAGTGCACAGTGGCGGTTGCCTGACACTGACGCTGCACGCCACGCCGGAAGAAGTCATGCGTGGAGTGGAGGCACTGCAGGAATTCGCCTCGACGCAGCGTGTGCCGGACAAGGTGATCTTCGGCCTCGCGCTCGCACTCGAGGAATGCGCCAGCAACATCGTCAACCATGCACTGAAGCGTGACGCCGGGAAAACGTTTCAGGTGGCGTTCGAGTGCACGGGCCACTCGTTCATCATCGAAGTGTGCGACGATGGCCCGGGGTTCGATCCGACGTCGGCGTCACCCTTCAGACCGCCAGCCGAGGATGATGATGTGCCCGGCGGCTGGGGCATCGAACTCGTGCGCCGCAACACCGACGACATCCGCTATCGACGTGAAGCCGGTAGAAACATACTGCGCCTGACGAAGGGACTTGTGTCGGCGGCCGGCGACGAATAGTCTGTGTCACCAACAGCAATACTTCCAACACGCGAGCCGTCATGCCACTCGACATCAAAATCCACCACGACACCGGCAGACAGGGCACTGGAGTCATCACGGTCAAGCTTGCCGGCAGTCTCGATACCGCGACCGCTCCGCAGCTGGCAGAGCAACTGGCGCCCGTGCTGGCGCGTTCGACGAAAGACATCGTGTTCGACCTGACCGAGTTGAAATTCATCAGCAGCGCGGGACTCCGCGTGTTTGCGTCGACGCGCAAGATGCTCAAGGAGCGCGGTGGACAGGTGTCATTCGTCAACATGCAGCCGCAGATTCAGGAGGTCTTCGAGATCATGAAGTCGCTGCCTGGCGTGGCGGTCTTCAAGGATCTGGAGGAACTGGATCAATACCTGGCCGCACGCCAGCGCTCACACACGCAAGGCGACTAGCGGCGCTGCGCTCGCACGAACATCTGCTTCGCCAGCGGCTTCCAGGGCAGGCGCAGGTAGAGGCGGACCAACCAGGGCCGCACGGGCAGGCGACTCTTCAACGAGAACGGCAGGAACCCCGGCACGCATTCGATGACGCGCCAGCCGTGCGCCTCGAGGAAATCGCAGAGGCTCACGTGTGAATACACACTGATGTGTGTGTAGTCGTCGAAGTACTCCTTGTAGGCCCGCTGGTAGTTTGGCTGCAGGATGTTCAACGTCGCCCCGCTCCGGACTTTTCTCCCGAGCTGAGCGAGCACATCGGCGAACTGCGCCTGTGTCAGGTGCTCGAACAGGTTGCTGGCGAAGACGAAGTCGACGGATGCATCCGGGAGAAACGCAAGATCGGTCACGCATCCCACGTGAGCGGTCACGTCGCTGTTCACGTGCTCAGGCAACTCTGGCCAGAGGTCCACGGCCGTGCGTGTCCTGCAGCGGATGTTGTTGATGAAATTGGCGTAGCCGGCGCCAAGCTCGAGGACGTGAAAGTCCGGCGCGATCAGGCGCTGGAAATGGCTCGTGCAGAGCGTGGCCCAGAGTGTTTCGCGGTTGTCGTCCGGACGAAATCGCGTTCGATGATAGCCGGCGTCGTTCAAGCCGTCGGCCATCCGGAAAGAATCCCCCGAATCATCCTCATCCCCACGGCAAATGCACGGCGGTTGCTCGTGTTCCCTCCCTTGCTGAGTCCGACCCGTCCATGAAACGTGATCGGGCATTCCATGATGTGAACGGATTCGCTGAGCGCCGTATCCAGAAAATGCGCATTGAATTCCAGGTTGATCGACGGTCTCAGGAACGGCAGCAGCGCGCGTAGCGCGGAGTTGCGGCACAACTTGTACGTCGTCCCCACGTCGGTAAAGGTTCCCTTGCCGAGGTGCTTCGCTTCCAGCAACTTACCAACAAAAAAATTCCCGTAGTACATGAAGTTCGTGAGTTGCGTCCGCTGGGCGCGCAGCTGTTCGACGATGCGCGTGCCGTTCACGATGTCGGCATGCGGGATATAGGACATGAACTTTTCGATGTCGAACGAACGAAACGTCATGTCCCCTTCGCAGAGCAGCGTCAGCTCGGTATCGCTGTAGGTCAGGCCCTCCTGCAACGCCCGGTAGACACACCGGCCATATCCCGGCAGTGACTCGTGCACGACGATGGCACCGTGCTCTCGCGCGACACTGGCTGTGTGATCCGTGCTGTCGTTGTCGACCACAATCACCCGCTTGACCAGCGGATGCTGCCGGAAATCATCAACGGCCAGCCCGATACTCTCCTCGTCGTTGAAAGCCGTCAGCACCACGGTCAGAAGGCGAATGGAGGGCGGGGCCATCATGACGTCGTGGCGCTGCCGCTTCTTGTGCACGAGGACCAGCAGATCGAGGGCGGCAAGGCTGCCTCCCGGCAGGGCCAGTCCACCGCTGACCAGCAGCAGCCCGCCGGGCCATGATGGCGGCACCAGGCCGGGTGCGATCGCGTCGGCCACGCCGCAGGCCAGAGCCCCGATCAGGTGAACTGCAACCGCCAGCAAGATGAGGACAAGCCCGTACAGCAGCAGCGGTGCGCGTTGCCATCGAGGCAGCGGCGCTGGCTTCTCGTGCTTACGAAGTACTTCCTCCGCGATGGTTTGCGTAACGGGTGGCCTCCACAACAGTGGTGCTACTCGAACAGAATGCGACTCAGCTCCTGAGCCTCAGTCTCTGTAATGGTACCAGTCAAGCTATCAACCGACTTACCAAGCGCGGTCTCGATCCGCCGCTTCAACACCTGACCATCGACTATCCGGGTGGTGAGCGCCGGCGCGCCCGCATCCTCTGGCACGAACGCGATGGACGTCACCGCCTGCGGCGTCGGCGAATCCATCAGTTCCATCAGTGTCGGCTTCCTGGCCGCCCACCATTGATCGGGTGGGCAGCAGTATACCGGCGGCCGCTCCACGAGCTTGACTCTTTGGTTCAGGTCTTCACCCGTGAACGGAGGTTGAAGAGCAAACGGCGTGGCCCAGGACCAGAACCAGCCGTCCCGATGCCATTCGGGGACCTTGACCAGCACGACGCTGCCACGGGGGACCGACTGCAGCAGACGAAGGATAGCTTCGGCGAATTTCTGTGATTCGATACCGGCCGTCACCCAATTGGAGACGTTCCAGATCGAGGCCACGGCGTAGAGGACGATCAGCAGTCCAGCCATCGCCCTCCGCTGCCTCGTCCGGTCGCGCTCTTCCACAACGTGTGCCGGCAGGATGAGTGCAGCCAGCGTGATGCTGACACCCGCGGCCGTGACGTAGAGATGCCTCGCTGAGAGGTAGGTCACCACCATCGGAGCGATCGTAATCGCGTACCAGGCTGCCCCGAAGAAACTCACGCGCTGAAACACCTCGCGATACACGCGACCGCCGGCGACCATCCAGCGTACGCATACGGCCAGCACGCCGATGGTCAGAACTTCCGCGGCTACTTTCATCGCGCGCGGCGCGCTGTTGGGGGTGGGAAGCAGTTCGCGGACGTAGCGGTTTTGACGGAAGAAGAACTCCTCCATCGCCGCTGGTGTCAGCAGGCTCTCGCGCACGGCATTTCCGAACAACACGTAGCGAAGCGCCAGATACGACGCCATGAGCGCGAAGAACAGCAGGTGCGGCCACAACCCGGCCAACGCGTGGTGTCCGGCTTTGCCCGGACGCAGTAAGTCGAACGCCAGCACCAGCAACGGAAACGTCACGACTGATTGCTTCGCATAGAGCCCGCCGATGAAGATGAGCAGCGAGCCGAACAGCCATGCGGGACGATTGGACAGGCGGAACCGGACGAAACACAAGAACGCCCCTAGATAGAACAGCGAGGCGAGCGAATCGACCCGCCCGCTGATCCAGGCGATCGGCTCCGCATGGCTCGGCATGAGCGCGAAGAGCGAGGCCGCCAGTGCCGCAAACGCCGCCTCTCCTGGAGCGATCGACCGGGCGATGGCCAGCACCAGCAGTGCGTTCAGGAGGTGGAGGAAACAATTGGTGGCGTGGTAGCCGCTGACGTTCAGCGTGCCAAAGACGTGGGCATCCAGCCAGTAGCTCAACGCGAGCCAGGGCCGCAGTTCGTCGAGCGTGACACCGTAGATGCCCTCCGTCCAATCGGAGACGAAGTACGACAACAGCCGCTCCGCCGGCAAGTCGTGCAGGTGTTGCACGAGCCCGAAATCGTCGCCGAGAAAGTAGTTGTCACCTCGGATCGTCGGAAGCCCGACCGCAAGGCAGACGACAACGATCCAGGCGGACGACCACCACGCGCTACGCACAGACACTGTCAATCAGAGTGTGGACCGCGATCGAGCGAGATCCTGTGAAAGGGTCTGACCCCTTCACGGGTTTGCACAGCCTCGCGGAGCCGTATCATAGCGCGTCGGGTCGTATCAGCTCTCGTCGGGCGGGGCGCCGCCAATCTTCGCCACGTCTTCCTGCTTCACGCGGTCCACGTTGAATCGACCGGCGAGAGCGATCATCCTGTCCATCACGTCATCGAAGTCGAATTCCGTCGACTTCGAGAAGCGGATCGGATTGACGCGAGCGATGACAAAGGGCCTGAGATAGGGACTGGTCAGGCCCTTCTCCTTCAGCGCCGCGACCACCTTCGAGACGGCGTCATCGAGCCTCAGCACCTTCGCCGCCCGCCGCTCGCGTTCGCGTACGGCTTTCGTGAGCGGCTCGTCGAGGAAGTCGTCGATCCTCCGAAGCACACTGTGATACCCGCCGCCACCGAGGCTGCGACGCTCCTCGTACGCCGCCCCGAGCGTCAGGTATGGCGCCTCTTCGAACTCGAAGGCGTGGTCGTTCTCACGTCCCGCGCCACGCTCGGCAAGCGCACGCGCCATGCGGATCGTCTCGAGCGACTTCTCTTTCACGTTGTGCGCCTTCTCCGTGTTCAGCGCGAGGATCTTGAACGCGACGTCGGACTCCGGGACGAGCAGGCCGGTGATCGTTTTTGCTCCGAGCTTTCTCATCGCCTGCAGGCGGTGGTTCCCATTCGGCGTCCAGTACTGATCGCCGTCGCGAACGATGACGAGCGGATCGAGGAAGCGGCCGACCTTCTCGATGACCGTCATCAGCCGCTTCACGTGAGGCTCTGAAGGATCGCGCTGGTACGGCGTCGGCTCGACGGCGTCGATCGGCAGCGCGACGAGGAGGACTGGCGTGCCACCGAATGGGTCGCTGTAGCTCCCGAGCACTGCTCCCCCGTCATCGTCCACGAGCGCGGTCAGCTCGCGGACACGCGGATCGGTGGTCGCGCGCACCTCGGCGGTCGTGAGGCCGACGGACTTCGCATCGGCCTTCTTTCGTCGCGTCGCTTTTTTCTTCTTCGCCACGTCTCAAGCCGGCGGGCGTCCGCTTATTTGCCCGGTTCGATGCGGAGCAGTGCGCCGTCGTTCTCGGCCGTCAGCAAGTACAGATTGCCATCGGGTCCCTGACGCACGTCGCGGATGCGTTGCTGCAGATCGCGCAGCATCCCCTCGCGGTGCAGCTCTTCCCACTTCTCGTTGAAGTCGAAGCGTTCGAGGTGCCCCGAGCGTGGCACTTCACCCTGCCGCATCCCACCGACGAACAGGTTGTTCTTCCACTGCGGGAACTTGTCGCCGGTGTAGAACACGAGACCTGACGCCGCAATAGCGGGCACCCAGTACGCCACCGGAGGCTCCATATTCGCCCGGTAGGGATCCACGCTGACGCGCGAACCGAGATAGAAACGCCCGGCGTTGACAATCGGCCACCCGTAGTTCTTCCCGGCCATCAGCTCGTTCACTTCATCGCCGCCGTTGGGACCGTTTTCGACCGACCAGATCGCGCCGGTCTCCGGATTCATCGCGAGACCCAGGATGTTGCGATGACCCAGCGTGTAGATCTCGGGCCGGTAGCCGGCCTTGCCCACGAATGGATTGTCCGGCGGCACCGTGCCGTCGTCCTTCAGCCGAAGCGTCTTGCCCGCGAGGTTCATCGGATCCTGCGGCGGCATCTTGTCTGGCTCGGGATTGCCCTGATTCGCCTGCGGCGGATCACCATAGCCGACAGACATGATCAACGTGCCGTCACGGGCGAACAGCATTCGCGACGCGTTGCCGGTTGGCTGCGCCGTGAAGATGTCCTTCACGTCGACCAGCTTGCTTCCGTCCCAGCGTCCGCGCGCCAGCGTGATCACTCCCGGCGGCGGCGCAGGTCCACGGCCGCCGCGCCCCGCCGGAGGAGCTGGTGGAGCTGGTGGAGCAACGCCAGGCTGGCGCTTGTGGTACGTGAGGTAGACGAGCTTGTTCTCCGAGAATTTTGGATGGAGTTGGATATCCATCATCCCGGCAAGACCGGCCGCCTGGATGTCAGCTGGCAGTCCGGCGACGGGCGCAGGATCGAGGACGCCGTTCTTGATCTTTCGCAGTGTGCCGCCACGTTCCGCGACGAGGACCGTGAAATCACCGCCACTCTCGGGGACGAACACCATGCTCCACGGCTGCGTCAGCCCCTTGGTGATGGTGACCTTGATCGGCCGCACCAGGCCGGTGTCGAGCATCAACGGCCCGTCCGGCAGGGGTGGCGATGGCCAGTTGATTCCCGGTGGCGCCGTGGCTTGACCGCGACCGCCGGCCGGCGGCGGCTGTTGCGCGGACATCGTCGTCGCCGCGAGCAGCAGCCCGCAGACACTCAGGATCGCATTGCGCATGAGGACCATGCGCAAGTTATACACCGAGAGCGTCAGACGAGTTCGTGAGAGCGATGGGTCCTAGCGTGTTACTGGGGGCATCGGAGCTGCCCCATCTTGTGGCGCGCTCCCTGACGATCTCGTGAATTGCCCTCGTCTTCGTTGGTGAGCTCGCGGAGCGCCTCGCGTGTAAAACGAAGATGGGCGTTCCGCAGACGCTTCAGTGCCTGGTGACTTTCTACGGGAATGCGGGCCAGGTACTCCTCGCCGCGCGGGTTGAGAATCCAGTCGTTGCCTGGAAATGCGGCTCCCCCCGTGAACAGTGACGGGAGCCCCGCGACAATCGGGGTGTACTCGATACCGAACTGCGCGGCCGCCTGGACGTACCCCGCGATGAACTGGCTGTCCGGCACGAACGACTGCAGTGACAAGTAGGCGCGGCCGTATTGCGTGTAGCCGCTGCTATCGGTCTCGAACAGTTCAGGGTCGATTCGTCCGACCGCTTCGAAGAGCGCTGCAGACGTCCTCATCGGTGGCGGAGTGTCGAAGTTCAACACGATGTAGTTCGCAGGAAAGTCGAAGCTGGCCGTGTTGGCCGCGTCGAGGAGAAACGCGCTGCCCTGAGACAGAACAAATCCGAGACTGTCGGTCACGATCCTGATGTCGTCGTGACTTGCGGCGTTGGGGCCGCTGTCAATCATCGTGTAGACGAACGACGGATTGGTCGCGCCGGCAAAGCCTCCTGCCCCCACTTCGAAGCGGATGTTCAGGCTGTTGATCGTTTTCACGCTCCTGTTCGAACTGAGGACGTCGATCACCTGGTCGACGATGCCGCACTGAAGGAGCCGCTCAGCGAATGCCGCGCGAACATCGAGCCGTTGCATCCGCAAGATCCCTGTATCGATAACGTCAGGGGTTGCGATGGGCTCGACTGAGCCGTAGGACGTGGCGAGTACAGGACCACTAAGCGCAAGCCAGAGAACGCCAACGCGGAGAATCGTTGCGAGTTTCATGGATGAGCTCCTCGACGTTCGAACAGTGCGGGGGTGCGAACTGAACAACGTCGAGGGCCTCGCTCTCGTACAGGATCGACGAGGCCCAAGCCATCACGAATCAACCTGCGACGAGAGAGCCGCGCGCGGCGATTGTCAGCGCGGCTGCGGGCCAGACGCCGCCTGGCTCGCCATCGTCCACGTGGCCTCGCAGCTACGGCACCGCCAGAGACTGTTCACGGTGAGGACTTTGGCCAGCGTCTCGATGATCTTGCTGTGGCATTCCGGGCATGCCGCCGGGCGCGTGGTCGTGTTGGAGGGCAGTGAATTGGACATTATCCTTTTCGAATCCCGAATCCCGAGTCCCGAACTGCTCGGTCAACCTCAGTCCGTCGGCGCGACGTCGCGCGACAGATCAGTGAAGGACGTCGCGAATGCTCTCGGACATCGTCGGAGAGGGCACACTCCACAAGCGCCACATGAGTGCAGGGGGGACCACTGACAAGACCGCAAGAACAGCCCAGACCGCGAAGGATGTGACGCCGAACCTGGCACCGAGCGTGCCGACGGCAAGAATCCAGACTGCGATCAGAGCCGCTTTCACATAGTCGATTTGCATATTCTGAGTGTATGGGGATGAGCAATCAGGTGCTGTTCTCGATTGCACATCCTCCCGTCACACGGCTTCCCGATTCACCGCAGCGATCGCCCGCGGAGAGACCGATCGCTCGAGTTCGGCAATCCGTTTCAACGCCGCACGTCGCAATCCCTGGGCATCACGCGCGATGTCCCGTTCCCCCTCGCGCTCGAGGCGGGGTACCCGGCGATCGAGCGCCGCCACGAGCTCGAGCAGGTCCTGCATGAGGGTCTGGTCAGATCTGGCTTTCATGTATCGATCTCGATCCTTGGCATCGGCAACTCGCGTATTTCCGGCAGCACTGGACCCGCGAGAGGCTAGCGGACGTTGACGTTCTCGGCCCGGGGACCTTTCGGACCCTGTCCGACCGTGAACGTAACCTCTTGCCCTTCCCGGAGATCGTCGAACCGCGTGCCCACGCAGGCCGACTGATGGAAGAAATACTCAGTGCCTTCAGCGGTCGAAATGAAGCCGAATCCTTTTTCCGTCTTGCGTTTGATCGTTCCGTTCATCGCCATGCGTAGGTTCCTTTGTGGTGACTTGTCGTTGTGGAGACTTGCTAGAGCCACCGACGGGACGGCGCGCGCCGTCCGCTCTGCAGTCGGTCAGAGTTCCAGATCTGGCCGCACGCCGTGCAGCGCCAGTACGTCGAAATGTCTACGGTCTTGCTTGTCGTTGTGACATCCAGTGAGTTGCAGAAAGGGCAGGCCTTGGGCGCGACTGTTGCTTCAGAGGGTCCCGACGGTTGAGTGTACACGAGGCGCGCCTCCTGGCGCTGCGGATTCTGTCCTAGAGAGAGTCAAGTCTAGGCAATACGAGTCAGCGGCACTGTTCCAGAGTGAACACATCGACATGAACCCCTTCTAGACCCCGATATCGTCCAGGCCCCGATGACCTGTGCCGTTCGGAACAGCGCCTCGCCCAATAAGCCAGCCACAATCTGTAATGGTTTCTGTTGCCGCAATCGTCCTTGCCATGACCATGCAGGCCGGCAATCCGCAGCCGCGCCCATCGTCATCGCCGGTCCATGCGGCCGACGGCCACACCCACACTCTCACGGTCGAACAGGCGCAGCGCTTCTTCTATATCGGCGACTACGACCAGGCCGCGGCGCTGACCCAGGCGCTCTGTGCGGCACGCCTCGACGACTTCGAGGCGTGCGAACTGCGCTCGGCCAGCCTCCTCTTTCAGATCAAGAAGGCGTTCGGAGAAACGGAAGAACCCGACAAGATCACGGCCTGGAACCGGTGCGCCACCTGTCCTAGGCTGATGTCCGCGTTTCTCGAGCAGACGGCCCGCGCGCAAGCCTTTGCGCGAGAACGGCTCAAGGCCGACCCGGACGACGAAGAGACGCTCTTTTTCCTCGGAAAGGTAGACCTCAACTACGTGTGGCTGCAGTTGGGCACGCTCGGACGCAAGACCGGGTGGAATGAATACTGGGAGGGTCGCCGGTCGCTCGATCGCGTCCTTCGAATGAATCCGGAACACGTTCGGGCGCGCGTCGCGCGCGCATGGATCGACTACATCGTCGGGACGACCATCCCGCGGGGCGTTCGCTGGATTCTCGGAGGCGGGAACAAGAAGCGCGGGCTCCTTGTCGTCCGCGAAGTCGTCGAAGCCGGCGACAGCAACTTTTACGCCCAGACCGAAGCCACGTTCGCCCTCTGGGACATGCAGGTGCGCGAACGGGAAGTCCCGGCAGCCATTGCGACCGCACGCCTCCTCGTCCGTGCCTTTCCTGAGAACCGCGAGCTGCGCAAGTTCCTCACGAAGCATGATTCGACGACGTTTTCAATCACACCGGCCATCCCCACGCCGTAGTCGCGCTCGAAGTCGCCCCGAGCATTGGACGCGCGTCTAGGCGCGCGTCGGCGTGAGATAATTCGCTCGATTCTCGATGCCACGAGCGAAAGCACGACGGGTTCAGCCACGCGCGAAACCACTGGCCTTCGACGCCGAGTCCTTCTTCTCGTCCGCCGATGCGGCACGGCACGTGGCGACATACCCGAGGGGAAAGATCGTCTTCTCGCAGGGTCAAGCGAGCGATACCGTCCTGTACATTCAGAAGGGCAGCATCAAGATCTCGGTGCTCTCTCGAACCGGCAAGGAAGCGGTGGTGGCGATGCTGGGCCCGGGAGACTTTTTCGGGGAAGGTGCGCTCACCGGTCAATCAGTTCGGATCGGAACGGCCACCGCGACGACGCTGACATCGGTACTGGTCATCGAGAAGAGCGCGATGGTCCGACTCCTGCGCGACGAGCCGACGTTCTCGGAACGGTTCATCTCGTACATGCTGGCGCGCAACATCCGCATCGAAGCGGACCTCGTGGATCATCTCTTCAACTCCAGCGAGAAGCGGTTGGCGCGGACGCTGTTACTGCTGGCGCGATACGGCGATCAAGAGGGACCAGAGCAGCGGATCCCGAAGATATCGCAGGAGACGCTTGCGGAGATGGTCGGGACCACGCGTTCGCGCGTCAACTTCTTCATGAACAAGTTCAGAGACCTTGGGTTCATCGAGTACAACGGAGAGATCAAGGTCAACACCTCGCTCCTCAGCGTCGTCCTCCACGAGTAGTTCGTCCATCGGGCCACTCGACCGATGATTCGACGGCCCACTGGCTAATCACGACACGTAGTTCATCGGCCTGGTCTTGCAATTGGCGCATCCGCTTGGCCTGCACGGCGAGATCGCGACAGATCTCCGCGATCTGGCCTGCAACAGCTTCCGGCAATTCGGCGGGTCGGCGGCCGCGTCTTCGCCCCATTGTGCCTGGCACTTCGGACTTCGGCATAGCCGGATCCTGCCAGTTCAGGACGCGCGTGTCTGTTCTGTTTAGAACGCGGCGACCAAATTCTTACCGCCCGCGATCGTCGCCGTTGACCTTCTCGAACACACGCTCGGGCGGTGGCAGCCCTTTCCTGGCGTTTTCCGCGGCCTCTTTCTCGTAGGCGCGCTCGCCGCTCAGCGAGTTCGGCACGGAACGGTTGCCTTCGTGACAGCCGTACTCGTAGATCTCGTAGCCCGACTGACTGGTCAGGGTCATCCGGAGCGTCCACGGCGCGACGTAGGTCTTCGGGTCCTCGACGCGCAGCTCGAATTCCACCATGTGTGGATCGATCCGCGTGATCCGCTCCGTCAGCTTCATCGCCTCGCTCGTCCGCGCGGCGGTGCCGGGGATCGACAGGCGATCGGTGAAGTTGGTGGTTTCAATGACGAGAGTGGCGCCCTCCCAGTGGCCTCGCGAGTCCCCCATCAGCTGCCGGAGGCCGCCGCCGAGGTGCGGCCGCCCGTCGAGCGGGATCACGCGCGTCTCGTGCACCATCTCGTGCGCGATGATGACCGAGTCCGGCGTCTGGATGATGCGCGTGCCGTTGCCGTACACGACCGGGAGCCACGATCCCGCAAGGCCGCGCGTCACGCAACGGTCCCACAGGCTGAAGTCCTCGATGGTATTGAAAGGGCCAAGGCCGGCGGTCCCGCGAACCGCCGGGCGCGTCCGGGCCTCCGCCGTGAGCGCCGGAAGGCGGCCGTCCGGGGGATCGATCACCATCGAGGTGTAGCCGAAGTCGCGCGAGCCTTCCTCGTTGCGGAAGGTTCCCGTTCGGGCGTCGTCCACCTTGCGTGCCGTTGCACGTTCCTTCGCACGCGCGTCGAACTCCTCGTTGGTGAGATAACGGCGGGTGCCGAACTCTGATGGACGCGACATCGGCACACCGCGCATGTCATCGCTCGTCCAGATACCCTCGAGGTCCGGATGTCCCCATGCCAGCTTCGGTGCTGTCCACTTCGGGTTGATAGAAGCCGCGGCTGACGACTCGGCCGCCCCCTTTGCCTGAGCGCGGGCCGGTACCGCGGTGGCGCCGATGCCGACGATCGTCAGTACTCCCGCGATGAGATAACGACGCATAGCGATCCTTGGAGCGCGAGTCTCGGTTAACGAACTACTTCAGATCCTGGAGTTCCTCGGGTTCGATGTCATCACAGTTCTCGGGAGCCACACACACGGATTCGAGCGTTCGGCCCGCCGGCGGCGCTGGCATTCCGCGCTCGATCATCAACTTCCGCAGGAGCGCGCCGGCCTCCGGCTGAATGATCGCCGACTGCGTGCCGATCCGGATCAGGCCATCGGCGTAATCGACAGGCAACCAGGTGTGCTCTCGGAGCCGTCCGCCCGCGTCGTTGCCGTTCATGCCGTAGTCTCTGATGTCGAGTCTGGCGCCGGCATCAACGAGGATCTGTATGACCTCGGTGCGGCCTTTGTGTCCCGCGCCGTGCAACGCCGCTCGACCGGTCTCGGCCTGGGCGTTCGGATCGTTGCCCAGGCTCAGGAGCAGTTTCACCGCCTCGACGTTGGCTTCCTTCGACCATTCGTACGTCACGCCTTCCACCCAGCCGATGCCAGCCGCAACCTGCAGAGGGCTCACGTTGATCGTCGTGGCGATGTTCGGATCGGCGCCATGCTCGAGCAGCAACTTCATCACGGCGAGATCGCTCGACTGCGACGCGCGCCAGAACGCGGTGGCCCCGTCCTCGTGTACCCATTGCGACGTGAACACCGTCCGGAACCACGTCGAGTCCTTGATTCGCCAATTGACGTTGGCCCCCTTGTCGATCAGCTTCCTGATGAATTCCAGCGTATCCATGTCCGCCTTACGGACTGGATAATCCCCACCTTCGATGTTGCGGTTATCGACGGCGAGATACAGGGGGGACCAGCCGCCCTTGTTGGTGAGGTTCGGGTTGGCGCCACGGTCGAGAAGAAAAGACGCGAGTTCGAGATACCGATTCTGCGTCGCCACGAGCAGTGGGCTCCACCCGTAGTTCGTCACCTGGTTCACATCGGCTCCGGCCGCGAGCAGAATGCGCACCGACTCCAAATCGTTCTCACGTGCGGCGAACACCAGCGGCGTGAGCCCTCCGCCATCTGTACCTCGCATGTTCCGCGGACCAATCTGATTCCCGAAAAGCCCCCGCTTCCTCGACGGTCTCGGATCCGAGGCCTTGGCGTAGCTCACGGGCCGCTCCTGCCAGGCGGGGCTCGAGCTCGCGCTGACGTTCGCTCCGCGGTCGATGAGCAACTGGACGGCTGCCGGATGGCGCTGGGCCACCGCCCACATCAACGCCGTCGTGCCACGACTCGTTTCTGTCGCGTTCACGTCGGCCCCACGATCGAGCAGCAGCGTCATCGTCGCCAGGTTGCCGGTCCGCGCCGCCATCATGAGGACGGTGTCGCTGTTGCCCAGGCGCTGGTTCGCATCCGCGCCTGCGTCGAGCAAGCGCTGCGTGATCGCCGCGTTGCCGCTCTCCGCCGCCAGCGACAGCGGCGTTGCGCCAAAGTTGTTGGCAACCTTCACATCGGCGCCCGCCCTCACGAGCGCATCGACAGTGGCGAGGTCCTCTCGATAGACGGCCCACTGCAGTGCCGTCGCGCCATCGGCCTGACGTGCGTTCACGTCCGCCTTCTGCGTCAGCAGCCGCCGGACAGCGACTGCGTCGCCACGCATCACAGCGTCCGCCACGTCGCTACTCGCGGCGCCCATGCCTGCTGACGCAAGAAGCAGGAGCGCCGCCAAACTCCCAACTCCCAATTTCCAAATCCCAAACGAACCGACCGTTCTTCTTGGGAGTTGGGTGTTGGGGCGAGCGTTAGAGGATTGGGAGTTCTTCAGCATCTAGAGATCCTCCAGGCGTCCGGTGCTGTCTCCGATGCGATCTTCGTGAATGTCGAACCGATCCAGAAGGCTGAGCAACAGATTCCCCGTCGGAATCGTCATCGTCGGGTAAGCCAGGTGACGGTCGCCCTTCAGCTTTCCGTTGGCGCCCCCGATGAGGACGTGGGGGACGTCCTCGTGGCGATGCTGATTCGAGTTCCCCATGTTCGAGCCATAGAGCACCAGCGAATGATCGAGCAGTGTCCCGTCTCCGTCCTGCGTCTTCGCGAGTCTCTCCACGAAATACGCCAGCATCGCGACGTGATAGCGATTCAATCTGGCGTATTCCGCCTTTCGCTTCACATCCTCACCGTGATGCGAGCCGGCATGGAACGCCACCGTGACGCCGCTTTCCGGGTACGACCGTACGGTGAGGTCGCGGGCGAAGAGCATCGTTGCTATGCGTGTGATGTCTGCCCGCAGCGCCAGCGCGAGCAGATCGAACTGCAGCTTGATGTGCTCGTCGAATGACTCCGGCACACCGACCGGGACGGACGTATTCGTCGGCGCCGCAGCCGAGGCCTTGGCCGCGATCTGCAACCGCCGTTCAATCTCTCGTACGTCCTGCGCGTACTCATCGAGGCGCAGGCGATCGGCGGGATCGAGTCCGACCTTGAGCCGCGACAGGCTCGCCATCAGCGAGTCGAGGATGCTCCGGTCGTCCTGCCGGCGCGCGGCTCGTTCCTCGGGAGTGCCGCCGTCCCCGAACATGCGCTCGAACACGAGTTGCGGGTTCAGCTCCATCGGCAGCGGAGTCGTCGGCGTCGACCACGAGATGCTGTTCGTGTAAGCGCAGCTGTAACCCTCGCCGCAGTTGCTCGAGTTCGCGCCGGGATCTTCGACGGCGAACTGCATCGAGGGGAGCAGCGTCTCCTGTCCGATCTTCTGCGCGATGAGCTGGTCGATCGTCGTGCCGTTATAGATGTCGGCGCCCGCGGTCCGCTTCGGTTTGTTCGCACAGAGGAACGCAGACGCGACCCAGTGGTCGGGAGGGCTCTGGCCCTCCGGCGCTTCCGCGGAGCGGGCATGGAGGCCACTCAGGATCACGGTCTGCTTCCGGTACGGTGCCAGCGGCTCGAAGATCGGAGGCATCGTGAAGCCGCTTCCTACCTTGTCAGGCACCCAGTATCCGGGTGACATGCCGTGCGGAATGAACGAGGCGATGAATCGCGGCTTCGGCGTGGCGGCCGTCTGCGCGAGCAGCGTCATCGCCGGCACCATCGCGTCGAGCAGCGGCAAGGCGAGCGTCACGCCAGCCCCTCGCAGAAAAGTCCGCCGCGGTATGTGCTTCTTCGCGATAAACATGGTTCCCTCTTGGATAAATTAACGAGCGGCTCGTTGCGATGTCTCGGCGGTCTCTGCGCCCTTGATGTTGTTCTGAAATGGCGCGCTCTTGACCACGCCCAGCACGAGCGCTGAAAAGCGATAGTTGCCGCCGGCCGCGTCTCGAGCGAGCGAGCGAACGAGCGGCATGTCCTGATAGTCCACTCCCCGACCGAGCGCGTAGGTGAGGAGCCGCTCCGCAACGACCCGCACGAACTGCTCCGAGTTCTGCATCAGGACATCGCGCAGGCTTGCCACGCCATCGATCTTCGTCCCGTTCGCGAGCACCCCAGCGGGATCGATTGGCTGGCCTTCGTCCTTGAGCCGCCACGCGCCGATGCCATCGAAGTTCTCGAGCGAGAGGCCGATGGGCTCGAACAAGCTGTGGCAGCTCGCACACTGAGGGTTCACGAGGTGCATCTTCATGCGCTCGCGCATGGTCGGTTCTTTCGCGTTGCCGGCATTGTCCTGCTGCGGAGGCTTGAGGGGCGGAACGACTGCCGGCGGCAACGGAGGACTCACGCCGAGGAAAGTTTCCAGGAACCTCTTGCCGCGGGTGACGGGCGAGGTTCTCGTCGCCTGCGACGTCACGATCAGCAAGGCGCCCTTCCCGAGCAACCCACGCCGCATGTCGAGGTCGGGTCCAAGAGTCACGCGCCGGAACCGGCTGCCGTAGACATTCGGGATCCCGTAATGACGGGCGAGCCGCTCGTCAACGAACGTATAGTCCGCGGTCAGAAAATCGAGGACGCTGCGGTCTTCCCTGACGATGCTGTCGAAAAGCAGCTCGACCTCGCTGCGAAATGCTTCGCGCAGGTTGTCGTCGAAATCCGGATAGACGCTGGGATTCGGCTGTACGGTGTCCAGTGCTCGCAGGTTCAGCCACTGACCAGCGAAGTTGGTGATCAGCTCCGCTGACTTCGGATCGCTCAGCATCCGGCGCACCTGCTTCTCGAGCGTCGCCGGCTCCCGAAGCCGTCCCTGCTCCGCGAGAGCCAGGAGCTCCTCGTCTGGCATGCTGCTCCACAAGAAGAAGGACAGCCTCGACGCCAGCGCAAGGTCGTTGATGCGATAGGTCCCGCCGGCACGCACGGTCGCGGGTGCGACCTCGCGTCGATAGACGAACTCCGGATCCGCGAGCAGGCGACGCAGCGCCTTTTCGATGCCGTCGTCGAAGGTACCGTTGCCTCGGCCCGAGGCGTAGAACTCCATGAGCACGCGGACATCGTCGGCAGTCACCGGGCGACGGTAGGCACGGCGCGCCAGCGTGGACAAGATCGTCCGCGCGCATCCGTCCTCCTGACGAGGGCTCGAGCCGCTCGCCGGCGTGCAAACGAAAATCTTGTGGCGGCTCGGCGTGTCAGTCGCGCGACTCGCGTTCGACGGCCCTTCGATTCGCACCTTCCCCACGTGCGGAAAGAACTGGTA
>Ga0070674_100000628_pt1 | contig 17744 bp, 10 predicted proteins | sample KBSM33metaG_FD_65344 | JGI IMG/M metagenome (GOLD analysis project Ga0070674, IMG submission 65344) | Miscanthus rhizosphere microbial communities from Kellogg Biological Station, Michigan, USA - KBS M3-3 metaG | ecosystem: Host-associated > Plants > Roots > Rhizosphere > Soil ... | reverse complement strand
CGTCGCCGCCGGAGTTCTCCCACGGCTCACCATCGATCGTGATGTTCGCATCCCCGGGCTGCACGCGAAGCGCGAGCGATCCAAACTCCGACCGCGGACCTCGTTCCGGTCCCGGCCCCTGTTCCGGAACAATCGCGCCTGGGTCACGATCTCGCTGCTCGTTTGGCGCGTGACGCTGCGACCGCGATGGAGGAGGACTCGTTGGTCGAGGTCTTCCCGCGGGACGCACCGGCTCCGCATCGCCTGGCCCGAGCCCCTCCATCTCGTGTTTCACACTGAATGTCTTGCCTGGCTGCGTGTACACCTTCTGCTGATAGCTGCGATGCCCCGGCATGAACAGCTCGAGATCGTGTTCGCCCGGTTCGACGCGCAATCGCTGGAAGGTGCCGTCGAAGTCGTCGACTGTGCCCGCGTAGTACCCGTCCACGAAGACCTCGGCCTCGCGCGGGCTCACCTGGAGGCGCAGTGATGCGCTGACGTCGTACGCGTAGCCGTACGGATAGCCGTAGTAAGGGTAGCCGCCGTAGTACGGATACCCACAGCAGCCGAATCCAACCGAGAACGACCACGGGTAGCCGTACCCGTAGTAAGGGTAGTACCCACCGTACCAGTACGGGCTCGCGTAGTAGGGCCTATAGACGACGGGCGCGCGATAGGCGCCGCCGCCATGAATTGGATGGGCGGGGACAGCGCGCGGCACCGCCTGACGCGCGGTTGCCTGCCGTTGGGCCTGGGCAAGCCCGGGCTGAAGAAGGAAGGCCGCTGTGATGAACGCCGCAATTGTGGTTCGTTTGCCTAGGGTCACGGTGACCTCCGGATAGATCCCATTGCTGACGCAGGCAACGGCCGTGCCGCGGCCGTGAGCCGGATTTCATTGTAGTTGCAGCGGGGGAATGCGAGTCGTGTCGCCTGACGGCGACAGCAGTCACGATGCGGAGACGGGATCCGATCCGTGGGGGAGAACAATCTCGAACACCGCGCCGTTGTCGTTTTTGGCGCTGATGCGACCACCATGGCGCTCGACGATTGCCTTGACGATCGAGAGCCCCAGCCCGCTGCCGGCCGCAGCTTTGCGTGCGGCATCGACTTTATAGAAGCGCTCGAAGATGAGCGGGAGATGCTCATCAGGTATTCCCGGCCCGGTGTCGCGAACGGTGAGCGTCGAAACATCCGGCCCAACAGAACTACTCAGGATGATCTCGCCGCCTTCCGGGGTGTGTCGAAGTGCGTTCGCAGCCAGATTCTGCAACGCCTGCTCGAGACGATCGGAGTCGCCGACGACGACCTCGGCGCCAGCTTCGACGCGCTGAACGAGTCGCACGCTTCGCTCCTGCAGTTCGCGTTCGTGTCGTGCGGCCACTCGCATGAAGATCGCCTTCACGTCCACGCGCTCTCGACGCATCGACGTGCCACCTCCTTCGAGGCGCGCGAGGTCGAGCAGGTCACCGATGATGTGTTCCAGTCGATGGGTCTCGTCGGTGACGATGCGCAGGTAGCGTTCGCGAGTGGGGCCGTCGAGTTTCAGTTCGGACATGGCGAGGGTCTCGATGTAGCCACGCATCGCTGTCAGAGGTGTCATCAACTCGTGTGACACATCTGCGAGCAATTGGCGACGGGCGCCGTCAGACGCCTCGAGCGCGCGCGCACGACTCGCGAGTTCCTCCGCCATCTTGTTGAACGATCGCGCGACTGCCGCCACCTCGTCGCCGCCACTGTCGGGCGCGCGTGCCTCCAGGTCGCCGGCGCCGAGTCGCTCGGTCGCATCTTGAACGGCTCTCAGTCGTCGACGCGCGGGCCCGAAGACGACGAACGCGATGACGACCATGCCCACGCCAAGCACGCCCGCCGCAACCGGCGCCATCGTTGGACCAAGCCTCGTGAGGATTCTCCAGAACGATGGGCCACCAGGCAGCACGATGACGCGGCCGACCGGCATGCCGCTGACGACAATCGGCGCGAATTCACCGCGCCGTGGCGGCCGGCGTGGCGGTGGACGATCGCCGTCTGGCCCGCGAGGCTCGCCGTCTGGTGGCGGAGGAGGAGGGGGACCGCCCGGGCCCGCATCGAACGGTCCGCCCGGGCCGCCGCCAAAGGGACCGGGACCGCCGCCACGACGCCCGAAGCCTCTCGGCCGCTCATTGATGAAGCGCTGTTCCTCTCGAACCTCTTCGAGCAGAGCCTCGGGGACATCGTTGTGATTTGAGAATGTTCGCCCGTCGCGCATGACGATGACGAACGTCTGAAGGATCTCGCCGAATTGCTCGGGGAGATAGTGGTGGAGGTCGAGGTCCGGGTTCGTGTTCAGGGCCGCGCTGACGTCCGACCCCACGAGCGCCGCGAGCCGGCGAGGCGATCGCGCCGGCATCGAGCCGGCGATGCGATCGGTCATCCAGAGAAAGAGCGCGCCCTGAGCGGCAAGCATCAAGGCGAGGAATGCGAAGAGGCCCAGCGCGATGCGCCAGTAGAGACTTCGGTGCCACTGCAGTCTCGCCGTCTGGGCCGCCTGGATTGGTTGCATTCGAGCCACGTTGTTCCCCCGGTCAAGACGGCGCGCCCCGCGCAGCGGGGCCAGAAGACGCTGTGACTAGCGAGGCGGTCCCGGGGGCAGCGCCTCGCTAGACATCGGCTGCCTTGTAGCCCGCCCCCCACACGGTCAGGATCACGCCGGGATCTGCAGGCTCCGATTCGATCTTCTTGCGCAGTCGTTTCACCAGCGTATCGACGCTGCGGACGGTGACAAACGTCTGGTCCTTCCAGACTCTGCTGAGCAGCGACTCGCGGCTGAAGACGATGCCGGGATTGCTGATGAGCACGTACAGCAGTTCGAACTCATTGAACGTCAGCCCGATATCGCGGCCCCCGACCCGGACGCGCCTGCGCGCCGGATCGACCTCAATGTGCTTGTATGTCACCGGTCCTGTGCTTGTCCCAGCAGCCGCGCGGGCCTGCGAGGCCTCACCTCGACGAAGCAATGCTCTGACGCGCGCGAGCAGTTCGCGAATGCCGAAGGGTTTCGTCAGGTAGTCGTCGGCGCCGCTATCGAGACCGAGGACTTTGTCGGACTCTTCGCGCCTGGCGGTGAGCATGAGGATCGGGGTGTCTGCATTCGGTGAATCGCGACGGATCGCCCGGCACACGGTGACGCCGTCGAGGCCCGGGAGCATCAGGTCGAGAATGATCAGGTCGAACTTGCGCGAGCGGGCAGCGGAAAGGCCGCTGTCGCCGTCAGATGATTCGACGGGGATGAGCTCTTCGAGCCGGAGATGCAGCGCGACGAGTTCTCGGATGTTGGACTCGTCCTCGACCACGAGGACGTTCGGACGGGGACTGACTGGGCTAGCCACAGTCCTCAGTCTAGCGCCCGGCCGTGGTAAGGCTGTGATTCACAAGTGACGAAACGATGACAGCGCGATTTTCACCCCGCTGCCATGCAGATGTGAGGATCATGGGCGAATTACGCGAATGAAAGCACTCCCGAGGGCGATCGTCGCGCTGTCGAGCCTGGTGCTCGTGGGCGGCGGCGTTCTGCTGGCTCTGCCGGCACAGACCTCTCGTCCCGCCTGCACGATCGTTGGCCGCGTGGTGAACTCGGGGACAGCTCTGCCCGGGGTATCGGTCACCGCGACGCGTGACGGGCAGGTCGTGGCCGCGACGTCCACTGATCCGAACGGTGCGTATCGCCTGAGGGTCCCGGAAGGCGAGTTCCTGGTGTCCGCAGAGCTCGCTGCGTTCGCTCGTTTCGAACGGACACTCGCTGTCACAGCTGATTCGTGCGAGGTCCCGCTGGATGTGCAGCTTGTGCTGACGTCGCGTGCGCAGGCGGGGTTGGGACAAGCGTCTGGTCCCGTGATCGAAGCGCCAAGTTCTCTCCGCCGGCCGAATCGCCTTGGCGCTGGCGCAGCGCAGCCAGGCGGGCAGCCTCGCTTCTCTCAACTGCAACTCGTTCAGTCGAACGCCGCGGCAGCCGCGGACAACTCGTCGACATCCATCGACGATGGGGATCCCGCGACGCGACTCCTGCCGCCTGGCTTTTCAGCCGAGGCCTCGACGAGCGTGGTGGCGGTGACCGGCGAGGCGGTCAACCTCGATCGAGGACAGCTTCGCGATCGAATCGAGGCTCTGGGGCGTGGTGAGTTTGCGGCGGCGGGTGCACAGCCGCCTGATGGATTCGGTCCGCGCTTTGGCGGACCCGGTGGTGGACCCGGCGCGTTCGCTGGCGCACAAGCAGGCGCCGATGGTTCGCGCGGATTTGGTCCGGGCCCTCAAGGCGGACCTGGCGAGTTCGGAGCACGAGGCGGCGGAGGTTTCTTCGGGCGAGGACGCGGCGGCAACACGTTGCAAGGATCGGCGAACTACAACTTCGGCGGCTCCGTGCTGGATGCGTCGCCGTATCCGCTTCGAGCCAACTCGCAAACCGATCCGACCTATGCGCGCCAGCAGTTCGGGGCAACTATCGGGGGGCCGCTGCGAATCCCGGGTGTGTACGACGGGACTCGCACGACGTTCTTTGTCAACTACTCAGGCGGTCACTCGACGAACCTCGTCGATCAATACGCGACGGTCCCGAGCGAGGCGATGCGTGCTGGTGATTTTTCGACCCTCTCGGTTGGCCCCGTCGATCCGACGACAGGTCTTCCGTTCGCAGGCGGGGTCATCCCTCAGTCTCGACTTGATCCCTCAGCACTCGCCCTGCTTGGATACATCCCGATCGCCAATCTTCCCGGTGTGACGCAGAACTACCGTCGAAGCGCCACGGCGCTCTCGACATCGGATGGCGTCGACGTGCGCGTCACGCACAATTTCTCGGCTACTCCGGCACGTGGTGGCGGACCTTTCGGACGAGGGGGTGGATTTGGCCGTGGAGGTGGTGGCCGCGGCCGCGGCGGACGTTCAGGTACCGCCGTCGTACTCAACGCGCAGCTTCAGTATCGTCACAACGACGCCGACGTCGTGAACGTGTTTCCGTTGCTCGGTGGCGCCAACATCGGGTCGTCGTGGTCGGTGCCCGTGTCGCTCAACATCCTTCGCAATCGATGGGTGCACAACCTGCAGGTGACAGGCACGCGTTCGACGTCGAACACGAGGAACGCATTCGCGGGTGCGTTCGATGTTGCCGGCAACGCCGGCATCGCCGGTGTGGCGACGCACCCGTTCGAGTGGGGTGTGCCGAACTTGTCGTTCTCGAGTCTCACCAGCGTGCGTGATGCGGCGCCCAGTGCCCGCACCGATCGACGCATCCAGATGATGTACAGCGCGACGCGTCCAGTTCGTGCACACACGTTTCGCATCGGCGGTGACTTCCGGATGGACGACTCGGACGGTGTGAGTAACAGCGATGCGCGCGGTACGTTCGTGTTCACCGGGTTGTATTCCGCTCCGGGACAGATCGTCCGTTCCTACGGTCTGGACTTCGCGGACTTTCTCCTCGGATCTCCGCAGCAGGCGAGTGTCCAATACACCGACGGCGTTGCCCTGCGGGGACGAGCCTTCAGCCTGTTCGTGCAGGACGACTGGCGTGTCCGCGGGAACCTCACGTTCAACCTCGGCGTGCGCTACGAAGTGGTGCGGCCGTTCACCGAAGCCAAGGGGCGGATGGTGAACCTGGATGCAGCCCTCGACTTCACGGCTGTCGATCCGGTGCTGGCTGGAGGTAGCGGCCTCTACACCGGGGAGTTCCCCTCGAGCCTCGTCTACCCCGACTACGACAATGTGGCTCCTCGGGTCGGTCTCGCATGGCGGATGACTCCGCGCACGGTCGTCCGCAGCGGCTTTGGCATCAGTTTCAACAACGGCGCCTATGCCGCCATCGCGCGTCAGTTGTCGGCACAGCCACCGTTTGCTGTCACGAGCACGAACGTCGGATCGACCACCGATCCGCTGTTGCTCTCGGACGCATTTGCAAACGTCGATGCGTCCACCACCACGAACAACTTCGGCGTGGACAAGAACTATCAGCTCGGCGTCATCCAGACGTGGAACCTCGACGTCAATCGCAACGCCGGCCGCGGGTGGCAGTTCGGTGCGGGCTACACCGGGACTCGCGGGACACATCTCGACGTCTTGCGCGCACCGAATCGTGATCCCGCTGGGCTGCGGATCGAGGGAGTGCAGGCCTTCCTCTGGCAAAGCTCGGAAGGCGCTTCGATTCTCCATGCGGGCACGTTCCGGCTGCGCAAGCAGCAAAGCCGGGGCGTCGGAGGAAGCCTCAGCTACACGTTGGCGAAGTCGCGAGACGATGCCTCCTCCATCGGCGGTGGCGGGCGCGTCGTGGCACAGGACGATCGCAACCTCGATGCGGAGTGGGGCCTCTCGAGTTTCGATCGCCGCCATCAGCTCACTGGCAACCTGCAGATCGATCTCCCGTTCGGTCCGAACAGGCAGTGGCTCACCAAGGGAGGTGGCTGGGCGGCGCTCTTTGGAGGCTGGTCGATGTCGGGCGCGTTCACTGCGCAGTCGGGCACACCATTCACCGCGCGGCTGGTGGGGGCCACCTCGGATGTGGCGCGTGGCACCAATGGCACGTTGCGAGCGGACTACACCGGCGCGCCAATCTCGATCGATGAGCCGACGCTTCTTCGGTTCTTCAACACGTCGGCCTTCGCGGTTCCGGTCACGGGCGCGTTCGGGTCGGCCGCGCGGAACACCATCGTCGGGCCAGCGAGTCAGCAGGTCGATGCGTCGCTCACGCGTGACGTGCGGCTGTCGAACACGCAGGTGATCTCCATTCAGCTCCAGGCAACGAACTTGTTCAACAGCGTTCGGTTCGGCGCGGTCGACTCAGTCGTGAACTCACCGACCTTCGGGCAGGTCGTCACGATCCGCCCGATGCGAACCGTCCAACTTGGCGTGAGGTTCAGGTTCTGATGCGCCGATCGACTCTCGGCTCTCGGCTTCTGGCTCTCGGCCTCGCGCTTTCGCTCACGACTGCGTCTCCGCGAGCGCAACAAGGCTCAAAGCCGGTCTTTCGAACCGACGTCAACCTCGTCGTCGTCGACGTCGTCGTCCGCGATCGCAACGGCGCCGTGGTCCGTGGCCTGACGGCAGCTGACTTCGAGGTGCGCGAGGACGACAAAGCGCAGCAGGTGACGTCGTTCGATGTCGAGGAGATCGCGACGACACCGCAGCCCGCTGGGCCGCCTCCCGAGCTGCTCAAGCCCGGCACGCCGGTGCCGTCGACCGTGTCGTCCGCGGCCGCCACGCCGGTGCGGCGGGAAGACCTCTCGGGGCGCCGCCTGATCGTGTTGCTGTTCGATCTCAGCTCGATGCAGCCCGAAGAGCTCGAGCGCGCGACGCGTGCGGCAGCCGATTATGTCGACCACCAGATGAGCGACGCAGATCTCGTGGCGATCACGACGATTGATACGACGCTCAAGGTCGTCTCGGACTTCAGCGGTGATCGCGAGCAGGTGAAGACGACGCTCGCCGAGTTCACTGCGGTCGATGCGACTGCCTTCGATGCGCCGGCCGCCGAAACCGCGGCCACCGACGAGGTCACGGCCGCAGGTGGAGACGCGGTGACCGCGGACACCGCCGAATACGATCTCTTCAACAACGACGCGCGACTGCGCGGCCTCCGCACGCTGGCCGATATGCTCGGTTCGATCGAACAGAAGAAGTCGGTGCTCTATTTCAGCGGCGGCATGACACGAAGCGGAACCGACAACCAGGTCGAGTTGCGCGCGACCACGAGCAGCGCGGTGCGCGCGAACATGTCGATCTATCCGGTCGATACACGCGGGCTGCAGGCGATCGTTCCCGGTGGCGATGCGTCGCGCCCGAGCGCTCGAGGCGTCAGCGCGTTCTCGGGTCGAGGCGTCAATCAGCAGTTCGATCGCCTGTTTGCCTCGCAGGAGACGTTGCAGACGCTCGCGTCCGACACTGGTGGACGTGCGTTCACCGACACCAACGATTTCGGTGAAGCCTTCACGCAGGTGCAGCGCGACACCTCGCTCTACTACCTGCTTGGCTACAACAGCACGAATGCGTCGAAGGACGGACGCTTCCGCCGCATCACCGTGCGGGTGAAAAATCCTGGCCTTCGCGTCGAGCATCGTGCCGGCTACTACGCCGAGCGCGACTTCGCTCACACCAATCGCCAGGATCGCGAGCGTCAGCTCCAGGAACAGCTCGCCGCGCCGGTCTCGGCGACCGATTTGCCGGTCGTGATGTCGGCGGGTTGGTTTCGACTGGGGCCAGATCGCTACTACGTGCCGCTGTCGGTTGCCGTGCCTGGTGGCGCTCTCCGTGAATCGCCGCAGCGCGACACGCTCGACGTGCTCGGGATCGTTCGCGATGAACAGGGCCGGCCGGTGGGTCGTTTCCGGGAGACGCTCGATATCGCGGCGGATGCGTCAGGTCTCGCGTCGCGGCAATTGCTGTATCAGGCTGGCCTCACGCTGCCACCCGGACGCTTCGTCGTGAAGGTCGTCGTGCGCGAGAACGCCAACGGAACGATGGGCTCGTTTGAGTCCGGCGTGTTCGTCCCCGACCTCAGGCAGGCTCCCGTCAAGGTCAGTTCGGTCACCCTCAGCACGCAGATCCGGCCGGCAACGGGACAAAAGCGCACGGACAATCCGCTCGTTCGCGAAGGCGTCGAGCTCCTCCCGAGCCTCACGCATGTCGTCGATCGGGATCAGAAGATGTACTTCTACTACGAGGTGTATGAGCCGCAGGCGCCGCCTGGCGGTTCGGCGCTCTTGAAGACGAGCCTCGCGTTCTATCGCGGGGCCGTCAAGGTCTTCGAGACACCACTCGTCGAGCGCTCGGATCTCGATGCGGCCGATCGGCGTGCCGCGCTGTTTCAATTCGAGGTGCCGGCCGACGCGTTCAGGCCTGGCCTGTATACCTGTCAGGTGAACATCATCGACGATGTGGCAGGCCGCTTCGCGTTTCCCCGCCTCGCGCTCTACGTGCGCTAGCGTTCTGTCCTTCGTACTTGGTTCCGAGTCCGCTGCGCGGTCACACCTTGAAGCGGGACTTGGGACAAAGGGACCAGGGACGGACCAAGCGCTAAGGTCCCAGGGACGAGGGACGGTTGGTCTACTTGGCAGGTTCGAACAGCTCGAAGTTGCCGTCCACTTCGTCGAGCTGCAGGCGCAACGCGCGAGTGGCGAAGTCGATCAGTGCTGGTGAGGAGCGCAGGCGATCGACAATGACGAACCCGAGGTTCGCATCATGGACGAACATCGGACCGCTGGCCACGAGCGCGGCGTCGCGCTCGGGTGAGATCGAGCCTCCCTCGCTCAGGACGATCAGTGCATCGATCATGTCGATCCGGCGAACCTCCGACTTGCTCTCCGGATCCACACGCGACAGATAGCCGCCAATCAGCGGCTTGCCGTGCATCGTCTGGAAGTACTGCGACCGGGCGGTGAAGTTGCCGACGCTGGATGTGCCGTCGCGGACGCCCGTGGGTAACTCGAGGACGCGCACGTCGCCCGTCGCCGCAGCGACGCGATGATAGAAGTTCGGAACGGCCGCTGAGTGAAGCGTCAGCGGGGCCGGCAGCAATTCGGCCACGAGCAGCGCCGCGACCGTCGTCAGCATCGCAGGGCGATATTTCGGGTATCTGCGCCCGAACCATTCGAGCGCCGCGGCAAACAGCACCGCAACTGCGAGCATCATCACGACTGAGAATCGCGCAGGCGTGCGTGCGAGGCCGAGCAACGGCACGTATCGAAGCAGGGCCCACGGTCCGGGGATGTAGGTGTTCATCCCCGCGATATGAATGAACGGGCCGAGCGCCAGCGCTCCAAACGTCACCGCCAGCATCGTCCACCAGCGTGACGCACGCCATCCCATGCGCCACGCGACAACCAACACCGTCAACACGACAATCGGGACCGACACGACGCTCTCGAGGTATCCACCCTGAAAGGACTTCACCCAGTCGGCGATCCAGGCCGGAGTCAGAGGGTGATTCGGATTTGGGATGACGAGTGCCAGCACGTCGACGCCTGCCGGGCTGCTGCGCCACATGATGCCTGGCGACGTGAGGTTGCTCGAGCTGATTCGTTTGCCCACCGCATAGAGAACGGGTGAGAGGATCGCCGTCGCAATGAGTCCCGCAGAAGCCGTCAGCAACGCAAGCCGCCACGCGTCCGTGCGCGCCTCGGGTCGTGGTGATGCGCGGACGTGCCAGGCCACGCGCAGCAGCGCGAGCACGGTGAGCACCAGCATCGGCGTGTAGAGGCCTTTCGCGGAAATCGCGTGGCCGAAAATCGTGGATGTCCAGCCGCCCGTGATCGCGATGGCGCCCACGAGGCCGGCCGTGCAAAGCAGCAGTACGTCGATCGCCCATCGCAACGCGCGCGAGCGCCCCGACTGTGGGCTGGCGTGAATCGCGAAGATGCGGGCGAGGAGAAAGACGGCGCCAATCAGCAGGCAGTAGACGCCGTAGTACGCGTCGGCCGTTGCCGCCCACGCGACGACGGCGCCGAGCGCCGCCGCGTCGCGGAAGCGCTCCTGTCCGTCCGCCTTCATCAGCACGAGCAGGAAGATCGCAAGCGGTGCCGCTGCCACGAGGCTGAAGTGGCCCATGCCGCGCGTGACGAGCAGCGGACTCCACGCGAACAACAGCCCTGCCAGCCACGACTCCGCCGGCCGGCCGGTCACGTGCTTCGCCAGCAGAAACGTGGCGTAAGCCGTCAGCACGGACATGCACAGGAAAATGACGTTGAACGTCGTCACGACGCCGAGCCATCCGGAGAGCGGCAGGGCCAGCAGGTTCTGAAACGGGGTGTAGTTGTGAAGGCTCAGGTTCGCTTCCTGAGTCATCGAGAAGATCGAGTCGGTGAAGAAGGGGAGGCGGCGGTGCTCCAGGATCTCGTGCTGAAAGACCCACTGATTCCAGACGTAGACGCCGGTATCGCCATCAGGCGAGCCGGTCAGGTCTGTGCTGAGATGGAGCGCGAGCGGCCAGGAGAAGACGAGCGCGGTCGCGATGTACCCGACCAGAACGGCGAGGTGTAGCCCGGGCCCGCGTCGCCAATTCATTCTGAACAGACGTCGCGAGAATAGCAGAAAACGATGAACTTACCGTGCCGGATACGAGAAGCCGGTACTTGGCTCTGAAGAGAGGGGTCCTTTAGCGGCGATGGTGGCCATATGGGCCTCTGCGGCGCGGTCGAGCCGGAATGTCCCCGAACGCAGGTCGGCGAATTCCCGCGCTTCGATGCGGGCGCGCATGAGCCCACGCGTCGCGTGCGTATTCGTCTGAAGCAGGTAGTGCCCGATCTCGTGAGATACCGCTCGACCCAAGACCAAACCCAGGCGCTGGTCCTGCATCGCCGTCGGCTCCGCCAGCAACTCCCATCGGCTCTCGTCGACGATTCGCTTGGCCCCAATCGTCGACGCGATCGCCGTCGCCTGAGTCCCATTCAGCCGTAACAGCTCTGCGACGGTCCACGGTGAGAACTCCGAGGCTCTCGGCACTGGTCTCGCGACGACCAGCACTCTGAGGGTGTCACCCTCATCCGCTTCCGTGCTCTCGCGCAGCCACTTCAGGCGGACGTGCCCAGCCTTCCAGATCGACTCGGCTTCGGCCATCAGCGCGCGGCGGCTGGTGATCGGGAGCGAGTCGGAGCTTGTGAAGTGGAGATTGAGGACGAGCGCAGGTGCTTCCGAGGCCAGCAGGACAGCACTGTCGTGATGTCTGCCCGTCGTTCCCGCGACGATGGACAGCAGAGCCACGCATCCAACCAGCGGCGTGACTGACTTCATCAGTTTCATGACACTAGCACGACGTCAATGTTACGCGTATGTAAATTCATCGGCCGAGACGCCTGCTCGGAACAGTCGCAGATCTGCGCACTCACACAGCTGTTATTAACCGCCGCGAATCGGCTGCGTGAATCTCCTGTTACACGCCCTCGATAGGCTCAGAACGTTCACGGACAAGGAAATTTCTCAGAGGAGTCTTCGAGCGTATGAAAACTTTGAAGGCGTCGGTAGCGCTTGTGCTCGCGATCGGCCTTTTGATCCCCGCCCTTGCGTTTGCGCAGGCGGATGCACGTTTTGCTGGGGTCGTGCTCGATCCATCGGGCGCGGTCGTTCCCGGGGCAATCGTGGTCGTCAAGAACGAGCGCACGGGTGAGGAACGGACGGTCACCACAAATGCCGAGGGGCGGTATATCGTCCCCAACCTCAGGCCTTCCGTTTACACGATTAGTGCGACGTTCGGTCAGCTCGCTCCGCTGAAGTTCGACGGGCTCCAGCTGGTGGCCGGGCAGGAATTCCCGCTCGACCTGACGATGCAGGCGGCCGGTGTTTCCGAAACGGTCACCGTTCAGGCGCAAGTCAGCACAATCGATCTCAGCTCCGCCAGCATCGGCGTGAACGTCAGCGAACGCGAGGTCCAGAACCTGCCGGTCAACGGTCGCCAGATGTCGCAACTCATGCTCCAGGCGCCGGGCTCGCAGAATGCCGGCACCGGCACCTGGAACGACGTGCGATTCAGCGGCCGCGCCAACAACCAGAACGTCATCAAGTTCGACGGCGTCGAGGGCTCGGCGATCATCGATGCGTCGCCCGGCAACATCGCCGGCCAGATCGCCTCGCCCTTCAAGCTTCAAGCAAGCCTCGAGAACGTCCAGGAGTTCCGCGTCGAGTCGAACAACTACCCCGCTGAATTCGGCACCGGCACGGGGGGCCAGGTATCGGTAATAACCAAGTCGGGCTCGAACTTATTCCGCGGCTCGGTGTTCGAGTACTACCGCGACGATGCACTGGACGCGCCGAACTACTTCGATTCCACACGCAACGCCGATGGCAGCGTCATCCAGGAGTTGCCGAAGTCCGCTCTGAGTCAGCACCAGTTCGGTGCCTCGTTCGGAGGTCCGTTCCTGAAGGATCGCGCGTTCTTCTTCGGCAGCTATGAAGGGTATCGTCTCGACGCCGGCGTGAACTTCGTCGAGGCCGCGCCGAGCGCCGCGGCGTGGGCGAGGGCGGTCCCGGCGATTGCCGCTCTCCGTCCGGGCTTCACGGCGCCGGGTGCCGTGCTCCTGCCGGGTGCATCAACCGATCCGAACTTCGACATCTATCAGCTGCAGAGTCTCGAGAACGTCGAGGAGGATGCGTTCAGCCTCCGTGTGGACCTCCGCCTGAATTCGCAGTGGAACTCATACTTCCGCTATTTCCGCGACGATGGCAGCCAGTTGCGCCCTGAAGGGATCAGCGGCCGCGTTGTCGAGGTCACCAATAAGCCCAACAACGCGATCTTCAATCTTCAGGGCACACTCAGCAGCGGTCTTTTGAACGAGTTCAAGGTCGGTTACAACGCGCCGATCGCGCACGTCCGCGGCATCGCGCCCGTGGTTGGCGGAGTCGACTACGGCCCAATCGCGATCAACCTGACGGGATCGATTGCCAACACCGGTATTGCCGGCCAGAGTGCGTCGACCGGTGTTGTCATTCCTGGCGGTCTTGTGCGTGCGAACAGCGCGACCAACGGTCGTGGCATCGATTACGACCCGTATTCGATTGCGTTCACGGATGCACTCTCTTCGGTGCGCGGCAATCACCTCACCAAGATCGGGGGTGAGGTGCGAATGATCCGGATGACGACGGACCAGCTTGGTGGCACGACGTACTCCTATCCGAACGTCACGGCGTTCCTGGCAAATCAGCCGTCCGGCATTCAGTATGCGGGCGACATCAGCGCTCCGAGCGTCTTCAATAACGGTGCGACCGGCCCGCGGAATACCCGGCAGCAGTACTACGTGGCCTACGCGCAGGATGAGTGGCACGCCGGTGCGAACTTTACGCTGAACTACGGCTTGCGCTACGAGTACTTCACGCCTCTGAAGGTCGAGGACAACCTGATCGTCAAGTTCAACATCGATACCGGCCAAATCGACCCGAATACGACGCAGCTGCATGGCACGAAGGGGAACAACTTCGAGCCGCGCGTCGCAGCAACCTACGCGCTCGGCAAGACGGTGTTTCGCTCGGGATTCGGCATCTTCGTCGGACCCGGTCAAGGTGAAGACCTGATTCAGCCGATTGAGAGCGACCGCGTCAATACGACGTTGAGCACCGGCCCGTTCCTCGCTTACCCGATCAATCAGGATCTGCTGGTGAACAATTTCACCAGCAACCCGAACAATCGCAGCTACCAGCCGCGTGCGTATGCGGCAGAGTATGCGATCCCCGAGAAGGTCTACCAGTACACCGCGTCCGTTCAACAGGAACTGAGCGGAAACTTCAGCGCGACTGCGGCGTACGTCGGCAGCCAAGGACGCAACCTGTTCCTGCGCAGCGTCGCCAATCAGATCACGCAGGTGGTCACGAATCCGAACCCGGCGAATGCGGCGCTCGTCATTCGCGAGTTCTCGATCGTGACTCGCGATGCCGCCGGCAATGTCACCGGCGTGCAGAACCCATACGCCGAGGTCGACTTCAAGACCAGCGGCGGCCACGACCAGTACAACGCGCTGATGCTCTCGCTGAATCGTCGCTCGGCGCAGGGCCTAGCGATGAACATGCAGTACACGCTCGGCAGCAGCCGCGGCACGTCAGGCGGTTCGAACGAAGCGAACACGGCGGCGAACAACGCGCGCACCGAGTCGGAGTTCGAGTACGAACAGGGCTACAACAACTTCGACGTGCGCCACACGTTCAACGTCAGCCTGATGTATTCGCTGCCGTTCGGCGCGGGCCGGAAGTGGGGGAGCAATGCGGGCGGCCTCGCAGAAGCGGTGCTCGGTGGCTGGGACGTGGGCGGGATCGTCAACGCTCGCAGCGGTGTGCCGATCAACGTGCTCGTGACGCGGCCGGACATCCTCTACCGCGACACGGCGAGCGGTCTCTACTACACGGGTCCGGCAGTCGGTCGTGTGGCGGTCATCAATACGCCAGGTGGCGGCGCGTCGCGTAACGTGCGTCGTCCTGACGTGGTACCAGGCGTCGATCCGTTCATCAAGGACGGCGGCCTGCTGTATCTGAATCCCGCGGCGTTCGCGGCGCCTCTCCCCGGCACGTTCGGCGACATGGAGCGCAACTCGGTCCATGGTCCGAGCTTCCAGCAGGTGGACTTCTTCTTCGCCAAGCATTTCCGCCTCGGCGGTCGAAGCGACCTGGAGTTCCGTGGCGAGGTCTTCAACATGTTCAACGCCGTGAACTACGCGAACCCCGGTGGCACGCTGAACGCGGCGGTTCCGGCGACGCCTGGGCAGGCGAACACCGTCCAGCCCGGACAGCCCTACAGCGCAGCCACGGCAGGCACGACATTCGGTCGTCTGTCGAGCACCGTGGGTCGCACGGTCGGCCTCGGCACACCGCGCCAGGTGCAGTTCGCGCTGCGGTTTTCGTTCTGATGGGTAGGTTGGTTGGGTAGCTAGGTTTCTTGGGTGGCTGGGTAGCTGGGGTTATACCCAATTAGCCTAGCTACCCAAATCACCGACCACCTGTTCGTAGAGGCGGGCCTTCAGGCCCGCCCTTTTTTCTTCCCCATAGTGCGCACGTCAGGCGCAGCACGTTGGTGCGCAGCACGTCTTCGCCACCCTCGCCGGTTTTTGGGCACGGATGAAGGCGCTCATGATCCGCCCGTCAATCTGCGCTAACGTCGCATCGTCTGACAGTCCCGCTTCCTCAAGGAACTGCTTCGCGTCAGCGGCACGATAGATTCGCGTTGGTTCGAGATCCACCGCTTCAAATCCCGCGCCTGCCAGCTTGCTGCGATACGTCTTTTCCTCGAGGGCGCCAGCTACGCAGCCCACCCACAGCTCCATGTTGCGCCGCAGTTCGGCCGGGACATCGTCGCCTCGGATAACGACGTCCGAGACCGCGAATCGTCCTCCTGGTTTCAGGACCCTGAACGCCTCGGCGATCACGCGATCCTTGTCCGCAGCCAGATTGATCACGCAGTTGGAAATAATGACGTCGACGGAGTTGTCGGGAAGAGGAATGTGTTCGATCTCACCTCTGAGGAACTCGACGTTCGTGAGGCCTGATTTCTTCTGGTTCTCGCGCGCGAGCGCGAGCATTTCGTCCGTCATGTCCAGGCCATATACTTTGCCGCTCTGACCGACGCGTGTGGCCGACAGCAACACATCGATGCCGCCGCCGGAGCCGAGGTCGAGGACGACCTCACCGGCCTTCAGTTCCGCCAGGGCAGTGGGATTCCCGCAGCCGAGCGAGGCGAGCAGCGCCTCCGCCGGCACGCTCGATGCCTGCCCATCGTCATAGAGATTCGAGGTAATCGGGTCCGCCTCGCACGAGGCTCCGCATCCACATCCGGCCTTCGCGCCGGTCCTCACCTGCATCGCGGCCTCTCCATACTTCTGTTGAACGGCTGCCTTGATCGTGTCCATGTTGCACTCCTGTTATATTCGCTTGTGCGAATATATGTGGCCTGTGATATATTCGTCAAGGCAAATATATGGTGCGTGCAGCCACTTCGAAACAGCGGGCAGCCGTCGACGAGCTCGAGAACCTGTTCAAGGCACTGGCCGACAAGACGCGGCTTCGCATTCTTGCCCTGCTAGGCAACAACGAGGTCTGCGTGTGCCACATGCACGATACGTTGGGCCTTCCGCAACCGACGGTCTCCCGTCATCTCGCGTATCTGCGGAAAAGCGGACTCGTTGAGGCACGCCGAGACGGCGTGTGGATGCACTACCAGGTGTCGCGATCGTTGAACCCCGTCGTCCAGCGTGTTGTCGCTGCAGCCGTGGACGCCCTGCAGCAGGTGCCCGACACGACTCACGACCGGAAGCAGTTTCAACGTTCGTTCGGACAGCTGTACGTGCTCGATAGCCCCGCTGGTGGAGCGTGCTGTGCGCCCCGCGCGCAGGAGTCGCAGTCATGATCGAAGCCGCGCGAGAAGGTGACCTGCCGGGGATTCACTCTTTGCTCGATCGTCTTCATCTGCCCCTGGCGGGCGTCGACGAGCACGTAGCGACCATGCTTGTGGCGAGGCATTGCGGTCAGATCGTCGGAACAGCGGCGCTCGAGATGTATGCGGACGGTGCCCTGCTTCGGTCCGTTGCCGTCGAACCACGGCAACAAGGCAAGCAGCTCGGACATCAGTTGACGGAGGCGGCTTTGCAGCTGGCCGCTACGCAGGGCGCGAAGACGGTCTTTCTTTTGACGACCACAGCCGAGCGCTTCTTCCCCAGGTTCGGCTTCGAACCGATCAGCCGCGATCAGGTTCCGGCATCGGTTCGAGCGTCGGTGGAATTTCAATCCGCTTGCCCGGCATCGGCAAGCGTCATGCGTAAACAACTCTGATGACCGCAAGCGTTCCTCGCCGGCTCACCACCGAAGCGATTGGCACCGGGATGCTGCTCGCTGCCGTTGTCGGGTCTGGAATCATGGCCGATCGATTGTCGGGCGGTAACCAGGCGGTCGCGTTGTTGGCCAATACCATCGCAACGGCCGCTGCGCTCGTCGCGTTGATCGTGACGTTTGGTCCAATCTCCGGCGCGCATTTCAACCCTGCAGTGTCCATCGCGGACGCCTCTCAGGGCGGTCTTCCATGGCATGAAGTACCGGCATATGTCGTGGCGCAAGTATGCGGCGCCGTGCTCGGTGTGTGGACTGCGCACGTGATGTTTGGCGAACCTGTGTTCATGTTCTCGCAACACGTACGAAGTGGGCCGGCCCAGATGGTCAGTGAGTTTGTGGCGACCTTCGGTCTTCTGTCGGTCGTCTGGGGATGTTCACGACGTCGGTCCGACGCCGTCCCCTTTGCGGTGGCTGCCTACATCACGGCAGCGTACTGGTTTACGGCGTCGACATCGTTC
>Ga0070674_100000627_pt1 | contig 17775 bp, 12 predicted proteins | sample KBSM33metaG_FD_65344 | JGI IMG/M metagenome (GOLD analysis project Ga0070674, IMG submission 65344) | Miscanthus rhizosphere microbial communities from Kellogg Biological Station, Michigan, USA - KBS M3-3 metaG | ecosystem: Host-associated > Plants > Roots > Rhizosphere > Soil ... | reverse complement strand
CACGGGTCACGGTCGAGTTGGACCCCGAGATCGCCGGCATCGCCCCCGTCTATCGCGGGCGCCTGCAGCCGGTTGGCCAGATCGGCTCGCTCGTCCGCATACCCCAGGGTCTCGTCGATCTGATCGCCACCGTCAGCCTGGTCGGGATCGCCGAGCTCTCAGGCGCCCTGGAGCCGGCCGATTCCGTGCAGAGCGGCGAGCGCTGGCTGCAGGTGCAGCTGCTCGGCGAGATCAATCGCGCCACCCGTCAGTTCCGCCGTGGCGTCGGCACCTACCCCGGCCTCGACGACATCGTCCATTTCGCCACGCCCGAGGACCTGCGCGCGGTCTTTCCGGACGCAGACGATGACCATGTGCGTCTCGGCCGCCTCGCCGCCGCGGAGGAGATCCCACTGGCCCTCTCGGCCGGCCCGCTGATAATCCGCCACGCGGCGATCGTCGGCTCAACCGGTGCCGGCAAGACCAGCGCCGTCGCCTCGTTGCTTCAGGGCTTCGTCCACGGCGGCTGGAAGGCGGCCAACATCGTCGTCATCGACCCTCACGGCGAGTACGGCAAGGCGCTGGAGGGCAGCGCCTCGGTGCGCTCGGTGCTCGGGAAAAGCGCCGAGACTCGTCTGCGCGTCCCGCATTGGGCTTTGCCCGCCCGCGACATCCTGCGCGTCTTCGCCGGGCCCGGCGGCGGCTCGACGATCAAGCGCTTCGAAGAGTTCGTCCTCGAGGAGCGCCGCGCGTTCGCCGTGTCAGCCGATTGGCTTACCTTGGACCCGGCCGCGATCAGCGCCGACTCGCCGGTTCCCTTCGACCTGCGCAAGGTCTGGTACCGCCTCGAATTCGAGCACAACGCCACCTACGAGAAAGAGGATGGAGAGGACGTCGCCTGCGTCGTCGACCCCGGCGATGCAGCCACTCTCAAACCTCCCTCCTTCAAACCACACGGCCCCGGCGGTTCTCCGCCCAACCAGGGTCCTTACTTCGGCAAGCACGGCCGCATCCCCGAGCTCCTGCGCCTCGGCCTGCTTGACCGGCGCCTCGATTTCTTCGAGGGCAACCTTCCGGCCGACCAGAGCAGCGATCCGCTGATCGACTCGGTCCGCGAGTGGGTCGGCGCCAAGAAGCCAATTTCGGTGCTCGACTTCGCCGGGGTCTCGGCCGAGGCGACCGAAATGGCAATTGGCGTAGTCATCAACCTCCTCTTCGAGGTGGCAGTGCGCACTCCACAGGACGTCAAAGGCATCGGCCGTCCCAGCCCGGTGCTGATCGTCCTCGAGGAGGCCCATCGCTATCTGGGTGACGCGGCCAATGAGATGTCCCGCGACGCCGCCAATCGCATCGCCCGCGAGGGACGCAAGTACGGGGTCGGCCTCTTTCTCGTCACCCAGCGCCCGGGCGAGCTTCCCGATACGGCCCTGGCTCAATGCGGCACCCTGATCTCCCTGCGCCTGACCAATTCCTCTGACCAGGGCAAGATCAAATCGGCGCTGCCCGACAACATTGCCGGGCTCGCCGAGGCCTTGCCCTCGCTGCGCACGGGCGAGGCGCTGATCAGCGGCGAGGCGGTCGTTTTGCCGGCGCGCGCCCTGATCGACGCCCCCGATCCGCCGCCGCTCGCCGAGGATCCCTCGCTTGCGGCCTGGCGTGAGAAACCGCGATTGCCCGAGGTCGCCTCCGTTCTAGCAGGCTGGCGTGGGGCGGAAGGGAGTGACGATGCTTGACTGGGTCGAGCTCGACTCGAGCTTCATCGAGGCTGGCGCCTATGAGGAGGAGGCGGAGGTGATCCACCTACGCTTCAAGAGCGATGGGGTGGAGTGGGCCTACGAATACTGCTCAGCCGAGGAGTGGGCGGAGCTCACAGCGGAGGGTCAGTCACCCGGCGAGTACTTTCACAAGGTTCTGAAACACAAGCCCGCCCATCAAACCAACTAGGCCGCCGCGAAATGAGCCACTTAAGAACCGATCCAAGTAGGTCCTGATGCCGGACTCCCTGGCTGGCATCTTGATCGCACTCGCAGTCGTCCTGCCCGGCTTCGTTATCGCCGAGCTGGCCGCCGTGGGCAGGGCCGCGGCGAAACGCTCCGACCTCGAGATCGTCCTGCGGGCGCTTTTCTACGCCCTGGTGCTGCATCTCTGTGCCGGTCCTTACACCCGCTGGCTTGTCGACCGGGTCGGAAGCCTCGATAGCTGGAGCGACCACCTCGGTGCGATCAGCCTCTACACGGGGCTGATCCTGATCTTGGTGCCGGTCCTTGTCGGCCTCTTGCTCAACTGGTACTTCCGCCGCGAGGAGCGCAAGGAAGAAGCTCCCAGCCGTCTCTACGAAATCCTCGGCGGCCGCGATTCGGGCGACGCCGGTGACCTCGTCTTCGCCCGCCTCTACCAGGGTGCCTGGCTGATCGTGCAGCTCGACAACGAATCCTGGGTCGGTGGTCGCTTCGGCGTCGGCTCCAGCGCCGGTCAGACCCCGGCCGCCCACGACCTCTACATCGACGAGATGTGGGCGGTTAACACAGCCGGTTCCGACCCGGTGTTGGAAGGCAAACTAATCCCGACTCGGGGGATTTACATTCCGGCCGATCAGATCCGCTCTATGCGGGTTCTTTGAGCGGCGAGACCCACCAACAGGAGGTAGAATTCAGGCCATGGATAACGGTGAGAACAAGAATCACGGGGGTAACAGTGGCCGCGAGGGTGACCGCCAGGTCAAGGAGGGGGCGATACGGCCTGTTTCCAACCCGAAAGGCCCGCCCCCGAGTAAAGTCGAAGTCAGCCCCGCCAGTCCCAGCGGCGACGGTTCTGGCTCAGGCGGCTCGGGCGACTCTCCGGCGGGCGACTCTGGTGGCGGCGAGGAGTAACGCTCCCCGCGCCAGGCTCCCCCACTAAAAGCCGCACACCGCATACATGCCGCCGACGGGGAGGCGATATTCACACTCAGTACGACCGGCAACTCTGAAAAGTGGGTGAACAAGGCGGCCCGACGGTGCTGCTGCGCCTGAGTTGGTGTCCCAGGGGCGAGCCCCGGCCCTCGGCATCTATAAGGAGAGATGCCGTCAGTCCCGCTCAACACATTCATCGAGTTCACCGTCTCCCAAGGCACCACGCGGGTCAACGCCGCCACCCTGCCCAGCGGTGACTATGACCCGCGCAAGGACTTCTACAAGCGCCTGCGCGAGCGCAGCGTGCGGCCAGCTAGTCGAGGGCTGGAACGAGCAGGCATTTCACCGCTCAGTCCACAGGCTCGCCACGCCGCGCAAGCAGAAGAGCTTCGAGGCCTGCCGCGCCGGGCTGAGCAGCTGGGCGCGGGGCAAGGAGCTCAGCGCCCGACGCGCCCCCAACGTGACCTGGGCCGCAGCTGGCCTCGAGGTACGGGTCAACCCAGAGCTTCGCCTCAGCGTCGACGGCCGCCAGTTCGCAACCAAGCTCTACTTCAAGATGCCCGAGCTGAGCGCCGAACGCCGCGACAACATCCTCTGCTTGCTCGCCGAGACCGCCCCGCCGGGCGTCGAGGCCGCGATCCTCGACGCCCGGCGGGGCGAGCTGATCACGGCAGAGCAGCCCGACCCCGACCTCGATGCGCTGCTGATCTCAGAAGCCGCCGCCTTCGCGGCGCTCCTCGCGGTCGGTCAAGACGATGCCGATCCTCCGCTCCCCGCCGCCGAACTTCCGCCTCTGCGAGTGGCCGCTTGATGCTCCCCTTCCAGGCGGCACACGTCGGTCGCGGCCCGGAGCTGTCGCCCACCTGCCTGCGCATGGCGGTCGCCTCCAAGGTGATGACCGCTATGTCGACAAGGATGCGAGGCCGAACAGATACCCCCCGTGTCGGCGCCTTGCAATAGGTTCAAAAAAAGGGGTCGTTTTCGCTTCAGACAGCGGAAAGTCAAGGGTCGGGTATTTCGCTTGCATCGACCCCTGGAGACCACTGCAACGGATCTGCCGTTTTCGCCCCGTCGCAGGTCGGGCTTGGTGACGCGGCGAAGAAGACGTGCTCTGGGGATGCAATCCCGCACGTCTGCTTCGTCTTCCAGTCACCAAGGTCCTGCATGGCCACCGCCCAGCCAATTCGCGACTACCTGCGATGCATCGAGGATGATCTTGCCTCGGGGATCTCGACCGAGCACACCCACCGACCAGCCCTCAAGGAATTGCTCGAGAGCCTCGGCGATGTCACGGCGACGAACGAGCCAAAGAGAGTTCGTTGTGGCGCACCTGACTTCAGCGTCTGGTGCAAGACCGCTCACGGTCCGCTCACACTCGGCCATGTCGAGACGAAGGATCTCGGGACACCGCTTCCCGCCCTTGAGGAGAGCGAGCAGATCGCACGCTACCGCGCGGCCCTGCCCAACTTCGTGCTCACCAACTACCTTGAATTTCGCTGGTACATCGATGGTGCGTGCCAGCGTGTGGCGCAACTCGGCGATCTTGATCCGGAGGGCGAAATCCGGGCCAGCGATGACGGGGCCGGCGAGCTAACGGCGCTGCTCTCCGATTTCCTTGCCCGCGAGCCGGTCGCGGTCACCACGGCAATGGAGCTCGCGCAGCGGATGGCGAGACTGACCCGTCTGGTCCGCGACATCATCGTTCAGAGCTTCGAGAGCGATCTGGCCTCCGAGCAGATCACCGACCTTCAGCACGCCTTCGAGGAGGTGCTGATCCCGAACCTCAGCGTCGAGGACTTCGCCGACATGTTCGCGCAGACGATGGCCTACGGTCTCTTTGCCGCTCGCGCCAACCACCGCGACGCGGAGCCGTTCAGTCGCCGGGCGGCGGCATACGAAATACCGCGCACCAACCCGTTCCTGCGGCGCCTGTTCGGGACCATCACCGGCCCAGAGCTCGACGACGAGCCTTACGCGGGAATCGTCGACGACCTCGCCCAGTTGTTGGCGATCGCCGACCTCGACGCGATCTTCGCCAGCTTCGGGGCGAAGGCCGTCAGCAGCGATCCGGTCGTGCACTTCTATGAGACCTTCCTGGCCGCATACGATCCAGCCGTCAGAGAGATGCGCGGCGTCTACTACACGCCGCGGCCGGTTGTCTCCTACATCGTCTCCTCAGTCGATCAGCTCCTGCGCGACCGCTTCGGTTGCGAGGAAGGGGTGGCGCAGGTGAAGGCGGCGCCAAGCAGCGGCGCGACGGATTCAGAGCCCGATCGGCAAGTCGTGATCCTCGACCCCGCTTGCGGTACCGGCACCTTCCTCTACTCGATCATCGACCGCATCCGCGCCCAGTTCGCAGAACGCGACGATGCCGGGATGTGGCCCGCCTATGTCGAGGAGCAGCTGATCCCCCGGCTCTATGGCTTCGAGCTTCTCGTTGCTCCCTACGCCGTCGCCCACCTCAAGCTCGGCATGCAGCTCGCCGCACAGGACCTCCCCGAGCCCGACCGCTCCAACTGGGAATACTCACCCGAGGACGGCGGCCGTCTTGGCATCTACCTGACCAATACGCTCGAAGAAGCGGTCAAGAAGTCGGAGCTGCTCTTGGGCTCCTTCATCGCCGAGGAGGCGAACGCCGCCGCTGAGATCAAGCGCAGCCTGCCGATCCTGGTCGTCCTCGGCAACCCTCCCTATTCGGGACATTCAGCCAACAAAGGACCGTGGATCAAGGGCCTGATCTCTGACTATGTCGAGGATCGACCCGGCGTACCCAAGCCCGCGCAAGGCAAGTGGCTACAGGACGACTACGTCAAGTTCATCCGCTTCGGCGAGTGGCGCATCGAAAAGACAGGAGCCGGAGTCCTTGCCTTCATCACCAACCACAGCTATCTCGACAGCCCGACCTTCGCCGGCATGCGCAGCCACCTGATGGAGACCTTCTCCGACATCTACATCCTCGACCTTCATGGCAATGCAAAAAAGGCAGAGCACGCCCCCGATGGCAGCCGAGACGAGAACGTCTTCGACATCCAGCAGGGTGTGGCGATCAGCGTCTTCGTCAAGGAGCCAGGCAAGAGCGGACCCGCGCGGGTTCACCACGCCGATCTCTTCGGTCTGCGCGAGGAGAAGTACACGTGGCTGGAGACCCACGACATCGATAGCACTCACTGGACACCGGTTAAGCCCGACGCGCCATTCTTCCTCTTCGTTCCCCAGGACCTCGATCTTCGCGACGAGTTCGATCAGGGATGGAGCATCGCCGACATCATGGGTGAGAACGGCAAGCCGGCCCCCGGCCTGGTGACAACTCACGACCAGTTCGCCATTTCGTGGACCGAGGCAGAAGCGCGCTCGAAGGTAGAGGAATTCCTCGCGACCGAGAGCGAGCGCGAAGCGAGATCTCTCTGGAAGCTCTGCGGCCAGGATCAATGGGACTACAAGCGCGCCAAGAAGGAGCTGGCGGAAGGGGATTGGGAGGAGAATTTGGGTCCGGTTCTTTACCGTCCCTTCGATATTCGCTGGACGATCTTTGACTCCAACGTGGCGGTCCACCGCCGCGAGCGGGTCACGACGCAACTTCAGGCGGGACCTAATTTGGCCCTGATCACCTCGAAAATGACCAAGGGGGAGAACTTTGCACATGCTCAGGTCTCCTCCGTTCCTTCAGAGGCAATCTGCATGTCATCCAAGACCTCGAACAACGGCTTTCTGTTCCCGCTCTATCTATATCCGGAGAACTCGGGCAAACAGCGACGATTGTTGCTCGAAGGTGAGCCAACAGGTCGCCGCCCCAACCTAGATCCGAAGTTCCTCTCCGCTTTGGAAAGCCGTCTCCAGCTTGCGTTCATCGACGACGGGCACGGCGATCTCGAACACAACTTCGGCCCAGAGGACGTATTTGACTATATCTACGCGGTACTTCACACACCCGGGTATCGCCAGCGCTACGTGGAACTCCTTCAGCGTAATTTCCCGCGAATCCCGCTGCCTCCCAGCTTGAATCTCTTCACCTCGCTGGCGAGCAAGGGCGAGGAGCTCGTGAGCATCCATCTTTTCGATCGGGTGCCGTCGGCGGACATGCCGAGTTTCCCTGTCGCGGGCCCCGACATTGTCGAATCCGGTCACCCCCGCTATCTCGCCCCAGGCGAGCCCGACCCCTCGGGATCCGGCCCGCTGAGCCGCGGGCGCGTCTACATCTCAGCGGAGGATCGCGCGAACGATGCCAGCGGCCAGTACTTCGATGACGTCTCTCCCGAGGTCTGGACATTTCGCGTCGGCGGCTATCAGGTCTGCGAGAAGTGGCTGAAAGACAGAAAACACAGAAAGTTGTCGCTCGTCGACATCAAGCACTATGCACGCATCGTGGCGACGATCTCACAGACCATCAGCGTCATGACCGAGCTTGCCGATCTCGCACCGACATGGCCGTTGCGCGCGTCTGCGCCTGCAGACACTGCGAAGCCGTCCATTCCCACCTGAGTTCGACCACTCAGGAACGCACCATCCCGGCGAACCGCGGGCCGGGTGAACCAGCGGAATTGCGGCGCCAACGACTCGCCTCGGAGGGTCGTTGGCGTCTTGGCGAAACCGCTCACTCAGGGACCTGCCATCCAAGACCCTGAGCGACCCTCCTCGCCAGGCGCTCGTGATCGTCCTCCCGTCCATCTGCGGCAACCTGCCCATGAATGGCAACCTCAAGGTCCGCCACCCCGAGCGTCCAGGTGTGCCTGCGCGGATGACCGCCACCCTCTGCGCGCCAGTAACGAGCCTTTTGAGCGAGCCAAACGGTCGCCGGGTCGAGCAAGAAGCAGCGGCAGCGGGTCTCGATCTCTCCATCCTCTTGGTCAGCGCCGCCGGCGACGTCGAGAAGATAGAGCCGCGAGCCGGTCGCCGCGAGGATCAGCGGCAGCCGCTCAGGATGCTCGACCACGGCGGCGACGGCGTCGTCCGGCAACGAATCGCGGGCGTGGAAGGAGAACGCGGTGTTCACCCGATTCGCGACCGGCTCGCCGAAATCGGGGTGATGTAGGTAGAAGTCGGCGGCGAGATTGCCGAGCTCGTAGGCACGCTCCTTATCCATCCGGCTCACTCCTGCTCATAGCTCCTCCCAGCCCGGGACCTCCTCGCCCCCAAAGTCAGCCTCTGCCGACGCCGCCTCAGCGTTGAGCTCGCCGACGTAGTCGACGCAGCCACTGGCGCCGTTTTCGAGCGCCTCGACATGGCGGTTGAGGGCCTCGAGGTCGATGAAGTCGGGCCGCTTGGCCTCCTGGCCTTCCCGGTCAACAGGGAAGCGGAAGGTGGCGGCGCCATCGTCAACCGCGATCAACGCCCGCACGAACTCACCATGCTCGGCGTCGAACTCTGCCCACTCCAGCAGCTCTGATTCCTCGAAGCCTTGCTCGCAAAGCCCCCACAGGTAATGGAGCGAGTGGCTTGACTTGAACTTGATCCCGAAGAAGTTGAGCAAGTCCTTGAGCACCATCTCAACCCGGTGGCGCTGCAGGAAGAAGACGGCCAGCCCTGCCTGATCGATCGTCGCCCCGAACGAGCGCGCGTGCTTGGTCAGGAACTCGGCCGCGTAACCGAAGCCGGAGGTGCCGGCACTCCAGCCGCCCGACCACTCCGTCTGCACGTACTCGAGCTGCCGCTGCGCCGGGAAAATTTCGTCATAGACCCTCATTGGCCTGTCGATCTACTTGCCCGGCGTCCAGTAGCTCGCTGTTTCTGGATACACCGTGCGGCCATTGCCCTCCTCCAGGCTGCACATTGCGTGTCCAATCTCGACCTCAGCAATATCTGCGCGCGCAGCCTAAATCAGTAGAACAGCGTTTTTGTTCAGCCGGGTGGGGGATGCTTATCTCCAGAAAAGCATCCTTGCACCTCAGCGCAATATGTGCTTCGATTCAGTTGCGAGCCGACGGCTGGCAGGGAGAAACAGGAACTGAGCGCGCACCGGACGACCGGGCGAGGGTTCGGAGGAGGATCGTGAAACGCACCGGCGCCAAGCGCCCCATGCATGAACCGAAAGCCAGTGTCGGCGTGGCTAAACGACTGAGCGCCGCGATCGTCGCGGCCCTACTCGTTGCAAGCGTGAGCGTCGCCGGCTCCCTGGCCGACACGACCCAGCAGGGCACCCTGCGGGTCAAATTCGGCGGCCATCTCAGCCCGACCCGCCTGCCGCGCACCGGCCTGGCCCCGGTCGCCGTCGCGCTCTCCGGCGACATCACGACCACCGATCACTCGACGCCGCCGCAGCTGAGCACGATCACGATGGCGATCAACCGCCACGGCCGCCTCAACCCGACCGGCCTGCCGCGCTGCCACTACCACCAGATCCAGCCCGCCTCGACCGGCGAAGCGCACGCCGCCTGCGCCGACGCGCTGGTCGGCACCGGCAGCTTCCGCGCCAACGTCGCCCTGCCCGACCAGTCCCCATTCCCCTCCGACGGCAAGGTCCTCGCCTTCAACGGCGTCCTCCACGGCCACCCGGTCATCTACGCCCACATCTACGGCACGGTGCCGGTGCCAATCTCGCAGCTGATCACCTTCCGCATCCACCGGATCGAGGGCACCTACCGGGTCGTGCTCTCCGCCCAGCTGCCCCAGGTCGCCGCCGAATGGGGCTACGTCTCCGGCCTCAGCCTCACCCTGAAGCGCACCTACCGCTACAAGGGCCAGCCGCGCAGCTACCTCTCCGCCGGCTGCCCGGCGCCGCAGGGCATCAACGTCGCCAACTACCCGTTCGCCCGCGCCTCCTTCGGCTTCGACGACGGCCGCACCCTGCACTCGCGCCTGACCCGCACCTGCAAGGTGCGCTGAGGAGCGCCCGTCAGCGCTGCAAGCCGCCACCGGAAGAAGAGCCACCTTTGAGAACGCCGCTGATCGCCACCCTCACAGCCCTCGCGCTTCTCGCCGTACCCGCCTTCGCCGCCGAACAGACCCGCGAGGCCTACGCCGCTGCGGTCGAACCGATCTGCAAGAGCAACAAGGCGGCAGCGGACCGGCTCCTCGGCCCGGTCAAAGGCCTGGTCAAGAACGACAAGCTGAAGCAGGCCGGCACGGCGTTCTCGAAGGCGGCGACCGAACTCGAAAAGACGCAGAAGAAACTGGCAGTCGTTCCGCAGCCGCCCGCCGACACGGCCAAGCTCGCCAAGTGGCTGACCGAAATCAAGAACGAGGTGGCGCTTATGCGGCAGATCTCCACCAAGTTCAGGCAGGGCAAGAAGGGCCCGGCAAGCTCCTTGGCGGTGACGCTGCAGCAGAACGCGACCAAAGCCAACAACCTGGTGATCGCCTTCCAGTTCAACTACTGCAAGATCGACCCGACCAAGTACACCTAGTCGCATGGGCGTTGCCCCGTCAGGAGCCTGCGCACGATTTGCCTTCGCGGCCACGTTTGTCGTGGCCGCCGCGCTGCTCGCCGGCTGCGGGAGCGGGGAAGAGGCGAGCAGCTCCTCGACCTCGGCACCACCGGCCACCAAGCAGCCATCGAACGGCAACTCCACGGCCGAATCCGACTCGCCGCCGCCGTCCTCGAGCGAGCAGCCCAAGCAGCAAAAGCCGCCTCCTGATCTCCCACCGCCGACGCCGGGCTCGAAGGCCGCCGCCCCCGGCGTGCCGACGTCGAAGGAAGGCGACAACTCGATCCAGACCTGGGGCCTGGAGGCCTCCGACGCCGAGCGCGAAGAAGCGAGCGCCACCGTGCAGCGCTACCTCGACGCCCGCGCCGAAGGCAACTGGAGCACCGTCTGCCAGCTGCTCGCCGCCAAACCGCGCCGCGAACAGGAACAGTTCGGCGGCGGCGCCAGCTGCGCCCAGGCAATGGCCTCCTTCGCCGCCGACGCCTCGCCCGCCACCCTGCGTGAAGAAGCCGAAATCGAAGTGCTCAGCTTCCGCCTGGGCAAGGGCTACGCCTTCCTGATCTACCGCCGCCCCGACGGCATCTTCGCCACCGCCCTGACCCGCGAATCCGGCGCCTGGCGCCTGATCTCGGTCACGCCCAATCCGATCAGCTGAGGTTCCGGCGCTCAGCTCGCCTGCTGGACCGGTGCTACAGCGCTCCCTACACTGCTTCGCAGACCGGACCGACGCCCAGGGCACCGAATCGGAGGGCATCTTGGCCCGTTCTAATGGGAAATGGGGCGTAGAGCGAGTTTCGCGGCATTGACTGACCGGCGTTCTGTCGATCCGATGCCGCTTGCGCGATCGTCTCGCCCCCCGAAAGCTTGCAGCCAGACCCTCACGTTCCTTCGCTGCACAGGGGCCGTCCTCGCTTTGACGTTCGCCTTCCTTGGCAACGCGGCCCCCGCACTCGCAGCGCCGCTATTCAGGCTCGACCTCCACCACTACCCGACCAACTTCACCCCCGGCGCCAGCGGCGACTATCAGGTCGAGATCGCCAACATCGGCGACACCGCGACCACCGGCCCCCTCAGCCTCCGCCTCGCCCTGCCCAACGGCCTCGGCCGCGACTCGATCCAGCAGAGCGGTCCGCCGACCTGGAGTTGCCCGGGCGCGCCTGGGGACCGGGTCACCGTCTGCACTAGCTCCGGTCAGATCCCCCGCCACAGCGTCGTCCGCAACCTGATCCTCAGCGCCGACGTCGCGCCCACCGCCAGCGGAGAACGCTTCGCCTCCGCCCGCCTCGAAGGCGGTGGTGCCGCCGAACGCGCGACCACCAACGAGCTCACCTCGCTGAGCGCGGAACCCGCCCCGTTCGGCATCCTCCCCAACAGCTTCCTCGTTGATTCCTTTGCCGCCGACGGCGTGACGCCGGTGCGTGAAGCTGGCGCTCATCCCGACCAGATGATCGTTGCGCTCGACCTCAACTCGACCGCGACCCCGCCGGTCGGCACGACCCAGATCGCCGCCGCCGGCAGCATCCGCCACTTCCAGCTCGCGCTGCCGCCCGGCTTCCTCGGCAACCCGACCGCGCCGGGGGAGTGCACGCCCGCCGAGCTCACCGTCGGCGCCTGCCCGCGCTCGGCCCAGGTCGGCCGAATCGAGATCGCCACCGGCCCCTTTGCACCAGCTGGCTTACCGAAAACCTACTCGCAACCGGTCTTCAACATGCAGAGCCCGCACGGCGTCCTCGCCGACCTCGCCTTCGCGATCGCCGGCAACCCGGTGCACGTCAAATTCTCGCTCGACCCGGCCAACAACTACGCGATCCTCGCCAGCGCCGCCGACGTCAACGAGACCGAATCGCTGCTCGACCTGCGGATGACGCTGTGGGGGGTGCCCGCCGACCATTCCCACGACGCCGAGCGCTGCGGCCTGCCCGACACCAGCACCGAATGCGCCACCGACCTCGAAGCGAAGCCCTTCCTCACCGTCCCCGCTGACTGCGCCGCCGACCAGGCGATCACGCTGCGGGGCGTCGATTCCTGGCAGCAGCCCGGCCTCTTTGCCCCCGAGATCCCCTTCCTGCTTCCCGGCCGGGCCAGCGAATGCGACAGGCCGCGCTTTGAACCCAGCCTCGAGGTCGCCGCGACCACCAGCCAGGCCGACTCGCCCACCGGCCTCGACCTCCACCTCACCGTCCCCCAGAACGAGAACCCGAACGCCCCCGCCACGCCGCCACTACGAGAGCTCCGCCTAACCCTGCCGCCGGGCGTTCGCATCTCACCCGCCGCCGCCGACGGCCTCGCCTCCTGCGCTCCGACCGAGATCGACCTTGGCACAAACGCCCCGGTCACCTGCCCAGACGCCTCCCGTATCGGCGAGGCGACCCTGACCACGCCGCTTTTGCCCGAGCCGCTGCACGGCTTCCTCTACCTCGCCGCGCCGCGGGCGAACCCCACGAACAGCCTCTTTGCCGTCTACCTCGTCGTTCAGGACACAGAAGATCGCGGCATTCTGCTCAAGCTCTCGGGCCGACTCGATCTCGACCCCGAGAGCGGCCGGATCACAGCTCTCTTCGAAAACCTGCCCCAGCTTCCCTTTGAAGAGCTCGAGCTTGGCTTTCGAAGCGGTTCGCGCGCCCCGCTCCTTTCCGCGCCCGCATGCGGCACGCAGACAATCACCGCCAGTGCCTCTTCCTGGGCCCGGCCTGAAGCCCCGGTTGCGCTCGAGGACACCTACGACGTCGAGAAAGGCCCTGGCGGGGCCCAATGCCGAGCCCCGAGCCAACGGCCCTTCTCCCCAGCCTTCAGCGCGGGCACCGTGAATCCGATCGCGGCAGCCACGACGCCCTTCGTCCTGCGGCTCTCTCGCAACGACGATGAACAGCCACTGGGCACCTTGAGCGCCACCCTGCCGCTGGGACTCGGCGCCCAAGTTGCCGGAATCGCGACCTGCCCAGAGACGGCGATCGCCACGATTGCCAGCGGTGAGGGCACCGCCCGTGGGCAGCTCACCGAACCCAGCTGCCCGGCGGCCAGTCGGCTCGGCTCGGCGACGGTCGCCGCTGGCGCCGGCCCTGAACCGCTCTACCTGAGCGGCTCGGTCTACCTCGCCGGTCCCTATCAGGGAGGCCCATTCTCGCTGGTGGCCATCGTTCCGGCCCTGGCCGGCCCCTTCGACCTCGGCACCCTCAGCGATCGGATCGCGGTCGCCGTCGACCCCGAAACCGCCCAGCTTCGACTGTCCTCAGGCGAGCTGCCGAGGATTCTCTCCGGCGTCCCGCTCGAGCTGCGTGAGATTCGCCTCCGCCTTGACCGACCGGGGCTGATCCGCAACCCCACCAGCTGCGAAGAGCAGGCGCTCAATGCAAGGGCGACATCCTCTATGGGCCAGACCGCAGCCCTATCCGAGCGCTTCCAGGTCGGCTCCTGTTCTGAGCTTGGCTTCAAGCCGGCGCTCGCCGTGCGCTTCTCAAACCCCGCCCGCAACGCCCACCCGCGCATCGAGGTCGCGCTCCGGCAGCGCGTCGGTGATGCCAACCTCGCCGCCGTCGCTCTCACCCTGCCCACCGGCGAGCTCCTCGACCTGCGTCGCGTGCGCGCCCTCTGCCCCCGCGAGCTGGCGCCCGAGCAATGCCCACCCGCCTCGCGGCTCGGATGGGCCGTCCTCGCCAGCCCGCTCCTGCCCGACCCGCTCGAAGGGCCGATCTACCTGCGCCGGCCCAGCGCTCGCCTACCCGACATCGTCGCCGAGGTGCGCGGCGAGGGGCTCAAATTCGTCCTGCACGGCCACACCGCCGCCCCGGCCGGGCGCCTGCGGGTCCGCCTCGCCGCTCTGCCCGACATCGCGCTCAGCGAGGTCCGCTTCTCCTTTGTCGGCGGCCGCCACGGCATTTTCGCCAACAGCACTTCCTTGTGCCGCTCCACGCCCCCCGCCCAGGCCGCCCTCGCCGCCCACAACGGCAGGCACCGCCGCTTCGGGGTAGTGCCTCGCCTGGCTCGCGCCTGCCGACCTTTTTAAGGCTTCTTTCCGCCAGAAAAGCGGCCTTGCCTTCGCGGTCGGGGTCTGCTTTCATCGTAGTCTCGCAACGGGAGCGAGCAGGGTGGAATGAGAGACGGCCCTCGCCGAAAAGTCAAAGAGCGCGGGTCCAGCCCGCCGCCGAGGCCACAGGCCCCGGAGCACGGCTCGCGCCGCCGCGCTGCAGCCACCCTCGCCGCCACCCTTCTTGCCGTCACCGGGCTCGGCCTAATCGGCCTCGGCGTCGAGGACCACCTGCGCCCGACCTCGCTTGAGATCAACGGCACCACCTCGGCCCGCGGCGAAGCCCTCGCCCGCCAGCGCTTCGGCGAGAGCTCGCCGCTCGCCGTCCTCCTCCGCGGCCCCGCCGGCGCCCTTGAGCATCAGGGCCGCCACCTCGCCGCCGTCCTGCGCCATGACCCCAGCCTGACCGTGATCTCGCCCTGGGATCCCGCGCCCGCCGCGCGCAAGCTGCCAGCACCGCCACCGCACGCACCCCCCGGCACCCGCTCCAAGGCCCTGTTCTTGCTCGACTACCGCATCCCGCTCGCCGAGGCGATGCGCGAGACGGTCCCCGAACTCGAAGACACCCTCGAGGCCAACGTCCATCTGCCGGTGCGAGCAACCCAGTCGGGCTACGCGACGATCTCCCGCGCCCTGCAACACGAATCGCTGGGTGCCGCCGAGCGCGCCGAGCTGCTCGCCGCCCCGCTTCTGATCGTCGTCTTGCTGCTCGTCTTTCGCTCGCTCGCCGCCGCCGCGATTCCGCTCCTCTTCGGCGCCCTCACCGTCTTCGCCGGCCGCGGCGTGCTCGTCTTCCTCACCTCGCTGATGCCGATCGACGCCCTCTCCCTGGTCGTCTGCACGATGATGGGCCTCGCCCTCGGCGTCGACTATTCGCTCTTGATCGTCTCCCGCTTCCGCGAGGAGCTCGCCGCCGGCCAACCACCCCACCGAGCCGCGGCGCTCACCCGCCGCAGCGCCGGGCGCACGACGGCGATCGCCGGCGCCACGCTCTTCTTCTCGATCTTCCTCTCGGCCTTCTTCCAGCCCGGCTCGCTGCTCGTCTCCCTCGCCGCCGCCCTGGCCGTCGTCACCGCGATCGCGGTGCTGATCGCCTGGGTTTCCCTGCCGGCCCTGCTCACTCTGCTCGGGCCGCGCATAAACGCCGGCCAGATCGGTCGCTCCCGTCCCGGCTCGAGCCGCTCCCGCGTCGCCACCGCCGCCTCGGCTGCCCTGCGCCGCCCCGCCTTTGCGACCGCGGCGATCGTCGCGCCGCTGCTCCTGCTCGCGGCGCCGGCGCTCGCCTTCGATACGGGCTCGCCCGGCGTCGATGAGCTCTCAGCCTCAAGCCAGGCGCGGCAGGACTCCGAAGCGATCTCCGATGCCGTCGGGCCCGGCTGGCAAGCCCCCTTCATCCTCACCCTCGCTGCCGAAGAGGGGCCGCTCACAACGCGGCGGCGCCTCGCCCTGCTCGGCGCCACCCAACGCCGCGTCGCCCGCCTCCCCGGCGTCGACGCGGTGATCGGCCCGGGGGCGATCCTCGCCGCCGCCCGCCCGGTGCGCTCGCTCGGTGCCGAACTGCAACCCGGCGGCTCCTCCGCGGCGAACCAGCTCACCCGCCTCGGTCCCGAATTGCACCGAGCCTCCGGGGCCGTCGCCGAGCTCCGCGGCGGCATCGGCGAAGCCTCGGCGGCGGGCGGCCTGCTCGGGGAAGGCTCCGCCCGCGCCGGCGCCGGCGCCGAACTGCTCGCCGGTGGCCTCGCGCAGGCGGGGGTGGGCGGCGAGCGGGCCAGCGGCGCCCTCCAGCGCCTCGCGGCGGGCAGCGAAAGGCTCGCCGAGGGCCAGCGGGTCGCCTCCTCGAGCGCCTATGAACTCTCGCTCGGGCTCGGCACCCTGCTGCCCAACCTCTCGGCCCAGGGCCTCGGCCGCGCTCGCCACCTCTCCACTCGCCTGCAGGGCGCCGCCGGCGCCGATCCCTCGCTCGCGCCCGCTGCCCACGAAGCCGAAGTGCTCGCCTCCGTCCTCTCCGCCAACCGCGAAGAACTCAGCCGCCTGCGCTCGCAGGCCTCCACCCTCAACACGGGCCTCGCCAAGCTCTACTCCGGCGGCAAGCGCCTGCAGGGCGGATCCGCCCGCCTCGCCACCGAGTCGCAGGGCCTAGGCAGCGGCCTGCAGGCGCTGGGCTCGGGGGCGGAAAGCCTCGCCGGCGGCCTTGGCGAACTGCGGGGCGGGGCGGAAGCGCTGAGCGCCGGTCTCGCCGCCGGCTCGACCCGGGCCTACCCGCTGCAGCGGGGATTGGGGCGGGCCGCGACTCGCATCTCGGGCAGCGCCGACCCACTCGCGCGCCGCCTTCAGCAGGTGAACGAGCTCTCACCGCGCCTCTTTGACTCCGGCTACCTCACCGTTGCCGCGCTCGACGGCGCCGACCCGGTGCGGCGCTCGCTCGCCGCCGAGGTGATCGACGTCGATGGCGGCGGCGGCGCCGCCCGCTACCTGATCGTCCCCGACTCGGGCTTCAACAGCGCCGGCTCGCGGACCCTCGACGCCCGCCTGCGCTCGCTCGCCGCCGCCCTCGAACGAGGCTCCGGCCTCGACGCCGGGCTCAGCGGCGGCGCTGCCGTCCTCAACGACTACGGCTCGGCGACCAAATCGCGCCTGCCCTTCGTCGTCGGCTCGATCGTCCTGATCACCTTCTTGATGCTCGTCGCCCTCCTTCGCGCACCGCTGCTCGCCGCGCTCGCCGTCGGCCTCAACCTGCTCTCGGTCGCCGCCGCGATCGGCGTCGTCACCCTCGCCTGCAAGATTCCGGCCGGCTACCCGCTCGGCGGGCACCCTTATATAGACACGGTCGGGGCGGCGGCGATCTTCGGCGTCACCTTCGGCCTCTCGATCGACTACGCGGTATTCCTCCTCGCCCGCATGCGCGAGCGCTACGCCACCTCCGGCGACAACGCCGCCGCGATCCGCTTCGGCCTCGAGAAGACCGCCGGGGTGATCACCGGCGCCGCGGCGATCATGGCCGCGGTCTTCGCCTCCTTTGCGATCGCGCCGGTCGCAACGGTCAGCCAGATGGGCCTCGGGCTCACCGTCGCGATCCTGCTAGACGCGACCGTCGTCCGCATCGTCCTGTTGCCGGCCTTGATGCTTTTGATCGGCGAGCGGGTCTGGCGCACGCCCGCCTGGCTCGAGAGCCTCATGCCGAGTCCGAAGGCCGCCCCTGCAGCCTCTCCCGCGGAGGCGGCGAGCTGATGGGCGGCGCGATTCGAGGAGGCCGGGCGCGGCGCGCGGCGCGTGGGCTGTGGGGGAGGGCAGAGGCAGCGATCCTGCTCGCCTGTCTCGCCCTCGTGGCCTGCTTTGCGTCCGGCGCAACCGCGGCCGCCGCCGAACTGACCCGCCCCGACTACGTCTCCCAGCTGGAGACGATCTGCAAGCCCGACGCCGAAGCAACCCAGCGCGCCGTGGCCGGCACCCGCGCCGACGTCCGCCGAGAACGCTTCCGCCGCGCGGCGGCCAAGGTCACCGAGGCAAAGCGCATCTTCAC
>Ga0070674_100000622_pt1 | contig 17859 bp, 15 predicted proteins | sample KBSM33metaG_FD_65344 | JGI IMG/M metagenome (GOLD analysis project Ga0070674, IMG submission 65344) | Miscanthus rhizosphere microbial communities from Kellogg Biological Station, Michigan, USA - KBS M3-3 metaG | ecosystem: Host-associated > Plants > Roots > Rhizosphere > Soil ... | reverse complement strand
TCGATGCGCCAGCCCGGCGCATCGGGCGGAGCGTCCCCCACAGCGATATCGCCTCCAGCGACGACCATCGCGCGCCGGATGGCGCTCTCGCGAAGCGCCTGCAGTGCGCGATCCGCAGCGAAGCCCTTGGCGATGCCTCCCAGATCGAGGCGCACTCCCTCGCGCGCGAGACGCAGCGTGCGCGCGGACGCGTCGAGTGTCATGAGGCGGAAGCCGACGACGCTTCGCGCGTCGTCCAATTCCCTGGCGTCCGGCCACTCGCCCTGACGGCGCGCATGCCGCCACAGCTTCGAGAGTGCGCCGACGGTCATGTCGAACGCGCCGTCCGAACGTTCCGCGAATTCTTGACCACGCGCGAGCACATCGAAGACGTCGGGGCTGAGCGCCACGGGGTGACGCCACGCCTCCGCACACGCACGCATCAGTTCGCTGTCATCGCGATAGTCCGTCAGGCGGTTGTCGAGATCGGCGACGGTAGTAAATGCCGCATCGCGTCCGCGCGCCGCGGTCGTGTCGTCGGGCGCGTAGAGAACGACCCGGAAGGTCGTTCCCATGTGTTGACTGTCGAACTCGTAGCGGCGCAGGGCGTGCGCCTGAGAATGAAGGGTGGCGGCGCCGGTCAGCGCCGCCACCAACAGCACGAGGAGAGCCGCAGTCGCCGGAGGTCCGGCTTCTGCGAAACGATCGAGACGCCAGTCGCGGGTGCCGAGGCGCGCCGGACGGCTCGATCGCACAGACTTGCTACATCGTGTCGGCAGAGCCAGGAATGGCAACCGGCGGTACCGCGATCGGTCCGAACGTCAGCTTCTGAGGCGCGAGGCTCTCGTCGGTGGCCGCGAGCTGCTCGAACGTCACGACTTTGCCCGTGTAAGCCGCGGTGCGTCCCGCGACCGCCGTCAACGTGCTGCCGGCAACCTGCTTCAGCTCGTTCAGCGGCTTGCCTGCGCGGATGCTCGCGATGAGGTCCGTATGCTCCTGCACGTACGGATTGGTGAACTCTTTCTTGGTGTCCCACTTCCAGGCGCTCGGTCCCTTGATCTCGTACCGCACGCCATCCTGCGTCTCGAGCACGCCCTTGGTGCCGACGAGGGCTTCGGCCACGAGGCCAGGCGTGCCGGCCTGCTGACGGCACATGCTCATCAAGTGCACGCCGTTCGCGTACTCGTAGTCGAGGCCGAAGTGATCGTAGATGTGTCCGTACTCCGGCTGCGTGCGTGCCTGACGCCCGCCGACGCCGACGACCTTGACCGGCACGCTGCCGACGCCCCAATTCGCGACGTCCAGGTTATGGACGTGCTGTTCGACGATGTGATCGCCGGAGAGCCAGGTGTAATAGAGCCAGTTGCGGATCTGGTACTCCATGTCGGTCCAGTTCTGCTGGCGGGGCTTGTTCCACAGGCCGCCCTGGTTCCAGTACGCACGGGCGGCGACGACGTCGCCGATGGCGCCATCCTGGACGCGCTTCATCGCTTCGAGGTAGGCGGCGTGATGCCGGCGCTGCGTGCCCGCGACGACTCCGAGACCTTTCTTGTTCGCTTCCTCGAACGCCTCGAGGACCGTCTTGTAGCCGTGTGAATCCACGAAAACCGGTTTCTCCGTGAACACGTTCTTGCCGGCCGCAATGGCAGCCTTCAGGTGTGTCGGGCGGAAGCCGGGAGGCGTCGCGAGGATGACGTAGTTGACGTCAGACGCGATCACCTTCTCGAACGCGTCCCAGCCCGTGAACTGCCGCTCGGCCGGGACGGCGGCCTTGTCACCGTGCTTCGAGAGGTTTTCGAGGCTGTCCTTCAGGCGATCGGGAAACAAGTCGCCGATCACGTGAAGCCGGACGCCCTGTGCGGCCGTGAGCACGTTGTCGACGGCCCCCGTACCGCGTCCGCCCGCGCCAATGAGACCGACCTTGATTTCGTCAGAGCCTGCCGCCCAGGCACCTGGCAGGTTCATGGAAGTGGCCAGCGTGCTGCCAACGACGGCTGCAGTCGTCGTGCGGATGAAGTCCCGTCTCGACGCGGCGCCGTTCGGATCCGTGGTGCTCGTCATAACCTGCCTCGTAACAAGAAAGAGATGCCGTAAGAGTGTGAGGTGTCGGTTGGCTCTCGACGCCAAGTCCGGTCTGACAACCTACTATTTGGCGCCAGCTTTGTCCAATTCGCGCACGACGCGGAAACCCACGAACGTGGCATCCGTGTGCCACCAGATGCTTTTTGGATTCTGAGGATCCCGGCGGCTCCACTTCACGTCCGATGCGCGACGGGCCGCGCTGCGCAGCTTTGCCGGATCGTCGTCCCACGATCCACCGCGCACGCTGTGCGGATAGAGCGCCGTCCCGGGATCGTTGTAGGGGTTTGGGGCCGTCGCGGCCGGCGTGCCGTAGAAGTCGGCGGCGTAGAGGTCGCCGACCCATTCCGCCACATTGCCGTGCATGTCGTACAGCCCCCAGGCGTTCGCCTTCTTCTTCCCGCCGAGGTGTGGCTGTTCTTCGGAATTTGCCCGGAACCAGGCGTAGTCACCGGCCGTTGCCGGATCGTCGCCGAAGCTGTACGCGGTCTTCGTGCCGGCGCGCGCGGCATACTCCCACTCGGCCTCCGTGGGCAGGCGGTATTTCTTCCCCGTGCGGGCCGAGAGCCACTCGCAGTATTTCACCGCGGAGTTGTGGGTGATGCCGATGACGGGCTGCTTCTCTTTGCCCCAGCCCCAGGATTCATCGGCGTAGGGCGGCGTCGGACGCGTGACGGCGTCGGCGGCGTCCTGCGGCAGCGTGATCCCGAGCTTCCGCTTCCGCTGAAGGTCGAGCTTGAAGCCGAACTGGTCGTACTCGTCCCAGGTCACTTCGAGCTTGCCCATGTAGAACCCGTCTACTTTGACGACATGTGCCGGACCTTCGTCAGGTTGACGGTTCGCTTCGCTGTCAGGACTGCCCATCGTGAAGCTGCCGGCAGGAATCGGCACCATGTCGAACGTGATCTTGGTGTCGGGGATGCTTTCCGTATATGGCGCGGGCGCGTCTGGAGCTGCCGCCGCCTGCGCGCCGAGTCGCGTGGTTGTCACGAGCTGCGCCGCAGCCACCGCCGCTAGCGCAGAGCCACAGAGAATTCGCATACGCATGGAGCGCATTTTATCTGCATTGCCGGTCCGGCGATCGGTTGCCGTATGCTGGCGGCTGTAGACCGTAGTCTGCAGTCCGTAGTCCGTAGTCCGTAGTCCGTAGTCCGTAGCCTGCAGCCTGCCCTGTAGCCTGCAGCCTGTAGCCTGTAGCCTGTTGGAGTTGACGATGTCCGAGATGACCCGCCGGGAATGGACGAAACGAGCATTTGGTTCACTGGCAGTCGCTGCCGCCGCCGCGCGCAGCGCTGGCGACGTGTTCGCCGCGAATCAGGTGGTCGTGGGCGCGCAGAGCTACAGCTTCAGGGATCGTGGCTTCGAGCAGATGGTAGAGGGGTTCAAGGCGTGCGGTCTCAGCGACGTCGAGCTCTGGCAGGGACACTTCGAGCCGAAAACGAGCAGCCGCGACGAGCTCCGCGCCTGGCGGCTGAAGACGCCGGACTCGTACTTCAAAGACCTTCGCAGCAAGCTCGACAGCGCCGGGATCCGTGTGTATGCGGTCAACATCAGCTTTCGCGATGACTGGACCGACGACGAAGTGCAGAAAGGTTTCGACCAGGCTTCCGCTCTCGGCGTGAAGACGATCACGGCGTCGTCCAACCAGCAGACCGTGGGCCGCATCGGACCTGTTGCCGAGAAACGCGGCGTGCTCGTCGGCGTACACAATCACTCCAACATCAATCCCAACGAATTCGCCACGCCCGATGATTTCGACAAGGCGATGAAGGCGTCGCCGGCGATCCGGGTGAATCTCGACATCGGTCACTTCACGGCGGCGAATTTCGACGCCGTCCAATACATCAAAGCGCATCACGAGCAGATCGTGACGCTGCACCTCAAGGACCGGAAGAAGGATCAGGGCGAGAATCTGCCGTTCGGTCAGGGCGACACGCCGATCAAACCGGTCCTGACGCTCCTTCGCGATCAGGGATGGGCGATCCCGGCGGGCATCGAATACGAATACAAGGGCGGCGATACCGTTGAAGAAGTGAAGAAGTGCGTGGCGTTCTGTCGCGCGGCGCTGCAGGCCTAAGGTGATCGGGTTATTTGGGTCGCATCAGATTCCCAGACACCTGGCATACGGAACGAGGCCATCCAGGATCACGGCCAATAGAAGGACGATCGCGATGATGCGTCCAGCCAGGCCGAAGCGCGTCGCGATCGCTGACAACGTGCTGGCGCCGAGGATGGCGACGAGCGGCTCGGCCGCGAGGTTCGCACGCATCTCGATTGGCGTCACGACGCCGAGCACAGCGAATCCACCGGTGACAACGAGCCATGCCGCCAATGCCAGCGTCAGGGGATCGCGTGCTCGCTTGCGGGCGATGAGCACGGCTCCCGCGGCGCTGAGGGCCAGCAGCGGTACACCGAAATTCTCGCGAAGGATCCGGAGAGACGCCGAAGCTTTCTCCGACGCCGGGCGCACCATGGACCGCGCCTGACCGCTGCCTTCGCCGGAACCAACGCGCGACAGCGTCTGCCGGTACACCGGCATGAAACGCGAGTAGTACGTCACCCACGACGTTCCCGCCGCGAGTGCGACGGCCAGCAGCATCCAGATCGCGGACTGCTTCACGACGCGACTGTTGCCGGCGCGCATCGCGATCGCGACCGCGACGGCAAGCGGTCCGCCGACCGACGCCGTACTGAAGTGCGACAGAAATCCTGCCGCGAGTAGCAGCCCTCCGACAATCACCATCACGGCGCGTTGCTCTCGATCGCTTCTCAGGATCAACCACGTGAGGCCGACACCGAAGACGCCTTGCGCGAAGAGGTTCGTCAGATTCGCGCCTCCCAGTGTCTGTGTGCCGATCCTGATGAATGAATAGAACGCCGCCGCGAAGACTCCGGCTCGGTCGTCGTGCCAGAAGCGGCGCGCCACCCCCCACACGACGAGACCGACCGCGAGATCCGCTGTGGCGGAGATGACTCGCAGCAGCGCCAGTCTGTCGAGATCGGCCGGCAGCCAGCTCCAGAACGGCATTGCCGCCACGTAGAGTCCGATGGCGTACGGAAACTCGAAATACGGTGCTGGCGTCGTCGAGGTGAAGAAGTAGCGCCCGGCTTCGACGAGCTGCGCGCGATGGACGTGAAAGATCCCGTCGCCGACCATCATCTGAGGATGGAAGGCTACCGCGAGCTTGATTGCCGTTCCCGCCAGTAAGAGTCCTGCCGCGGTCGTCCAGCCCCAGGGAGCAGCCACCTGCCGCCGCATGCGCGCCACCACGGCGACTGCCGCGCCACCGGCGACGAGGCCGATCGACAGCAGCGTCAAACGATTGATGTAGGTGCCGAACGCGGCCAGGTCGAACGCGAGCAGCCATCCGAACGCGCCGCCGGCGAGAATCGCTGCGACGATCGTGATCCAGATCGGTGGTCCGCAGAGCGCGATCGCGAGTCCCGCCGCTCCTCCCACTGCAGCGGCGCTCCAGAGCGCGGCCGTGCCGGGGCCTCCGCTCGATTCGCCATTCGCCGGCATCAACGCGACCTGTTCGACGACCACACCAAGCGCCCGCCGATCGCGGGGACCGGGCGTGAACACGTCGCTCACGTGAATGGAGATCCGCGCGGAGTCGCGGCCGAAGGTTGGCAGGTCCGCAACGAGCGGCGTGGGATCGTTCGTGACGCGCGTCGGACGGCCCGCGACGTCATCTACGCTGATCGTGACGTCGGGAAGCGCGATGCCCGGCGCGCGCCCCGCACGTGCGCGTATTTCGACGCGCCAGGGCACGCTTCGGTCGATGTGGTCGATTCGAAGCGCCGCGGACCCGGATGTCCAGCTGAACTGGCGACCGCTGCCGGCCTCGAGCTCTGGGCGATAGAAGCCGTCGGACGTGAACCAGCCTCGAACGCGCGCGGCCTTGCCGCCGTCACCGATCGGTCCCGCGTTCGGCCACGCTGCCGGCCGATGAAGGAAGCCGATCAGGATGGAGGCGCACGCGAGAGCTCCCGCCAGCGCTGGAACCAGGACGCGAATGACACCGAGCAGGCGTGTGGAGATCCCGGGCGAGTCGATCGGCGCCGTGTCCACTCGGCCGCTATTCTATCGCCTGGCCGAGTGGGCTGCGGGTTGTGGGTGAACGTTCAGAACGCGGACGATCCCCCGCGCGGACGGAGCTCGTCGAGCGCCTTGCGCGAGACGACGAGTGTGGGTGCGTCCTTCTTCAGTGGGCGACGGCGACGCGCCTTGATGCGGACGCGCTCGATGCGCGCGCCGCGTGCGTAGCGGACCGCCGCGATCGACGCGGGCAGCTGCAGTCCCCGCATCAGGGCAGCCATCTCATCGTCGGTCGAAGCGGCCTGTTCGGTGATCGCTGACACGAGCAGGTTTACCGGGGGCGCCGTTTCGTCGGTGCGCCGGGCCCAGATCGCCAGTTTTCGTGGCCCGCCGCGAAATCGACGCGAGGCGCGTCCCGAAGAGGACTCGCTCCGCTCGCCGGCGTCCATCAGGACATCGGCCGCGGTTTGCGGTTCCTCTACGGGCTTGCCTCGCTCCTGTTCCGACAGCTTCGCGAACAACGCGTCGAAGCCGCAGGCATTTGCGTCATGGAGTCCCCACTCGTTCTGCGTCGGTTGAGGACGCGGGCGTGTGGGACGCTGCGGTGCCGGTGCTGGTGTCGGTGTTCGTCTCGGCCTCAGTGAGCGCCGGCGTTCGCTCACGGGTTCCGCGTCGCGATCGCGATTCCGATCGCGGGCGGGCGCGGGCACCTCACGGACTGGACGGGCCTCAGCGGCAGGCTGGCGCGCAGGAGCCGCCGGAGGCGCTGGACGTGCGGCCGGCGCGGCGGCCGGCGGCGCGGGGGCAGCCGCTCCCGATTTCTGAAGTCGCTCGCGTTCGGACTGCTCGCGCGCCAGCTGTTCGGCGAGTTCCTGTGTTGCCTGTTCGCGTTCGGCTGCCTCGCGGATGAGGCGCTCGCACACAGCCCGCTCACGCGCGAGCTGTCGGGTGAGCTCCTGCACCTGTTTGTCACGCTCGACGATATCGCGCGCGATCTTTTCGCGCTCGGCCAGCGCCTGCTCGACCTGCTTCTCCCGCTCGGCCAACGCCTGCTCGGCCTGCCGCTCACGCTCTGCCACCGCCTGCTCGGCCTGTGCCGTGAGCTCCGTGATCTTGGTCGCTGTCTCGGCGAGCTGGCGTTCGCTCTCGGACAGGCGCCGCTCGGCCAGTTCCAATGCGCGCCGCTGACGCTCTGCGGCTTCTGCTGCGCGCTTTTCCTTGATGGCGACCTCTTCAGCGACGAGCTGATATTCGGCGGTCGCGCGCTCCGCATCGGCGCGGGCGCGTTCGGCGGCTGCGTTGGCGCGGCGTTCGCGTTCCGCGGCTTCGTGTTCGAACTGCTGCCGCTCCGCTCGTGCGTCGTTCAGCTGTTCGGTGAGGTCATGAGCGAGCCGGACGTGTCCGGCGAGCTCGCGCTCGACGCGCTCGCGGATCTCACGCTCCCGGCTCGTCTCGGTCCGCAGCATGTGCTCGCGTTCGGAGAACGACTGCGCGAGGTCCTGCCATGCCGTACGCTCCCGTTCGGCGGCTTCGAGCGCCAGGCGGACGTATTCCGCCTGTTCACGGGCGAGTTGTTCGGTTGTTTCCCGTGCCACTCGCTGCCGTTCGGCGAGCTCGCGGTGCTGGACGTCATCGCTTTGGCGCACGCGAGCTTCCTCATCACGCTGCTTGCGTTCGTGCTCGTCGGCCGCGCGTGCGCGAGCCTCGCGGTCCGATCGAGCGCGCGCGGCGCGCGCTTCCTCTTCGTCGGCGCGCACCCGCTGTGCCTTCTCGAATGTCTCACGCGCGAGCTGCTCGTCTTCGTCCACGAGTCGATTGGCATCGCCTTCACGAGCGGATACCGCAGCCGCATCAGCAAGGCTGGATACCGCCATCGTGAGATCCTCCGCTGGTTCCTCCTCCAGCGAATCTTCGGTATCCGCATCGCGTTCGTGGACGTCTGCCTGGACAGCGAAAACGGGCGCTGTCTCCTGTTCGGCAGGCGCGTCTTCCGGCTCGACCGAAGCGGCTTCGATCGCCACGTGCTCCGGTTCGGACTCGTCGGCGGCGGCGGACAGGTCGATGTCTTCGAAGCCGTCGCTCTCGTCCTCATCCTCGACCGCCACCGGCGCGGCGACGACGGCGACTGCCTCCGTATCGGGCGGCCCCTCGATCGGATGTTTCAAGAGGACCGATGTCGCGTCGAGCACGCCTGCCGGATGCTGATCGAGCGCATGGACGGCGGTTTCGAACGGAGCGTCGACGCCGACGGGAGCTTGATCGAGATCGGTGACCGGCTCCCAGCTCCAATCTGGCGACGAGCCATTCGACGGCTCGGCACCCGCGTGTGCGGTCTCGGCCGCTGTGGACGCGTGTGCGGTCGGTCCATCGGTTGACGCGCTGTCGGTCGGTTTCTCTGAATCGTCGGCGGAGCCGAACTCGTGTTTCAGCTCGCGTGCGAAATCGAGACACGAGCGCACCTGCTCGGCGAACGATTCAGGATCGCAGCCGTCCCCTGACGACTCGGCCGATCGGCGCAGCGCCCCGAGAAGCCCGCGGCGCTTCTTCGGGCCCTGCCCGGCAGCGAGCTGCGGCAGCGTCAGCGTCTGAACGTGAACGGCGCCGGGGATCGTGCGCAGGCGATCGCGAACGGCATCACCGTCTTCGACGGAGAGCAGCCCGGAGATCAGGATGACATCGGGCACGCGATCTGAGAGCGCGGCGATCGCCGCCTCGATCGAATCCGTCAGCAGCAGTTCCGCACCGACACGTTGTTCCACGACCGCTTTGAGGGCGGCCGATTGTCGTGGGTCGGGTTCAAGGGCAAGAACGAGCGGCACGTCTGATCCCTGGTCAGTTGAAGACGGCCCGCCAGCGGCGGGCATCCGGGCGGTGGACACACCGATTCCCGGTGGAACGTTGGCCACACATGAGGCAAGCGACATGCCCGTCGGTCGACTGCGCGCCCGGTGGTACAAGCCACTCACGCAGAGGGATCTGCGGACAATCCCGTAATTGGGACACGTGGCAGAGGAGGTGCGCGCCTCCCCGGCGCGTCACGAAATGGATCGCAGGATTACAGAACCGTCAGCGGCCCATGCTGGCAATCGACACGCGATCGCGCGCTGTCATCAGCGTGCACCGAGGCTGGCCATCGCAGGACTGCTAGGAATCACGCTCGGCGGGCATCTCGCGCAGGCGCGCATTCGTGGCACCCAGATGGCTGTCGGGTGCGTCCCAATGCGTGACGACGAGTGGGTGGCGTGCGAGGACTGCGTGCACGATGGCACGCTGCGTACCCGTGCCGCGCCCGTGGACGAGTCGGACCAAACGGAACCCGGCCTCGCACGCGGCGGTCAGGTACGCGTCCACGAGCGACGGAATTTCATTGGGCCTGAACGCGTGCAGGTCGAGCACGTCTTCGATCGGGATCTCGACCGGGTCGCCGGCGTCATCACTCACGTGCGCTTACTCGTCTACAAGTGTACAGTCCACGTCCACGGTCGCGAGCAGCGCAGACAGAAGACCGAAGACCGTAGACTGAAGACCGACCGTCACTTCTTCTCGTACGTCGCAGTCACCACCGTTTTGATGCCACCCCGAGGTGTGAAGTCACCGACGACGGTCATGCGCGTTGGAGCGCACGCGGTGACGAGGTCGTCGAGAATGAGATTGGTGACGCTCTCGTAGAAGATTCCCTTGTTACGAAAATCGACGAGGTAGTACTTCAACGACTTGAGCTCGATGCACAGTTGATCGGGCACGTACGTGATTCGGATCGTCGCGAAATCGGGCAGTCCGGTTTTCGGACACATGGACGTGAACTCAGGGCAATCGATGGCGATTTCGTACGTACGCCCCGGCCGTGGGTTCGGAAACGTCTCGAGCGTCGGCGTGGACATGATTGAAGAATTCTACGCGCGTCGGTCAAAAACGCTCGATTTCCGGCCTGTTCCGATTGACAGTGCCAGAAGGTGCGCGCTAGCATACGCCGGATTTCGGGAATCATCCGCACGGTTCGCTCGCGCGCGCGATCACGAGGCGGTTGGCAGCAAGCGCGCTCCAAGCATTCAGGGGGAAAGCATGGCTGAAGCCCGGAGGATGGGCAAATCCGAGCTCTTCTCGCACTTCGCCGAGCGCTTCGAAGTGAAGCGGACACAGGCGCGCGAGTTCTTTGACGAGTTGACGACGCTCGCCGAAAAGGAGCTAAAGCGTTCGGGAGAGTTCACTCTGCCGAACATGGTCAAGCTGGTGGTGCAGAAGCGGAAGGCGCGGCTCGGCCGCAATCCCGCAACTGGCGAGCCCATCAAGATTCCCGCCAAGACCGTGGTCAAGGCTCGAATCGCCAAGCCGCTCAAGGACTCCGTCCTGCCGCGGAAGTAGCCATCGACTGGCCGGCGATGCCGGCGCGCATCGGAAGCACGAAGTCTCGGCTCGACGCCGGCGCTTCGTGCTTTCTGCGTTTTTGGAACCCGGTTCGTAATTGCGGAGTGCGGAATGCGGAGTGCGGAATTGTGCAGACCGAAGACTGAAGACCGAAGACCGACGACCGACGACTGAAGCCCGAAGACCGAAGACGGTACCGTCCTACCCCCCCTGAATCGTCTTCTGCAGCTCGCGAATTCCCAGACGATCGATCTTGAACTTCAGCGTCGAGAGGGGCAGTCCGAGATAGCGCGCGGTCCCCGTTTTGTTCCAGCCGTTCTTCTCCAGCGCGCGCACGATGAAATTCCGCTCGAACGCGCGCGTCGCTTCATCCCACAGGCTGGCCTGCTCATTCGGCTCCCGATCGAGCTTGGCGAACACGAAATCGAGCGGCAGATCGTCTTCGGTGATCCACGGCTTGTCTGAGATCGCGACGAGGCGTTCGATCAGGTTTTCGAGCTCGCGAATGTTTCCCGGCCACCAGTAGGCCTGCAGCATACGCAGGGTCGACTCCGAGATGTCGCTGATTTGTTTGTGGAACCTGCCGTTGTACCGTTTGAGAAAGAAGCGAGCGAGTACGGGAATGTCTTCCATGCGCTCGCGCAACGGCGGCACCTTGATCGGAATGACATTCAGGCGGTAAAACAGATCCTCGCGGAACCGGCCTTCCTTGACCGCGCGTTCGAGATCGACGTTGGTCGCAGCGATGAGGCGGAAGTCGGTCTTGATGGGCCGCGAGCTCCCGACGCGCTCGATCTCACCCTCCTGGATCGCGCGCAGGAGCTTGGCCTGCAGCTCCGGGCGCAAATCGCCAACCTCGTCGAGAAACAGCGTGCCACCCGCGGCCAGCTCGAACTTGCCGATCTGCTGACGGATCGCGCCGGTGAACGAGCCCTTTTCGTGGCCGAACAGCAGGCTCTCGACCAGTTCCCGCGGAATCGCGGCGAGGTTTACCGCGACGTACGGACCATTCGGGCGATCCGACAGCCGATGGATGCGCCGTGCGAGCAGCTCCTTGCCCGTGCCGCTCTCACCCAGAATGAGCACCGTGGCGCTCAATCCGGCGACGCGCTGGACGGTATCGAGAATTTCATGCGTCGCCTTGCTGGGGCCCTCGATGAAGTGCTTGTCGGACGCATCCTCTTCGACCTCGGTGCGCAGCCGCAGCACTTCGCGGTTGAGGGTCTGCCGCTCGATGGCATGACTGACGAGCGACCGCACCTGATCGAGATCGATCTGTCTGGTGATGAAGTGGAAGGCGCCCTGCTTGACGGCTTGAACGGCGTGGTCGAGATCGCCCACCGCCGAGACCATGATGACTTCCGTGGCCGGGTAGTTCTCACGCAGGATCGGCAGGACCTCGAAGCCGGAAATGCCGGGCAGCGCGACGCCGAGCAGTGCGACGTCCACTTCCTCGCGCGTGAGGAGTGTCAAGGCGGCTTCACCGCTTGCGGCCCGGACCACGCGATAGTCGCGGCGAAGCGCATCGGACATGCGCTCGCGCGCGGCTTCGTCGGCGTCGATCACCAGAATGGTTCGGGGCCTGTTCGACACGCTTCGGTGGAGTGTAGCAGACGGGCTGCGGAGGCTGACGGGGTCGCCCGCACCGCTCCCGAGGGAGCGGTGACAGGTGCGGTGACCATCCTTGACACCCCCGGAAGCGGCGGATAACGTGGCTTCGTGTGGCAATGGCTGCTGATGGGCGTCATCGGGCTCATCGCCCTGGGGAGCTGGTTCAAGGCCCGGCGCCTGGCGCGCCGGTTCGAGCAGCTCACGCAGCAGTACTGGGAGTTGCGCTACCAGCACGGTGAGTTGCGCGCGACGGTGCGTCGGCTGGATCCCGAAGCGCCCCGCGACGACGAACCGGCGGCCACGGCTCCGCCCGCGCAGGTCTTCATTCCGCTGGCGTCGCTCAAACGGTCGGGCGGCGGCGAGGCGGCTGAATGACCTCGGCCGTGCAGCCCGATTGTTCTCGATCCCATTTATCGTCCGTCATCCCGCCAGAGACCGGCAGTCTCGCCGGTCGCGACCGGCTCGTGGAGTGATCTCGTGGCAGACGCGTTCGACCTCGTCGTGATCGGTGCCGGTACGGGCGGCTATGTGGCCGCCATCCGTGCGGCGCAGCTCGGGCTCAAGACGGCTGTTGTCGAGAAGCAGAAGGCACTCGGCGGCACGTGCCTCATCTGGGGCTGTATCCCGACGAAGGCGCTGCTCGAGCACGCCCATGCCTTCAAGGTCGCGAAGAACGCGAAGGACTGGGGAATCACGCTCGGCGACGCCGCGCCGGGCATCGACATGGCGCGGGTCCACGCTCGCAAAGACAAGGTCGTGACGGGACTGACGAAAGGTGTCGAGTATCTCTTCAAGAAAAACGGCATCACCTGGATCAAGGGCACCGCTCGTCTGCTCGGCAACGGGCGGGTGACGATCACGGACGGCGACGCACGCGAGCTGCAGGCAAAAGAGGTCCTCGTTGCGACGGGATCGGTTGCTCGAAGCGTGCCGGGCGTCGCCCTCGACAACGCGCGCATCATCACGAGCGACCAGGCCATTCATCTCAAGGAAGTCCCGCGCTCGATCGTGATTCTCGGCAGCGGCGCCGTCGGTGTCGAGTTCGCGTCGATCTTCAACACCTTCGGCAGCAAGGTGACAATCATCGAACTGTTGCCGCGGCTCGTGCCGGTCGAAGACGAAGCCGTCTCCGCCGAGCTCGAGAAGTCGTACCGGAAGCGCGGGATCGCGGTGCATACCAACACGAAGGTGACCTCATCGCAGGCTACAGCCGATGGCGTGGAAGTGGCCTTCACACTGCCGGACGGCAAGAGCGAGCAGCTGAAGGCGGATTACCTGCTCGTGGCCACGGGACGAGGACCGGTCACGACGGGACTCGGGGCTGAGGATCTCGGAATCGCGATGACCCGCGGCTACATCAACGTCGACGACCTCTATCGCACGAATGTGCCGAACGTGTCGGCCGTGGGCGACGTCATCGCATTGGCCGATCGGCCGCATCCGCAGCTCGCGCACGTGTCATCGATGGAAGGCATCATTGCGGTCGAGCGCATGGCAGGACGCGAGGTCCGGCCCATCAACTACGATCACGTTCCGGCCTGTACGTATTGCGAGCCTGAAATCGGCAGCGTCGGCCTGACCGAGCGCGTCGCCCGGGAACGCGGCTACGACGTCCGGGTGGGCACATTCCCGTTCGGCGTGCTCGGCCGCGCCAAGATGGCCGGCGAGACCGAAGGATTCGTCAAGATCGTGGCAGACACTAAGTACGACGAGATCCTCGGTGTCCATATGATCGGTCTTCGATCGACGGAACTCGTCGCCGAGGCTGTACTCGCCCTGAGGCTCGAGTGCACCGTCGAAGAGCTGATTCGGACGATCCACGCGCATCCGACGATGGCGGAAGCGGTCGGCGAAGCGGCCCACGCGGCGCATGGCGCGGCGATTCACATCTGACACCACCCGACGACCATGCCTACCCCAGTCCTGATGCCGCAGATGGGCGAATCGATTGCCGAAGGGACGATCGTCCGCTGGATCAAGAAGGTCGGCGAGAAGGTAGACCGCGACGAGCCGTTGTTCGAGATCTCGACCGACAAGGTGGACGCGGAGATTCCGTCTCCGGTCGCGGGCGTTCTGAGCGCCATCGCCGTGCGCGAAGGTGAAACCGTTCCGGTCAACAGCGTCGTCGCGACGATCGGGGACGCTGATTCCGTTGCCGTGAATGACGGATCGGCCGGAGTGGACGGGTCCACCAGTGACGAGACGGACGGCGAGGCGGTGCCCTCGGTCACCGCCGGCGCGCCGGCAGCGCACGCGGACACGTCACCGGCCGAACCGGCCAACGGGCATGGGACCGACGATCAACGCCGAGCGAAGTCATCGCCGCTCGTGCGCAAGATCGCGAAGGAACACAACGTCGACATCCGCGACATTCCGGGCTCTGGTATCGGCGGCCGCGTCACCAAGCACGACATCCTGGAATTTCTGGATCATCGTCCGGCATCCCCGGCGCACGTGCCGGGCACAACCGGCCACGTGCCGGCCTATCGTCCCGGGGAGTCCGTCGAAATCGTACCCCTCTCGGTCATGCGCAAGAAGATCGCCGAGCACATGGTGCTCAGCCGGCGGACGGCTGCGCACGTCCACTCGGTGTTCGAAATCAACTTCCAGCGCATCGCGCAGCTTCGGGATCGTCATAAGGCGGAATACGAACGGCAGGGCGCCAAGCTGACGTACCTGCCTTTCATCCTCAAAGCGGTTGCCGACGCGCTGCGCGCGATGCCCGTTGTCAATGCATCGCTCGACGGCGACAACGTTGTCTACAAGAAAGACATCAACATCGGCGTAGCCGTGGCGCTCGACTGGGGACTGATCGTGCCGGTCGTCAAGAATGCCGACGCGATGAACGTGTTCGACCTGACGAAGGCGGTGACCGACCTCGCCGGCCGGGCCCGCATCAAGCAGCTCAAGCCAGAGGACGTCCAGGGCGGCACGTTCACGGTCACGAATCCAGGCATCTTCGGCGCCCAGTTCGGTCTGCCTATCATCAACCAGCCGCAGGTCGCCATTCTGGGCGTCGGGGCTGTCGAAAAGCGCGTCGTCGTGATCGACGACGCGATCGCGATTCGGCCCATGGCGTATCTGACGCTGGGCTTCGACCACCGGTTGATCGACGGGGCGACCGGAGACCAGTTCATGTCACTCGTAAAGAGACAGCTGGAGAACTTCGACCCCGTTGCCGTGTAGCGGCGTGGATTCACAGCGCACGTTGCTCGTCCGCCGTCTGGGCATCGTGCCCTACCGGGACGCTCTTGAACTGCAGCGATCGCTGGTGGAGGATCGCAAGGCCGGTCGCGTAGCCGACCTCCTGCTGCTCCTCGAGCATCCTGGCGTCATCACGGTGGGCGTGAAGAGCGCCGACGCCAGAGAGCACATTCTCGCCACACCCGAGGCGCTCCAGCGCATGGGGATCGAGGTCATCGAGACCGGCCGCGGCGGCGACGTGACGTATCACGGACCCGGCCAGCTGGTTGGCTATCCCATTCTCGATCTGCGGCCGGACCGCTGCGACGTGCATCGCTACGTGCGCGATCTCGAGGCGGTGATGATTGACGTATGCGGGCGTCTTGGGGTCACCGCACGACGGCTTGCAGGGATGACCGGCGCGTGGGTGGACACGGACCGGGGCCCCGAAAAGATCGGGGCGATTGGCGTCCGCATTTCCCGGTGGGTCACCAGTCACGGTTTCGCCTTCAACCACACCACCGCTTTGGACGCGTTCTCGCTGATCGTCCCTTGCGGCATTCGCGAGCATGGAGTCACCTCGCTCGAGGCGTTGGGGGTGTCGATTTCGCGCGCGGATCTCGAGGGCGAGTTCGTCCGGGCGTTCGCGGATGTGTTTGGGAGGCGTGCGGCTGAGGCGGCGTGACGCGACTGGAAACCATGGCGCCGGTCAGATCGTCTAAGTCTCCAGAGCGATCGAACATCGGGTGCCGGACTCCACTGGGAGCGTGCTCGCCCCGACCACTCGCAATGGCTGCGAGTCTGACGCCTGGTGTTCGGTCTCTTTCCGCCAATCCGGCAGCAACTCTCCTCGCTGGCGGCTACTCCGTAAGCGCTCCCTCCAACAGCACCCGCTCGCGCACGCTCAGAGCAGGCCACTGAACGGCTTTCACGCCGCTCGCATCCAGGCTGACTGGTACTGCGACAACGGCGCGCCGGATGTCGAGCGCGTGTTCGACAGGCGTAAAGACCGTCGCTTGCCTGAGCCGTCCGTACACGATGGTCTGTACAACTGACGCAGCAGCCGAACCGAGTGCATACGGTCCTGGCGGCCAGCTGGCCGCGATTTGCGATTCGATGCGCGCGATGGCAACGGGGGCGAGTCTCGCCGATACAGGTGCCGAGCCGATTCGGGCATCGGTCCATCCGAACACCCATCGTCCGGGGACGCCGAGTACGGGCACCGACGCGTCCACCGGAGACGCACCCGAAGCGGCGCCAGTGAGGGCCCGCGCGGCGGAGGCAAGCGCCTCGGCAGCGGATCCGATCAGCCGTCGCGCGTCGACGCCGAGCTCACGGTGCGCGACCCGGAACAGATCCGAGTAGTGCGTTCCAGCGGCAATGAGCGGACTGCGTCCCGCCAGCGGCAAGAGGCGGCGCAGCAACTCAGCGGCGTCCGTTCCCGTCCATTCCCCACCCGCTCCATGGCGGTCGGCGATCACCACGACATCGGTGCCCACCACGGCATCGAGATCCGGGGCACCGATCACCCGAGTATCGGATCCCTCGAGTGGTCCGCTCTGCAGGATGTCGAGCGCTTTTCCGGATGCAACGAGCGACGACTGATCGATGAGCCTGATCTCGCGCACGATCTCGTGTTCGGCGAGTGCCCTGGCGACGGCGGCGCCAATCTCGCCCGCACCCACGATAGCGACGCGCTTCATTCGTGCGGTATTGTATTACCTCGCACCAAACGCGGTGATTCGGAGGATGCGGCATGTCCGGGGAGTCGTCTCTGCGATCGAAGGTGGCCATTGTCACGGGCGGTTCGCGCGGTATCGGATTGTCCATTGCCGAAGCGCTGCTCGCGGACGGCGCGGCTGTGGTGATCAGCGGGATGAGCGAGGATCACCTGCAGCAGGCGCGGCGGACGCTGGCTGGCGCTGGCCGGGTCGAGCCCAGACTGGAGGCCGTCCAGGCCGATGTCCGGAAGGAAGCCGACGTCGAGCGTCTCGTCGCACGAACGGTCGAACGTTTCGGCGGGGTGGACATCCTCATCAATAACGCCGCGTCAGGCAAGATGGCTCCTCTGGCGAGCATGACGACGGAAGAGTGGAACACCGTCATCGACACGAACCTCACCGGCGTGTTCTTCGCGTGCCGCGCCGCAATTCCCAACATGCGGACGCGAGGCGGCGGATGGATCATCAATATCAGCAGCCTCGCCGGTAAGAATCCATTCCCGCGGGGCGGCGCGTACTGCGCCTCGAAGTCGGCGCTGAACGCGTTCAGTGAAGTGCTGATGCAGGAGGTTCGCCACGACGGCATCCGCGTGAGTTATGTCATGCCCGGATCCGTCGCGACTGAATTCACCCCGGGCGGGAGCGGACCTGGCACCGAATGGAAGCTGGCGGCCGAAGACGTGGCTCGCGTCGTCGTCGATCTGCTTGCGCATCCGAGCCGGAGCCTCCCGAGCCGGGTCGAGCTGCGCCCGTCTCAGCCTCCCAGAAAGTAAGGCGAGCGTCGTCGTTCGTATTCGCGTTCGTGTTCGGCCTACTCAGACGCGAGGGCGAACGAGAAGAACCTGCGCCCGAATACGAAAACGAACACGAAAACGACTG
>Ga0070674_100000621_pt1 | contig 17860 bp, 16 predicted proteins | sample KBSM33metaG_FD_65344 | JGI IMG/M metagenome (GOLD analysis project Ga0070674, IMG submission 65344) | Miscanthus rhizosphere microbial communities from Kellogg Biological Station, Michigan, USA - KBS M3-3 metaG | ecosystem: Host-associated > Plants > Roots > Rhizosphere > Soil ... | reverse complement strand
GTCAGCGAGTCCGCGCGCGATCGCCTTCCCGATGCCTTTGCTGGCACCGGTGACGAGCGCGTTGCGACCTTTAAGTCCGAGATTCACAACAACCCCGAATACGACACACAGAGGCACTGAGACACCGAGATCAACAAAAAGAATTCTCTGTGCCTCGGTGCCTCGGTGTGTACGTGAGAGCGAAGTCCGTTCACGGGTTTTACGTCACGCTAACCACTTACCCGGATCTGACAACGTGCCGACGACCTCCTGCATGAACTGCGCGGCGCGGGCACCATCGATGATCCGGTGATCCGACGAAAGCGTGAGCGTCATCATCGGGCGAATCGCGATCATCCCGTCCACGGCGACGACGCGATCGCTGGCGGCACCGACCGCGAGAATCCCTGCTTGCGGCGGAACGATGATCGCAGTGAACGCATCCACGCCGAACATACCGAGATTGCTGATCGTGAACGTCGCGCCGGAGATGTCAGCCGGCTGAAGCTTGTTCGCCTTCGCGCGCTCGGACAGTTCCTTGCGCTGCTTCGCGATCGCGCCAAGCGGCAGCTTGTCGGCATTGCGAATGACCGCCGTGACGACGGCATTGTCCACCGCCATCGCCAGCGCCACGTTGACATCGGCATTGAGCGAGACGCCGTTGTTGATCCAACTGCCGTTCATTCGCGGGAACTGCTTCAACGCGCGTGCGACCCCGGCCACCATCAAGTCGGTGAGCGTGATCTTCACGCCGTGCGACTTCTCGATCGCCGGAATCAGACCTTCGCGTGTGGCGTTGAGCACCGTCGCATCGAGGTCGCGAGCGACGAAGAAGTGCGGAACCGTCGTCCAGCTCTGCGTCGTGCGCTCGGCCATGATGCGACCGATTGAGCTGACGGCATCAGCAGGGCCTGACGGAGCCGCCGGCGCCGGCGTCGCAGGTCGCGCGGCAACGGGGGCCTCGTAGGGTCCGGCTTTAGCCGGACTTGCCGCGGGGGTTGATGGAACGGGGGCCGGACCGCTCGCAGCCTGCGCGGCTTTGAGGATGTCGTCCGCGAGGATCTCGCCGCCAGGGCCAGACCCTTTTAACCGTGCGATGTCGACGCCGTGCTCCCGCGCGAGGCGTCGCGCCTTCGGCGAGATCTTCGCGCCGGCAACGGACGCCGGCTCGGGAGCAGCGGGCGCGGCTGCGGCCGCGGCTGCCGCTGGCGCCGAATCCATCTTCCGTCCGCTCTGTTGCTGTCCGCCCGCCGCGGGCACGGACTCACCTGGCTTGAGCAGCCACGCGATGGTCTGACCAACCGGAACGACGTCGCCGACTTTCGCGGTGACACCAGACAAGACGCCGTCTCCGCCCGCTTCGATCTCGACAACTGCCTTGTCGGTCTCGACCTCGAGCAGCATCTCGCCTTTCTTGACCTGGTCGCCTTCCTTCTTCTTCCACGAAACCAGTTTGCCCGTTTCCTGCGCCATCTCGAGCGCAGGCATCACCACGCTTACTGCCATTTACTGGAACATCCTTCCTACTTAGCTACGGCCGCTCCGTTGTCGCGGCCGATGAATCGCGCTCGAAGGCTCGATGTGCCCCCAGCAACTCAGCTGATGCTACCCACGTAAACCAGCTCCGACTTTTTCGCCCTTGGGAACTTCCGCCTTCGCCGCTGCGGCAACCATCTTGGCGACCTCTGGATTGGGTGGCGCCTCGGTCTCACGCACGAGCGGCAGTTGCCCACCGACAGTTACGAACGGCGCTCCGGCGACGAGCAACTCCTCCGCCGGGAATCGCGTGATGACCTCGTGCCCAGTCGCAGTGACGACAATCTCTTCCTCGATACGCGCCGCGCTCGTGCCGTCCTTGGTGGGCCAGAACGTCTCCAGCGCGAACACCATGCCCGGTTTGATCTCGTGCGGATGCTCGAGCGAGACCAAGCGGCTGATCATCGGCTTCTCCCAGATCGCCAGCCCGATGCCATGTCCCATTTGCAGCGCGAACGCGGCTTCCTCGTCGGGGAACCCGAACTCCGTAGCTTTTGGCCACACCGAGGCAACTTCGGCAGTCGAACGGCCCGGACGGATCAACTCGATCGACGCGTCCAGGTAGTCGCGGCATCTCTTGTAGGCATCCACGAGCTGATGCGACGCCGAGCCGATGGCGAAGCAGCGGTAGTAGCAGGTGCGATACCCCATGTAGGAGTGAAGGATGTCGTAGAACACCGGATCGCCCGGGCGCATCATGCGATCCGAGAAGACGTGCGGGTGCGGGCTCGCGCGCTCCGCCGAGATCGCGTTGACGCCCTCGACGTACTCCGAACCCATCTCATAGAGCTTCTGCGCGACGAGCGCGACCGCGTCGTTCTCGCGCATGCCCGGCTTCATCGCGCGATAGAGGTCGTAGTAGGCGGCGTCGACCATGGCCGCCGAATGCGTGAGCAGCGAGATCTCGTCAACCGTCTTGATCTCACGAGCATCCGACATCAACTGCTGACCGTCTACGATGTTGAGCCCTTCCTTCTGCAGTGCGAAGAGGACCGGGGGCTCGACGACGTCCACGCCGACAGGCTCCTTGTGCAGGCCGCGCGACTCCAGCTCGATCCTGATCTTGCGCGCGACGTCCTCCGAGCGGCCCATCTCAGGGGTCATGGCGCCGCGCATCAGCGGGATGCCGGCGCGCGACCGTTCACCCAGCCAGTCGCAGTTCTGCTGGTGGTGACGCGCGGCGGACCCGAAGTCCCAGAGGATCGGCTCGTCGTTCTGCGGCAGCAGCGTAAAGCGGCTGATCTTGTCCTGTGCCCAGGTGCCGATGTGCGTGGCCGTGATGTAACGGACGTTGTTCATGTCGAAGCAGAGCACCGAGCCCATCTCCGACTTGGCCAGCAGGCTCTTGATCCGATCGAGCCGCTCGCGCCGCAGCCGATCGAAATCGATCCGCCGCTCCCAATCCACCGCCATCGTGCCGTAGGTCTTGATTGCCACTTCGGACTCCTTCACGTAGCTGGGTGGCTAGGTAGCTGGGTTGCTTGGCAATACCGATTGCCACGACCTAGCTACCGAGCTACCCAGTAACCGAGCTACCCAACAACCTAGCTACCTATTGACCATCTGCCGAGCCAGATCAAACACCTGGCGTTCAGACGGGACAGTCACGTCCTCGAGCGACGGCGAGAACGGAATCGGCACGTGCATCGCGCCGAGCCGGCGCACCGGGCCGTCGAGATCGAAAAACGCCTGCTCCTGAATCACCGACGCCAGCTCGCCGGTGATGCCGTAGCGGAAGTAACCCTCGTCGATGACGATGCAGCGCGAGGTCTTCTTGACGGATTCGACGAGCGTCTTCTCGTCGAGCGGCCACGTGGTGCGCGGGTCGACGACCTCGGCGCTGATGCCGACTTCCTCGAGCATCTTCGCCGCACCAAGCGCGACCTGCACCATGCTGCTGAGCGCGACGAGGGTGATGTCGGTGCCCTGACGCTTCACGTCGGCGACGCCGAGCGGAATGATGTAGTCCTCGTCCGGCACAGGCCCCTTGACCTTCCGGTAGCTGATCTTGTGCTCGAAGATGACGACTGGGTTGTCTTCGCGGACGGCAGCTTTGAACAGACCCTTCGCGTCGTACGGTGTCGAGGGAACGACGACCTTGAGACCGGGGATATGGCTCGGCCACGCATGCAGCGACTGTGAGTGCTGCGCCGCCGATCGCCGCGTCGCGCCCATCGTCGCGCGAATGACGATCGGCACCTTCCACTTGCCGCCTGACATGTAGTGGATCTTCGCGGCCTGGTTGGCGACCTGGTCCATGATGATCATCAGGAAGTCGCCGAACATGATGTCGACGATCGGCCGCATGCCAGCCATGGCGGCACCGACGCCGAGGCCGGTGAAGCCGGCTTCCGAGATCGGCGTGTCGATGATGCGATCCTTGCCGAACTCATCGACGAGGCCAACCAGCACCTTGAACGTGGTGCCAGCTTCGGCGACGTCCTCGCCCATGAGGACGACCGTCGGGTCGCGGCGCATTTCCTCGGCGATCGCTTCCTTGATCGCGTCGCCGAACGTGAGTTCCCTAACTGCTGTTGCGAGTTCAGGCATAAATGTCCTGGTCCACCTTGCTGGGATCCGGATACGGTGAATTCACGGCAAATTCGACGGCGGCGTCCATCTCTGCAATCAGGTCCGCCTGCACCTTGTCGAGCGCGGCTCGATCGGCAACGCCGTTGTCCATCAGCCACTGCCCGTGCAGCGTGACTGGATCTCGCTGCGTCACCCACTCCTGCTCTTCCGCCTTCGGGCGGTAGTAAGCACGCGCGATGTCGCCGACGTGATGTCCGTGATACCGGTAGGTCTTGAACTGGAGGAACGCCGGGCCTTCGCCTTTGCGTGCGCGCTCGATGTACTTCGACGCCACAGCGAACACCTCGCGGACGTTCTGCCCGTCGGCCGTCTCGTTTGCCATCCCGAAGGCCTCCGCGCGAGCGCTGACGTCGCCCGCCGTCGACTCCGAGAAGTGCGTGTACTCGTTGTAGCCGTTGTTCTCGCACACGAAAATCACCGGCAGCTTCCACAACTGCGCAAGGTTCAGCTCTTCGTAGAGCAGGCCCTGACCGAGCGCGCCTTCACCGAAAAAGCAGACCGCGACGCGATCCTGCTTCAGATACTTCGACGCATACGCGGCGCCCGTCGCGATGCCGGCGCTGCCACCCACGATCGCGTTCGCGCCAAGGTTGCCCGTGGCTGGGTCGGCGATGTGCATCGAGCCGCCCTTGCCCTTGCAGTAGCCCGCTTCCTTGCCGAGCAGCTCCGCGAACATCAGATCTGGCGACGCACCCTTCGCGAGGCAGTGGCCGTGGCCGCGATGCGTGCTCGTGATGTAGTCGTCCTTTCGTAGCGCCTCGCACACACCGACGGCGATCGCTTCCTCGCCGATATAAAGGTGCGCGAGTCCCGGCATCAGCGCTCTCGTGTAGAGATCGTTGACGCGCTCCTCGAACAGACGGATGGCAACCATCTGCTGGTACAACCGGAGCAGCTTGTCGGTCGGGATCTTCGAAGGGGCCTTGGTCGCAGCGGTGCTCATGCCTGGACTCCTGAAAGCTTGGCGATCACGTTGAACACGGCGGCGCAGTCTTTCTTTTCGAGGCCGAGGCCGCGCGCGGCGGTCAGCATCTCGTTGGCGACTGCCGTGGTCGGCATCGCCACGCCAAGCCGGCGGCCCAGCTCGAGCGCCAGTGTCGTGTCCTTCTGCATCATCTTCATGTCGAACCAGGCCTCCTCCGGCATATTGAGCACGAAGGGGCCGCGATACTGAATCAGCGGCGAGGCGAGCACGCTGTTGGTATAGACCTCGACCGCGGTCTTGCGATCGATGCCGGCCTTCTCGGCGAGCAGGATGCCTTCCGAGAACGCAAGCATCTGCGTCGTAATCGCCAGGTTCAGCGCGAGCTTCATCGAGAGCGCCAGCCCGTTGTCGCCGACGTGCGTCGCCTTCATCCCGACGTCGAGCAGCAGCGGCTTCACCGTTTCGAAGGTCTCGGCCTTCCCGCCCACCATCATCGTCAGCTTGCCCGCTTCGAGCGTGCTGATGCTGCCCGACACCGGTGAATCGACCATGTCGGCGCCCTTGGCGCGAACCTTCGCGACCGTCTCGCGGCTGACGACCGGGCCCACTGTGCTCATGTCGATGATGGTTTTGCCCGCGCTGAGACCTGCGACGAAGCCGTCAGCGCCGTCGGCAACACCTTCGAGCGCGGGTGAATCGGTGACCATCACGAAGATCACATCGGCGGCCTGCGCAACCTCTCGCGGCGTCGCGCCCCACTTCATCCCTTTGTCGAGCAGCCACTGCGCCTTCGACTTCGTACGGTTGTAACCGATGACCGTGTGGCCTTTGGTCAGGAGGCGATCGACCATTCGGCCGCCCATGGCGCCGAGGCCGATGTATCCGAGGTTTGCCATAATGCAGGTCGCGCTTGGGCCACGGTCAGCGAATCTGACCCGTAGATACAGCCCCTCTAAGAGACAAGAACAGCTAATAAGTATTTCGTAGAAGCGAAGGCAGACGCAAGGTGCCGCAGATGCACAAGGAACGGAGCCACACGCAGCAAAAACCTGTGTCCTCGACACTTGCGAGCGTTGGCCTGCGCCTCTCGGACTGGTTCGAGCGCTGGTTTCCGGACGCGTTTGCGCTGGCGCTCGCCGCTGTGGCGGTCGTCTTTGTTGCAGCGCTGGCAAAGGGAAGCCCCTTCGTCCAGACCGCGCAGTGGTTTGGCGCCGGCTTCTGGGACCTGGTCGCCTTCACGATGCAGATGTCGATGATTGTCGTCACCGGCTACGCCGTGGCGACGTCGCCGCCGGTGTATGCGGTCATCAGGAAACTCGCGGCATTTCCGCGCAACGGCCGGACGGCAGCGGCCTACGTCGGGCTCTTCTCGATGCTCGCCTCGCTCGTCTCCTGGAGCTTCAGCCTGATCTTCAGCGGCCTGCTCGCGCGTGAGGTCACCCACCGCGTGCGCGGCGCGGACTATCGCGCGGTTGGCGCGGCCGCGTATCTCGGCGTCGGAAGCGTGTGGGCACTCGGCCTGTCCTCCTCGGCGGCGCTCATCATGGCGGCTCCGGCATCGCTGCCGGACGCGATCGAGAAGATCAGCGGCGTGATCCCACTCAGCCAGACGCTGGGCCTGTGGCAGAGCATGCTGATCGCGGCCTCACTCATCCTCGTGTCGATGGCGCTCTGCTACTACTCGGCTCCTGGCGATGCAGAAGCCCGCGGGATGAAAGAGATGGGCGTCGAGTACAAGCCCGCCACGCAGACGCTCGAGACTCGTCAGACTCCCGGCGAGTGGCTCGAATACAGCCCCTTCCTGACCATCGTCGTCTGCACGATGGGGTTCCTGTATCTGATTCGCGAGGTCGCCACCAGCGGACCATCCGTCATCCTCGAGTTGAACCACTATGTCTTCCTGTTTCTGATCGTCGGGATGCTGCTCCACTGGCGGCCGCGCTCCTTCGTGCAGGCGATCCTCGGGGCGGTGGCTCCCGTCGGTGGAATCCTGATTCAGTACCCGCTCTACGCGGGAATCGTGCGGATGATGACCGAGTCGGGCATCGCCACGCAGCTGGCGCACTTCTTCGTCGCCGTCTCCTCGGTCCACACCTACCCGGTCATGATCGGCATCTACTCGGCATTCCTCGGGCTGTTCATTCCGTCGGCGGGCGGGAAGTGGCTGATCGAAGCGCCCTACATGCTCGAGGCCGCAAAGACACTGAATGTCCACCTCGGGTGGGTCGTCCAGACCTACAACGCCACCGAAGCGCTGGCCAATCTGATTCATCCTTTCTGGATGCTGCCGCTCGTCGGCATCCTCGGCCTGAAAGCGCGCGACATCGTCGGCTACTCGATGCTGCAGTTCGTCGTGCACGTCCCGCTCGTGCTCTTCCTCGTATGGGCGCTCAACTACACGCTGCAATACGTTCCGCCAGTGCTGCCGTAAGCCTCAACCACGAAGGGCTGCGCCAGGCACGAAGTTCACGAAGAATTCAATAAACGCAGGGATCGCTGAGATCGCAGAGACGTCGACTTCAGATCCACCGTCGGGGCCATGAGTGGCCCGCGCGATGCGCGGCATCGAGCGCGCGAGCCGCAGTCACAAGCGAAGTGATTGCACGATTCGCTCGTGATCGCGGCGTCGCGCGACCGATGACCGGGCCTGTGGCCCGGTGCCACTCATGGCAATCCCTGCGATCCCAGCGATCACTGCGTTTGAACTTCTTCTTCCTTCGTGGACTTCGCGTCCTGCCGCGTAGCGGCCTTCGTGGTTTCAACAGTGGCTGCGTATTAAGCTTGAATAGTGGCGGGTTCACGTCTGCGCCTCGAGCTACTCGGAGGCTTTCGCGTTCTCACGGACAGCCGGTTTGCCGGCCGCGCGCCGAGTGCACGGCAGCAGGAGCTCATCGCCTTTCTGATCATGCACGCGCGGCGCGCGCCAGTCCCTCGTCCGCGAATCGCTGGATCGCTCTGGCCCGAATCGAACGACGCGCAAGCGCTCACCAATCTTCGTCGCGAGCTGCATCATCTTCGCGATGCCTGGCCTGGACTCGAGGCGCTCATCGATGTCGGCTCGCGAACGCTGGCGTGGCGCGACGACGCCGGAGTGCCTGTCGATATCGTCGCCTTCGAGCAAGCGGCCGATCGCGGCCTCGCGGGCGATCGCGCTGCACTGCACGATGCCGCGCGGCTCTACCAGGGCGATCTTCTGCCAGACCTCACGGTCGAGTGGATCGAGACGGATCGAGAACAGCTTCGACAGCGCGCAAAGGGCGTGTTGTCACGTCTCGTCGCCACGCTCGAACAGGAGCGCGCCTATGGCGAAGCGATCGAGCGTGCGCAGCAACTGTCACGACTCGATCCACTCGAAGAGCAAGCCTGGTGCACGCTGATGCGTTGTCACGCGCGCCGCGGCGATCGCGCCACCGCCTTGCACCTGTATCAACAGTGGGCGGCAATCCTGAAGCGAGAGCTTGGCGCACAGCCGAGTGCCGCGACGCGCGCCACCTATCGGGAGATTCTCGACCTCAACGACGCCCCTCCCAGTCCGGCGCCGCCGCGCACGAGCGTCTACCCGCTTGTGGGCCGCCACACCGAATTCCGCACGCTGCTCAACGCGTGGTCGGTCGCTGCGGCAGGGCGGCCTTCGCTGGTCCTCATCCGGGGCGAAGCGGGCATCGGCAAGAGCAGGCTCGCCGAAGAACTCATCGACTGGTGCCGCCTCGAGACGATCACGGCCGTCACCGCACGTTGTTACGCGGGAGAGGGACGGCTGGCCTATGCGCCAATTGCATCGTGGCTCAAGAGCGACGCCCTTCAGCCAGCGCTCAGGACCCTCGACGAGGCCTGGCTGACCGATGTCGCGCGCCTTCATCCGACGCTGGTCACCGCACGCCCCGACGTCACGACACCGGTTCTGCAGCTCGAAAGCTGGCAGCGCCTGCGCTTCTTCGAAGCGCTGGGCCAGGCATTCAGGTCTGCGGCGCCACTCGTGCTCGTCCTCGATGACCTGCAATGGGCGGATGCCGACACGATCGAATGGCTTCACTATTTTCTGCGATCGGCCTCCGGCTCCTCGTGGCTCGTCGTCGCCACCGTGCGAGCCGAGGAGGAACAGGACAATCCCCCGCTGAGCCGACTGCTTGGCCAACTTCGACACGACGATCTCCTGACGACAGTCGCACTCGGCCCGCTCGACGAAGCGGCGACTGCCCTGCTGGCCGGGGCCGTCGCCGAGCGCTCTCTCGACGAAGCGACACAGGCGCGCACGTACCGCGACACGGAAGGCCATCCGCTCTTCATCATCGAACGCGGCCGCATGGAGCTGGCGGGACAAGCCGGGACGTCCACCGTCGGCGAGTTGTCGCGCGTGCAATCTGTTGTTGCCGCGCGCCTTGCGCTCCTCTCCGATGAAGCGCGCACGACGGCAGAAGTCGCCGCCGCCGTCGGCCGCGACTTTCAGTTCGATCTCCTGGCGCGGGCAAGCGATCTCGAGGAGCCCGTGCTCGTGCGCGCGCTCGACGAGCTCTGGCGGCGCCACATCGTCCGCGTCCAGGCGGAGGAACGATGGGACTTCAGCCACGATCGGATTCGCGAGGTCGCCTACAGCGGCATCGGGCCTGCGCGACGACGGCTCATTCATCGCCGGATCGCACAGGGCATGGAGCTGCTGTTCGCCGGGCGCCTGGACGAGGTGAGCGCGTCGCTGGCTGTGCACCTCGATCGCGGCGGGCAACCCGCGCGCGCGGTGCCCTTTCTCGAACGCGCGGCTGCAGTCGCCACTCGAGTGTCGGCGAACGAAGAAGCGATCCGCTGCTTGAACCACGCGCTGTCGTTGCTCGCGACGCTGCCGGTCACGCGCGAGCGCGACGAGCGTGAGCTCTCGATCCGTTCCAGTCTTTCGGTCGCGTTGAATTCTGCGCGTGGGTACGCGTCGCTCGACGTCGAGCAGAACCTCAATCGCGTGTTCGCGCTGTCACGAGCAGATGGCCAGGAACAATTGCCGGCGCGATGGCTCTGGGTCGCATTTACGCATCGGTTCATGCTCGGCGACATGAAAGGGACGCGCGAAACAGCCGAGCAAGCACTGGAGAGCAGCCTCACGGACCCCTCGTGCCTCTGCGAGGCGCACCACGCCATGGGTGGAATGTTGACCAGCGTCGGCGAACACGCCGCATCGCGCGACCATTTCGAGGCGTCTCTGGCCGCATACGACGAGCAGCATCCGCAGCGGTCTGCTCTCGGCTCAGATCTCGGTGTGTTCGCTCACGCCTGGTACTCGCATGCGCTGTGGCTGCTCGGTGAAGAGGACCTGGCGCTGAGACACGTGGAGCAAGGCATCGCACTCGCCCGCCGGCGCGATCACCTCTTCAGCCAGACGATTGCACTCGCGTATGCCGCGCTCGTTCACCAGATGCGCCGCGACTCCCGTCGCGTGCTCGAGTACGCGGAAGGTGTTGTGACGCTCTGCGAGCGCTACGGGTTTGCCTACTACGGCGATTGGGCGCGCGTGCTGCTTGGATGGGTGTACGGTCAGGAGGAGCCCACTCGCGGCATCCAGACGATCGAATCAGCGCTGGAGCGTCTCGACGCTCAACGTGCGCAGGCTCGCCGGCCGTACTACCTCTCCCTGCTCGCTGACACGTACCGCCTTGCCGGACAAACCGACCGCGCGGCCTCGATTGTCGAGACGGCTATTGAGATGGCACTCGCGCGGGGAGATGCGTGGTGGCTGCCGGCGCTGTTTCTGCAAAAGAGCGAACTGGGCCCGCCAGCCGAGCGCGATCGCTCGCTTCACCGGGGCCTGGAGATCGCTCACGAGCAACGCAGCCTGAGCCTTGCGCAGCGCCTCACGTCCGCGATGTCGGCAACGACCTGACGCCGAGCGAGCGCCGATCCCGGGAAAAAGGCTCAAAAAGACCCGAACGCTTTCACGAACGCTTCTGGAACGGTGGCTTTCTTACGCTCTCCCTGACAAGGAGGCTTATGAAGACCATCTCTTCCGCCAACGTTCGTTTTGCCTGTCTCGCCCTCGCCCTCGCCATCGCACCCGCTCTCGCCCAGTCGGCACACGTGCTGGTGCCGGCCGACAAAGTGCAGTGGGGACCGGCGCCGCCAGTTCTCCCAGCCGGCGCCCAGATCAGCGTCCTCGAAGGTGACCCGCATGCAAAGGGTCCGGTCACGCTGCGACTGAAGTTCCCGGCGAACTACAACATCCCGCCGCACTGGCACAGCATGACGGAACGCGTCACGGTTCTGTCCGGCGCGCTGCACGTGGGCATGGGCGACACGCTCGACCGTCACACCAGCCAGACGCTCGAGGCCGGTGGCTTCGTGTCATTACCGGCGAAGATGCACCACTTCGCCTGGACCGCCAGCCCGACCGTCGTTCAGATCAGTCTCGAAGGGCCGTTCGACATCTTCTACATCAACCCGTCTGACGACCCACAAACGAAGTTGAGCACGAGGTAACGCATTCGTCGGAATACGTGAGCCGCGAAGCAGGTATTGCATTCAGGACCAGTCAGGACATCAAGGAGCAGTCGTATGGGAGCCATGGACATCGAACAATTGCGGGCGCGGATTCGCGGAACCATCATCCAGCCTGGTGACGACGGGTACGACTCGGCACGCAAGGTCTATAACGCCATGATCGACAAGCGGCCCGCGTTGATCGTGCGTTGCGTCGATACGGCGGACGTCATCGCGTCGGTCAACTACGCTCGCGCCAACGACATGTTGACGGCGATCAGAGGCGGAGGCCACAACGGTGCCGGGCTCGGCACGTGTGATGACGGGCTCGTGATCGACCTGTCGCGCATGAAGGGCATCCGCGTCGATCCGGTTGCGCGCACGGTGCGAGTCGAGGCCGGATGCACCGGCGGCGAGATGGATCACGCCACGCATCCGTTCGGGCTGGCCACGCCGAGCGGCACAGTGTCGACAACCGGCATGGCCGGCCTGACCCTCGGCGGCGGCATCGGCCACCTGACCCGGCCATTCGGGCTGGCCATCGACAATCTGCTCGAGGCCGACGTCGTGCTCGCCGATGGCCGCTTCGTGACGGTCAACGAAAAGCAACACCCCGATCTGTTCTGGGCGCTGCGCGGCGGCGGCGGAAACTTCGGCATCGTCACATCGTTCCTTTTCGAGCTGCATCCAGTGACGATGGTCAGCGCTGGCCCGACGTTCTGGCCGATCGAACAGGCGCCGGAGGTCATGAAGGCGTACCAGGAGTTCATCCTCCAGGCTCCTGTGGACGTGAGTGGGTTCCTCGCGTTCCTGACCGTCCCGCCGGTGCCGCTCTTTCCGCCAGAGATCCATGGCAGAAAGGTGTGCGCGATCATCTGGTGCTCGACGGCGGATCCAGAGAGGGCGGACAAGGCGACACGAGCGATGCGGAACGTCGGCACTCCGCTGCTCGATCATGTCGGGCCGATGCCGTTCCCCGTCCTGCAGGGTCTGTTCGATCCGCTCCTGCCCGCAGGGATGCAGTGGTACTGGCGCGCGGACTTCGTCAAGACGTTCAGCGCGGATGCGGTCACTGCGCACTACCAGGAAGCATTGAAGATGCCGGCTGGTCTGTCGCAGGTGCACATCTACCCGATCAACGGAGCCGCACACCGCGTCGGTACCGGTGACACGGCGTTCAGCTATCGCGACGCCAACTTCGCGGTGGTCATCGTCGGCATCGATCCCGATCCGCTGAAAAAGGATGTGATCACGTCGTGGTGTAAGGCGTACTTCGATGCGACGCATAAGTACTCGGCCGGCGGCGCCTACATCAACTTCATGATGGAGGAAGGCCAGGAGCGCGTGCAGGCATCGTTCAGGGACAACTATGCCCGCCTCGCTCAGGTCAAAGGGCAGTACGACCCGGCGAATCTCTTCCGTGTGAATCAGAACATCCGTCCGGTGGAAGTCACCGCCTGACTTACGCGCAACACTGTGAAGGGGTCAGACCCCTTCACAGTGTTGCAAGATAGGGACGTGATCAACCAACGCCCTCTCGATCGTGCTCGCGCCTTCTGCTCTACCTATGGCCTCGAGGTGCCGATTCTGCTCGCGCCGATGGCCGGTGCGTGTCCGGTGAGCCTGTCGATCGCCGTGGCCAACGCCGGCGGCATGGGCGCGAATGGCGCGCTCCTGGATCCTCCGGCGAAGATTCGCGAGTGGGTCGACCAGTTTCGCGCTGCGAGCAAGGGGCCGCTGCAACTCAACACGTGGATACCAGACCCTCCCGCGCTGCGTGACACGGAGAACGAGAAACGCATTCGAAATTTTCTCGCCGCGTGGGGTCCGGACGTCCCCGAGGCTGCCGGCGACGTGACGCCGCCGGATTTCGGCGCTCAGTGCGACGCGTTCGTCGATCTGGCTCCGCGTGTCGTTTCTTCGATCATGGGCCTCTACCCCGCTCCGCTTGTCGAGCGACTCAAGGCGAAGGGCATCGCGTGGTTTGCCAACGCCACCACGCTCGCGGAAGCGCGGCAGGCACAGACCGCCGGCGCGGACGCGATCGTCGCGCAGGGGTTCGAGGCGGGTGGCCATCGCGGCGCATTCGATCACGCCGCCGCGGAGCGGCAGACGATCGGGCTGTTCGCGCTCGTGCCGCGACTGGTCGATCACATCGACCTTCCGATCGTCGCCGCCGGCGGCATCGCGGACGGTCGCGGGATCGCCGCGGCGCTCGCGCTCGGTGCGAGCGCTGTTTCAATCGGAACGGCGTTCCTGCGCTGCCCCGAAGCACATACGCATCAGGCCTGGGCAAATGCGCTCGACCAGCTCGAGCCTGAAGACACGACCCCGACCCGGGCGCTGACCGGACGTCTCGGGCGTGGAGTCGCGACGAACTACGTGAAAGCCGCGGCAGCGCCAGGCGCACCGCGTCCGGCGCCGTATCCGGTGCAACGAGGTTTGACTGCGGCGATGAAGGCCGCCGGCGCTGCGGCGAACGATATGCACCGGATGCAGATGTGGGCTGGACAGTCGGCGGCGATGGCGAAACCCATCGCCGCCGGCGATCTCGTGCGAGAGATGTGGGAGACAGCGAAGAAGCTTTTGTAGCTACTGCGCCTCGGAGCCTTCCTTGACGACTTTCACGACGAGCGGCACCGTCACCTCGCGATGCAGCTTGAGCGGGACCTTGTGGTCGCCGATCGTCTTGATCGGCTCGGGCAGAATCAGCTTCCGGCGATCGATCTCGAAGCCCTTGCTCTTCAGGAAATCGGCGATGTCGACGGCCGTGACCGAGCCATACAACTGGTCGGTCTCGCCAACGCGACGCGCGATCGAGATCTCGACGAGCGCCAGCCGTGAAGCCATGGCCTCCGACTGCCCCTTCTCCTCCGCCTCGCGCATCTCCATGATCTTCCGCTCGCGCTCGACGTGCTTCTTGTTGCCCGCGGTCGCCAGCAGCGCCAGCTTCCGCGGCAGCAGGTAGTTGCGCGCGTAGCCCGCGGCGACCTTGACGATTTCACCGCGGCGGCCGAGGTTGTCGACGTGTTCTCTGAGAATGACTTCCATGGCCCGTTACTCCGTCGTGTACGGAATCAGCGCCAGCTGTCGCGCGCGCATGATGGCCGTCCGCAGTTTTCGTTGATGCAGGGCGCAGGTGCCTGAGATACGACGCGGCAACACCTTCGCGCGCTCGGGGACGAACGGCATCAGCATGCGCACGTCCTTGTAGTTGATGTCGTCGATCTTGTCCGAGCAGAACTTGCAGACCTTGCGGCGCCGGAACATCGGGCGGCGCTGCCCGTCCTTGCCCTGCTGACCTGTCGCCGACTTACCGCGGCCACCGCCTCCGAAACTCTTCCTGCCGTTCATCGGAGTTCCTCCCCCATGTCAAAGCGATCGTCGCGGTCATCGTCGACGTCACCACGCTGGCCTTCGCCTGGCTGGCGCTCCGGCGGCAGTCCGCGCGCAACGCGCCGGCGCCGGCTCGTATCGCCACGGCGGGCCTTGGTCCGCTCGACGACGCCCTGCTCTTCGTCCACGCGCACGACGAGATGACGAATGACCAGATCGATCACCTTCAGGCGGCGGTCGATTTCCTTCATCAGATCGCCGGTGCCGTTGATCACTTCGAGGACGTAGGTGCCCTCCTTGTGACGACCGATTTCGTAGGCCAGCTTGCGCCGGCCCCAGTTCTCGGTCTTTTCGATCTGGCCGTTCATTTTCTGAACGGTCGACTCGATCTGCGTGTGTAGATCGGTCACCTGTTCGTCGGACGCCTCGGGCGACACGACGTACACGAGTTCGTACTTCCTGTTCATACGTCTCCTTCTGGACGTTGACTCGACCCCGTCTCGCAACGGGATCTCACGGCTGCCGGCCAATGCGCAGCAGCAAGGAGTCAGTCAGTTTCCGAAGGTGCGGCCTCCGGGTTGTACGTGTTCATCACCTTGCCGATGTCCTCCGCGACGAACATCTCGGCGGCGTCCGCCGCCCGGGTGATGAACGATTCGAGCTCGGCGCGCTGGCCTCGCTCGAATATCGAGAGCACGTGGTCGCTCAGCTTTCGCTGGTCGTCCCCGCGCCCGACTCCCAGCCGAAGCCGGGAAAATTCCGTCGTCCCAAGCCGTTCGATGATCGACTTGAGGCCGTTGTGCCCGCCTGCCGATCCCCGGGCCCGCGCCCGCAACTTGCCAAATGGCAGGTCGGCTTCGTCCACGACGATCAGCACGTCTTCGGCCGGCACGTCGAAGTAGCGCATCAATGCCGCCACCGCGTCGCCACTGAGGTTCATATACGTCAGCGGCTTGGCCAGCAGCACCGGTTCGGTTCCGAACCGCTTGGCGATGAACGCGTCGGGGACCTGCGACGGCGCCTGCGCCCACTGGAGCGCGTACCGTCTCGCGATCTCCTCGACCACCATGAAACCGACGTTGTGGCGGGTGTCGCGGTACTCGCGCCCCGGGTTGCCCAGACCCACAATGAGTTTCATGGGGTTCAGGCGAGCCTAAAGGCTCGCCTCTACTTCTTGCCCTTCTCCTCTTCCTTCTCGTCGGCCTTGCCCTTCTTGATGACCTCGGGCTCGGCCGCCGCTGCCGCCGGCGCTGCCGCATCGGTCGCCGCAGCCGTCGCCGATTCCTCGGCCTTCGGCATCACGACGTGCACGAGCATGGTGTCGCCCTCGGTCACCGACTTCCACTTGGGATCCACAGCCAGGTCGCGCACCCGGATCGACTCATGGAGCATCAGCTCACTGACATCCACCTCGATGTGCTCGGGAATGTCCGTCGGCAGGCACTGCACCTGGATGTCGCGCGTGACGAAGTCGAGCAAGCCGCCCTGCAGCTTGACGCCCTTCGGCTCGCCCTTGACTTCGATCGGCACCGTCACGGTGATCGCCTTGTCCATCGCGAGCTGATAGAAGTCCGCGTGCAGGAGATGGTGCGTGATCGGATCGAGCTGATATTCCTTCACCATGACACGCGACTGGCCGCCATCGAGCTTCAGCGTGATCAGCGTGTTGGCGCCCGAGTCCGAGTGCAGGATACGGAGCAGCGCCTTCGGATCCACGGAAACCGCGACGCCCTCAGGCGCCTTGCCCTTCGAGCCGGTGCCATAGACCACACCAGGAATCTTTCCCGATGCGCGCAGCCGATTCGCTTCGTTCTTGCCGCGGCCTTCTCTCTTGACTACTTCGAGTGTCGCTTCCATATCTCTCTCTTCGGTCCCCGGTCTCCGGTGCTCAATCCCCGGCCTCCGGACGTTCTACGTCTACACAAACAACGAAGAGACCGACGTCTCTTCGTGAATATTTCTAATCGCCTGGCCGAGCAGGCGCGCCACCGACAACACGACGATCTTCTTGCAATTCTGCGCCTCGCTCGTCAGCGGCACCGAGTTGGTCACAATCAGGTGATCGAGCGGCGACTTCTCGATCCGATCGATCGCCGGTTTCGAGAGCACGCCGTGAACAGCGCACGCCAGCACGCTCTCGGCGCCCGCGTCCTTCAGCGCGACGGCCGCCTTCGTTATCGTGCCTGCCGTATCGATGATGTCGTCCTGCAGGATGCACGTCCGCCCCTGCACGTCACCGATCACGTTCATTACCTCAGCGGTGCCGTCTTCAGTCCGCCGCTTGTCGACGACGGCGAGCTCGGCATCGAGGCGCTTCGCATAGGCACGCGCGCGCTCGGCACCGCCCGCATCGGGCGACACGATCGTCAAGTTCTCCATCTTCAGCCGCGCGCAGTACTCGATGATCACCGGCGCCGCAAACAGATGGTCGACCGGAATATCAAAGAACCCCTGAATCTGCGCCTTGTGCAGATCCATCGTCAGCACACGATTCGTTCCCGCCGCGCTGAGCAGATTCGCCACCAGCTTCGCCGAGATCGGCACCCGCGGCTTGTCCTTGCGATCCTGCCGCGCATATCCGTAGTACGGAACCACCGCCGTGATTCGCGATGCCGACGACCGGCGGAACGCGTCGATCATGACCAGCAGTTCCATCAGGTGCTGGTCGACCGGGTTCGACGTCGGCTGGACGATGAACACATCGGCGCCGCGAATGTTCTCGTCGATCTGAAACGAAACCTCGCTGTCGGGAAACCGGCGCAATCGCGCTTGCCCAAGCGGGATCCCGAGGCAATCGGCGATCTCCTTGGTCAACTGCTGATGGGCGCTGCCTGAAAATACTTTCAGATCGCCAAACCCTGTCGACAGAAGGCCTTCTCCACTGAGAGGTCGTCTCATGCTTCATATGCACCCCACCGCGCAGGCGCGGCGGGGACCCCGCGTTAGGGCGCACCAGCGCGCCGAGCTGGTTGGGGCGGGAGGATTCGAACCTCCGAATACGGGATCCAAAGTCCCGCGCCTTACCGCTTGGCCACG
>Ga0070674_100000618_pt1 | contig 17900 bp, 19 predicted proteins | sample KBSM33metaG_FD_65344 | JGI IMG/M metagenome (GOLD analysis project Ga0070674, IMG submission 65344) | Miscanthus rhizosphere microbial communities from Kellogg Biological Station, Michigan, USA - KBS M3-3 metaG | ecosystem: Host-associated > Plants > Roots > Rhizosphere > Soil ... | reverse complement strand
GTCCCAGCCGTAGCGAAGCGCCAGCGCGCCCAGCGCCAGCGCCCAGAGCAGCAGGAATGCGCCGGCCACGGCGGCGAGCCGCGCCGGCGCGTAACGCGCGTGCGGCGGCGTGGGCGTCGCATCGTCGATGAGCGCGGGCGGATGCGGCGCGCCCCCCGCGCCGTGGCTTCGCGGCCCCGCGAACGCGCGCGGCGCATACCGGCCGCCGATGGCGCCGGCGACCGCGGCGCCGGCGACGATCGCCGGAAACGGCACGCCGAACGCGAAGATCGCGACGAACGCCGCCGCGGCGATCAGCCAGAGCAGCGGATGCTTCAGCGCCCGCGTGCCGATGCGCCACGCGGCGTGCAGCACGATCGCGACCACCGCGGGCTTGATCCCGTAGAGCACGCCGGCGATCGCCGGAACGCTGCCGAATGCGAGATAGATCCACGACAGCGCGATCAGCACGACGAGGGACGGGAGCACGAACAGGATCCCCGCGACGAGTCCGCCCCACGTGCGATGCATCAGCCAGCCGATGTACGTGGCCAGCTGCGTCGCTTCGGGCCCCGGCAGCACCATGCAGAAGTTGAGTGCATGGAGGAAGCGCGCCTCGGAGATCCAGCGCTTTTCGTCGACGAGCTCGCGATGCATGATCGCGATCTGGCCCGCCGGGCCGCCGAAGCTGATCCAGCCCAGCCGGAACCAGTAGCGGAACGCCTCGGCGCGTGTCGGCGTGCGCGGCGGCGTCATCCGGCGGCGCGGCGCTGCGCGCCGGCATCGGCGCACCAGGCGTACAGCGCGTCGTAGACGAGCATGCCGAAGCGCAGCATCGCGAGATCGTCGGTGACGATGCGCGACATGCCTAGCGATAGCGCGAGCAAACCCGGGGCTTCGGGCGCCAGCCCGAGCGCGTCGGTGTCGGCGCCGCGGACGACGGCTGCCAGACGATCGAGCGCGGGATCAGCGAGGCCATGGAGGCGGATGAACGCGTCGAAGCTGCACTGCGCGCCCGCGTGCGAGTAATCGTCGGATCGGTCGGCGCAGAGCTTGGACGAACGCCCGTCGATGCTGCGGGGCGTCTGCGATGTGCCCCGCGGTCGATGCTACGCGGCGGTTTGCGTCAAATCAACCCTTCGAGGAGCTGCACGTCGACGGCGTCACCCGCGGCGACGTTGCCCGTATCGGTGCCGAGCACGATGAAGCAATTGGCCTGCGACATCGACGACAGGATGCCGGAGCCCTGGTCGCCCGTCGTGCGCACTTCGAAGCCGCCGCCGTCGCGCGGCGACAGGATGCCGCGCTGGAACTCCGTGCGGCCCGGCGCCTTCCGGATGGGCGCCGCCAGCGTCGCCTTGAACAGCGGCATCGGCGCCACGTTCGCGCGGCCCTGCAGGACCAGTAGCGCGTCGCGGACGAACTCGTAGAACGTCACCATCACGCTGACCGGATTGCCGGGCAGGCCGAAGAAATGCGCGCCGCCGATCTTGCCGTACGCGAGCGGGCGACCGGGCTTCATCGCGATCTTCCAGAACAGCACCTCGCCGAGCTTGTCCAGCAGCTGCTTGACGAAGTCGGCCTCGCCGACCGACACGCCGCCGGAAGTGATCACCACGTCGGCGCTCGCGGCAGCCGTCGCGAACGCATGCTCGAGCGCCGCGGGGACGTCCGGCACGACGCCCATGTCGACGATCTCGCAGTTCATTCGCGTCAGCATGCCGTAGAGCGTGTAGCGGTTGCTGTCGTAGATCTCGCCGGCGGCGAGCGGCTGGCCGATCGACTTCAGCTCGTCGCCGGTCGAGAAGAACGCGACGCGCAGCTTGCGATAGACGGCGACCTCGTTGATGCCGAGCGACGCCAGCATGCCGATCTCGGCGGGGCGCAGCGGCTGGCCGGCGCGAAACACTGACGCGCCGCGCTTCAGGTCCTCGCCCGCGAAGCGGCGGTTGGTGCCGGCCTTGGCCACGGCGCCCGCGGGAACGACGACGCCCGCCGGCGTTTCCGTCGCGCGCTCCTGCATCACGACGGTGTCGGCGCCTTGCGGCATGACGCCGCCGGTGAAGATGCGCACGGTCTCGCCCGCGCCGATGCCGCCGCCATAAGGCTTGCCCGCGAACGAGTCGCCGACGCGGCGAAGCGGCGTGTCGCCGCTCGCGGCGAGATCGGCGAACCGCACCGCCCAGCCGTCCATCGCGGAATTGTCGTGACCCGGCACGTCCACCGGCGACACGATCTCCTGCGCGAGAACGCGGTCGAGCGCGTGGCGGATGTGCACGCGCTCCACCGTGGTCACCGGCGCCAGGAACTGGCGGATCAGCGCGCGCGCGGTGTCCACCGGCATCGAGTTGGGATCGTAATCGTCGGCGCAGGACAGCTCGCGCAAGGTCTTCGGTGCGTTCATGAGGTGCGCCATCGGAGGTCGAAGCGCGATTTTAAGCCCAGCGCAGGCTGCTCGAGCGCGTGCCAGGAGACGATCGCGACGGCGAGCGCTGCCGGCAGCGCCCACGCGAAAAGCGCCAGCGGCGCGACGCCCGGCATGCGCTCGACGACGGTCTGCTGCAGCGGAAACGAGTAAACGTAGAGGCCGTACGAATAGTCGCCGACGCGGTTGAACGCGCGCAGCCGCAGGCGCGGGTCGTAGGCGAGCACGAGCACGACGTAGGCCAGGAGCGGCGCGAACAAAATGCCGCGCGGGTAGCCGCCGGGGTTCCATGCCATGAGGCCGAGCGCGGCCAGCCCGGCCGCGAGCGACACCGGCAGCACGTCGCGCCACGCATAGGCGAGGGAGCCCAGCAGGAACAGCGCGGCGAGCCGGAGGACGATCGCCGCGCCGTGCCCGGCGAGGAGGTCGATGGCCTGCGCCGGCCACGCGTACAGCGCCGCCAGCGCCGCGGCGGCCGCCGCGAGCCACGACAGCCGGTGCGCGAGCAAACCCGCCACGCCGGCGGCGGCGAGGGCGAGATAGAGGCGCAGCTCCACGGGGAGCGTCCACAGCGAGCCGTTGACGACGTGAGGGTAGGGATTGGCCGCGAAAGCGCCGGGCAGGCGATCGCGAACGTCGACGCCGAGCGCGGTGTGCCAGAAATAGTCGCCGGTCTGCGGATTGGCGAGGAAGCCCGCCCACGGCAGCTTCGACGACGCGGCGCCGAGCGCGATCGTGAGGAGCGTCGCGGCGATCAGCGCCGGATAGACCCGCAGCACGCGCGCCATCACGAACTGGTCGAGCCGCCGCCGCGTGAGCCAGCTTTGCGTGACCAGGAAGCCGGAGACGACGAAAAAGATCTCGACGCCGAGCGCGCCGAGATTCTGATCGTGAGCGAGGCGCCACAACGGCTCGTCGGTCCACCGGCCGGTGAGCGCGTAGCAGTGGAACAGCACCACCGCCAGCGCGGCGAGGAGGCGCAGGAGCTGGAAGTTGTTGTCGTGTCCGCCGGTCAGCGCGCCCAGCCGCGGAGGCGGCGTCATTCCTGGGGCCGCGCGTCGCCGGCGCTCGCGGCGAGCTCCGCCGCCGTGTTGATGTTGCGAAACGCGTCGGCCTCGTCGTCGAACGCCACCTCGACGTTGGCGAACGTCGCGTACCACGCGTCGATCTTGCGGCCGCCGGCGGCGAGGAAGGCGGCGAGATGCGGCAGCATCGACGTGCGCACCAGCGCGAACACCGGATGCGGCTGCGCGAACGTCCGCGCGGCGGCGAGGCCGGCGCCCGCGGCGTCGAGCGCGGCGGCAAGGCGCGCGACGAGGTCGTGCGGCAGGAACGGCGAATCGCAGGGCGCGGTGACGACGTACGGCGTGGCCGCGGCGGTCATGCCGGCGTGAAGTCCCGCGAGCGGGCCTGCGAACCCGCCGACGGCGTCGGGCACGACCGGGTAGCCGAGCGCCGCATAGCGCTGCGCGTTCTGGTTGGCGTTGATCACGAGCGCGCCGACTTGCGGCGCGAGCCGGGCGATCACGTGCGCGACGAGCGGGCGGCCGTCGAGCTCGACCAGGCCCTTGTCGACGCCGCCCATCCGCCGGCCCTGGCCGCCGGCGAGCACGATGCCGGTGATCGCCGCGCGCGCCGGGCGCTCCTCCGCGTTCACGTGCGGAACCGCTCGCCGCCGGTGAAGAGCAGGTAGTGGCGGTTGGTGGCGCGGCCGATCATCGTGATGCCGACACGCGTGGCGATCTCGTGGCCCATCTGCGTGAGCCCGGAGCGCGAGACGAGGAAGGGAATGCCCATCTGCGCCGCCTTGATCACCATCTCCGACGTCAGCCGGCCGGTGGTGTAGAAGATCTTGTCGCCGCCGTCGATGCCGTCCAGCCACATGCGCCCGGCGATGGCATCCACGGCGTTGTGGCGGCCGACGTCCTCGACGAACATCAGGATTCGCGACGTGTCGCCGTCGTTGGTGGCGAGCGCGCAGCCGTGGACGGCGCCCGCCTGCTTGTAGATCGTCTCGTGCAGCCGCACCTGCTCCAGCAGGTCGTAGAGCGCCGCCTGCGTGAGCGTGGCGCCCGGCGGCAGCTTCACGCTGTCGATCTCCTCCATCAGGTCGCCGAACACGGTGCCCTGGCCGCAGCCGGACGTCTTGGTGCGCTTGGCCGTCTTCGCCTCGAGGTCGCGCAGGCCGTCGCGCGTCTTCACGACGACGGAGTTCGTCTCCCAGTCCACCTGCACGGCCACGATGTCCTCGATGCGCTCGACGAGGCGCTGGTTGCGCAGATAGCCGATCGCGAGCGCTTCGGGCGCGGCGCCGAGCGTCATCAGCGTCAGCAGCTCCTGCTTGTCGACGTAGAGGGTGAGCGGATGCTCGCCCGCCACCGGGACGTTGCGCACGGCGCCATGCTCGTCGACGGCGGCGACGTCGAACGTCGCGGGCCGCGCGGCGTCGGTCAGCAGCGGACGAGGATGCGGAGGCAGCGGCGCGTTCACGCGATCAGCCGCCGATGTACGACATTTCCACTTTGCCGGGGCGCACCGTGTTGGCCGTGCGCACCTCCGAATAGCGGTCGGCGCGCTGGCGCCAGATCGCGGCGACCGCATTTTGCAGCTGGCGGTCGTCGGCGCCCTCGCGCAGCAGCGCGCGAAGATCGAAGCCGTCGGCGGCGAAGAGGCACGTGTACACCTTGCCGTCGGTCGACAGCCGCGCGCGCGTGCAGTCGCGGCAGAATGCCTGCGTCACCGACGCGATCACGCCCACCTCCCCGCTGCCGTCGGCGTAGCGCCAGCGCTCCGCGACTTCGCCGCGATAGTTGGCGTCGGCCTGGACGAGCGGGAACACGCGGCCGATCCGGCGCACGATCTCCGCGGCGGGCACGACGTCGTCCATCCGCCAGCCGTTGGTATGGCCGACGTCCATGTACTCGATGAAGCGCACGATGTGGCCGCTGCCCTTGAAGTGGCGGGCGAGCGGCGCGATCGCGTGCTCGTTCACGCCGCGCTTGATCACCGCGTTGATCTTGACCGGCGCGAGGCCCGCGGCCGCCGCGGCGTCGATGCCTTCGAGCACGCGGCCGACCGGAAAGTCGACGTCGTTCATCGCGCGGAACGTCGCGTCGTCGAGCGCGTCGAGGCTCACCGTCACGCGGGCGAGCCCGGCATCGCGGAGCGCGCGCGCCTTCTTCGCCAGCAGCGCGCCGTTGGTAGTCAGCGTGAGGTCGACGCCCGGAATGCGCGCGAGCATCTCGACCAGCCGCTCGAGGTGGCGCCGCAGCAGCGGCTCGCCGCCGGTGAGGCGCAGCTTGCGCACGCCGAGCGCGACGAACGCGCGCGCGACGCGCTCGATCTCCTCGAACGTCAGCAGGTCCGGCTGCGCGAGGAACGGATAGTCGCGGCCGTAGACGTCCTTCGGCATGCAGTAGACGCAGCGGAAGTTGCAGCGGTCGGTGACGGAGATGCGGAGGTCGTGCAGCGCGCGGCCGCGCGTGTCGAGCGGCGCCGCGTCGCCGGCATCGACGGCGCCGGCGGCCGCGCGCACGAGCGCGTCGCGCCGCGAACGGCCGAGCGCATCGGCATCGACGACGGGAATGGTCTTCATCGAGAGGAAATGGTAGCAGAGCGAGCGAAATCGCCCTGCGAGCCGGGGTGTATGATCGCCGCGCATCGCATCCCCGGGAACACAGCGTAACCATGCAGCCGTTGCGGATAAGCGTCGAGATCGTGATGGAGCGCGTGCCGCTCGCGAGCCGCTGGGCGAGCGAGGCGTGGCTGCCCTGCGCGGTCACCGCCATCGCCGACGGCGACGGCGCGCTGCCCGACGCGGCGCCGGTGCCGGACGCGACCGGCAGGCGCTGGACGTTCCGCGGCCATTCGCTCGAGTTGCATCCGACGGAGGCCGAAGGCTACTTTCTCAATCTCACCTCGCCGGCGCCGTGCGTCTTCGTGATGTGGCGCCAGGACGACGGCGGCGAGCCGAGGCTCGCGCGGCCGGTGCTCGCCACGCTGAGCTACAACCAGGCGGGGCGCATGCTGGACGGCGGCGAGCGCGTCGACCCCGTTCCGCTGCCGCCCGAGATCGGCGACTGGATGCGACCGTTCGTCGCCACGCATTACAAACCCGAGCCACGGCGCAAGGTGAAGCGCAACGATCCCTTCGCCGCCGGCGCGTTCGTGCCGCAGCGCGGCGACGGGACCGACCGCCGATGATCGACGACGACAAGTCGCCCGCGGGTTTTTCGCTGCGGCGCTGGTCGGCGCGAAAGCGCGCGGCCGTCGTCGAAGGACGCGGCGAAACGACCGCGCCCGCGAAGGAGCCCGCCGCGCCGGCCCCGCCCGAGCCCGCGGCCGCGACCACCGCGCCCGTCACGCCGAAGGCCGGCCCCGGAAGCGTCGACGCCGCCGCGCCGCCCACCGTGCTTCCGCCGGTCGAGACGCTGACGCCCGCATCCGATTTCACGCCGTTCATGCGGCCCGACGTCGACCCGGCGCTGCGGCGGGCCGCGCTCCACAAGCTGTTCGCCGACCCGCATTTCAACGTGATGGACGGGCTCGACGTCTACATCGACGACTATTCGAAGCCCGACCCGATCTCGCCGGAAATGGTACGCACGCTGCGGCACGCCCGCTACATTTTCTCGCCGCCCGCCACGCGCGTGAACGAGGCGGGCTTCGTCGAGGACGTGCCTGAGGAAGCGCCCGCGCCGCAAGCGGGGGAGCCAGGCTCCCCTGCGCTCGAGGCGCCCGGTTCGGCGGAAGGCAATCCCGCCGCCGGCGCGTTGGCGGACGCCGGCCCCGCACCGGCGACCCCCGCCGCTGACGCCGTTCCCGCGGCACCCGCCGCCGCGCCGCCGCAGAGGCGTCCGCCGCCGCCGTCCCGATGAGCGTCGCCGACAAGCGCCTGCTGCTCTGCTCGTGCAACGGCACGATGCCGGTCGACGCGCCCGCGATCGCGCAGGCGCTGGGCCTGACCGCCGCGCCCGCCGCGCGCACGATGATGTGCCAGAAGGAGGTCGACGGCTTCGCGGCCGACGCGCGCGGCGACCTCGTCGTCGGCTGCACGCAGGAGACGCGGCTCCTCGGCGACGTCGCCGAGGCGGGCGGGCACGCGCAGACGATCCGCTTCGTCAACCTGCGCGAGAACGCCGGCTGGTCCGCCGAGGCGAAGGCCGCGACCCCCAAGATGGCGGCGCTGCTCGCGGCGGCGGCGCTGCCCGAGCCCGACCCGGTGCCGCGCGTCGCCTACGCGTCGGCGGGACAACTGTTGGTGATCGGACCGCTCCGCGCAGCGCTCGCGTGGGCGCGCGCGCTGGCGCCGCAACTCGCCGTCACCGTGCTGGCGACCGGCCGCACCGCCGGGGAGGAGCTGCCGACGGCGCGCGACTTCCCCGTGATCTCGGGCGCGCCGACGGCGGTCGCGGGGTGGCTCGGCGCGTTCGACGTGACCTGGGCGCAGGAAAACCCGATCGACCTCGACGTCTGCACGCGCTGCAACGCGTGCATCGACGCCTGCCCGGAGGACGCGATCGACTGGAGCTACCAGATCGACCTCGACCGCTGCCGCGACCACCGGGCGTGTGTCGCGGCGTGCGGCGCCGTCGGCGCCATCGACTTCGACCGCGCGGACCGGGCCCGGGAGGCACGCTTCGACGTGGTCCTCGATCTCGACCGCGGCCCGTGGTTCCCGCAGCACCAGCCGCCGCAGGGCTACTACGCCCCGGGCGAAGACCCGGTCGCGCAGGCGACGGCGGCCGCCGAGATCGCGACGCTGCGCGGCGAGTTCGAAAAGCCGAAGTACTTCCACTACAAGGCGTCGATCTGCGCGCACAGCCGCTCGCGGCAGACGGGCTGCACGCAATGCATCGACGTCTGCTCGACGCGGGCGATCCGCGCCGACGGCGACCACGTCGCGGTCGAGCCGCATCTCTGCATGGGCTGCGGCGCGTGCGCGACGGTGTGCCCATCGGGCGCGATGACCTACGCCTACCCGCCCGCGACGGACGTCGGCGCGCGCGTGCGCACGCTGCTCGCGACCTATGCGAAAGCCGGCGGCCGCGACCCATGCGTGCTGCTGCACGCCGAAGACGGCCGCGAGGCGATCGCGCGGCTCGCCCGCCGGGGCCAGGGATTGCCCGCGCGCGTCCTGCCGCTCGAGGTCCATCACGTGGCGTCCGTCGGGCTCGACACGTGGCTGTCCGCGCTGGCGTGGGGCGCCACCGGCGTGGGCGTCCTCGTCACCGGCAACGAGGCGCCGCAGTACGAGACGGCGCTCGCGTTCCAGATGCAGCTGGGCGACGTCATCGCCAACGCGCTCGGGTACCAGGGTCAGCACTTCCGCCTCGTTCATGGCGCCGACGTGCCCGCCATCACTCGCGACCTGTGGGAGTGGCCGCCGGCGCTGCAGCCGCGCGTGGCCGCGACTTTCGCGCCGGTGGCGGACAAGCGCACGGCCCTCTCGCTCGCGATCGACCACCTCACCGCGCACGCGCCGGTGCCGCAGCGCGTGATCCCGCTCCCGGCGGGCGCGCCGTTCGGGGCCATCGCGGTCGACCGCGACGCGTGCACGATGTGCCTCGCCTGCGTCGGCGCGTGCCCGGAGGGCGCGATCGTCGACAACCCCGTCGCTCCGCAGCTTCGCTTCATCGAGACGAAATGCGTCCAGTGCGGCATCTGCGTGAGCACGTGTCCGGAGCACGCGATCACGCTGGTGCCGCAGCTCGACGTGACGCCGGCCGCGAAGTCGCCGCGCATCCTGAACGAAGCCGAGATCGCCGCCTGCCCGCGCTGCGGCAAGCCCCTCGGCACGCGCAAGCTGATCGACGCGATGATCGCGCGCCTCGCCGGGCACTCGATGTTCGCCGACGCCGGGTCGCTCGAGCGGCTGCGGATGTGCGCCGACTGCCGCGTCGTCGACCTCATCCGGACCGAGGAAAGCGTCGACATCCGCAAGCTGTCGCCGTGACGCAGCCTGCCCCCATCGCGGTGAGCCGCGCGCTTTCGCCGGAGGACCAGGCGCGGGCCGACTGCTACGCCGTGCTCGCCCGGCTCTACGCCGATCCGCCGGACGCCGCGTTCCTGGCGATGCTCGGCGCGGCGCCGCGGCTCACTGCAGGGGACGGCGACGCCGGCCTCACCGACGCATGGAACCGGCTGCTGGACGCGAGCCTCGCCATGGACGCCGACGCGGCAAAGCAGGAATACGACGACCTCTTCGTGGGCGTCGGGCGAAGCGAGGCGAATCTGCACGGCTCGCACTGGCGCACCGGTTTCATGATGGAAAAGCCGCTGGCGGAATTGCGCGGCGAGCTCTCGCAACTGGGTATCGCACGTAAGGGGGCCGCAACGATGGTCGAAGACCATCTCGCTGCTCTATGCGAGACGATGCGGCTCCTGATCAGCGGCAGCGCGGAGTTCCGATCCGTCCCTCTCGACGTGCAGAGGAATTTTTTCGAAAAACACCTGTTGCCGTGGATATTCGATTGTTGCGCCGCAATAGATCAATGTTCGCTTGCCAACTACTACCGGCGGGTAGCAGAATTCACCTGTCAGTTCATGGCGGTCGAACGTGACTCGCTCGTCATGGATTAGCTTCAAACTACGTCACGACTTATTTTCGGAGGTCCGCATGCGCACGCCATCGCCGCGCGTTGGTTCACCCACCGGCACGCCTGCCCGCGAAGCATCTCCGGGTCTCTCCCGCCGCCGCTTCCTTTTCGCCCTCGGTGCCGGCAGCGCCGGTGCGGCCGCCGCCGCCACGGCGCCGGCACTCGCGGCCCCCGCGGCCGCCGTCGACACTGCCGTCCCCGCGGGGAGCGGTTATCAGGAAACCGACCACGTTCGCGATTACTACGCGACGACGCGGCTTTGAGCATTTGAGGAGACGAGCATGCTGCTGACGCGCAAATCCGCCGACGTCCCCGCCGCCGTGCCCCGCCTGTCGAGGCCGGCCGCCGGACGCGCCTCCACGATGGACCGCCGCACGTTCCTCAAGCGCTCCGGCCTCGCGACCGGCGTCGGCGCCTTCGCCACGCAGTTGCCGTACGGCACGATGGGCAAGGCGGAGGCCGCCTCGGAGGGCGGTGACGTCAAGCGCGAAGTGCACCGCACGGTGTGCACGCACTGCTCGGTGGGCTGCGCGGTCGACGCCGTCGTCGAGAACGGCGTCTGGACGCGGCAGGAGCCGGTGTTCGATTCGCCGATCAACCTCGGCGCGCATTGCGCCAAGGGCGCGTCGGTGCGCGAGCACGGCCACGGCGAACATCGGCTGAAGTCGCCGATGAAGCTCGTCAACGGCAAGTACCAGAAGATCAGCTGGGAGCAGGCGATCAACGAGGTCGGCGACAAGATCCTCGCGATCCGCAAGGAGTCGACGCCCGACGCCATCTTCTGGGTGGGATCGTCCAAGCATTCGAACGAGCAGGCCTACCTGATGCGCAAGTTCGTGTCGTTCTTCGGCACGAACAACTGTGACCACCAGGCGCGGATCTGCCACTCGACGACCGTCGCGGGCGTGGCCAACACCTGGGGCTACGGCGCGATGACCAACTCCTACAACGACATGCAGAACACCAAGTGCGCGATGTACATCGGCAGCAACGCTGCCGAGGCGCACCCGGTGTCGATGCTGCACATGCTGCACGCGAAGGAGACGGGCGCGAAGATGATCGTCGTCGACCCGCGCTTCACCCGCACCGCCGCCAAGGCCGACGAGTTCGTCCGCATCCGCTCGGGCACCGACATCGCGTTCCTGTTCGGCATGCTGTACCACATCTTCAAGAACGGCTGGGAAGACAAGGCGTACATCCAGGCCCGCGTCTACGGCATGGACAAGGTGCGCGATGAGATCCTCACCAAGTGGACCCCGGACAAGGTGGAGGAAGTGTGCGGCGTGCCCGAGGCACGGGTGCTGCAGATCGCCACGATGATGGCCAAGAACCGGCCGTCCACCATCGTGTGGTGCATGGGCCAGACGCAGCACTCGATCGGCAACGCCATCGTGCGGGCGTCGTGCATCTTCCAGCTGGCGCTCGGCAACATCGGCGTGTCGGGCGGTGGCGCCAACATCTTCCGCGGCCACGACAACGTCCAGGGCGCAACCGATGTCGGCCCCAATCCCGATTCTCTGCCGGGCTACTACGGGCTGGCTGCCGGATCGTGGCGGCACTTCGCCACGGTGTGGGGCGTCGACTACGAGTGGATCAAGAAGCAGTACGCCGACGGCATGATGGAAAAGCCCGGCATGACGGTGTCGCGCTGGATCGACGGCGTCACCGAAAAGAACGACATGATCGACCAAGGCCCGAATCTGCGGGCTCTCGTGTTCTGGGGCCACGCGCCGAACAGCCAGACGCGCGGCAAGGAAATGGTCGAGGCGATGAAGAAGCTCGACCTGCTGGTCGTCATCGATCCGTACCCGTCGGCCACGGCATCGATGGCCGCGATGGTGCGCAAGGATGGCGTCTACCTGCTGCCGGCCGCCACGCAATTCGAGACGTCCGGCTCCTGCACGGCGTCGAACCGCTCGATCCAGTGGCGCGAGCGGGTGATCAGCCCGCTGTTCGAATCGCAGACCGACCACGCGCTGATGTACGCGTTCGCGAAGAAGTTCGGCTTCGACAAGGAGTTCGTCAAGAACTACAAGATCGTCAAGCCGGACGGCGACGCGAAGTTCGAGGAGCCGCTGCCGGAGGACGTGCTGCGCGAGATCAATCGCAGCAACTGGACGATCGGCTACACGGGCCAGTCGCCGGAGCGACTGAAGCTGCACATGAAGAACATGAACACGTTCGACGTGAAGACGCTGCGCGCCAAGGGCGGCCCGTGCGACGGCGACTATTTCGGCCTGCCGTGGCCATGCTACGGAACGCCCGAGATCAAGCATCCGGGCTCGCCCAACCTCTACGACGAGTCGAAGCACATGATGGACGGCGGGGGCTGCTTCCGCGCCAACTTCGGCGTCGAGCGCGACGGCGTCAGCCTGCTCGCCGAGGACGGCTCGTTCCCGAAGGGCAGCGAGCTCACCACGGGGTACCCCGAGTTCGACCACGTCCTGCTGAAGAAGCTCGGCTGGTGGGACGATCTCACCGACGCTGAGAAGAAGGCCGCGGAAGGCAAGAACTGGAAGACGGACCTCTCCGGCGGCATCCAGCGCGTCACGATGAAGCGCGGCGTGCACCCGTGGGGCAACGCGCGGGCGCGGGCGATCGTCTGGAACTTCCCCGACGGCATTCCGCAGCATCGCGAGCCGCTGTACTCGCCGCGGCCCGACCTCGTGGCGAAGTATCCGACGCACGACGACAAGAAGGCCTTCTGGCGGCTGCCCACGCTCTACAAGACCATCCAGCAGGAGAACGTCACCAACAAGGTCGCGGAGAACTTCCCGCTCGTCCTTACCAGCGGCCGCCTCGTCGAGTACGAAGGCGGCGGCGAGGAGACGCGCAGCAATCCGTGGCTCGCCGAGCTGCAGCAGGAGAACTTCATCGAGATCAGCCCGAAGGATGCCAACGACCGCGGCGTCCGCGACGGCGAGTACGTCTGGGTGAAATCTCCGACGGGCGCGCAGATCAAGGTCAAGGCGATGGTCACCGACCGCGTAGGCCCCGGCACCACGTTCATCCCGTTCCACTTCTCGGGCTGGTGGCAGGGCAAGGACATGCTCGAGTTCTACCCGGAAGGCGCCGCGCCCATCGTCCGCGCCGAGGCCGTCAACACCGCCACGACCTACGGCTACGATTCGGTGACGATGATGCAGGAAACCAAGACCACGCTTTGCCAGGTGGCGAAGGTCTAACGGAGCGACGACCATGGCCCGAATGAAATTCCTCTGCGACGCCGAGCGCTGCATCGAGTGCAACGGCTGCGTCACCGCGTGCAAGCAGGAGCACGAGATTCCGTGGGGCGTCAACCGCCGCCGCGTCGTCACGATCAACGACGGCGTGCCCGGCGAACGCTCGATCTCCGTGGCGTGCATGCATTGCTCCGACGCGCCGTGCATGGCGGTGTGCCCGGTCGACTGCTTCTACAAGACGGAGGAGGGCATCGTCCTCCACGACAAGGATCTCTGCATCGGCTGCGGCTACTGTTTCTACGCCTGCCCGTTCGGCGCGCCGCAGTTCCCGCAAGCCGGCGCGTTCGGCGTGCGCGGCAAGATGGACAAGTGCACGTTCTGCTCGGGCGGTCCCGAGAAGGACATGTCGGACGCCGAGTTCAAGAAGTACGGCCGCAACCGCCTCGCCGAAGGCAAGCTGCCCGCGTGCGCCGAGATGTGCTCGACCAAGGCGCTGCTCGCGGGGGACGGCGACGTGCTGGCCGACATCTACCGCGAGCGCGTGGTCACGCGCGGCAAGGGCGGCGAGGTGTGGGGCTGGGCCACCGCGTATGCGCGGCCCGACACGCAAAAGCCGGGCGCTGGGCCCGCGCCAGCGGCGCCGCCTGCGCCGGCGCCGGCACCGGGAGGCAAGACATGATCCGCACGCTGATGATGGTCGCCGGTGCCGCCGTACTGCTGACCGCATGCGGCGAGCGGCCGCAGGTGATCCAGTACAAGCAGGGCAGCTACCAGGGGAAGCCCGACACGCCCGCGTACAGCAACGCTCCGTTCGACGGGGACAAGGCCGCGTGGGAGAAGACGCTCGCGACGCGCAACCAGAACCAGAACGAATACAAGCGCATTCGCTGACGGAGCTCCCCGATGCTCGATCGTGTGATTCGCTCGGCCTGCGTGCTCGGAGTCGCGACGCTGCTCGCGGCGGGCTCCGTCCTGGCGCAGTCGCCGGCGGTCAATCCCGCCGAAGCCGACTTCGCGAAGCAGCAGGCGCAGCGCCAGCAGACGCAGCCGCTCAACAACCAGCCGCTGTGGAGCGAGGTGCGCTCGGGCGCCAAGCAGTACACGACCGTCCAGGGCCGCGAGACCGACATCCTGGTGCAGCCGCAGGGGCAGACCTGGCGCGCGCTGCGCACGCCGATCATGGGCCTGGGGGCCCTCGCCATCATCGCGGCGGTGATCGGTCTCGCTGTCTTCTTCTTCTGGCGCGGCAAGCTCGATTACGAGCGCCGGCCGGCTGACCGCGTCATCCGGCGGTTCACGCCGATGGACCGCTATGCGCACTGGCTGCTGGCCATCACGTGGGTCACGCTGGCCGTCACGGGCCTGATCCTGTCGGCCGGCAAGACCGTCCTGCTGCCGATACTCGGCTACACGCTGTTCTCCTGGCTCGCGACGCTCGCCAAGAACGTGCACAACTTCGTGGGGCCCGTGCTGATCGTGGCGGTGCCGCTGATGTTCGTGCGCTATGTCCGCGACAACGGCATCGGGATCGAGGACATACGGTGGTTCACGCACATCGTCGGCTACTTCAAGGGACACGAATATCCCTCCGGCAAGTTCAACGCCGGCGAGAAGCTCGTGTTCTGGGTCGTGCTCGCGTTCCTGTCCACGGTGCTGGTGATAACGGGCCTGGTGCTCGTCTTCCCGAACTTCGACCAGACGCGCTCGACGATGCAGACCGCCAACGTCATCCACATGGTCTCGGCGTACGGCGCGATCGCGCTCGCCTGCGTGCACATCTACCTCGGCACCATCGGCATGTCCAACGCCTATCGCGCGATGCGCTACGGCTACGTCGACGCGAGCTGGGCGAAGCACCATCACGAGCGCTGGTACGAGGACGTGGTTGCAGGACGCGCGAGGGAAAAATTCGTCGCGCCGCAGGAAGTGCCGCCGGAAGCGCTCGAACCGTCCGACGCCGTGCCGCCGCTCACCCGGCGCACGGCCGCGGGATCAACGAAGTTGTAGGAGGAGGTGGATCGATGACGACCCTGCGCGCCCTGGCGGGCGCTGCGCTGGTGCTCGGAGTCTTTGGCGTCGCCATGGCAAAGCTCCCGGCGGCGCCGCCGTTGACGGACGCGCAAAAGGTCGCCGCCGAGGAGAAGAAGGCGAAGGACGCCGCTGCGGCGGAAAGCGCCAAGCAGCAACAGGCGCGGGCGGAAGATCGGGTCGCCGCGCGCTACCTTGCCGAGCAGAAGGCGAAGGGCAACAACATCACGCCTCAGATGGGACCCGCCGTCGCGGCAGCGACGGCGACCCCTGCCGCGGCGCCGGGCAAGGCGGGCGCAACGCCCGCCAAGGCGCCGGAAGCGGCAGCGCCGGCCAAAAAATAAGACGATCTATTGCGGCCGCGCGGGCCGCAACATGAAAAACGGGAACCGGTGCGTTCCCGTTTTTTTTAATGGCCGGCGAAGCGCGTGCCGGTCGTCAGCGGCCGCAGGGTGGCGGCGCGCCCCGGTGTCCAGGTCTCGTTCGCATGGCGCAGCAGCGCCGGCTCCGAGCGGCAGCGCCGGACGAAATCCCGCACCTCGTCGCTTCGCCACGCGGCCCGGTACGCGAGCCATGCCTCGGAGAGGGACTGGCGCCGCAGGTCCGCGGGCGCGAACGGCAGCGCGTTCAGCAGCTTCACCTTGCCGTTGGGAACGACCAGCAGCATCGCCTGCGGATGCTCGAGGCGCCGCTCCATTTCCGACACGATGTCCCAGGGATAGATCGACAGCCGCGGGCCCTCCGGCGCGGCGCTTGCGCGCGCCTGCAGCGCCGCCACCGCCTGCTGCCATTCGTCGTCCGTGCAGGCGAGCGACGCCCAGTTCGCCGCCGCGCGGCCGATGCGCATCAGCGGACCCGTGACGAACGCGCTGCAACCGAGGTGCGCGGCCAGGTCGTATGCCGCCACGATCTCGGCCAGGTTGAGCCGGTTGGGAACGAAGACGAACTGGGGCGGCGCGCGGCGGGCCACCAGGCGCTCGATGGCGCCGATCGCGGCCGCGAAGCTCGACCCCGGCCGCACGCGTGCGTGCGTTTCGGCGGTGGCGCCGTCGACCGAGATCTGCACGCATTCCACGCGCATGGCCGCCAGCCGGTCGGCCGCGGCGTCGTCGATCCGGCTGCCGTCCGTCTCGATCTTGAGCGCGACCCCTGCGTCGGAGAGGCGCTCGAACAGCTCCCAGCAGAAGGGGACGTCGAGCGGCTCGCCGCCGCCGAACGCCACGAAAGGAACGCCGGTCGCCGCGATGTCCTGCACGAGCGCCAGCGCTTCGTCGCGGGTCAGCTCGTCGGCCCAGGCCTTGTCGGGACCGGACTCCTCGCAACAGGCAAGACAGCGCGCCCGGCAGCGATTGGTGAGCTGCCAGGCGACGAACAGGGGCGCACGGTAGTCCTCGACTGAGCGCCCGAGCATCGAGCGCCGATCAGGTGAAGCGGATGTACGGCTGCGCCATCACCTGCTCGGAGACGTCCTCCAGCTTCGGCGTCTGCCAGCTCGGCTTCTTGTCGCGCTCGGACTTGGCCGCCGACTGTGGGTCGAGGGTCTGCTGTACCTGCGGTTGGATCTTCAAGTCGCTCATGGTGCCTCCGTCAATGGGTAGCCAACGTCATCATATGCCAGCGCGTGGCGCCGGCGTGCCGCGAGTCGTCGGCAATTGCCTGCGCCGCCGTCGCGACCAGTGCGTCATCGTGCCACGCCTGGCGATACGCCATCCAAGCCTCGGCGAGGCCCGTCGCGCGAAGATCCGCGCAGACGTGAGGAAGCGCCGCCGCCACCTTGACCCAGCCGTTGGGCAGCACCAGCAGCGTTGCGGGGGGATCCGCGACGCTCCGCCGAAGCCCTTCGGCCATGTCGAATGGAATGTAGCAAAGCTCCATCGTCTCTTCAATGGCGGAATGGCGATCGAGCGTCTCGCGGAAGCGCCGGTACTGCTCGGGCGTGGGCTCCAGCGAGCCCCAGCGCCGGGCCGCCGTGCCGACGCGCATCAGCTTGCCGGTGTTGAAGCGGAAGGCGCCGAGCGCCTTCGCGCGCTCGAGCACGGCCGGCAGCTCCTCGATGTTGATGCGTGTCGGGGCAAACGTCACCTCGAGCGGCAGCGCCGCGGCGGTCACGCGCCGGCAGGCGGCGTGCGCGCGCGCCAGCGAGCCGCCGGGGCGCTGGCGCCCATACGTCTCCTCAGTGTCGCCGTCCAGGCTGATCTGGATGGAACGGATCGGCAGCCGGGCGAGGCGCTCGACGGTCGCGTCGTCCAGGCGCTGGCCGTTGGTCTCCACCTTCAGCTGGACGCCGGCCCGCCCGAGGGCTTCGGCCACCGCGAAAAAGTGCGGGACGACCAGCGGCTCGCCGCCGCAGAGCATCACGTAAGGGACCTCGTTGCGCACGATCTCGTCGACGACGCGCATCGCCTCGCCGGCGTCGAGCTCGTCGGGAAGGCGCTTGCCGGGCGCGGATTCGGTGCAGCAGTGAAGACAGCAGAGATCGCAATCGCGGGTGAGCTGCCAGGAAACGAAGAGCGGCGCGGCCAGCGCGTCGACGAGCTTGCCGGCTGGGATCATGTCAGGGCGCTCGCCAGGATGCCGACGACGAGCAGTCCTGCGCCCACGACGTAGCACGCAACGAGCGCGCGGACGGCGGCGACGAAGCGGCGCGGCTGCTCGTAGGTGCCGATTGCCCGGCGCGCGCTCGCCGCG
>Ga0070674_100000614_pt1 | contig 17962 bp, 16 predicted proteins | sample KBSM33metaG_FD_65344 | JGI IMG/M metagenome (GOLD analysis project Ga0070674, IMG submission 65344) | Miscanthus rhizosphere microbial communities from Kellogg Biological Station, Michigan, USA - KBS M3-3 metaG | ecosystem: Host-associated > Plants > Roots > Rhizosphere > Soil ... | reverse complement strand
TTCGGGATTCGGGGTTCGGGGTTCGGGATTCGGGATTCGAGAGAGTGGAGACTCACATGAAGGCGAATGCCGCGCGTGCGGCAACAGTCGTCCTGTTCGTGGCGATCGCCGGCGCGTTCGCGGACGCGCAGGCGCAGGTGGACTTCACGGGACAGTGGGCGCCTCTTTATCAGGAAGACACGATCGAGCGTGTCCCCGGCCCTGAGCTTGGCGACTACACCGGGCTGCCATTGACCGAGGCCGGCCGCCTGCGCGCCGACAGCTGGGACGCCGATCGCATCTCGGTCGTCCAGGAGTATCAGTGCCGGCCCCACTCGGTCGACTACGGGCTTCGAGGACTGGCGCCGATTCGCGTCTGGGCGGAATACGACGACCCGACGCAGCGTATCGTCGCGTTTCACGTGCACATCGGCGCGTACGAGAACAAGAGAACGATCTATCTCGACGGACGCCCTCACCCTCCTGACTACGCCGCTCACACGTTTCAGGGATTCTCGACCGGCGTGTGGGAAGGCAACACGCTAACCATCACGACCACGCATCTCAAGGCGAACTATCTGCGTCGGAACGGCGTGCCTCGCAGCGCAAAGGCTCGCCTGACGGAGCACTGGAACGTTCACCGGACATACCTGACGATCACAAGCGTGCTCGAGGATCCAGTGGTCTTGACCGAACCGCTGGTGCGAAGCCAGACCTGGTTCCTGGATCCGGGCCAGCGGGCAGGTCTCTTTCCGTGTGAGTACGTTCCTGAAGTGCCGGCGCCGCCTGGAACCGTGCCACACCACCTGCCCGGGGCGAACCCGAACCTGCAGGAGTTTCTCGACTGGTACAGCTTGCCGGCCGAGGCCGCTCGCGGTGGAGCCGAAACGATCTACCCCGAGTATCAGCAGAAGCTGGAGAAGATCTACAAGCCCAGGGACAAGTGCGAGCGTTACTGCAACTGCGTCGGGTTTGGCGGCTGCCTCTCTGTGACGGGCCCATGACCCAGATGCGCTCGAGACATCTCACCGCGTTCGCCATCGTTCTTGCCGGGCTCACGATCGACACGGCCACGCCGGCCGGACAGGGGCAACCACAAAACGCGCCAGCGCCCGCCGTTGGCGTGCTGCACGTCCAGGGCAAGGTGCACATGCTCGTGGTCAACGGCATGAACATCGCCGTGCAGGTTGGCGACGATGGCGTCCTGCTGGTTGACGCGGCAACGGCAGCAGTCGCACCCCAGGTGATTGCGGCGATTCGAACGCTGTCAACCAAACCGATCCACACGATCATCAACACGCACGTCCACGCCGATCACACCGGTGGCAACGAGTCGCTCGTCAAGCAACGAGGCACGGGGGCTGCCCAGCCAGTGCGCGTCATCGCGCATCAGACGGTGCAGGATCGAATGATTGCGGCCGCACCGGCCGGCGGATCGGCCGGCGGCTTCCGTTTGAACGCCGTTATCACGCTGCCCATCAACAACACGTACGACACGCCGACAAAAGACTTCTTCCTCAACGGCGAGCCGGTCGTGATCGACCACGCTCCGGCCGCGCACACCGACGGCGACAGCCTGGTGCACTTCCGCAGCTCCGACGTGATCGCGGTCGGCGATGTCTTCGCACCCGATCGCTACCCGATCATCGACCGCGCGAGCGGCGGATCGGTCCAGGGCCTGATCGCCGCGCTGAATCACATCCTCGAGATCACGGTACCGGCGCGCTTCCAGGAGGGCGGCACCTACGTCATCCCCGGGCATGGACGTCTGTCAGATGAAGCCGACGTGGTCGAGTATCGCGACATGGTCACCATCATTCGCGACCGCGTGCAGGATCTGATTGGCAAGGGGCTCACGTGGGACCAGGTGAAGACGGCGCGCCCGTCTCGCGACTACGACACGGAGTACGACGCGACCGGTGGCGCATCGCCCGATGCCTTCGTCGAGGCCATTTATCGCAGCCTGACGGCGAAGTAGAAAGGTCTAAGGTCAAAGTTGGAAAGTAAGTGGAAAGTGCTGCTCGCCTTTCTGTTGGTGCTCTCGCTAGGACGAGTGGATGCGCAGGGACCGCCTGTTGGTGGACGAGGCGCGCCGCCGCCGAAATCGCCGCGCGAGGCCGCGCCGGTTGATTTCACCGGCTACTGGGTGTCGGTCGTCACCGAAGATTGGCGATGGCGAATGGTGACGCCGGCGAAAGGCGATTTCGCGGGCGTCCCGCTGACGCCCGCCGCCCGCAAGCTCGGTCTCGGATGGGATCCGGTGAAGGACGAAGCCGCGAAGGAACAGTGCAAAGCATACGGCGCCGCCGCGATCATGCGCGTGCCTGGCCGGCTGCACATCACGTGGCAGGACGATGACACCCTGAAAATTGAGACGGATGCCGGCACGCAGACGCGTCTGCTTCGGTTCCGCAACGACAAGCCCGAGCCGCGTCCGTCGTGGCAGGGCAACTCCACCGCGCAGTGGGAGGGGATCGTCCGTGGAACTGGCTCTCCGGACTTTCTTCCGATCGCGCTCAACCCGCGCGAAGGCACGCGGGGGAAATCGCTCGAGGTCGTGACGACGAACCTGCGCCCGGGATACCTCCGCAAGAACGGTGTGCCTTACAGCGCCCGCACAACGGTGCGCGAGTTCTACGACCTGTCAACTGAGCCAAACGGCGACGTCTGGTTCACGGTGACGACAGTCGTCGAGGATCCTGAGTACCTCACGGAGCCCTTCGTGACGAGCACGAACTTCAAGAAGCAGGCGGATGGAACCGGCTGGAATCCCAGGCCGTGCACCGCAAGATGAGGAACGTCTCAGCTACTTCTTCGCCGTCGTGGTCGTCGTGGAGAGCTTGATGGCCTGCGCCATCATCATCTTGTTCTGTTCCATGTAATCGACCGAGATTCGCTCGCCCACCTTCAGCGCCGTCGCATCCAGCTTCTCCTTGCCACGCGTGACCGTCGTTTTCTTGTCGAGCATCACGGTCAGGTTCTTGCCGTCGGTGGTCTTGATCTCGACATGCTCGCCGTTGATGGTGGCGATGGTGCCGAGCGCCTTGTGCACGTGTCCTTCATGCGCCAACGCGACGACCGGGAAAACGAGAGCAGCAGTCAGTGCCAGCGCGACAATCCAGTTCGTTTTCATTGCGGTGCTCCTTCGTTAAGAAAGCGTTCTTCTTCAAGTTCCAGACGAATCTCCTGCGGCGATCGCGGATTGCGATCTTTCATCGCATCGAGCTCAGCGGACGTCAGCTTTGGCAGGTGCCGCATGAAGTGCACCAGCTGCCACGAGGACGTCTCGCCGGACGCAGTGCCGGTTCCCCAGCCTGGCATTCCGGTGAATCGAATGCCGTGCTCGATCACGTAGAACAGTTCGCCATCCGAGAGGTCCTGGGTAGCGGGAAGCCGCATGTCGGGTGCCTTCGGAAACAGACCCTGGCCCATCTCAGTCGTGCCGCTTCCATCGTTGGCGTGGCACGTTGCGCAATGGTCAGCGTAGTGTGCCATGCCTTCCGCAATTACCTCGGAAGAAACGGGAATCGGGTTCTGCAGCGCCCGGACGGACGAGGGGATCGCCATCGAGCGCGCCGTTCGCGCCATCGACGCCTCGACGCGCCCCGGTTCTCCGCGCGTGCTCAGTCCGGTGGACTTCAGGTACACGAATCCAGCGCCCGCGAGAATCACGGCGGCTGCGACGAAACCGAGCAAGACGTGGCTGAGTGCGCGCATGTCTACATTGGAAGCTGTGCCGGACGGAGCGTGAGATAGACGCTGAATCCCGGATTCAATCGATCGCCATACTCTGGCTGCAAGCTGCCCGGCACAATCCCGGCCGACACCGCAGCGCCAAACCCGGGAGCGAGTCCCTTCCAGGTCCGCAAGTATCGCGTGTACCCGCCCTGAAGCTTCGCAAGGCTGAAGATACCTTGCTCCTGGACGGCCAGGTCGTGGCCGCTCTTCTCCGCCCACTCGAAGCGTCCGTACCACGAGTGGCGATCGCGAATGATGACACTGCCCTCGACGAGCACGGCGTTTGTCGCGTCTCCGCCACTCTCAGCATTGCGGCCCCAGCCGAACGTTGTCGCCCACATCACATTCTCGAGCGTCGTCCGGTGGTACGTCGCCGACGCCGTCAGGCGACTGATGTCGATGGGCAGTTCGCCATCGTGCCCGGGCTCGGCCTCGTGCAATCGGCCTCCGGAGAACTGCAGCGACCACTGCGAGGATGGAAGAAACCAGGCGCGCGCGGACCAGGAGTCCATCGCTGCGAAGTCGAAATCGGTGCGGGTCTCGTCTGGCTCACGCCCATTGAACACGGACACTTCTGTCTTCCACTTACGACCGTAGAGCCCGGCGGTGGCGACGCCGTACGTAATGTGTGTGGAATCGAACCAGTGATGGGTCATCGGGGCGATGGGGTTCGACAGTCCGGATACGCGATGCATGAACGCCACGGGACCGAGCGCTGGTTCGCCGGCCGGCCCGCCATAGAGTTCCAGTCGCACGCCCTTTCCGAGTGGATGGTTGTACTGCGCCGCAAGCTCCATGAACAGATCGTGAGGGTGCTGACGATCGTGAATCGCCTCGCCGTCGCAGATCTCGCCAGTCGCCAGCAGATTGGGATACCCGCATCCTCCGATCGTCCATGGCTCGAGGCTCACCATCGCGCGTAACGACAGGCGGCCACCACCAGCGGGGCGCTCTGCCATGCCCATCATCCAATTGATGCTGCCAGTCTGCTCGCTCCCGCGGTCGCCACTCTCCTTCAGGTACTGCAGGAACGCGGTGCCATGGCCCATGAACACCCAGCCCTTGCCTTGCGCATGCAACGCATACATCGGTGTTTCGTCGGGCAGCCAGGACGTCCCCGAACCATCCCGCGTCATCGGAATGTCCTGGTCTCCCATCTGCGCGTGCCCCGCGTGCGGTGCATCATGCGATTCCTGAGCACCGACGCTCACTACACCGGAACAAAGAAGAACGATGAATCCGTAACGCGCGATCAGCCTCGAACACACACAGGCGTACATGACTCCCCCACGCTGTACAAGCCCCGGTACAAAGCAACGTGGAGAGGTACTAGACGCGCAGAGGCGAGTTCGAAGAGGGTGGACTGGCGGCTGAAGCGGTCGACCGCATCGTGACCTGCAACCCGTCTGTTGCTCGATAGTCGACGACAGCGACGAACGTAACGACGACTGCGGGCGCCTCGACACCGGGTTTCGTTGCCGCCACGGAGGTCAGCGACCGTTGAGCGTCCGCGCAGCACGATGACGCGGCCACTCCTGGCTCGAAGGACAGAGCCGTGGCAGCCACCGTGTGCGACTCGTCTGACACGGGGTGATGGTTATGCGTCGACGCGACAGGTGCGTGGTGCGCGTGGGCCGCCGAATCAGATCGATGGGGTCCGTCCGCGCACGACACTTCGCACATCGCGCGGGCAAGTGGCGCGACGGCGAGCACGATCACCACGACGAGCGAGACCGAGCGTCCGCGCATTCAACTCCTACGATACCCGTTTTCAGCCGGGCGGAACCTGAACACTTCCTGAACGATTCGTCAGGCCCGGGGCATATCGCGGGGGCCAGTCAGATCCTGCTAGACTTGGGCCGTGCGCGGCTTTCTGACGCGGCGGCGATCGGCCATCCTGATGTTGGCGCTTCTCGCGCTGCTCGCCGCGTCGGTCGTCGTCGAGGCACAATTTCGTCGCCGTGGTGGCGGCGGCTTCCAGCGCGGCTTCGGCGTGCGAGTGGCCAAGCCCGAAGACTTCGTCGGCGGATTTCAGTTCTGCCGCGTTGCCTACAACCAGGACTTCCGTGGTGACGGCGGCAACTGGAGCGTCGACTACCCTCGCGCCGACATCAATCTCTCGATCCGCTTGTCGGAACTGACGCGCTCCTATGTCAGCATGGACTCAGCGGGCGAACCGATACCGCTGCTCATCCGGCTCACCGATGATGTGATGTTCGAGTGCCCGTTCATCATGATGACGGAGGTCGGCTCGGCATCGATCAGCGACGAGGAAGCGGCGCGCCTGCGGTTGTATCTCGAGAAGGGTGGCTTCCTGTGGGCCGACGACTTCTGGGGTACCTACGCGTGGGATTGGTGGGCCGCGCAGTTCAGTAAGGTGCTGCCGCCGTCGGAGTATCCAATCGTCGACCTGCCGCCGAATCACCCGATGTTCTCGGCGCAGTTCCAAATCACGAAGGTGCCGCAGATCGCCTCGATCGGGCACTGGGCCAGCACCGGCGGCGGAACATCGGAGCGCGGAGAGGACAGCGCTGTGCCGCACGCACGCGCCGTGCTCGACAAGCACGGCAACATCATGGTGCTGATGACGCACAACACCGATCTGGGCGACTCATTCGAGCGCGAAGCGGACGACCCGCAGTACTTCTACCAGATGTCCGTTCCCGGCTACGCGTTCGGAATCAACACGCTGCTTTACGCGCTCACGCACTAGGACGGACTCTAGACTTTGGACTTTGGACTCTAGGCTTTGACCAGAAACTCAAGCCCAGAGCCTAAAGACAAGAGCCCAGAGTCCTACCCGGGATACTTCCCCTCGAAAACCACCTCGGTGATTGACCTTCTGGTGTTCGGCGACTCTCTCGCCTGAAAGTCTTCGGGCAGGACAGAGATCGGACCGGGTCGCCCGACGGCAGCCATCGCTTCGACGTGAAAATCGTCGGGGATATTCAGCGTGGTCTTCGCGCGCGCGTAGTCGAAGCCCGCCATGCCGTGGACGACGAGGCCTTTGAGCGTGCCCTGCAGCGCAAGGTTCTCCCACGCCGCACCGGTGTCGTAACTGTGCGTGATAAGGGGACGCCCGTTTTGTTCGTGTGTCTTGCGCGAGATGAAGAGCAGCAGGACAGCGGCATTGCGGCACCACACCTGATTGCGCTCGACCAGCAGGTTGAAGAAGAGCGGCCAGTTCTCGGTGTCGCGATGCGCGTAGAGAATCCGCCAGGGATGGGTGTTGCCCGCTGAAGGCGCCCAGCGGGCTGCTTCGAAAAGGACCTCGAGCTCGCCCTGCGAGAGCGGCTCGCCCGACATCGCGCGTGGCGACCACCGATCGACGAAGAGCGGTTCAACCGGGTGGTCGGCCTTGCGATGGTCCCGTCCGCGGACCGGCACCGACTAGTAACCCATCCGCAGAACGCCGGTCGACGACCCGTTCACAGTGCCCTTCTCGAGCCACTCGAGCGACGCACGGAACAGCATCGTGTGGTTCTTCTCCCACATCGCGTTGTGCGAGGAGCACCCGAGATCGATCATCACCTTCTGGGACGCCCCGAGATCTTCGTACATCTCTTTTACACGCTCTGGCACGACCTGCTTGTCGTGGATGCCAGCCACCATCAAGGTCGGCGTTTGCATCTTCGTGACGACCGCGGCGTTGAAGCCCCACGACGTCGTCTGCGGCGCGCGACGGACACCGGTGCCCCATGTAGCTCCTACGGGATCGGACGCGATCATCGCGGACCAGACACTATCGGCCGCCGGCTTCTCGTACTGCGCCGTACAACCGACCTGTCGATCCCAGTTCGCATCGAACTCCGCACGCGACTGCGTATTGAACACCACGCCATCAGCGGGAACCTTGGCGGGCGCTTCTCCCCTGCCCTCGCGACTGTAGCCAGGCGCGAGCAACACGAGGCGATGGACCTTCTGCGGGTTCCTGGCGGTGTAGCCACCAGAGCGAGGACCACCGAGCGACCATGCGACGAGGCTCACGCGCTCGACGCCACGCAACGCGCGGATGTAGTCCACCGCGGCACCCACGTCGGCCCAGTCGGACGCAATCGACGTCAGGTTTTGACTGTACGTAGCGGCGCACGGTGCGGGAATGAGACGCGGGATGAACAGCGCCTGCTGCGCCGGTGCGAGGTTGCAGGGATCGTTCATCGCCGCAGGTCGCGTCGAGCGCCCGTACCCCGTCATGTCGACAGAGAAGGCGTCGAACCCTGCCTGCGCCAGGTATGCCATCCAGCTGTAGTCCTCATACGGCACGTCGAACGCCACTTCGGCGGGCGTGCCGGCGCCGTGCACGAACAAGACGACACGATCGGCCAGGCGCGAACCGCGTGCGAGCGTCCCGGCATGCACGCGCTCGCGGACGTACAGCTGGGCGGGCTGCCCTGAGATCGCCGGCACCGACGACTGCACGCGAACGAAGTGGTCGATGGACAGAATGCGTTCGCTGTCGTCGCCAACGACGGGGACGACAAGCAGAACAGCGACACACGAGGTGATCAGAGTTTTCATAGCCGAATCTTTGATTGGTGATATTTGATCTTCGATTAGTTGTCGATTCTGGATCTTCGATTCTGGATTGAATCAACAATCACAAATCAACGATCAACAACGATTCAACAATCAAAGATCAACGAGTCAAGAATGCGATCTAGTGCAGCGACGTCCGTAGATGCTCGCGCAGCAGGTCGCGGCCGAAGTCGCCGCGGAAATCTCGCCACACCGAATGCACGTGGTTGCCGTCGTTCTGAGTGTTGTCGAACTCGATCAGGAACGTCGGACCCTGCACGCGGTAGTAATGCTTCTGCCCGCGCTCGATCGATCCCGCCCACGCGAACGTGACGTTCTCGATGCCGGCGATCTTGAGCTTCGTCATTCGATCCGACGCGATGTCCGGCGCCATCAGGCTCGCATACGCCTCGAGCACCTTCATCAACTGATCGCGCTGCGCCGCCGTCATGGCCGACGCCTTCAGCCCCACCGGTGACAGCGGATTGATGTCGAGCGAGTTGCCTGTGACGATGTCATTGAGGGCGACGTCGGTGAAGATGGCAGTCTTGCGCTGCGCGGCGTCGAGACCGGTGACGAGCGTGCGACCGGTGTCCTCGAGCGTGCCGAGCGTGCGCTGCCCCTTCTGCGGACCGTCCTTGACCTCAGCGGGGTTCGCGCCGGCAAACGACGGCGTGCTCGCAATCGCGGTTCCATTTACGACGGTGAAGTGCAGCGAGACGTGATGGAACTCGACGCGCCATGCCCACGTGCCTTTGGGCGACGGCGTGCCGAACACGGAGAACCGATAGCCTTCCGGGTCGCGCGTCGGGCCGCTGCCCTTCTCCACGACCTTCAGAATGTTTTCGAGCTGCATGATCTGCGAATACGTCGTGTAGCCGCGCTCGCTCAGCCCGGTCTTCAGCAGATCCTGCGCGAGCTTACGCTGCGGCTCGCTCATCGCCTTCAACTGCAGGCCGTTGCGCTCGAACTGCGGGACGAAGTGCCACCGCAGACGCTCAGCAGAATCAAACTGGAAGGTGGCCTGCTGGCGCTGCTCCGGTGTCAGCGACGCGAGAAATTTCTCGGCCGCCGTCGCCATCGCTGCCGAGGATGACGTCCGTTGCGCATGAACGATTACGCCGCCGAGCGCAGCGACAACGACAAGCGCGAGAAGAGCTCGTGGAGAAAAAAGACGGGTCATACGCACCTCGCGGCCGGATGTTAACACGGCACTCCGGTTGGTGGTCGGTGGTTAGTGGTGGGTGGTTTTGGCCCTAAACCGAAGCCCGACCCGAGAACAACCACCTACCACCCACCACCATCCACCATCCAGCAGGGCCGTGTATCATGAGGCCGAATTTTCAGGAGGCCATCGTGGCTGATAAAGACGACAACGCAGGCAACGGATCGCTCGACCGGCGCGACTTCTTCAAGGGTGCCGCGCTCGGCGCTGCAGGTCTCGTCGTCGGCGGGCAGAGCGCCGCTGCGGAGGCACCGCCGATTCAGCCGGCACCGGCTGTCGAGCTACCGACGCTCGCGCACGATCTGGCCTACGCGATGCCTGCTCAGGCGAGCGGACCTCCTCCCGCCCGCGCGGCGTCCCAGGGAAGGCCCGCGTCCGACTTCATGGTCGACGTGATCAAGAAGATCGGGTTCGAGTACGCCGCGATCAACCCGGGCTCGACGTTTCAGGGACTTCACGAGTCCCTGCTCAACTACGGCAACAACAGCGCGCCCGAGTTGCTGACGTGCCTGCACGAAGAAGCCGCCGTCGCGATGGCTCACGGGTATGCGAAGGCCTCGGGCAAGCCGATGCTCGTCATCGTGCACGGCACGGTCGGTCTGCTCCACTCGTCGATGGCACTCTTCCAGGCCTGGGCCGATCGCGTGCCGGTCGTGGTCATCGTCGGACACAACCGCAATCCGTCCGGCGTGATCAATCGTCCGCACAGCGCGCAGGACATGGGGCTACTCGTTCGCAGCTTCGTCAAGTACGACGATGAAGCGACGACGCTCGAGCGCTTTGCCGAATCGGCGATGCGCGCGTATCGCATCGCGGTCACGCCGCCGATGGGGCCAGTGCTCCTCACGGTCGCTGCCGAACTGCAGGAGTCGCTCGTCAACGAAGTCCCGCGCATCCCGGAGCTGACGATCCCTGCCCCTCCGCAGGGTGATGCCGCAGCCGTGCGCGAAGCCGCGCGAATGCTGGTCAACGCACAAACGCCGTTGATTCAGATCGCGAAGCTCGGACGGACGCCGAAAGCCTGGGACCTGCTCATCGAGTTGGCTGATGCGCTGCAGGCGCCGGTTGACGTGATGGGATATTCGTCCTGGCAGAAGTTCCCGTCGTGGCATCCGATGTATGGAACCGGCGGGCGTGGCTACACGCCGGATGTGACGCTCGGCCTCGAAGTCACCGACATGTCAGTGCAGGCACGTGCCGCACGGGCGAGTGGCCGGAAGACGATCAGCATCTCGGCGGAGTATCTCTTCCAGGGAAGCAATATCCACGACTTCGGACGCTACTCCGACGTGGACCTCGCGATCGCCGCAGACGCCGAAGAGACGCTCCCGTCGCTGATCGAAGAAGTGCGGAAGCAGACGACGCCCGAGCGCAAGGGCGTGATCCAGGCGCGCGGCAAGCAGGTGGCGGCGGCGCACAAGGAGCTGCAGCTGAATAGCATTCGTGATGCACGGCACGGGTGGGACGCCAGCCCTGTCAGCATCCCGCGCATCGTCGCCGAGCTCGCCGAGCAGATCGCCAACGACGACTGGGCGATCGTCTCGGGCCATCAGTTCACCGGCGACTGGCAACGGCGCCTGCTGAATCACGACAAGCCGTATCGCTACAACGGCGACTGCGGCGGCTTCGGCATCGGATACGACTCTCCCGCATCCGTCGGCGGTGCGCTGGCGCACAAGAAGTTCGGCCGGTTGCCGGTGGCAATCGTCGGCGACGGCGATCTCAACTTCAGCCCTGGTGTGATCTGGACCGCTGCGCACCACAAAATTCCGCTGCTCTTCGTCATCCACAACAACCGCGCGTATCACGCGGAGGTGATGATCATCCAGCGGATGTGCGGCGTGCGCGGACGCGGCAACCAGAACGCGCACATCGGCAACGTGATCACCGATCCGAACATCAACTATGCGCAGATGGCGAAGGCCTACGGGATGTACAGCGAAGGCCCGATCGAGAACCCGAAGGATCTGGCGGGTGCTTATCAGCGGGCACTGGCGAAGGTAAGGGCGGGAGAACCGGCGCTGATCGACGTCATCTCTCAGCCTCGATGATCACGCCCTTCGACGATGCTCAGGGCGGCCCGAGCCGCAGTCGAGGGCGACACACCGAGGCACCGAGGCACAGAGGTATTCAATGGCTCTAAGGTTGACGATCGTCGCGCTCGGGCTCATTACATTCGGCAGCGCTTTATCCGCTCAGACTCCAGCGGCGGCGCCGCTTGCAGCACCAACCGGAAACGCACAGCGTGGCAAGACGCTGTTCGAAACGTCGCTGCGCTGCTACGCGTGTCATGGGTTCGACGGTCAGACGGGATCGCCGCGACTGGTACCGATGGCACGAGCCGAGGACGTCTTCCTGGCCTACGTCAGGAAACCAGCCACTCAGGGCATGCCGTCATTCGTCGCGATACCCGAGGCCGATCTGCGGGATGTGTATGCGTACATCCGTTCGATCCCTCAGGCCGCGCCAAATGCCGATAGCGTTCCTCTGCTCAAAGGGGTCCTGGATCGTAGAGCTAAAGCGAATTGATCGACGGCGAGTCCAAAGACTCGCCGCTACACTGCCCGCATTCAGACCCGCCTAGCGCAGCAGGACCGCGACAGCGAGAATCGCGAGGCCGCTCGCGATTGACGACACAATCGGCACCATCAGACTGACGAACCCCGCAAACGCTCGACCCGTGTCGCCGTGCGCACTTCTCAGCACTACGAGCGATTCCTGCATCGAATGATCGTGCAACCTGTGGATCAGCGTGACGAAGCCAGTGCCAATCAACAGAATCCCAAACGCCAAAACTATGAAACTCATTGCCCCTCCACGTTCTGTTGGACGGAGGCTCCCATGCGATGGTTCGTGACACGCTGATGACAATTCGTCATCAGTTCCTGGTGCATCGTTCTTGGTCCGTCCCAGGTCCCTGGTCCTGTTGGTCCCAAGTTACGGACTGAGTCCAAAGGACGAAGGACGGACCAAGGACTAAGAACGGACTAAGCTCCAAGAACGAAGTACTGAGGACCGGAAAGCCTATTCGGCCCGGAGCGCCTGCACAGGATTGAGGGCGGCTGCACGGCGGGCCGGTAGATAGCTCGCCAGCACGGCCGCTGATGCGAGAACAAGCGACACTGCCACATAGGTCACCGCATCGAGCGGGCTGACCTTGAAGAGCAACGACGCCATCACTCTCGCCAGGCCCGCGGCCACCGCGACTCCGATCCCGATCCCGATACCGGACAACACGAGGCCGTGACGGACGAACATGCGGCGGACATCCGCGTGATCGATGCCGAGCGCCATGCGAATCCCGATCTCACGCGTGCGCTGAGAGACGGAGTAAGAGATGACACCGTAGATGCCGATGAGGCCCAGCAGCAGCGCCATCCCGCCAGCGATTGCCAGCATCACCAATGCGAACGTCGTTCGCGCCATCGATCGCTCGTAGACCTCTTGCAGCGTGCGAACGAGTGCAAGCGGGAGATTACCGTTCACCGACCAGACCGCCTGGCGTACTTGCGTGAGGAACGCTTCGGTGTTCGTGCGATCGCCTCGCACGACGTAGGTCAGCCCGCGCGACACGAATCGCGGCTGGCCCCAGAACTGCGACATCATGAGGGGCCAATATGTGATGCCCGGGGCGGGTTCGTGTACGCCGTCGTCGTACACGTCGCCGACGACGCCGACGATCTCGCGCCACTGATCGACGTTGCCGACGCGGATCCGTTTCCCGAGCGCTGCCTGTGGGGCGCCCCACATCTCACGCGCCATGTTCTCCGAGACCACCACCACACGGCGGTCATCGAAGATGTCGGTCCACGTGAAGTCCCTGCCGGCAATGAGCGGTGTGCCGACGGTTTGAAAGTAGTCCGGCGAGACGAACTTGAATCGACGAAGCGGCGGGATTTGTCCAGGCGTGTAGGTCTTGTCTTCTGCACTCACCGGGTCGGTGCTATTGAATCCTTCGAGTGGCGCCGAGCTGACCGCCGCGGCGGCCTTCACCTCAGGCACGCTGGAGATCTTTTCGAGGATCTCGTTGTAGATCCGAGCCACGCGTTGCGGATCCGCCTCGACCGATTCCGGTATCGAGACCCGCAACGTCTGCACCTCGCTCGGGCGCTCGAATCCGGGGTGCACGTTCCGCAACGTCTGGAACGTCCGAATCATCAGCCCGGACGCGACGAGCAGCACGAGCGCAAGCGCGACCTGCACGACGACGAGCAGGTTGCGCGCGCGGTGCCGCTCGCGGCTGTGGGTCGAGGTTCGCGTCGCGCTGCGCAGCGCACCGACGATGCGCGGTCCGCTGTATTTGGCGACTGGAACGACGCCAAAGAGAAGCCCGGATACGAGCGCGGCCAGCAGCGTGAATCCAAGTACGGTTGGATCGATCGTGATCTCCCCGAGTCGAGGCAGCGTCTCCGGGCCGATGGCGATGAGTAATTTCAGAGCGCCATACGCGACGCCGAGGCCCAGTACACCGCCAGCCAGTCCAAGCACGAGGCTTTCGAGCAGCAACTCGCGAGCAATTCGCGACCAGCCTGCGCCAAGAGCCGCGCGCGTCGCCAGCTCCTGCTGACGACCTTCGACACGAACGAGCAACAGGTTCGCAACATTCGCGCACGCGATCAGGAGGACGACACCAATCGTTCCCATCAAAATCCAGAGTGTGTCTCGGATGTCGCCGACGACATCCTGCTTCAGGGGCGTGAGTGCTGGACCGATACGCGCGGTCTGGAAGACTTTTCGATCGAGTCCCGGCGGCGCCGGCCAGGCCGCCCACCACGCGGGCAGCATACGGCCAACATCCGCGTTGGCCTGCTCAAGTGTCACACCGGGCTTGAGGCGTGCTACCCCCTGATAGCTGAAGTTGCCGAGGAACAGTCGACTGCGATCGAACCGCATCGGAAGGATGACATCCGTCTCTCCCCCGAGGAACTGGAACCCGTCTGGCATGACACCAATCACGGTGTGCGACCGTGCGTCGAGCATGACGGCCCGACCAACGATCGATGCGTCGTTGCCAAAACGGCGATGCCAAAAGCCCGGCATGAGGATGACGGTGTCGCTACCTCCAGGGGTGTCGTCCTCGACCGAAAACCATCGACCCAGCGCTGCCGGCACCCCGAGCGTCTGCAGAGTGCCGTATGTGACCCTGGCACTTCGCACCAACTCCGGCTCGCCTTGTCCCGTTACGGTGACGCCACCTCTCTGCCAGATGCCCAGCTCACGGAAGCTTTGACCGTTCTCCCGGTAGGTGAAGTACATCGTCGGCGAGACGTTCAGTTTCGGAAGGCCGGGAAGACCCGCCGCCGAGTGCCAGATGCCGACGAGCTCATCGGCATTGGCGTACGCCAGCGGCTTGATCAGCACTCCGTTTACCACGCTGAACACGGCCGTGTTGGCGCCAATACCAATCGCGAGAGTGATCAGCGTGATGGCGGTGAACGCTGGCGCGCGCGTAAAACGCCGGATGACCGGAGGAATCGCTGGCATATGTGGTCTCACTACGACAACGCGCGGCCAAGGTTCCGGTTAACAGCCGGCTCTGGGCTTTAGGCTCTGGGCTTGGGTCCCGGTTCTATTCAGAACGAGATTCGCGTGAACACTTCCAGTATCTGAGACTCTGACGGCGGGTTGAGGATGGACGTTGCCGCGAATTCCTCGGCTTGCGGATACGCTGTGCCGCGGACGCGTGCAGCGGCATCGTGGAGGTCATAGCTGGTATGCCGTAGCCCCACGTCAGGTCCGAGAAGAAGCCAGTCGGCACCAGTCCGACCAAAGGGCATCCCCACGCTTCCGGCATTGACGACGCGTGTCGCACCGATCAACCGGTCGAATTGCATGTGCGTGTGGCCGCAGACGACGAGGTCCGCGCCGAGCCCGTCGAAGACTGGCTTCAGAACCTCTTCGGGCGTGAGACGAGTGAAGGCATCCGTCTCACTGTGAGGCGTGGCATGGCAGAACAGCACGTTTCCGAGATCGGGAATCGCGAGACGCAGCGTCATCGGCCATGAAGCCATGACACGAGCATGTTCCGGCAGCACCTGGCGTGCGCTCCACCGCACGACTTCCTTGAGCGGATCCGGCAGCGGAGTACCCGCGGTCGTTCCCCAGTAGGTCACCGCTTCAGGACTCGGCGCGTTGATCTGCGCCAGCATGCCCAGCTCACCGTTTCCGTAGATGAACTGCGCCGGGATATCGAGGCCCAGGACGCGCGCGAACGTTTCGCGCATCATCGGGCCGGGAACGATGTCGCCTCCAAACACGACGAGGTCGGCGCCGGCGGCACGAACGTCGCGCAGCACGGCGTCGAGCGCCGGCACATTGGCGTGAACGTCGTAGAGGGCCGCGATGCGCATGGCCGCGCCGCCTTACGAGGCGAAGGCCAGGATCTGCGCGAGATATCTCCGGAGATCGTTCGCCTTTGTCTCTGACGGGGCGTGGAGCACGGCAAGCTCCGCGGATTGTTTCGACTCCGGCTGGCGGCCGAGATCCCACAGCGCGCGAGCCTCGACCACACGCAGCATCCACTCGTGATCGCCCGCACGGCCAACGCCCTGCGCGATGACGTGCAGCGCGCGCTGCGGCTGCTTCATCTTCAGCAACTGCTCGCCAAGACTGTATCGAGCGACGGCCACTGCCGGCCCTCTTCCGTCCTGGTCCTGACGCAGCGCGTGCGTCAATGAGATCTGATACTGCTCGAACGCCTCTGCGTCACGACCGAGCGTGGCGAGGACACCGGCACACTCTCCGTGATAGTCCGGCAACCTGTTGTGATTCGCATCCGCGACATCGAGAGCCGCGACGTATTTGAGCAGCGCATCCTCCAGCCTTCCCGCTTCCCACAGCTTCAGGCCCTCTTTGGCCAACGCCGCTGCCCGTTCGTTCTCGGATTCCATAGGTGGTGCTCACCGCGCTGCCTTGCGCTTCCAGAGATCCCATGCACGCGAGTACTCGTTCGTGTCGCTCATGCGCAGCTTCGCTTCGTCGGCCTCGACGTAGGTGATCTTTCCGCCGAGTGCGATGGCTTGCGCCTGTGCCCTGGCGTTGACATCGAGGTAGATGCTGCGGCCGACGACGTTGGGGATCGACGCAGCGACGACCACCGCGCCATGGCCGCGCATGAGCGCTGCCGATTTCTGACCGAGGCTCTTGGCGAGCGCCTTTCCCAGTGGCGCGTCCCGTACGAGCAGATCGGTGAGCCCGGCCGCCTTCCTGATGTCGAAGACCGGCACGCCTTCGGCAACGAACGCGGCCATGTGATACATCGCGCGCAGCGGCACATCGGAATCGGCAAACGGAATCAGCGACGCAGTGTGACAGTGGACGACGGCGCGCACGTCGGGCCGAACCCGATAGATCTCGCTGTGGATGAAGCGCTCGAGGTACGATGTGCGGTCGCGGGCGTCGATCGCGTTGCCATCCAGGTCGTATTCCATGATGTCGGCGGCAGTGACGAGCTCCGGCGCCATCGACCGTGCGAGCAGGAAGTGATCCGGCCTCGTGCCGTGGCGCACGCTGATGTGACCCATCGCGTCGAGCACGCCTTCCATCGCGAGGATGCGATTCCCTGCGACCAGGTCTTCGACGAGCGTGTCAGCAGCCGCCTGTCCCGCCGAAGCGGCCAGGCGAAGGCGGACGCCGCGCGCCGCGCCTCCCTGGCCGAGCGCCGACAGCGACTCCGCGAATGCCACAGCGCCTGACGAGCACGCGACGATGAACTGACGGCGAGTCGTCATGCGTTTGCTCCTTGTCAACTCCCAACTCCCAAACTCCAAATCCCAATCTCAAATCCAAAGGTTGGGAGTTGGAAGTTGGGAATTGGGAGTTAACGTGTGAGCGCTAGGGTAGCGCGAACACGTATAGCGCGTTATATGCGCGATTCGGCTTGATCCCGGCCTGGTCCATCAACCCGCCACTGAGCGCACCGCTGCCTGTGAGGACGGCAATGTACTGCTTTCCGTTCACCGAGTACGTAATCGTACTGTTCTGCACGGGACCGCCGAGCGTCTGCTCCCACAGCATCTTGCCGCTCTGCGCGTCGAACGCGCGGAACTTCTGATCGAGGTCGCCCCAGAACACGACGTTCCCCGCAGTCGTCAGCACGGCGCCATTGCTGGGCGCACGCCCGGTGAAGATCGGCTTCATCTCACCGGTCGCCATATTGATCTTCATCAGACCCGACCACGTGTTCGGGTCCGACCCGGGTCGCGGAATGCCACTGCGCTTCTCGCGCGGCTCGCCGTTCGGCCCTTCTGACGTCATGTCGAGGCAGTTCTCGACGTACGGCACGAAGAGCGAGTTCACGCCCGGGTGATACGCCGTCGGCCAGTAGCTGCGCGTGTTCCAGTAGCAGATCACGCGACGGTCGGACGGTCCCGTGAACAGCTTGTTCTTGTTGAGCGAGACACGCCCGGTCTTGCCGTCGACATTCGAGATCAGAAAGTCCGGCGTGTCGAACGGGAACGGATTTGCCCAGAGAAACTGACCGTTGCCGCGATCGATCACGAAGAT
>Ga0070674_100000610_pt1 | contig 18033 bp, 13 predicted proteins | sample KBSM33metaG_FD_65344 | JGI IMG/M metagenome (GOLD analysis project Ga0070674, IMG submission 65344) | Miscanthus rhizosphere microbial communities from Kellogg Biological Station, Michigan, USA - KBS M3-3 metaG | ecosystem: Host-associated > Plants > Roots > Rhizosphere > Soil ... | reverse complement strand
CGCCGCCGCGCGGCGCTCCTCGCCTGCATCGCCGCGGCGACGCTGGCGCTGCCCTGCGCCGCGCAGATCGCCGCGCCGGTCCCCGCCGCCACTCCCACCGCGCCTCCCGCGTCCGCGGTGAAGACCGACGATCCCGCGCTGCCCCGGGCCCCGGTCGAGTATTCGGAAGCATCGCGCAAGGCGTACGCGCAAGGGATGAAGGACGCGCGCGCGCTGCTGGCGCAAAAGAAGTACGACGAGGCGATCTCGAAGCTCGACGCCCTCGCGAAGGAGCGGCCGCGCGAGCCCCAGGCCCGCTTCCTCAAGGGCGTCGCGCTCACCGACCAGGACAAGACCGACGCGGCGATCGCCGTGTATCGCGAGATCGCCGCCGATTTCCCCGAGATGCCCGAGCCGCACAACAATCTCGCCGTGCTGTATTCGCGCAAGGGCGACCTCGCGCTTGCGCGCGACGAGCTGCTGCGCGCCGTCGCGACCGCGCCCGACTATGCGGTCGCGCGCGAGAACCTCGGCGACGTCTACGCGCGCCTCGCCGCCGAGCAATACGACCAGGCGGCCACGCTCGACAAGCGCAACAAGAGCGCCGCCGCCAAGCTGAAGCTCGTCCGCGACGCCACCGCCGTCGCGCCCTGACGGGCTTCGATACATTCCACTCACACGTCACCAAGGAACGCCGCAATGATCCGTCGCTTCGCAACGCTCGCCGCCGCCGCCATCGTCCTGGCGGCCGCGCCCGCCTTCGCCGCCAATCCGCAGGTCGAGCTCGACACGACGCTCGGCAAGATCCGGATCGAGCTCTATCCGGAGGCCGCGCCCAAGACCGTCGCCAACTTCCTCGACTACGTGAAGGCCAAGTACTACGACGGCATGCAGTTCCACCGCGTCATCGACGGCTTCATGGTGCAGGCCGGCGGCTTCACGTCGGAGTTCAAGACCCGGCCCACGCGGCCGCCGGTCGTCAATGAGGCCGAATCGAGCAGCAAGGCCGGCATCGTCAACGCGCCCGGGACGATCGCGATGGCGCGCACGTCCGACCCCAATTCGGCCACCGCGCAGTTCTTCATCAACGTCGCGGACAACAAGGCGCTCAATTTCCGGTCGCCCGACCCCGGCGGCATCGGCTACACGGCGTTCGGCAAGGTCGTGGAGGGCATGGACGTCGTCAACAAGATCGCCAAGGTCGCGAAGGGCGGCGGCAAGCCCGTTCCGCCCGGCACGGCGCTCGATCCCAAGGACGTGCCGACCGAGCCTGTGCTGATCACTTCCGCGCGCGTGATCGACGCCGCCAAATGACGAGGACATCGCGATGAGCAACGTGATCCTGCACACCAACCACGGCGACATCACCCTGGCGCTCGACAGCGAGAACGCGCCGGCGACGGTCGCCAATTTCCTCCAGTACGTCCGCGACGGCCACTACGACAACACGGTGTTCCACCGCGTGATCGACGGCTTCATGATCCAGGGTGGCGGCTTCGAGCCGGGCATGAAGCAGAAGCCGACGCGGGCGCCCGTCGCCAACGAAGCCGGCAACGGCGTCAAGAACAGGAAGTACACGGTGGCGATGGCGCGCACGTCGGATCCGCATTCGGCGTCCGCGCAATTCTTCATCAACGTCGCCGACAACGACTTCCTCGACTACAAGTCGCCGAGCCCGCAGGGCTGGGGCTACTGCGTCTTCGCGAAGGTGGTCGGCGGCACCGACGTCGTCGACCGGATCAAGGACGTGCCCACCGCCAACGCGGGCATGCACCAGAACGTGCCGCGCGACGACGTCGTCATCCAGCGCGCGGAGGAAGCGAAGGCGTAGCGCGGCGCCCCGGCCGGCCGGAGCCGGCCCCCCGATGAGCGCGCAAGCGTCCCTCGCGAGATGAAGCCGACGCTGTTCCTGTCGGACCTCCATCTCGCGCCCGAGCGCCCGGCGGCGACCGCCGCCTTCCATGCGTTCACGCGCGGTCCCGCGCGCGCCGCGGCGGCCGTCTACATCCTGGGCGACCTCTTCGACGCCTGGATCGGCGACGACCAGCTCCGCGAGCCGTTCGCGGCGGACATCGCCGCGTCGCTGCGTGCGCTCACCGACGCGGGCGTGCCGGTGTACGTCGCGCGCGGCAACCGCGATTTCCTGCTCGGTGCCGCCTTCGCGCGCGCGACGGGCGTGACGCTCATTCCCGACGAGCTCGTGGTCGAGGCCGGCGGCGAAAAGCTCGTGGTGCTCCACGGCGACCTGCTATGCACCGGCGACGCCGACTACCAGCGTTATCGCGCCCAGATGCACACGCCGGCGGCCGCGCGCCGGCTGCTCGCGCTGCCGTACCCGCTGCGGCGCGGCATCGCGTGGTACCTGCGGCGGCGCAGCCGCACCGAGAACGCGCGCAAGCCCGAGGCGATCATGGACGTCGACGAGGGCGCCGTCGCGGCCGCCTTCCGCCGCCACGGCGTGCCGCGGATGATCCATGGCCACACGCACCGCCCCGCGCGGCACGCGCTCGACGTCGACGGCACGCCGCGCGAGCGCGTCGTCCTGGCCGACTGGGACGATCGCGGACACTATGTCGAGGTGTCCGGCGCGGGGCTCGCCGTACGGGACGTCACGGGTTGAAAACACCGCGCGCGCCCGGCACGCTGCGGCCCTCGCCCCGAACCCGCAGGGCCTCGACCGGTCCAACCTATCGCCGATGACCCCCGAATTCCTCACTCCCGCCTGGTTCTCCGCGCTGGCGACGATCGTGCTGATCGATCTCGTGCTGGCCGGCGACAACGCGATCGTGATCGGCCTCGCCGCGCGCAACGTGCCCAAGGACATGCAGCGGCGCGTCGTGCTGTGGGGCACGGCGGGCGCCATCATCGTGCGCGCGCTGCTCACCGCGGTCGTCGTGTGGCTGCTGAAGATACCCGCGTTCCTGCTGATCGGCGGCTTGGCGCTCGTCTACATCGGCTGGAAGCTCACGCAGGAGGACGGCGGCAGCAAGCATTCGATCGAGTCGAAGCCTTCCGTGCGCGGCGCGATCCAGACGATCGTCGTCGCCGATGCCGTGATGGGCGTCGACAACGTGCTGGCGGTCGGCGGCGCCGCGCAAGGCTCGATGCTCCTCGTCGTGATCGGCCTCGCCGTGTCGATTCCCATCGTCATCTGGGGCTCCACGCTCGTGCTCCGCTGGGTCGAGCGCTTCCCCGCCATCATGTGGCTGGGCGCAGCGGTGCTTGGCTGGACCGCCGCGAAGATGATCGCGAGCGAGCCGCTGATCAAGCCGTGGCTCGACGCGCACGCGCCGGTGCGCACGCTGCTTTACGGCGCGATCGTCGGCGGGCTGATCGTGTTCCCCATGTGGCGCGCCGCCAGGCCCAACCAGCGCGCGCTCGGCGCGGTGCTGCTTCTGCTCGCCGTGTGGCTCACGTTCTGGGGCTGGGTCGAGGATGCGTCGGGCTTCGGCTTCGACGGCATCGACGACTGGCACTGGGACAACGAGATCGTCGACCTGATCCGCTGGATCGGCTGGATTCCCGTCGCGGTGTGGATCAACCGGCGGATCGACGTGCCGGTCGGCGCACCGCCGCCGCCCGTGACGCGGGATCCGGCGTGACGGCTTACGCCGCCAGCGCCTGCCCGAAATCGGCGATCAGGTCGGCGGAGTCCTCGATGCCCACCGACACGCGGACGAGCGACTCCGCGATGCCCATCTCGGCGCGCCGCCCCGGCCCCATCTCCCAGAAGATCGTGTGCGCGACAGGGATGGCCAGCGTGCGGTTGTCGCCGAGGTTCGACGACAGCACGACGACCCCCAGCCGGTTCAGCACGGCGAACACGTCGATCGCGTCGTCCAGCTCGAACGAGAGCAGCGCGCCGTAGCCGCGGAAGAGCTCGCCGGCGAGCGCGTGCTGCGGATGCGACGCGAGCCCCGGATAGTAGACGCGGCTCACCTTCGGATGCGCCTCCAGGAACCCGGCCAGCGCCTGCGCGTTCTCGCACTGGCGCGCGAGCCGCAGCGCGAGCGTCTCGGCGCCGACGGCAATGTGATGCGCCTGCTCGGCCGCGAGCGTGCCGCCGAAATCGCGCAGGCCCTTCTTGCGGATCTGCGTCAGGCCCCACAGCGCCGGCTTGGCGCCCTTGTAGTTGTCGAGGATGTTCGGATAGCGCGTCCAGTCGAAGGCGCCGGTGTCCGTGATGCTGCCCGCGAGCGCGTTGCCGTGGCCGCCGATGTACTTGGTGAGCGCGTTGACGACGAGCGTCGCGCGGACGGACTTCGGCTGGAACAGCCACGGCGACGTCATCGTGTTGTCGACGACGTAGACGATGCCTCGCCTGGCGCAGGCGTCGCCGATCCGCGCGAGATCGGCCACCTGCGTGCGCGGGTTGGCGATCGTTTCCACGAAGACCAGCCGCGTGGCCGGCGTCATCGCGCGCTCGACAGCAGCGGCGTCCGTCGCGTCGACGAACGTGACGGGCATGCCGTGCGCGGCGAGCGTGGCGAAGAGACTGTTCGTGTTGCCGAACAGGAAATGGCTGGCGACGACGTGATCGCCTGCCTTCAGCAGCGCGAGCAGCGCGGCGGCGATCGCCGCCATGCCCGTCGAGAAGCACACGGTGCCGACGCCGCCCTCCATCGCGTTGACCTTGGCCTCGAGGGCCGCGGCGGTAGGGTTGCCCTGCCGGCCGTAGGCGTACCCCGCCTGGCGGCCCTGGAACACCGCGGCCAGCTCGTGCGCGTCCTTGTACCCGAACGCGACCGACGTGTGCAGCGGCTTGTGCAGCGCGCCGTGCTCGATCGGCGCCTCGCGGTCGGAATGAAGGATGGACGTCGTGAAGCCGCGCGTGGCGTGGGTAATGGACATGGGAATGCTCCCTGCGCTCTTCCGTCAACAAAAAACCCGTTTGGGCGGCCGCCAAACGGGTTTTGTGTGCCCCGCCCGGTATCTCCAGGCTGGAGCGAACCTCGCTTTAGCGGAATTTTTAATGCGCCCGCAAGCTGAAGCTTCAAATCGGCGCAGGAAAATTCTAGCACAACTCGTGGAAACCCGTGGTGGCGGTCCTCGGGACCGCTTCGCCGGCGGCCCGCGGTCCCTGGACGCTCGCGACGCGCCCGCGGAAAACGATTGAAGTCGCGGCGCGAAATTGGCATGCTAGCCACGCGGTGCGGGAATTCCGGCGCATCCTCACGCAACGCTTCGCCTTAATCGCTACGACAATCAACGGCTTGGAGAGTTCCCGCCTACTCGGGAAGCGCGAGCGACGAAGCAGCCAGGCGCATGGACGACGCGACGATCGATCGCGAGGCCCAGGCGTCGCAAGCAAGGAGGAAGCAGCATGTCGACAGCGTCCGGCCACAGCGCGGCGCGCGCAGCGAAGCGCGGAACGCTCGGCTCAGCGTGGGGAACGACTCTTGCACTCGCAGCGTTCATGTCGGCGTTCACGTTCGCCGCCGCCGTGCGCGCGGCCGACGCCGCGTTCGTGCAGCCTTATACGGGCACGCTTAAAACGATCGCCGAGTCCGGCAAGGTGCGCATCGGCTATCGCGAGAACTCGCCGCCGTTCGCGTTCCTCGACCCGAAGAAAAAGCCCGTCGGCTATTCGCTCGACCTTTGCGAAGTCGTCGTCGAGGAGATCGCCGCCGAGCTTGGCAAGGACGTGACGGTCCAGTATCGGCCGGTCACGCCGGAGAACCGGTTCGACCTCGTCAACGCGAACGAGATCGATCTCGAGTGCGGCTCGTCGACCAACAACGCCGAGCGCCGCAAGACCATCGCCTTCTCGCCGCCGATGTTCGTGACGGGGACGAAGCTCCTCGTGCGCCGCGGCAGCAACGTCCGGAGCCTCCGCGACCTCGCGGGCAAGACCGTCGTGCTGACGCGCGGCACCGTCCATGAAACGGCGATCCCGAAAATCGCGGCGCGCCAGAACGTACCCGTGAAGTTCGTCTTCGCCGGCGACCACCGCGAATCGTTCGACACGCTCGCGGCGGGCAAGGCGGACGCGTTCGCCAACGACGACGTCCAGCTCGCCGGCATGCTGGCGGACACCGGCTCGGCCGCCGACTTCCGCATCGTCGGCGACTACCTCACCTACGCGGACTATGGGCTCGCGTATCGGAGGAACGATCCCGAGTTCGCCGACGTCGTCGAGCGCGCGTTCAAGCGCCTGGCGGGCAGCCGCGAGATCGTCGCCATCTACGAGCGCTGGTTCCTGAAGCCGCTGCCCGCGGGCGCGCGGCTGAACCTGCCGATGAGCCCTCATCTCGAGGAGCTGTTCCGGGTGCAGGGGCTGCCGTCCGACTGACACACGCATCAATCGCGCACGACGGCGCCGGCGGGCGTCGCATTCGAGGAGAGCGGCATGGGAACGATGCAGGACCACGACCCCGGCGAGACCCGGGAATGGATCGATTCGCTCGAGGCCGTGACGCACCACCAGGGCCCGGAGCGCGCGCGCTACCTCCTCACCCGCCTGCGTGAAGAGGCGCTGCGCGCCGGCACGATGCCGTCGTTCCTCGCGACGACGCCCTATCGCAACACGATCGCGCCCGCCGACGAGGCGAAGTCCAGCGGCGACCGCGACATCGAGCACCGGATCCGCTCGGCGATCCGCTGGAACGCCGTCGCGATCATCCTTCGCGCGAACAAGGAATCGTCGGAGCTCGGCGGTCACATCGCGAGCTTCCAGTCGTCGGCGCTCCTGTACGACATCGGCTTCGGCCACTTCTGGCACGGCGCGAACAAGGATCACGGCGGCGACCTGATCTACGTCCAGGGGCACGTGTCCCCCGGCATCTACGCGCGCGCCTACGTCGAGGGCCGGCTCACCGAGCAGCAGTTGCTGAATTTCCGCCAGGAAAGCGACGGCAAGGGCATCCCGTCGTATCCGCACCCGTGGCTGATGCCGGATTTCTGGCAGTTCCCGACGGTCTCGATGGGCCTCGGCCCGCTGATGGCGATCTACCAGGCCCGCTTCCTCAAGTATCTCGAGGGCCGCGGGCTCGCGAAGACCGAAGGACGCAAGGTGTGGGCGTTCCTGGGCGACGGCGAATGCGACGAGCCCGAGTCGCTCGGCGCGATCTCGCTCGCCGGCCGCGAGGGTCTCGACAACCTGACCTTCGTCATCAACTGCAACCTGCAGCGTCTCGACGGTCCCGTGCGCGGCAACGGCAAGATCATCCAGGAGCTCGAAGGCGTATTCCGCGGCGCCGGCTGGAACGTCATCAAGGTGGTGTGGGGCTCCGGCTGGGACAAGCTGTTCGCGAAGGACAGGGAAGGCATCCTGCTGAAGCGGATGGAGGAGTGCGTCGACGGCCAGTACCAGGACTTCAAGAGCAAGGACGGCGCGTACGTCCGCGAGCACTTCTTCAACTCGCCGGAATTGAAGGCGCTGGTCGAGGATCTCACCGACGACGAGGTGTGGAAGCTGTCGCGCGGCGGGCACGATCCGTTCAAGGTCTACGCCGCCTACGCCGCGGCCGTCGCGCACAAGGGCCAGCCGACGGTGATCCTCGCCAAGACGGTCAAGGGCTTCGGCATGGGCGAGTCCGGCGAAGGCCAGATGATCAGCCACCAGGCCAAGAAAATGACGACGGAGGCGCTGAAGCAGTTCCGCGAGCGCTTCCAGATCCCGATCACCGACAAGCAGTTCGAGGGCCTGGAGTTCATCCGCTTCGCCGACGACAGTCCGGAGATGAAGTACCTGAAGGCGCGGCGCGAGGCGCTCGGCGGCTACCTGCCGGTGCGGCGGCAGAAGTCCGCGTCGCTGCCCGCACCGCCGCTCGCCAATTTCGACCGCCTGCTGCAAAGCTCGGGCGAGCGCGAGATCTCGACGACGATGGCGTTCGTGCAGATGCTGGGCACGCTCGTGCGCGACAAGACGATCGGCAAGCACGTCGTGCCGATCGTGCCGGACGAATCGCGGACGTTCGGCATGGAGGGCATGTTCCGCCAGCTCGGCATCTATTCGTCGGTGGGGCAGCTCTACAAGCCGCAGGACGCCGACCAGCTCATGTACTACCGCGAGGACAAGTCGGGCCAGGTGCTGCAGGAAGGCATCAACGAGGCCGGCGCGATGTCGTCGTGGATCGCCGCGTCCACGTCGTACTCGACCAACGACGTGCCGATGATCCCGTTCTACATCTACTACTCGATGTTCGGGCTGCAGCGCGTGGGCGACCTCGCGTGGCTCGCCGGCGACATGCGCGCGCGCGGCTTCCTGCTGGGCGGCACGGCCGGCCGCACCACGCTGAACGGCGAGGGCCTCCAGCACGAGGACGGCCACAGCCACGTGCTGGCGTCGACGATCCCCAACTGCATCGCCTACGACCCGACGTTCGCCTACGAGGTCGTCGTGATCGTCCGCGAAGGTATCCGCAGGATGATGCAGGAGCAGGAGGACGTTTACTTCTACCTGACGCTGATGAACGAGAACTATCCGCACCCGGCGATGCCCGCCGGCGCGGAGGGCGGAATCGTGAAGGGGATGTACCTGCTGAAGGAAGGCGCGCCCGCCGGCAAGGGCGGCAAGTCGCCGCGCGTGCAGCTCCTCGGCAGCGGCACGATCCTGCGCGAGGTGATGGCGGCCGCCGATCTGCTGAAGAGCGATTTCGGCGTCGACGCCGACCTCTGGAGCGTGACCAGCTTCAACGAGCTCCGCCGCGACGGCATGAGCGCCGCGCGCCACAACCTGCTCCATCCGGCGGCGCCGCCGCGCAAGAGCCACGTCGAGACGGCGCTCGACGGCCGCGCGGGGCCGGTGATCGCCGCCACCGACTACATGCGCATCTACGCGGACCAGATCCGCGAGCAGGTCCCCCGCCGCTACGTGACGCTCGGCACCGACGGCTTCGGCCGCAGCGACTATCGCGTGAAGCTGCGCCGCTTTTTCGAGGTCGACCGCCATTACGTGACGGTGGCGGCGCTGAAGGCGCTCGCCGACGAGGGCACGATCAAGCCGGACGTCGTCGCGGGCGCGATCAAGAAATACGGCCTCGACACCGAGCGGCCCGATCCCTGGACCGTGTGAGCGAAGTGTTGCGCGCCGTGAAAATTCCAATGCGCGGAGGTTGTCGCCATGATTGAAGTCAAGGTGCCGGACATCGGCGATTTCTCCGACATCCCCATCATCGAGGTGATGGTGAAGCCCGGCGACCGGGTCAAGCCGGAGGACCCGCTGATCTCGCTCGAATCCGACAAGGCGACGATGGACGTTCCGGCGCCGCTTGCCGGCACCGTGAAGTCGATCAGCGTGAAGGTCGGGGACAAGGTGAGCGAGGGCACGGTCATCCTGCTGCTCGACAACGGCGCCGGCGCGGGGGCTGCCGCACCTGCCGCGGAGGCGCCGAAGACGTCCGTGGCCGCGCCGCCGGCGCCGACCAGCGCGCCCGCGGGCATCGCCGAAGTCCGCGTGCCCGACATCGGCGATTTCAAGGACGTTCCGGTGATCGAGGTTCTGGTGAAGCCCGGCGACACGGTGAAGGCCGAGGACGCGCTCGTCACGCTCGAGTCCGACAAGGCGACGATGGACGTGCCCGCCCCGCTGTCGGGCAAGATCGGCGAGATCCGCGTCAAGGTCGGCGACAAGGTGTCGGAAGGCACGTTGATCATGACACTCGTCACCGACAGCGCCGCCGCAGCGAAGGCCGCCGCATCTCCGGCGCCCGCAGCCGCGACCGGCCCCGCGGCGACGACAGCGGCCGCGCCGGCGGCGGTCGCGTCCGCACCGGCTGCGCCGGCCGCCACCGACGAGGCCGGCTTCGCGCTCGCCTACGCCGGTCCCGGCGTGCGCAAGACGGCGCGCGAGCTCGGCGTCGATCTTTCGAAGGTCCGCGGCAGCGGCGACAAGGGCCGCATCCTGCGCGAGGACGTCGAAGCGTTCGCGAAGGGCGGCGCCCCGGCAGCGAAGTCCGCGCCCGCGGCCGCGAGCGCCGGCAGCGGCGTGGGCGGCGTCGACCTGCTGCCGTGGCCGAAGGTGGACTTCGCGAAGTTCGGCGCCGTGGAAGTGAAGCCGCTGTCGCGGATCAAGAAGATCTCCGGCGCGAACCTGCATCGCAACTGGGTGATGATCCCGCACGTCACCAACCACGACGACGCCGACATCACCGACCTCGAGGCGTTCCGCGTGCAGCTCAACAAGGAGAACGAGAAGAGCGGCGTCAAGGTCAGCATGCTCGCCTTCATGATCAAGGCGGCGGTGGCGTCGCTGAAGCAGTTCCCCGAGTTCAACGCGTCGCTCGACGGGGACAACCTGGTGCTGAAGAAGTACTACAACGTCGGCTTCGCGGCGGACACGCCGAACGGCCTCGTGGTGCCGGTGATCCGCGACGCCGACCAGAAGGGCGTCGTCGCCATCGCGAAGGAGATGGGCGACCTCGCCAAGCTCGCCCGCGACGGCAAGCTGAAGCCCGACCAGATGCAGGGCGGATGCTTCACGATCTCGAGCCTCGGCGGCATCGGCGGCATCTACTTCACGCCGATCATCAACGCCCCCGAAGTCGCGATCATGGGCGTGTGCCGCTCGTTCTGGAAGCAGGTGTCCACCGACGGCAAGACGTCCGCGTGGCGCTTCATGCTGCCGCTGTCGCTGTCGTGGGACCATCGGGTGATCGATGGCGCCGCCGCCGCGCGCTTCAACAATCATTTCGGCGGCCTCCTAGCCGACATGCGCCGAGTGCTGATCTAGGGAACCCCGAATCATGGCCACGCTGCTCGAAGTGAAAGTCCCAGACATCGGCGACTTCAAGGACGTCCCCGTCATCGAAGTGCTGGTGAAGCCCGGCGACACGGTGAAGCCCGAGACCTCGCTCGTCACGCTCGAGTCCGACAAGGCGACGATGGACGTGCCGTCGCCCGCCGCGGGCGTGGTGAAGGAGCTGAAGGTCAAGGTCGGCGACAAGGTCGGCGAAGGCACCTTGATCCTGACGCTCGAGACCGGTGCCGAGGCGGCGCCGGCGAAAGCCGCGCCAGCGGCGGCCGCGCCCGCCGCGAAACCGGCCCCGACGGCCGCGCCCGCCGCGGCCCCGTCCGCGCCTGCGGCGGCGCCGGCGAAGCCCGGGCCCGCGGCCGCCACGTATGGCGGCGCCGCCGACATGGAGTGCGAAATGCTCGTGCTGGGCTCCGGGCCCGGCGGCTACTCCGCCGCCTTCCGCGCAGCCGACCTCGGCATGAAGACCGTGCTCGTCGAGCGGTATGCCGCGCTCGGCGGCGTGTGCCTCAACGTGGGCTGCATCCCGTCGAAGGCGCTGCTGCACACGGCGTCGGTCGTCGACGAGGTGAAGACGATGGGCGCGCACGGCATCACGTTCGGCGCGCCCAGGATCGAGCTCGACAAGCTGCGCGCCTTCAAGGACGGCGTCGTCAAGAAGCTCTCGGGCGGCATCGCCGGCATGGCGAAGATGCGCAAGGTGGAGGTCGTGCGCGGCGTCGGGCGGTTCCTCGACCCGCATCACCTGCAGGTGGACGTCACGAGCGGCGACGGCCAGACGGCGACGGGCGCGAAAAAGGTGATCAGGTTCCAGAAGGCGATCATCGCCGCAGGCTCGCAGGCGGTGAAGCTGCCGTTCATGCCGGACGATCCGCGCGTCGTCGATTCCACGGGCGCGCTGCTGCTCACGTCCATTCCCAAGCGGATGCTGGTGGTGGGTGGCGGCATCATCGGCCTCGAGATGGCCACCGTGTATTCCGCGCTCGGCACGCGCATCGACGTGGTGGAGATGCTCGACGGCATGATGACGGGCGCCGACCGCGACCTCGTGAAGGTATGGGAGAAGAAGAACGCGGGCCGCTTCGACAACGTGATGCTGCAGACGAAGACGACGGGTGCTACGGCCACGGCCAAGGGCATCGAGGTGACGTTCGAGGGCACGAAGGCGCCTTCCGGTCCGCAGACCTACGACGTCGTGCTCGTCGCCGTCGGCCGCAGCGCGAACGGCAAGAAGCTCGACGCCGACAAGGCCGGCGTGACGGTCACCGACCGCGGCTTCATCCCGGTGGACAAGCAGATGCGCACGAACGTCGCGCACATCCACGCGATCGGCGACATCGTCGGCAACCCGATGCTCGCGCACAAGGCCGTGCACGAGGGGCACGTCGCCGCGGAGGCCGCCGCGGGCCAGAAGTCGTTCTTCGACGCGCGGCAGATCCCCTCGGTCGCGTACACGGATCCCGAGGTCGCGTGGGCCGGCCTCACCGAGGACGAATGCAAGGCCAAGGGCATCAAGTACGGCAAGGCGGTGTTCCCCTGGGCGGCCTCGGGCCGGGCGATCGCCAACGGGCGCGACGAGGGGTTCACCAAGCTCCTCTTCGACGAGGCCACGCACCGCTGCATCGGCGGCGGCATCGTCGGCACGCATGCCGGCGACCTCATCGGCGAGGTCTGCCTGGCGGTGGAGATGGGCTGCGATCCGGCGGACATCGGCAAGACGATCCATCCGCACCCGACGCTCTCCGAGTCGATCGGCATGGCGGCCGAGCTGTTCGAAGGCGTGTGCACCGACATGCCGCCGGTCAAGAAGAAATAGGCGCCGCCATGCTCGAGGAAGAACTGCGCGCGGCGGCGCTCGAGTACCACGAGTTTCCGCGACCCGGGAAGATCTCGATCGCGCCGACCAAGGCGCTCGCCAACCAGCGCGATCTGTCGCTCGCCTATTCGCCGGGCGTCGCCTACGCGTGCACGGCGATCCAGCAGGACCCGTCGCTCGCCGCGAAGTACACGGCGCGCGCCAACCTGGTGGCGGTCATCACCAACGGCAGCGCCGTGCTCGGCCTCGGCAACATCGGCGCGCTCGCCGGCAAGCCCGTGATGGAAGGCAAGGGGTGCCTGTTCAAGAAGTTCGCCGGCATCGACGTGTTCGACATCGAGATCGGCGAGTCCGATCCCGACAGGATCATCGAAGTCGTGGCCGCGCTGGAGCCGACGTTCGGCGGCATCAACCTGGAGGACATCAAGGCGCCCGAGTGCTTCTACATCGAGCGCAAGCTTCGCGAGCGGATGAAGATCCCCGTCTTCCACGACGACCAGCACGGCACGGCGATCGTCGCCGCCGCGGCCGTGCTGAACGGATTGAAGATCGTGGGCAAGGACATCGGCAAGGTCAAGCTCGTGTGCTCCGGCGCGGGCGCCGCGGCGCTCGCCTGCCTCGATCTGCAGGTGAGCCTCGGCCTCGACCGGCGGAACATCTTCGTCATCGACAGCAAGGGCGTCGTCCACACCGGCCGCACCGACAGGATGGACCCGGACAAGGCGCGCTACGCGCAGGACACGCCGGCCCGCACGCTGGCCGACGTGATCGGCGGCGCCGACATCTTCCTCGGCCTGTCCGCGGGCGGCGTGCTCACCGCGGCGATGGTGAAGTCGATGGCGGACCAGCCCATCATCCTGGCGATGGCCAATCCGGAGCCGGAGATCCGGCCCGAGCTCGCGAAGGAGGTCCGGACGGATTGCCTGATCGGCACCGGGCGCTCCGACTATCCGAACCAGGTCAACAATTCGCTCTGCTTCCCGTTCATCTTCCGCGGCGCGCTCGATTGCGGCGCGTCGACGATCAACGAGGCGATGAAGCTCGCCGCCGTCCGTGCGCTGGCGGAGCTCGCGCAGGCGGAGCCTTCCGAGATCGTCGCGCAGGCCTATGGCGAGGCGACGCCCGCGTTCGGCGCCGACTACCTCATTCCCCGCGCATTCGATCCGCGCCTCATCACCGTGATGGCCCCGGCGGTGGCGAAGGCCGCGATGGACAGCGGCGTGGCCACGCGCCCCATCGCCGATCTCGACGCCTATCGCGAGCGCCTCGACCGCTTCGTCTATCGCTCCGGCACGACGATGGAGCCCGTGTTCGCGGCGGCGCGCGGCGCGCCCAAGCGCGTCGTCTATGCCGACGGCGAGGACGAGCGCGTGCTGCGCGCCGCGCAGATCGCCGTCGACGAAGGCCTGGCGCAACCGGTGCTCGTCGGCCGCACCGACGTCATGACCGCCCGCATCGCGAGGCTCGGCCTGCGGCTCAAGCTCGGCGGCAACTGCACGGCCGTCAACCTGCAGGACGACCCGCGCTACCGCGACTTCTGGAGCGCGTATTTCCGCCTCGCGCAGCGCAAGGGCGTCACGCGCGCGCAGGCGCAGGAGGACATGCGAAGCCGCCCCACGCTCGTCGGCGCGATGCTCGTGCAGCGCGGCGACGCCGACGCCATGCTGTGCGGCGTGGCCGGCGGCAGCTACGCGGAGCACCTGCGCTTCGTCCGCTCGGTGATCGGCCTGCGCGACGGCGTGCACACGCTGGCCACGATGCAGATGCTGATCCTTCCCGACCGGCAGCTCTTCATCTGCGATACGCACGTCAATCGCGATCCGAACGCCGTGCAGGTGGCCGAGATGACGCTGCTGGCCGCCGAGGAGATGCGGCGCCTCGGGCAGAAGCCCTGCGTGGCGCTGCTGTCGCACTCGAGCTTCGGCAGCTCCGAGGCCGGATCGGCGCAGAAGATGCGCGACGCGCTCGAGGTGATCCTCGCCCGCGCGCCCTCGCTCGACGTCGACGGCGAGATGCGCGCCGACTCGGCGCTGTCGAAGAAGATCCGCGATGCGGAGATGCCGGACTCGCGTCTCACCGGCGACGCGAACCTCCTCGTGATGCCCAACGTCGACGCCGCCAACATCACGTACAACGCGCTCCGCGTCACCGCGGGCAACGGCATCACCGTCGGCGGCATCCTGCTCGGCGCGGCGAAGCCCGTCCACATCCTCACGCCGTCCGCGACGGTCCGCCGCATCGTGAACATGACGGCGGTTGCGGTCGCCGGTGCCGGCGCGAAGCGCGAGCGCGCGTGGCAGCTCGACTGAAGGCTTCAACCGCAACCGGACATTCGCAGTCCCATCGTCGCCAAGGCCCGCAGCACGGAGGAGCAACGAACATGGCAACCGCAGGCAAGCCGCTCTACAAGTCGCTGTACTTCCAGGTCGTCGTCGCGATCGTCGTCGGGGTGCTGCTCGGCCATTTCCTCCCGGCCACCGGCGAGGCGATGAAGCCGCTCGGCGACGGATTCATCAAGCTGATCAAGATGATCATCGCGCCGATCATCTTCTGCACGATCGTCGTCGGCATCGCCGGCATGGAGGACATGAAGAAGGTCGGCAAGACCGGCGGCTACGCCCTCCTCTACTTCGAGATCGTGAGCTCGATCGCGCTGGTCGTGGGCCTCGTCATCGTCAACACGGTGCGGCCCGGCGAGGGCATGAACATCGACGTGGCGGCGCTCGACACGAAGGCGGTCGCCGCGTACACGAAGCCCGGGCAGATGCAGGGAACGGTCGACTTCCTGCTCAACGTCATTCCCACCACGGTCGTCGACGCGTTCGCCAAGGGCGAGATCCTGCAGGTGCTGCTGTTCTCGGTGCTCTTCGGCTTCGCGCTGCACAAGTTCGGCGGGCGCGGCACGCTGGTGTTCGACTGGATCGAGAAGACGTCGCACGTGCTGTTCGCGATCGTCGGCTTCATCATGCGGGTGGCGCCCATCGGCGCGTTCGGCGCGATGGCGTTCACCATCGGCAAGTACGGCGTGGGCTCGCTGTTCCAGCTCGGCAAGCTGATGGGCACGTTCTACCTGACCTGCCTCGTCTTCATCTTCGTCGTGCTGGGGCTGATCGCGCGGTTCCACGGCTTCTCGATCTGGAAGTTCATCCGCTACATCAAGGAAGAGCTGCTGATCGTGCTCGGCACGTCGTCGTCCGAGTCTGTGCTGCCCCGCATGATGGCCAAGATGGAGAACCTGGGCGTCCAGAAGTCGACCGTCGGCCTCGTCATCCCCACCGGCTATTCGTTCAATCTCGACGGCACGTCGATCTACCTGACGATGGCCGCGGTGTTCATCGCGCAGGCGACCAACACCGACATGACGCTGACGCAGCAGCTCACGCTGCTGGCCGTTCTGCTGCTGACGTCGAAGGGAGCCGCCGGCGTCACCGGCAGCGGCTTCATCGTGCTCGCGGCGACGCTTTCGGCCGTGGGCCACGTCCCCGTCGCCGGCCTCGCGCTGATCCTCGGCATCGACCGCTTCATGTCGGAGGCGCGCGCGCTCACCAACCTCGTGGGCAACGGCGTCGCCACCGTCGTGGTCGGCAAGTGGTGCGGCGAGCTCGACACCCAGCGCATGAAGCGCGTGCTGAACAACGAGACGGACGCGGACGCCGAGGAGCCCGAAGAGGTGCTGGATGTCGTGGAGCAGCATATGCCCGCGAAGTCGGCCTGACGCGCCGCCGATGGGCGCGGCGGCGCGGGCTCGCCGGCGGACGCCGCGATGACGGCGGAGAGCGGCTCCGCCCACCGCCTGCACCGCGTGGTGATCGTCGGCGGCGGCGCGGGCGGGCTCGAGCTCGCCACGCGGCTGGGCGACACGCTCGGCAAGCGCAACAAGGCGCACATCACGCTGATCGAGAAGGCGCGCACGCACTTCTGGAAGCCGCATCTGCACGAGCTCGCCGCCGGCAGCATGGACATGGGCGTCTACGAGACCGACTACCTCGCGCAATCGCACTGGCATTTCTTTCGCTATCGCGTCGGCGAAATGGTCGGACTGGACCGTGCCCGGCGCGAGGTGCACGTGGCGCCGCTGCACGACGAGGAAGGCCATCTCGTCACCGCGGCGCGCAAGTTCGGCTACGACACGCTGGTGATCGCGGTCGGCAGCCTGACCAACGACTTCGGCACGCCGGGCGTCAAGTCCCACGCGATCGCGCTGGAGGACCCTCCGGCGGCCGAGCGCTTCCACCGCCGCCTCGTCAACATGTTCATCCGCGCGCACGCGCAATCGGAGACGCTGCGGCCGGAGCAGCTGCATGTCGCGATCATCGGCGCGGGCGCCACCGGCGTGGAGCTCGCGGCGGAGCTGCACAACACCACCCGCACGCTCGTCTCGTACGGGCTCGACCGCATCGATCCCGACAAGGACATCCGGCTCATCCTGATCGAGGCCGCCGACCGCATCCTGCCCGCCCTCCCCGAGCGCCTGTCCAAGGCTGCGAACGCGCTGCTCGAGAAGCTGAAGGTCCAGGTCCGCACCAAGTCGCGCGTCGCCGCGGTGATCGACGACGGCGTGCAGCTCGCGAGCGGCGAGGTCATTCCCGCCGAGCTCGTCGTCTGGGCGGCGGGCGTCAAGGCGCCCGATTTCCTGAAGGATCTCGACGGCCTCGAGACGAACCGGATGAACCAGCTCGTCGTCTTCCCCACGCTGCAGACGACGCGGGACGAGAACGTGTTCGCGATCGGCGACTGCGCCGAGTGTCCGTGGGTGGGCCGCGCTGGCGTCATGGTGCCGCCCCGCGCGCAGTCGGCCCACCAGCAGGCGTCGCACATGGCGAAGCAGATCGGCAATCGTCTCGCGGGCCGGCCGCTCGCCCCGTACCGCTACCGGGACTTCGGCTCGCTCGTGTCCCTCGGCGAATACTCGACCGTGGGCAACCTGATGGGCACGCTCACCGGCAAGAACCTGTGGATCGAAGGCTGGTTCGCGCGGATGATGTACCTGTCGCTGTACAAGCTGCACGAGCTCGCGCTGCACGGCTTCTGGAAGGTCGCGCTCGACACGGCCGCACGGATCATCACGCGCCGGACGGAACCGCACGTCAAGCTGCACTGACGGCACCTTTCGCGCCGGCGGCGTTCGCGCAACGGCGCAGGGGTGACTACAATGGATGAGATGACGCTCGCGGGCACAGGCAAGGCGCGCGCAGCGGCGGGGCGCGACGCCGCGCCCGGCCTGCGCCGGTTCGCGCGGGAGATCGTGCTGGTGCTGATCGTGAAGACCGTGGCGCTCGTCGTCATCTGGGACGTCTGGTTCTCCGGACCCGGCCGCAAGGGCGTGTCCGCGGACCGCGTCGCCGAGCGCCTCTACCCGTCCAACCCGCCGGCCCCTCCTACCCCGCCGCAGGGAGCGTTGCATGCCCGACCTTGATCTCGTCAACGCTTCGCGGCTGCAGTTCGCCGCGACGGCGATGTACCACTTCCTGTTCGTGCCGCTGACGCTCGGGCTGTCGTGGATCCTCGTCATCTGCGAATCGGTCTACGTGATGACGGCGCGCGA
>Ga0070674_100000609_pt1 | contig 18086 bp, 15 predicted proteins | sample KBSM33metaG_FD_65344 | JGI IMG/M metagenome (GOLD analysis project Ga0070674, IMG submission 65344) | Miscanthus rhizosphere microbial communities from Kellogg Biological Station, Michigan, USA - KBS M3-3 metaG | ecosystem: Host-associated > Plants > Roots > Rhizosphere > Soil ... | reverse complement strand
CGAGCAAAGCTTCGCGGATCTGGGGAAAGCCGAGCGCTTGCGGCGGCAGCGCCGACAGCCCCGCCGGAATCGGATCGCACGGCGGATAATCGGGATGATCGCAGGCACAGCCATGCGCATAGTCGCGATCGGCGTGGTCGAAACAGATCGCGCACGTCATACGGCGCAACACGCGCACCCGGCCGGGTGCAGCGCGCTTTCGCTGACATGGACGCGGAGCGTGCCGCGTTCGGGGTGGAGCGGGTCGTTGTCGATGCGGAGCACGGCGTTGGCGGCGACCGGCAGTTCGGGTGCCTCGAACGGCTGCCACCCGGTGATGCCGCGCTGGCGCACGCAGATGCCGGTAACGCCGAGCACGCCGGGCACGGCTTGCACCGCCGCCTCGATCCCGCCGCGATAGAGCGACTGGCCGAACGTGAAATTATCGGGGTCGAAATAGGAGACGCGGCCATCGCCCGCTCGGCCCGCCAGCGCCTCCACTACCGCGGCGCGAACCTCGCCGCCATAATGACCGGGCGCGATGCACAGCGACACTTCGATGTCGAGCGACACATAGACCGGGTCGCGCACGCAGGCCTCGTGCCCGGCCATGCGGATCTCGTCGACCAGGCCGGTCAGTTCGGCGCGCTGATCGGCGGTATAGGCGAACGAGTCGCGCGGGTCGGCGGTGGTGAAGGTGGTGAGCCAGCTGCCGGTCCAGCGCGTAGTCGCGGCGGCCCGCTGTGCCCAGCCAAGTTCGCGTTCGATGATCGCGCGATATTGTTCGTCGCGGATCGCGTTGAACGGCAGCGCGCGCCACGCCTCGGGCGCGGTCTCGCGCACAGATTCGACCGGTTCAGGGTCGACGCCGCCGCTTGTCGCCAGCGGATTGCGGACATGCACGACCGCCGCAAGTGCGGCCTTGCGCGGCGTCCCGTCGGGTGGATCGATCGCGGTGATCGCCCCCGCCGCGACGTTCGAGCGCCGCCCGAGCAACGTGCGCCAGATGACCGCAAACGCGCTGCCGTCTTCCGGCGTCCGCCCGAAATCGCCCCCACCGAAGCGAACCGTCCAGCCAGCGTCGGCGGCATAATCACTATGCTCGATGATCTCGCCGCGCCGCTGGTAATGGATCACGGGACGGACCATCCCGGGTTCCAGCGTGAAGGCCGGAGTGTCCGGCAACGCTTCGATCAGCGAGGCCTTCCACGGCCAGTTGAGGGGCGCGCCGCCGCCCGGATCGAGCTGCTGCACAACGATATCAGGGGTACGATATGATCGTCCCATGACGTGCGGGCCGAAAAAATTGACGCCGTCTGTCTCGCTCGCGGCGAGCCCGTGGAGCATTGTCACCGACCGCGCGCAGCAGCCGCCCGCGGTCGGCCCTTCGCGCTCGATCGCGCGGGAAAAATCGGCAAAGGCCGGCGACTTGGCGTCGTCCTGCGGGCCGATCCGGAACTGCGCGGTTTCGGTACGTCCCGCGCTAGCCGGCGCGACGTTGCCGAGCATGACCGTCTCGTCGATCCGTAGCGCGAAAGGCAAGGCCTCCTCGGCCTTCCAACGCAGCCGGGTGCAGCGCAGCGGCTGACCCGGCAGGAACGGCTGAAGCGGGTCGACGACGTCCTGGTCGACCTGCACGATCGTCACCGGCCAAGCGCGAACTGGCACCGAAGGGTCGGTCGGGCGCGACCACAGGATCATCCGCCGGCCGATCCATGCGAGCGGCCCGGCGGGCTCGCCGGCCGGGATCTGCGCGGGGACGGGCAGTCGCTTGTTGGTGCCGGCGGCGGGGCGCAACAGGCATTCGGTTGCCCCGATCGCGAGGCACGGATCGCCCGGATCGGGCATGTGCAGCGCCATCTGGTTCCACGTTGCGTGCGCGAACAGATGGTCGATGAAGCGATCTGCGCGGAGTTCCTCGTCGGTCGGATCCCGCAGCATCGTACCGAGTTCGAACGCGATCGGCGCCCGCCCTTCGGGCACCGCCCAAAACGGCAAGCGGTCGGCGAAGGTGAAGGTCAGCGCTTGCGAGGTCAGCGTTTGCGCAGCGAGATCGAGGCTGAGCAGGCATTGCGCATTGCATCCCGGATCGGGCGTGTAATTGACCAAATTGGCGAGCCGCAACCGGCTGCGCCGCTGCGTCGCCGTCTCGAGATACATTTCGCGGGCAAGGCGGTCCTGGATATAGGCAAACTCGTCGCCGAGCGCGGCCATGACCTCCTGGAGCATGACGCCCTGGTCGGCCTCGATCCGCTCGCCCCATTCGGGATAGTTTTGTGCCGCGAAGTCGCCGAGCGCTTGCGCGAGCGACCCGAAATCGCGCGCGAGATAGTCGATGGCGACATCTCGCAGGTCGGCTGGCGGACAGTCGCAGGCGGGCGCACAGTCGAGCCCGGTGTCGCACCCCTGTTTGAATGAGAAGAGCAGGTCGTTGAAGAACGGGTCGATCGCTGGATGGTCGATGTACAGTCGATAGTCGGCGAACCCGCCGGGGACCGCGAAGCGAAGATAGAGTGCGGTGCGTGCGACCCCGCCGATCGCGACCGAGCGCCATTCGCGGACCAGTAGCGTCAACGCCGCGCCGACGTCGCCATCACCGCCCTCGGGAGTCGCGGTAACGGTGCCGGCGAAGGCCAGGGGAAGCATCGTGCCGTCGACCATCGGAGCGGGGCCCGGCCCCGGCACGACGTTGGTTGGGTCGACGACGAAGAAGACGAGTAATTCGTGCTGGTCCCCGGGATCGACGACCTGAATGAAGTCGATCCCGGTCAGTTGCGCCGGCGCCGACTGATTGCACAATAGCCCGCGGCGATCGAGCAGGGCGGTCATGGCGTGACCTCCATCGTCAGTAGCTGCGTCTCGCCGAGCGCCAGCACGGTATAGTCGAGGTCGATGCGGATCACTTCGTTGTCGATGCGCACGGTGACTTGCTCGACGCGGACATAGCGCGCGAGCCAGCGGTTGACGGCCTGGAGCACGAGCGTCTGCACGAAGTTTTCGATTCCCGCGCTGAGCGGCGCGAACACCAGTCGCCGGATCGACGCACCGAAATCGGGCCGGTTGATCCGCTCGCCCTGCGCGGTCATCAGCACCTGGAGGATCAGCGTGCGCAGATATTCGCCGTAGTCACCCTGCTCGGCGATCGTGCCGAGGCCGCGGTCGATGGCCAGGGGGAAAGCGAAACGGTCTTGCGCCTGCATCGCATCAGCTCCCGGAGACTTTGGGGTCGGGCGAAACGATCGTCAGCGGCGACGGCGTCGGCGGCGTCCCGGGGACGATCGCTTGCCCCGCGCAACCCTGTCCGATCGTCGGGACGCCGTTGATCGTGGTCCGGCTGTTGGGCACAATCCAGTTGCCGACGGTGCTGGGCCCAGGAAAGGACAGGATATCGCTGACGATCGCGATAAACCCGCTCGCGGTCTTCACGCGCGTGTTGGCGGTCACGACCGAGGCGGGGGGCACTCCGGTCCCGTCCTGCACCCCGGTGGGCGTCGAGAGGAGTTTGCCCGGCATCAGGTGACCGTGAACGCGCCGTTGTTGACGTCGAAGCCCGACGCGCCGAGCACGGTGGCGTTCGATCCGGCGGTCTGCTTGACCGAATTGGCTTCGACCGACAGTTCGGTCGCGGTGATCGTCAGCTTACCGCCATCACTCTTGCTGATCACCATTTCGCCCGCATCGTCATCGATCCGGATCGAGAAGTTGGCGGTCTTCCAGAATTTGACCGTCGCCTTCGAATCCTGCTGGTCGATCGCGCCCGACGGCCAGTAGCAGCCTGCCCAGATCGGGAAGTTGAGGTTGCCCGCCTCGAACTCGACCCACACCGCCGCGCCGACGTCGGGGATCGCGAAGAAGCCGCTGCCGTCGGGATTGGCGACCGGCGCGCAGGGCAGCGCCCAGACCTCCTGATCGTTGAGGAGGGTCGGCACCTGCACCTTCACTCGTCCGCGATTCTCGGTGTCGCTATTGTCGGTGACCACGCCGCGATACTTGCCGAAGTATCGCTGGCCGATCATCTCGGCGAGGCGCTCGAAGTCAGAGGCCAACATGCGGGGCACTCGGCAGGGCGTTGCGGCGCAGCGTCAGATCCATCAGGTGGCCCCAGGCGTTGACGACATGGACCACCTTGGACACGTGATAGCGGCCCGAATGGCGAAAGCCGTTGCCCTCGACCGCGACGATGTCGTGCGATTGCACCACCCCGGGCAGCAGATGCGCGCTGGTGCTCGCGGCGGCGGTGACGAACCAGCCCTCGTCGGCGAGCGTCGCCTGTGCTTGACTGGTCTGCTCGGCCGACGAACCGGCGTCGGGGTGGCTGATGTGGCGCTCGCACCCGAACGAAGCGATCGTCAGGTCGGCCATCGGATCGTCGGCTGGGCGAGGGTCGTTCGCATCGTCGCTGTCCGCCTCGCCGGTTTGGTCATCCTGCCCGCCGATCAGGGCTGTCGTCGCCTTCTCGACATCGACGTCCAGCCGGAAGCTGCTGATGTTGCGGCAGCACCCCTGGGCGACGTCGAGGCGCAGCGTCTTGCCGCCGCTCGGTGCCAGCAAGTCGATCGTCGGCATGGCGGGCAACGATCCCGCACCCGCACTGTCATAATCGGGTGACGGGCGAAACTTGGCGGTCGGCACGAGCGTGTAGCTGCTGCCCGCCGCACTCGCCGAATAGGTGAACCAGAATTCGTAGCCGAGCATTCGCGCGAGATTGTCGAGCAGTTGGAGGTCGGGGCTCGACTGGTTATGGCTACGCTGACCCTCGTCGGTGCCGAACGTTGGCGTGTCGGCCGGCTTCACGTCAGCGTCGACCTCATGGAGCGCGAACACCGCGCCGGCGATGTCGCTCGCACTCCCGGTCCAGGTGGCGGTAATCGACTCGCGACCCCATTGCGCGCGCAGGTCTTCACCATGGACTTCGAGCCAGCTTCCGGGCCCGCCGGTCACTGCCGAGGATTTGAACTTGGTGACTTGCCCCATCACCAGGCAGACGAGCGCGTCATTCTCGTCGGGGACCAACACCGCGATCTTCTCGCCCGGCTGGATCGCGGTCGCGCTCAGCGCGATGCGATCGCCTTGGCAAATGTCCTCCTCGAAGCGTACCGCGAATTTGGTTGGGCGCGACATGTCCTGTTCGACGCGGACCTCGGCGATCAGCTTGTGCAGCGCGTCGTCGAGGCGGCGCGGGCTGTCTCCGGCGGTAATGACGAAGCCGTACGCCATCAGCGGCTCCTCGCCGGGATGGCGACCTGGTCGGCCTCGGCCAGCGCATCGGGAAGCAGCGCGTTGTTCGCCTCGGCGATTCGCCAGAAGCCGGTAGCGTCCTTGAGATAATAATTGGCGAGATGGTCGAGCCGCTGGTGGTTCTTCTTGCGGTGCTGACCGAGTTCGACCTGGTCGGGCACCTCCGCAGGGGTCAGGGCGACGACCTGGCGTCCGCGCCGGTCGGTGGTTACCTCGGTGCCGGCGTAGAGCACGTAGCGGCTCTTGGGATCGAAGGTCGCCATCGCTCTAGCCCTGGACCAGCGCGGCTATGTCGAAGCCGGTATTGGCGAGGTTCGCGATCGCGAGCAGATTCTCCTGCACCTCGTTGAGGTTGTACGCCGCGATCGCCAACTGCGAGAGCGTGTCCTCGTGGCATCTGAACAGATTGGGAGTCAGGACCTGGAGTTGGACCGAGACCTTGGCGTGGATCGGATAGAGGATGCCGGTAAACAGCGTCTCCTCGATGCTCAGCGTCGTCAGCCGCACCGGCAGCATCAGCCCGGGCCCGAAAATCAGGAAGGTGATCGGCACGGTCGGGCGGTGGGCGATCCCGCTTTCGACCCCGAGCAGATTGGCTGCGCTCTGCACGAGGTCGCCGATCATGCCGTCGCTGGGCTTGGCGAGCTTGCGGATGGCGGCGATGCGCGAGGCGACGCCGGTTGCGATGTTGATCGGGTTATCGACCTGCGCGGGGTCGGCGGCGTCCAGAAACAGGTCGAAGCTGATCTTCTCGTCGGGCGGGTTGGGGCTGACGTCGGGCGCGGCGCCGCCATTGGCGCTAGGCGCAGCGTCGAACGGGTTCCAAGGCGTCAGTCCGCGCGTGATCTTCGCGGGGTTATACTGGAAGGTCACGATGTTGGGCGTGAACAACACGATATCGGGGATCAGCTGGACGAACGCGCCGGGCAGGTTGCGCGCGCCGGGGGGGAAAGCGTCGTCAGCCACCGGCGCCTCCCGTCACGGCGCGGCGGACCGCGGCGGCGGCGGCGGTCCCAGCCTCTGCCACCGGCGCGTGCAGCGACAATGCGGCGCGCGATCCGCCGGTCCAGCCCGGCTCCTTGGCGAGCGGGCGGGCCATGCCGGCACGGAACGCCGCAAGCGTTAAGTCGGCATCGGCCGACGAGGCGGCGCGGATTACCACGCGCCGCAGGGTCAGGGCGGGCGCGTCAGTCATCGCTCATCCGCCGCTTGAGGCCAGGGTCGAGCGCGCGGCCGTCCTTGGCCAGCTCGCGCTCGATCCCGCGCACGAAATCTTCGAGTTGGGTGGGATCGGCGCCGCGCCCGTCGCCGACGAACCGCCCGGTCAGCGCCGCGCCTTTGATCTGTGCCGGGGTGAGCTCGGCGAGCGCCAGCCGTGCGCTCCACGCCGAGGCCTCGCGGTGCGCGATCTTGCCACCCGTCAGTGCCTGGACATGGCGCTCCCACAGGGCCGATCGAGCCGCTGGCCCGAGCTCACCAAACTCGACGACGTAGCGCAATCGGCGCAGGAAGGCGGGATCGATATTGTCCTTGCGATTGGTCGCCAGAATCGAAATTCCGTCAAAGTCTTCAATTAATTGAAGTAGATAGTTGGTGTCGGCGTTGGCGTGACGATCATTCGCGTCCTTGAGTTCGGTGCGCCGCGCGAAGAGGGAATCGGCTTCGTCGAAAAACGCGATCGCGCCCGATCCGCGCAGCCGATCGAACAGCTCGCGCAATTGTTTGACGGTCTCGCCGATATATTTGGAGACAATCGCTGCGCAGTCGATTCGCACCAGATTGGCGCCGAGTTCTTGCGCGAGGACTTGTGCTCCCATTGTTTTGCCGGTGCCGGACGGGCCATGAAACAGAATGGACTGGCCGAGGCGGCCATAGTGCTGTGCCAGCGTATCGTCGGCGAGCAGCCGCTCGTGTGCAGCGAGATCGGCGAGGAGGGTGTCGAGCTGCGCGCCGACCGCCGGCGCCAGCACCAAATCGTCGCGGCGATAGGGCAAGGGCAGCACATGCCCGGTCCCCTCGAGGCGGTCGCGGATCCGTCGTGCCAGGATCGCCCGCGCCGCGCCGTCGTCCGCGGGCTCGTGTTCGGCCAGCGCGAGCAAGTCGCTCAAGCGCGCACCAGTCGCGATGCGACCGCAACCGGCCAGCGACACGCCGCCTCGATCGCCGCCGGCCGCAGTCCAGACGACATCGCGATCGTCGGGTCGGAGAGGCGGTAAATCGATCCACAGATCGACCAAACCCTCGGCGGGCGGCTGCGGGCTATGGGGGTCGACCGTCACGAACTGGAGCGGCGCGCTCGGAAGTTCGGGCGGGCGTGGCGGCATGCCGCCCGCCCAGACCAGAGCGTGCCCGGTCAGCAACGCGAGGCGCTGCGCGTGCATGTACAGTGAATCCTCGGGCCCGGCGGGGTCGCGCGTCACTCGGATGACTCGGCTCGATAGCGACGCCGCCACCGCGGCGGCGAAAAGCTGGCGGCCGCTGCCCGGCAGCGCGGTGATCATCACGCGGACCGACCGTCCCATTTCGGTGAGACGCATCGCGGCGGCGGCGGTCTCCTCGACCGGCCAGCCGGGGAGCGCGAATGCGGGCGGCGCGACCACGGCGGCGCAGCGCGCCAGCACGCGATCGAAGCCCGGTCGTCCGCCGAGCAACGCGGCGATGTCGGGGTCGGCGACGATCCCGCCGGCACCCGGTTCGACCAGAGACCAGCGGACAAGCGCCGACGTCGGCCGCAGGATCGGGCGGTTGGCGTGTCCGAACAGCGTGACCACCGCCGCCTCGGTCAGGCCGGCGATGCCCGGCGGAACCGTCGCGAGTTCGCGCGCCAGCGTCGGCCGCGCGCGGAGCGCGAGCGCGGCGTCGAGCAAGTCGCGCTCCGCGGGATCGAGCCTGAACAGTGCGTTGAGCCGCTGCCGCGTCGCACCCTCGGCATGGCTTTCGAGCCGTGCGGTCGCGGCGTCGAGGTTGGCGCCCGCCGCCTCGCGAGAGGAATCGGACGTGTCGCTAAAGCGCGCCAGCGCCGCGGCAAACCGATCGGCGACGAGATCGCCGAGCGTGGCGTGCGCTGCGCGCGCGTCATGCCAGAGCGCCACGTTCACGGGCCGGTCTCCAGCCAGAAAGGTTGGGCGTCGACGCCATTGACGGTCAGCCGCACAGCATGGAGCCCGGGCAGGGTGACGTCGAACGGCGGCTGCACGACCAGACTGTTGGCGAGGCAGCGAAAGCAATTGTCATTCTCTGCGGGAATCGCGGTGAAGTTGGTGACGCGGCGATAGGGCGCGCCGTCGATGGCGATCTCGACCGACTTGGCCGCGGTCAGCGTGAAGGTCGGCGCCAAGCGGATCGTGATCCGCTGGCGGTCCTCGTCGGCGGGTGGCGGGTCGCCGGGATTGCCGGGGATCAGCACGGGCGGCTGCGCATCACGAATGCGCGGCGCGATCTGGAACGGGACGCTGTTCGACTTGCGCACGATTTCGCGCATGTCCGGTCCGACCGGCTGGTCGGCGATCACCAGGTCGAGCCGTGCGCTGTACTGGCCGGGCATCAGCGCGATGTCCGGTCCGCCGAGCGGATTGGCGAGCCGCTGGCAGACCGCCACGTCGATCCGGTCGGACTCGATCGATACGCCCCAGCGCGCATCGGCGGCGGCGATCGGGGGCGGTGCCTCGCCGAGCGCGATTTCGCCGCGCGGCAGGCCGAGGCCGGCGAAATCGGGATGCGAAATGATCAGCCGCCGCCGAATTCCGCCGCGGAATCCGGTACCCGACAGCCAGAACCGGTTGTCGTCGGCAAAGGACGGATTCACCGGCGGCAGATCGAGGAAACTGCGCGCGGGCGATATCTCTATTCGGTCGGGGAGCGAGCTGCCGATCGCGGCGGGGCGGGCGAAGCGAATTGCGCTGTGGCTTGCGAGCAGTTCGGCCGCGGGCTTGGGCCCCACCCATTGGCCGACCGTCAGCACCGGCGCGGCAACGGTGCGCGGCGCCTCCGGCTCTAGCTGGACCAGCCGCACTTCGTAATAGGCAGCGAGCCGCACCGCCTGTTGCTGCTCCGACGCCCAATAAGTGAGCGCGTCCTCGGGCGTGAGTGGCCGCAGCACCAGTTCGAGCGTGGTCGTACCGTCGTCGATCCCCGGTAGCAGCACCGGGCTGAGCGTCCCGGTGCTGTCCTCGACCATCGTCGTTGCGCGGATCAGCGCAAAATCGTGCATCGTCTTGAGCGCCTGGCCCATGATCGTCTGCTCGACCTCGGCCTTGCCGTTCACCGAATTGTGGTGCGCGGTCATCAGGTAGAACAGGCTTAGCGACATCGGTGTGGTCGCTACGTCGGCATTGCCCGACGGGCCCGGCAAGTTGCGGCAGAACTGGTCCTCGGCGACGTGATAGAGGTGCAGGTTGATCGTGCGCGACGCGCCGACCTGATCCTCCGGATAGCCGACATGAACCTTGACGGTTGGCGCAGCGCTCCCGGCCAGCCGTTCGATATTGGTCGACAGCAGTGTCTTGAGCGATTTCGAAACGAGCGCAAGGTCGGAGGTCGGCATCAGCGCCTCCGCATGCCGAACAGGGTGGCGAACGGGCGCGATACCGGCAACGGCCCGATGATCGACGCCGCCTCGGCCGACAGGGGGGTGGCCGCTGGTGCTCCCCTTTGGTCGCGGACCTGCGAGGGTAAGTCGCGCGGGGCGGCCGGCGCGGGAGGTGGGACGACGTCGATCACCACTTCTTCGATCACCACGCTACGCGGCGTCCCGGTGTCGGGTGCCGCGGCGGCGGGGAGGCTGGCGATCGGGGCGAGTGCTGGAGTGGCGGTCGCGTGAGTCGGCTCGGCGGCGACCTGCGGCACGGACGCGGTCTCGACCCCGGCCGCACGCGCCGGAGCGCGGAGTGGCACCGCCTCGGTAACGATCGTGGGGGGCGCGACAGTCGAGGGAAGGACGCGGGCCTCGGTGTCGGCCATCGGTACTGGCTCGGCTGGCGCGGCCGACACTGGTTGAGGGAGGGGTTCGACCGGCGGCACGGGACGTGGCGCCGGCTCGAAATCATCGGGCACGATCGCGAATGGGGAGAGGAGGGGCGCGAGTGCGGCAGGCATGTCGGGCGGTACGGCGAGATCGGGGGGCGACACCGCGTGGGCGGTCGGCATTGCCGAGGTCACGGGCCTTTCGGCTGCCGGCGTCGGTGCGACGGTGGCGGCCGGGCTGTTGCCGATGGCCTCCGGCGTTGCGTGGGGCGGCACGAGGCGCGCCGGCTGCGGTTGGCGCGGGATCGGGGCGGCTGGGCGTGGCGCCGGGCCTTCGCCGGGGGTCGTCGCTTCGCCCGCAGCGTCGAGCGGCAAGTCCGCGCCGGCGAATTCGGGCATGCCGATGCGCTGATCGCCTTCGGCGAGCGGCGAGGTAACGGGCGTGACCGGCAGCATCGCCAGCGCGAACCCGGGGGCGGGCGGCCCGACCCGGGCGAGCAGGCGTTGGAGATGCAGGCTCATGCCAGCTGCACCCGGTCGCGGGGCGCCAGCGCAGCGGTAGCGAGCCGGACGATTGCGTGGCGATCGGCGCGGCGCAGCGAGAGGATCTCCGCCAGTCCCCAGCCATAGGTGCGTGCGAGGAGATGCGTCTCGCGCAGCAGCAGGTCGCGCTCGCGCTCGGCGCAGCGCAGGAAGAATCGCGGCAGATCGAACAGGATCGCCTGGCGCGCGCCGCAATGTGGGCATTCCGTCTCGATCGTCTCGACCGTAGCGGGAGCGAGTTGCGCGATCGCTGCAGCTATCGCCTCCGGCGTGTCGCCGCCCGGCTGGACGGTCACGCGCGTCGGCAAATCCTCGCCGCGCCCGGCCGCGAGCAGATCGCCGAGCAACGGCGTCCGGACTGCGGTGCCGTGCGGCAAGGTGATCGACTGTCTTTCCGCGGCCGAAGCCTCGGGCAGAATGTCGCCGAGATCGAGGCTCAGTTCGAAGCTCTCCGGACAGGTCTGACATGCCTGGCGCAGCTCGACCGCCTCGCCGAACAAGGTACGGTAGAGCGCGGCGAACAGCCGGTCCCCGTCAGCGATCGTCAGGCGCTCGACCGCCGCGCCCTCCAGCGTCGTCCCGCCACCTTCGACCATCCCCGCGATCCAGGCGACTGCCGCGGCATAGTCGCAGCCGAATAGCGCCAGTTCGTCTTTCCCGGTCAGCGACCGGAATCGGACAAGCCGCGCGCCCTCGACTGGGGTGGTCAGGATGACGTCGGCGATCTGCATCACGCCGCCGGTTGGAAGATCGCGGCGTCCTCGCCGGCAAAGTCGACGTCGCGGCGGAACCCGTGATTCTGCAGCACGATCGTTTCGAACGCGAAGGCATTGGCGTTGGCGTCGAGCTCGGGCAGCGCGGTGTATTCGGACACCCAGCAGCCGAATACTTGCCATTTGTACACCGGCTGGCCCTGAAGGTTGAGCAGCTCAATTGTCAGATTGCGGCGCATGTTCGCCAAACTGACCGCGCCGTCGCCGTCGGGCGAATAGACGGCCTGCGCCCATCCCTCGAACGTACGGTCGAGCGCGAGGCCGCGTTCGAGCGTGATCGGCTCGGCCTTGGACTGGCCGGGCGAGACCACAACGGTCGAGTCCATTCCGCCACTGCGGTTGGTGACGACCTCAGTGGTACGCTTGAGCGCGGAGACCTTGCTCACGCCGGCGACGAGCGCGGCACCCATATACACCCGGAACTTGAAGTTCTTGTACGGGTCGATCTCCCGGGAAAAGGCTTGGATCGGCATGTCGACTATCTCCTTGATGGCGGGGCCGGTCAGCGCTCAGACCTCGATCTGGCCGACCATCTGCTTGATCGTCAGCACCACGAATTCGGCGGGTTTGAGCGGAGCGAAGCCAACCTCGACATTGACGATGCCGAGGTTGATGTCGGTTGCCGTTGTGGTCGTCGGGCCGCACGCGACGTAATAAGCGTCGGAGGCTTTGAGCCCTTTGAACGCGCCCTGGCGGAACAGTCCGTTCATGAAAGCGCCCGCGGCGAGCCGGATCTGACCCCACAGCACTTCGCCGTTGGGTTCGAACACGGCGAATTGAAGCCCGCGATACAGGCTCTCCTCGATATAGAGCGCGAGGCGGCGGACGGGCAGGTACCGATAGTCCTGATCGGCAGCGCCCTCATACCCCATCATCGTCCGGGCCCCCCAACTCGTGGCGCCTGCGGCCATCGTCCTCAGCGTGTTGATCGCTTGCGGGTTGGTCACGCCGTTCTCGTCATTGGTGACGTCGGTCTCGAGCGACCGTACCCCGATCAGCGAGGCCTCGAGTCCGGCCGGCGCCTTCCAGATACCGCGCCGGACATCGGTCTTGGCGATCACACCGGCCATCGTGCCCGACGGATCGAGCGTCACGGGCTTACCCTTGGCGTCGCTGGCGACGATCCGCGGCCAATAGACCGCAGCATAGTCGGTGACGATGCCAGATCGGAACGCCGTCACCTTGGCCGCTGCCTGGTTCGCGTTGCCCCAGCGATCGGTGTTGGTCGCATCGACCGGCGGGTCGACCAGCAGCACCGCTCGCTTGCGTCGGCAGAAGTCGCTGGCCGGCGCCCACACCGCCGCGCGCGCGGTATCGGTCTGGCCCACCGCGCGCGGCAGCACGAGTAGGTTGAAGATGTCCGCCGTGCGCTCGAGCTTATCGAAGCTATAGGCGTAGTCGGCGGGGAGCGGCGCGGTGCCGTCGGTCCCGGTCTGGACGAAGGTACGATAGGCGCCACCCGGATCGGACGGCGGCGGCGGGGTGGCGTTGCCGAGGGCATAGCGCACGACGTTGGTCGGATCGGCGCTCGCCTGCGCGAGGTTGCCGGTCGCCTCGATCTTATAGGCGCCGGTGCTGGTCAGCGAGAGCGTCAGATCCGAATCCTGGTTGCCGTAACGCGGCCGGACGCCGAGCCGGAGACCGGTGCGGTACGCTTCGAACGGCCCCGTAGTGGTCGGACTGATCGAGGCGACGAGTATGTCGAGCGCCTTGGCCACCGCGGCGAAGCTGCCGACCACACCGGTGAGCCCGGTGCCGGTATCCGCGCCGAGCTTCGCGGCGGCGGCGAATGGCCCGCCGGGCGCCGCGGTCCCTGACACAGACGCGCCGTCGAGCTTCCAGTTGCCGAACGTGTTGCCGGCGGTGTCGGCGAATTCCATGATCCGCTTGAAGACATTGGCCCCGGTCGGCGGCGCATTGCCGCCATGGACGCGGGTGATTATGCCGTTGCTGGCGGGCCGGTAGGCCGACCAGCCGTCGGTCTCGAGTCCGCCATTGGCCGCGCCCAGCCGCAACAGCCCGGCGGCGTCGTTGGTCGCTGCGCCGCTGATCAGCACGGGACCGTTGGTCGAGACGATCTGCAGGACTTCGCCGCCCGCCGCGGTCACCACGCTCGCGGTCACCGGGTTGCCGGCTCCGAGCTCGGCGTTGATCTTCGCGGTGATGGCCGCGCAGACCGCGGTCGAATCGGCGCCGGTGATCCCGCCCAGATTGACCAGCACCGGAGGCTTGCCGGCCACGGCGATCGTGATGAACTTGTCTCCGGTCATGTGTGCGCCGAAAAACGCCTTGATCCCGCCTGGCGCGGTCGCGCTGAAGATCAGGCCCGACTGGCTCATATTGGCGCCGCCCGGCGTGAGCCCGGCCGGCACCTTGGCGGTGAGCAGCCCGCTCTGCTCGTTGATCACCGTTACGGCGTAGCGCGGCGAGGCGGGGTCCATCGACAAATTGTCGAGCGTTTCGGGATCCAGCTGCTTGATCTGCCCGTCGGACATTGTCTGCTGCCGATAAGCGACGACGCGGAACGTGCGGTCGGGGTTGGCGGTCGCATAGTCGATCGCCACGCGAACGTCGTTGCCGCCTTTGCCCGCATTGCGCGCCGACAGGGTCAGCACCGCCGTCTTGTCCTCTGCGAGCAACGTGCTGCTCGCGACCAGCGTACCGCCGTCGAGCGCGCCGGCGGCGTTGCGCACGATCCACGCAGTCCCGCCGCCGTTCATGAAGAACTGGCGGACTTGATCGCTCATCTCGCCGACCAAGGCGTCGCCGCCGAACAGCGCGTCATATTCGCGATAGCTGAAGATCCGCGTCGGCACGTTGACCGGCCCTGCCGGACACATGCCGATAAACGCCGTCACCGAACTGGCGACGCCGGAGATGGCGTGAAGGCCCGAAGGCGCTTCCTGGACGTAGACACCGGGATAGGTCACCTGAACAGGCATGGTTCACTCCTCGTGTGGATCGCGGGGGTCTGGTGCGGACGGATCGGAAGACGGCGGGAAAGGCGGTATTGGGGGGGCGGCATAGAGCGGCGAGGTTCCTGCCAGCCGGCGCTCGACCAGACGCCCTTCACGGACCAGCCCCATCACGGCCTTGCGCACGAGCGCCGAGCCGCCGGCCAGCCGCTGACGATAGAGCCACCACCGCGTAATCCCTTCGAGCGTTTCGCAGGACTTCGGCTGATCCGCGACGTACGACAGGACCTCGAATTGCACATAAGCCAGGGCTGCGTCCTCTCGACTGATCAAAACCAGTCCTCCTTGGCGCCGGCTGTGCAAACCACGGGCCAATTTAGAAAATTGTTGTTTTTCAATTGGATTGACAGAGAGGGCGCGCGGCATAGCGCGGGGGATGGGGCGATGTAGCCCCATTCGGGCGGCCTTTGCGGCGCTGTGCCTGGGGCCTACGTTACCCCACCCTTGGGGCAACTGGCGTTCGCCGTCCCCAGCCAGGCTTTTCCTGACAGTTCGTCGGTTGGTTTCAGGCGCGAATTCAAATCGGAGGCAGCGACAATCGCGGCGGAGTTTGCGCTCGTCGATGGCGCGGTTCATCACGAAGACTTGCCGCCCGTTTTTTGCTTGCCGAGCGACGGCGCGTGGTCTCGCGCGCACTCATCGGCGGCTCCCCAATCGCAACCTCCCAATACAAGAGCTCGTGTCGCGAGCCTCGATGTCAGAGGCGAGAGAATGCTGGCCAGCTGTGTCTATCCGCATGGCAACCCCGCTTTCCCACTCCTGGAAGCACCTCCACGCGAAAAAACTTTGCATATTCCCACAATATGGAACGTGCGCACAATATTTGGTCTTTACAGCGCGGGGTAATCTGTCGGACAATCGGAGTGCGCGTAATGGCGCGCATGGGAGGTGATGCGAGCCTCGCGGTGTTTTCGCTCTGGAGGGGGCGGCTCAGCGGTCGACGGCGCATCCGAACGAAAAGAGGCGGCTCACCGAAGTTGCCTCGTCGGGAGAGGAACATGGGGATGACTTCAAAGAGCATTGGTCGCAGCCGTGCGCGGATTCTGCGGCCGTCGCTTCTGGCGTTGGTCGCGGCGTGGGCGTCGGTCGGGTTTTCCGGCGCTGCCTACGCGCAAGCGACGCCACCGGCCGGCTCCCTTGGCGACAAAGAACCAGAAAAAGCGGCGCCCGGCGGCCAGGACACCAGCGCCCCCAACGATATCGTCGTCACCAGCTACCGCGCCTCGCTCGAAAGCGCGATCAACAGCAAGCGCAGCTCGGTTAATATCGTCGACGTCATCAAGGCCGACGATATGGCCAGCTTTCCCGATGCCAATCTGGCGGAGTCGATCCAGCGCATTCCCGGGGTCTCGATCACGAGAGACGGCGGTGAAGGACGGAACGTGACCGTTCGCGGGCTCGGCGGCGATTTCGTCCGCACCCTGCTTAACGGGATCGAGGCCTATTCCGCGACCACCGGATCGACCTTGGGCCAGGTCGCCGGCATCAACCGTACGCGCGGCTTCGATTTCTCCACCTTCGCGTCCGAATTGTTCAGCGGCGTCACCGTCAGCAAGTCGCAATCGGCGGACATGGACGAAGGATCGCTGGCCGCGACGATCGATCTTCAAACGGCGCACCCATTCGACAAGAAGGGCTTTCGTCTCGCGGTGTCGGGGCAGGGTGCCTATTACGACAATAACAAGACCTTCGCTCCGCGCGTTGCCGGGTTGATCAGCGACACGTTTGGCGATTTCGGCGCGCTCGTGTCGGTCGCCTACAGCACGCGGAAAGCGCAGGAGGACGGGTATAGCGATACGTCGCAATCGGACTATTCGGATGCGCTCAACGGCTTTTGCGGGCGTGCGACGGACGATCCCAACCAGCCTGGCAGCCAGGTGGTGAATACGCCCATTCCGTACGTGAATCCGCTGTCCGGAACAGGCAATCGGCCGGCCAATCAATGCTTCTCAGGCCTGCCGTCCAACGATGCCGCTTATTCGAAGGTCAACCAGCCGAACGTCTTCCTGCCAAGAAATCCAGGGCTGGGGCGGTTCACGCTAGACCAGAAACGGCTCGGCATCACGGTCGCGCTGCAATACAAACCGTCCGAGAAAACGCAGATCACGCTGGACGGCGTCTATTCTCAATTCGACCAGAATCGCAAGGACTTCGCTCTGTCGCTGGCGTCCAATAACCGGAACGTCAACGGTGCGACCGCGGCATTCCCCCTGTTCGCGGGTCGCGTCGATACGCAGCTACTCGATGTCAATGTCGATCCGACCGGGCAGGTCGACTATATGAAACTCAACAACGTCGACATCAAACAGATCCAGGAGGTCAGCAAGACTCGCACCAAGACATATGAATTCGGACTTACCCTGAAAGAGGCTTTGTCGGACGACCTCACGTTCGATGCGAAAATCGGTGCCGCCGGATCGGACTTCAATCAGCCTTTTGACGTCTTCATTTCCTATGATGGCTTCAACAAAAACGGCTATAGCTTCGATGCTCGCAATGACAGCCGGCGCCCGCTGATCAACTACGGCTACGACGTCAACAACGTCGCGAACGTCACGTTCACCAATGCGGGAACCGGCCTCACGCCGGACATTCGGCTGGTGAATGCGCGCGTGAAGAACAATCTGTTCACCGCTGCCGCCAACTTCACTTATCGCGCGAGCGGCGCTTTGTCGTTCAAGGCCGGCGCGCAGTATAAGAGGTTCAATTTCAACGCGCGTCAGAACCAGCGGCCCGCGGCCAGCGGCAATAACACCGCCGATCTGTCGAAGTTCGGGTTCGCGCAATTTGCTGCGGATTTCCCGAACCTGGCGGCGCTCAGCACCAGTGTGACCGGCTTCGGCCAAGGGCTGGGCCTCCCGGCCGGTTCGGTCAACAGCTGGGTGGTGCCCGACGTGAACGCGTTCATCAGCAAGCTCGATCTGCTGTGCAATTGCGTCAACAAATATGGCGATTTCACCGTCAACAGTTCTGCGGCACTCGCCCAGAACCGGGATGTGCGCGAGGAAGACAAAGCGCTGTACGGCCAAGTCAATTTCGACTTCGACGTGTTGGGCGGCCGCTCGCTGCGAGGGAATCTGGGCCTGCGCTATGTTCGCACCGATGTCGTGTCGGCTGGCTTTACCGGCAATACGCGGGTCAGTGTGCCCAACGGCTATGACGACTTCCTGCCGTCGGCCAACGTGTCGCTGGAGGTCACCGATCGCCTGATCCTGCGGGCCGCGGCGGCCAAGGTCATGGCGCGGCCTGGTTTGGGCAATCTCAATCCCGGCGGATCGATCAATACGACCTTCGGCGCGCAAGTCGCGACAATCGGCAACCCATTGCTCAAACCGTATCGCGCGAAGAATTACGACTTGAGCCTGGAATATTATCCGGAAAAGGGCGCGTTCTACGGCATCGCCTTATTCTACAAGGACGTCGGCAGCACGATCCAGACGCTGGCGTCGCTCGAGCCTTATGGTGATACCGGATTGCCGCTCAACCTCCTGCCTGCCGGACAGGATGCGACGACGATCTACACCGTCACACGATCGCGCAATACGGCGGGCGGCTATATCGAAGGCGTCGAGGTCAATCTTCAGCAGCCCTTTAGCTTCCTGCCGGGGTTCCTCGG
>Ga0070674_100000602_pt1 | contig 18189 bp, 8 predicted proteins | sample KBSM33metaG_FD_65344 | JGI IMG/M metagenome (GOLD analysis project Ga0070674, IMG submission 65344) | Miscanthus rhizosphere microbial communities from Kellogg Biological Station, Michigan, USA - KBS M3-3 metaG | ecosystem: Host-associated > Plants > Roots > Rhizosphere > Soil ... | reverse complement strand
GATCCGGAGGCGGGCCACCGCGGTCTCAGCCTGCTCGTGATCGAGCGCGGCATGGAGGGCTTCGAGCGTGGGCGCAACCTCGAGAAGATCGGCCAGCACTCGCAGGACACTGCCGAGCTGTTCTTCAACGACGTGCGCGTCCCCGAGGAGAACCTGCTCGGGGAAGACGGCTCCGGCTTCCTCTATCTGGTCTCCAATCTCGCCCAGGAACGGCTCTCGATCGCGGTCGCGGCGGTCTCGGCGGCTCGCGCGGCGCTCAACTGGACGCTCGAGTACGTCAAGGACCGCAAGACGTTCGGCCAGCCCGTCGGCACATACCAGAACTCGCGCTTCGTCCTCGCCGACTGCCTGACCGAGATCGAGCTGGGGCAGGCGTTCGTCGACCGCTGCGTAGAGGGGCTGGTCGCCGGCGAGCTGACGGCCGAGGAGGCCGCGATGGCGAAGCTCTGGTGCACCGAGATGCAGGGCCGGGTAGCCGACCGCTGCCTGCAGCTTCACGGCGGCTACGGCTACATGGTCGAGTACCCGATCGCCCGGGCCTACGCCGACGCTCGCGTGACCAGGATCTACGGCGGCACGAACGAGATCATGCGGGAGCTCGTCGGCCGCAGCATGGGTCTGCGCGACTGACAGCGGCCCGAGAAGGGCGAAGGCCCGCGGGGGGTGAGCGGGCCTTCGAGGGGGGAGGGGTGTTGCTTATGTGTGAGACAGCGAGAGGTTGGGGTTCCGAGCTGTCTCTATGCGGCGTCTACGGAGTTCATTGTGCGTCCGACGCATTAACGCGGCCTTAGAGACCCGTGGGCATTTCCTAAGAGGTATGTGAAGCTTTCTTTGGGATGCCAGAGCTGCCAGAGGTCGAGATCACCGCGCGCCGGATCGGCGCTGCCGTCGCCGGCGCCCAGGTCGAGTCGGCCACAGCGCCCGGCCTGAACGCGCTGAAGACGTTCGATCCCCCGCTCGATTCGCTGACCGGCAAAGAGGTCGCCTCCGTCGGCCGGCGCGGCAAGCACCTGATCGTCGGCTTCGAGGGCGACCTTTTCCTGCTCATCCACCTGATGTCGGCGGGCAGGCTCCAGCTCTACGACACACGGGCGTCTCTGCGCGACCGCACCTCGAGGGTGCTCGTGCGGCTCGCGGACGGACGCGAGCTGCGCCTGCGCGAGTTCGGCAAGCGCCAGCGCGCCTGGGCGAAGCTGCTCGCGGGCAAGGATGCGCTCGAGCAGGACGACGCGATCGCCACTCTGGGCCCGGAGGCCTGGCCCGACCCGCCGCCGCTGGCTGAGGTGCTCGACTCCTCGCGCCCACTGCACTCGGTGCTCCGCGACCAGCGCGTCATCACGGGGATCGGGCGCTCGTGGGTGGACGAGATTCTCCACGAAGCCCGCCTGTCGCCCTTCAAGCGGGCCGACGACCTCACCGACGAGGAGGCTGCGGCGCTGGAGGAGGCGATTCGTGACAAGCTCGGCGGCGCGATCGACCACTACGAGCAGACCGTGACCCTCCCGATCCCGGACAAGATGCCGATCCCGCTGGCTGTTCACCGGCACGAGGGGCAGCCCTGCCCTCGCTGCGGCACGACGCTCGAGGCCGTGTTCTACGAGGACTACGTGATGAGCTACTGCCCCTCCTGCCAGACGGGTGGGCGGGTCCTGAAGGACCGGCGTCTCTCGCGCCTGCTGAAGTGAGGCGCGCGGCGCTGGCGGCCGCCGTCGGCCTCGTGCTCGCGGACTCCTCGGTGGTGACGCTGGGGCTGCCCGACATCCTGCGCGAGTTCGACGCAACGGTCTCCGAGGTGGCCTGGGTGCTGACGGCCTTCAACCTCGTGCTGGCGCTCGCAGCTGTGCCCGCCGCGCGCTGGACGCGCCGCCGCAGCGGCGTCGCGCTGACGGCCGGGCTGGTCGTCTTTGCGGTCGCGTCCGGGCTCTGCGCGGCGGCGCCCTCGCTCCCGGCCCTGATCGCGAACCGCTGCCTGCAGGCACTCGGCGGCGCCGTGATCGTGACCACGGCGCTCGAGCAGCTGGTCGCGTTGGAGCGTTCCGAGCAGCGTGCGATCGGGCTGTGGGGAGCCGCGGGAGTCACGGGCGCCGCCGTCGGGCCGGCACTGGGCGGCGTGCTGACCGGAGCCTTCTCCTGGGAGGCGATCTTCATCGTTCAGGTGCCGGCTGCTCTCCTGATCGCCGCGACGCTGGTATTCACCCCGGCACCGGCGATCGAGCCCCGGGCGACCGAGGTGGGCGGGAAGGACGAGCGCCCGCACATCCCCGCCAACCTCGCGCTGCTCTTGATTTCTGCCGCCCTGACGGCAGCACTCTTCCTGCTCGTGCTGCTGCTGATCGAGGGGTGGCGGGAGCCGCCTGGGATCGCCGGCATCGCGGTGTCCGTGATGCCGGTGGCCGCGCTGCTCGCGGGGCTGGGCGCGAGCCGGCTGCCCGACATCCGCACCAGGATCGAGGCGGGGACGATCGCGATCGCGGGCGGCCTTGCGGCGCTCGGCCTGATGCCCGGGGCGTCCCTGGGCTGGACCGTCGCGCCGCAGGTCCTTATCGGCGCCGGCCTGGGCCTGACCGTCTCGGCGCTGACCCAGGTCGCGCTGCGCGGGCGCTCCGCTCCGGCACTGCACGGCGGCTGGACGATCGCCGCGCGACACGCCGGCGTGGTCGTGGGGCTGCTGCTGCTGACGCCGGTGTTCACGTCAGATCTCGAGCAGAATGCGCACGACGCGCAGCTCGCCGGAACGGCGAAGCTGATCGATGCACCTTTGCGCACGCTGCACAAGGTCGACCTCGGCCGCTCCATCGCCGACCAGATCCGCGCCGCGGATGGCCGCCTGCCGGACATCGGGCCGGCCTTCGCGGCAAATCCGCCGGGACCCGGCGAGGCGGCCGCTCAGGCTCGGTTGCGGATCGCGCTCCAGGACCAGATCGACCGCGGGGCGACGCACGCCTTCAGCACGTCGTTCCTGCTGGCCGGGCTCCTGGCGCTGCTTGCCCTGGTGCCGATCTTGACGCGGCGCGGGGAGCTCGACCTGTGAGCGGTCAGGGCATCTGGAGCCGCGCCGCAGTGCTGGCGGCAGCGATCACGGCGTCGCTCGTGCTGATCGGTGTGTACGTCGCCGCGGGTGGCGCCGACTACAAGCCGGCTTCGGTGGCGGATCCCTGCAAGCCGCGCGAGTGGCGCACGACCGGCGGCTTCCAGGGCCTCATGGACCAGGTCGCCCGCTCGGCCGCGGATGGCGCGGCGTGCAAGCTGGACGTCTCACGCGAGGAGCTGGTCACGGCACTCGCATCGCCCGGAGGCCGGCAGCGGTTCATCCGCGAGCACGGCCTCAGCCAGGCGCAGGTCGACGAGGCGGTACGGGCGGGCCTCGACCGCGCGATCGACGACGCGCGCGACGCCGGCGCGATCGGCGGGATCGAGGAGTTCCTTCTCCGTCAGGCGGTCAAAGGGCTGCCGGTCAATTTCTTGCTCGACCGGCTGCTGCCGGAGCGGAAGTAGCCGTACTCAGCAGCCCTTGTCGACGGCCGGCGCCGTCGGCGACGCGCGCCAGATGCGGTTCGAGTTCGGGTCCACCTCGCCGCGCTCGGTCTTCTCGGCCGCGAAGTCGCGCGTGTTTGGTGCCGGCACGTCGTACATCACCGTGCTCAGGCCGCGCTCGTTCATGACGTTCACCACCACGTCCGGCCGGTGCTCCTCGACCAGGTCGTGGTCGAGCGTGTGCAGGTGCACGAAGTAGAGCTTGGAGAAGCTCTCGGCCAGGAACGGCATCATCTGGTAGTTGAAGGAGTCCCCGATGATCATGCAGGTCGTCTCCGGCGCAGCCGGGCACTCGAACTCGGCGATCCGCCCTCGCCGCAGGACGAAGTTGTCGGAGGTCAGGCGCGCCTGCTGATCGGTCACGTTTGCGAACGTGATGACGGACTTCCGCGGCGGCTCGACCTTGATCCCGAGGTCCGCGAACCGCGCGGAGTCGAAGTATTCGACCCGCTCCTCGGGCACGACGTAGACGGGCGCAACCTCGCCGATCTCGGCGATCAGCCTCCGGTACGCGGCGTAGGCTCCGGCGGCGTTCCAGTGACTGGATGTCTCGCAAGCAACCCGGCGCTCCTCCTTGACGGCGAGGATCTCGGGCAGCGGATAGATGACGCGCGCAAACGAGCCGCTGTCGCGCATGTAACCGAGCAGCTGCTCGACTGTCCGCTCCTTCGCCATCGGGTACTCCTCCGGCAGCAGCTCCGGGTAGAGCGTGTGCGGGTTGATCGAAAGCATGAAGAAGTAGTGGATGCCGAGCTTCTCGAGCCAGGCGGTCCGGCTCTCCAGGATCAGGCGCCAATCCCGCAATTCACGGTCCGTGAGACGCACCGACCCGGTGTGCTGGCCGATGACGTCCAAGCCGTCATAGGCGACGAAAAGCCAGCCGTCCTTGCCCTCGATGACCTTCCCGTCGAGAGTTGGCGGCCCGGCATCTCCCTCGCGCGCGGCGGTCGCGAGCGCGTCCGCCTGCCCCTGCGTATCCACCGGATCCATCATTGGAATCGTAACGACGCCTTGCGGAACGGGCGAACGTTTTCACGCTTTCAAGGGGCCGGTGCCCAAGGTCGATGCAACCCGGGCCGTTCTGAGCGGCAGGGATGAAGGTGCGACGCGTACAGGCCACTGGTGTCTGCGCAGTGCTGTTTGCTGCGCTGTCGGCACTCGCCCTCAGCCCGCCTGCGGAGGCCCGCGACATCACCGGGACGCTGTCGGCGTCCGGCTACCGCGTGATCGCCCTGGCGCCGTCCGGGCGAGTCGCGAAGAGCGAGCTTCGCCGCTCCTTCCACGTGCACGCGCCCGCGCGTCGGGTCACGCTTCACCTGCTGGACCGCAACGGCGATTACTTCGGCCCTGTGGTCGTCGGCCGGCGCGGGAGCAGGCTGCTCACAGGCGTGCGCACCGGCGCGGACCTCGGTCGCGTGCATGTATTTCGGGCCCGCGGGTTCGCCCGCACCGACAGGCGCCTGCGCGGCCGCGACCGCGCGGCGGTCGCCGGAGTGGTGGCGCGGGGTGGCGCGCCTGCCGGGGCCGGCACCTACGGCCGTGTGCGGGCGCGCGCAGCAGGCCCCGGGCGCGCCGGGACCGACGCGGACCACGACGGGATCCCGGGCCTCTACGACGTCGATGACGATGGCGACCTGCTGCCGGACGTCGGCGAGCGGCCATCCGGCCGTGCGCTGGCGCCCTCGGCCGCCGCTCCGCTCGCTCTCGCGGGCACGTGCCCGCAACTGGTCTGCTCCGGGCGGGTGAGCGCCCGCGTGACCGATGTGAAGGACACCGACCTTGCGCTGGCGCTGGCCGGATTCGCGGCGCTGCTCGCCGTGATCAGCCTCGGCTGGCAGATCGCCTCCGCGCTTGCCCGCCGCAGGCGCCGGGTCAGGGTGGAGGCCCGCCTGGGACTCCCGGTCTACCAGCAGGGCGGGGGCAGCTGGGCCGTCTTCATCGAGGTCCGCAACGAGACCGACCACCCCGTGCGCTGGGTGTCGGCGACCCTGGCCACCGCTGACGACCGGTCCCTGTACCTGATGCAGTTCCCGCCCGGTGGCGAGCTGCCGGCGGTGATCGAGCCGGGCGACTCGCACCACACCTGGGTGGCCGTCACCGAGCTGGAGCGCAGCGGGCTCGACCTCCACACTCCAATCGCAGCCGAGATCAAGCTCGCCGACGGCGGGCTGATCAGGTCACGAGCCCGGCGGCTCGTGTCGCGCTCGATCGCCGAGCGCCTGCGCGGGCAGCGTTAGATGACCGATTCCAAACTCCCCGCACCGGATTCGGAACCAATCATCTAGGTCTTGGCCTTCTTGGTCCCGGTGATCTTCTTCAGCTGACCCGGCGGGATCTTTCCGCTGTTCCCCGCCTCCATGCTCTGGAGGATCGCCGGATCGACCGGCGCTCCGGTGCTGTCGAGCACGGGCGGCGCCGGAACATCGACGGGAGGCGGCACGGGATTGGCCACCGGGTCCGAAACCGGCGCAGAGACGGGCACCGGGTCGGCGTTCTTGTCGTGTCCCTTCGCCTTCCCGTTGCCGTTCCCATTGCCGTTTGCATTCCCGTTCCCATTGCCGTTTGTGGCCGGAGTGTCCACCGGCGCAGCCGTGACCGGGGTGGTCACCGGGACGACGACGTCCGGGACGCCGGCGGCAGGAGAGCCGTCAGAGGATGATCCCGGCACCGTGCCGCCGCCGTCGGCGGCGGGTGAGCTGCCGCCGAGAGCCGTGCCCGGAGGCTGGCCCGGAGGTCCGGTCACGTCACCGCCGACCGGGGCCTGCGGAAGCGCGTTGACGACGAGAGCCGGGACCACGAGCGCCGGCCTCTTGGCGCCGGCCGGGAGCGGGCCCTGACCGCCGTACAGCACCTCGGCGGCCTTGCGTGGATCTGTGGGCAGCCCGTCGGGGCGCACGGCCGCGCTGTCCTGCTTCGTGCCGTGAGAGCTCACGACCTTCGGAAGCGAAACGGGGATGCCGCTGTGCTTCACCGCCATGCCGCCGCCACCGACGACGGCGACCGTGGCCACCACCGCCACCGCCTTCTGGGCCAGCGAGGCTGCCTGGTCGGCGCCCGCGTGGCCGGCCGCGCTCATCTGGACGAGCGCCGTCTGGGCCTGCGTCGAGAAGCCCGATGCGCCCGCTCCGGCCCCGGCCTCGCCGGATGCGGCTGGGTCACGCCGGAACAGGAAGACCGGCAACGGAATGAGCGCCGCGGCACGGTCGACGACTCTGCGCAGCGATCCCGCCTGGGCGGCCTGATGCGCAAGCCCGTGCAGGCCCATCGCGGCCGCCTCGCGGCGGCACCCCTGGCATGTCCGCAAGTGCCGCATCGCGACTCGCCGCTCCCGGCCGGCGCCGATTCCCTCGGCCCAGCCGGCCATCGCCGAGCGCACCTGCAGGCAGCGGGCGCCGGTCGAGATCTCGGCGAACTCGCCCTTCAGGCCGCGCCGGGCGCGGAACAGGATGCTCTCGACCGCCGGGCGTGACAGCGACAGGCGCCGCCCGATCTCGTCATACGAGAGCCCTTCGAGCTCTCGCAGGACGAGTGCCTGGTGCTGGGCCGCGGGCAGCTCGCCGAACGCCTGGCGCAGGTGCTCGATGTCCTCCTTGCTGGAGACGTGCCCGTGGATGCTCTGCGCCGGCGGGCGCAGCGGCCGGCTCTCGGCAGCGTCGAGCTGATAGGAGTCGATTGCGATCTCTTCGCGGCTGACCCGGCGCAGGTGGTCGATGCATGCGTTGCGGGCGATCCTGTGCAGCCAGGGCGCGAACGCGTCGGGTGTCTCGAGCGTGCCCAGATTCCGCAGAGCGGAGACGAACACCTCCTGCACCACGTCGTCGACGCGACCGTCGTCCGGCACGCTGCCGCGGACGAATGCGGTTATCCGAGGTCTGTAGCGGCGAAACAGCGCTTCAAATGCCGGTTGGCTGCCGCGCCGGGCGGCCGTAGCGAGTTGCGCATCCGTTGTGTCAGCGCACGCGAAATCTTCAATCAGCGCCTTCAAGCCCGTCCCCTATGCGAATCCACAGTTGCTCGGAAAGCCGCCGAGCCGGCCCGGGCCCGCCGGGAAGCGGGACCGGCTGCGAAGGATGTTACCCGTACCTCCCACCGCGGCAACCCCCAATGTTTCTCCGCTAGGGTTCCGGCCCATGTCGGGGCTGGTGAAGACCGCGATGCTCCTGTTGGCTGTCATCGCGGTGACCGTCGCTACCGCCCTGGCCGTGGCCGGGTGTGGGGGTGACGACGGTAATTCCGGCACCACCACTCAGAACCAGGCCAGCTCGGATCTGCTGAGCGCCGCGGAGGCGAGCGCGGAGCGGTCGGCGGCGGCGTCCGCGAGGAAGGTCAGCGACCGCTATCTGCCGGGACGGCTCGAGATGCGCGCCGCCTGCACCGGGCTCACGCCCCCTCCGCCGCCCGACACTCCATTCCAGGTGAGGTGCCTGGTCGAGGGTTTTGGGACCCCGCCGAACAAGGACAGTCTCTCCTATATGACCAACGAGGACTGGCTGGTTCCGATCGATGCCTCCGGCAAGGTGGGCGAGGCGACGATCGCCGGCCCGGCCCGGATCCGGACCTACAGGCGCAAGGACGACCGCCTCGACTGCACGAACCACAAGGCGCGTCCGGAGAAGTGCGCACCGCCTCTCCCAGGGCAGGTCGTCACGCCGCCTCCCACCGTTCCGCAGGGATAGCCCGGGCGCTTACGGCTCGTAGCCGAAGGTCGCGAGCGCCTCGCGAAAGGCGGTTGTGCAGGCTTCCTGGAGGTCGTCCGGCAGGTCGGCTCGCCACCTGCCGACCGACTCCGACGCGCTGCGGGTACGGTGGCGGGCCAGCTCCGGCATCTCGGTGGCCAGCGCCGCCTGCATCTCGTCGAGCTGGGCGGGGGAAGAATCGACCTCGATGTGGTCCAGCAGGGCTGCGAGGGTCTCGACCGGGCTTTGGACGAGATCCTCGTAGCGGACCAGGTGCGCCCGATCCCGGCGGCGCTCCCATGCGCGGACCAGCGTCGTCGACCAGCCCGCCAGGCCCTCGATCCACTCCGTGTCCCCGGCGGCGTCGGCGCGTCCGAATCCCTCGACGCCGCGGCGGCGGTTGAAATCCATGATCGAGGCGACCATGTCACGGAAGTCGCGGACCAGGAACACCTCGCGGCTCGCTGGATACAGCTCCGCGCCGAGCGCGGCCGTGCGCAGCGAGTGCTTCTCGGCGAACAGGCGGGCGCGGGGCTTGTCCGCGCCTTTCGCGATCTGGTCATAGACCGCCGCGATCCGCTCCTGGGATATGCGAGCGAGCTGCTCCAGCGCCTCCGACCCGAGCCACCGCTGCAGGTCGGAATCGCGCAGGCGCGGCGGGGGGCGGTCGGCCCCGAGCCACCAGAGCGGGTTCTCCAGGTTGCCTGCAGGCGCGATCTGCCGCATATAGCTCGACGGGTCCGACAGCGTCATGAGGACATCCAGCCAGTAGCCGGCCACCTGCTGCTCATACCGGTGAGGCCGGTAGACCAGCACCTCGGGGTGGGCTTCCAGCATTCGCATCAGGGCCATCGACCCGGTGCGCCCGAGCGTGGTCAACATCAGCGGCTGAAGGTCGGTCTCGAAACCGGTGCGGACCGGCTCGCGCGTTCCGCGCAGCAGTGCCATCGGAGCGCGGCCGCCACTCTCGAGCACCGCTCGGATCTCGAGCTCGAACCCGGGCGGGAGCGCGAGCGCGCTCTGAGCCGTGGCAAAGCCGATCTCCGTTCGCCCGTTCGCCTTCGGGTGGGTGGCGGCCAGGCGCGGCCGGCTCACGTCCAGGGGGACGCGCCGCAGCGCTTGGCCGTCGTGCATGACCTCTGCCTCGACCGCCGGTTCGGCTTCGCCGATCGCCCACCCGCGCAGCTCGAGCGCGTACGTCGCAAGCTGCTCGCCGGGCGCGGGAGCGTCTAGCCCCGAGCCGGCAAGGGTGTCCGGCTGCTCGGCCGCGACCTCCTGTACCCGTACGACTGCGTTCAACCCAGGCGAGGGTACGCGAGATCGATGATCAGGGGACGAACACGCCCTGGCGGGCGAAGACTGTGTTGTCGTTCGTCGAGACCAGGCCGTCCGCGCCGCCGTCGGTGAGCACGATCTGGCCCAGCTCCCAGTTCGAGCGCTTCAGCTCGGCAACGGCTCCCGGCATAACGGCGTCGATGGTGGTCGCGACCTGACACGAGCCGCCGGTCGTACTGCCAGACGTCTGTACGCACGGCACTGGGGCAACGAGCGAGGCTACCTGCACCGTCCCGATCTCCGTCCCGCTCGGGCCGTTCCCGCGGTCGGTGATCTGCATAGGCAGCACGAGACCGAGCTGGCCCGTGTAGTCGTTGTTGATGCTGGCGGCCATTCGGACGTCCTCGACGTTCACGTTGACGGACACGTCCGCCTCATCCGCCGGCGTCGCGGGATCGCCGTTGATCACCTTCAACAGCGCGTTCGCGACGAAGTTGGCGGACTTGGCGTTGGCGTCGGGCGTCCCCGCGGTCAGGTAGCTCGAGCTCATCACGGGCGGGTTGCACGAGCTGTACGTCAATGGGGCGGCGTGTGCACGGTTGGGCGAGCCGCACCCGTCGTAGGCGTTGACGAACGGGACGTTGATCGGCGTAGCTGCCTTGGGCCGCGGGTAGCCGCGGATGTTCGTGAAGGTACATGTCACGGTCTCGCCGGAGCTGACGTCGATGTTCGTCACCGGGCTTCCGTCGCTGCAGCTCGCGCCGCTCTGCGACCAGTTGGCCGGCAGGGTCTCGGACAGCGAGTATCCGGATCCCGGAACGACGTTCGCGAACGTGCGGGTGTTCGAGAGCGTCGCATCCGCGTCGTCATCGAGGTTGAAGCTGGCCGGCGAGAGGCCGCCGCCGGCCGTGAATGCGAAGTCCTGGGGGTCGTTCGGTTGCGCGTCCTTGACCACGACGATCTGGCCCCGCTTGCGGTTGGTGAACGTGCAGGTCACTGTCTCGCCGGCCGAGATGGAGATGTTCGCGATCGGGCTGCCGTCGTCGCACGTGGCGCCGGTCTGGTCCCAGCCGCTCGGCACGGTCTCGGCGAGCGAATAGCCGGAGCCGGGGGTCACGCCGGAGAAGGTGCGGGTGTTGGAGAGCGTGCCGTCGGAGTCGTCATCGAGGCTGAAGCTGTTGGGCGAGAGGCCGCCACCGGCCGTGAAGCTGAAGTCCTGGGAGTCGTTCGGCTGCGCGTCCTTGACGACGACCAGCTGGCCGCGCTTGCTGTTGGTGAAGGTGCAGTTGACCGTCTCACCCGGGCCGACGTCGATGCTGGCCGGCGAGCTGCCGTCGTCGCAGGTGGCGCTGTCCTGGATCCAGCCGCTGGTCGCCTGCTCGGAGACCGAGTAGGTGCCGGGCGCCACGTTGTTGAAGGTCTGGCTGTTGGGGAGCGTCCCGTCGGAGTCATCGTCGAGGCTGAAGCCCGCCGGCGAGAGGCCGCCGCCCGAGGTGAAGGAGAAGTCCTGCGGGTCGTTCGGCTGCGCGTCCTTGGTGATCACGATCTGACCGCGCTTCGTGTTCGTGAACGTGCAGGTCACGACCTCACCGGCGCTCACAGAGATGTTGAACGTCGGGCTGCCGTCGTCGCAGGTGGCACTGGAGAGGTCCCAGCCGGCCGGCGTGGCCTCGCTGACCGTGTATCCGCTGCCGGGCGCCACATCGGTGAAGCTCTGCGTGTTCGACAGCGTCGGGTCGGAGTCGTCGTCGAGGGTGAAGCTCGCCGGCGAGAGGCCGCCTCCCGCGGTGAAGGCGAAGTTCTGCGGGTCGTTCGGCTGCGCGTCCTTGATCACGTGGATCTGCCCGTGACGCAGGTTGGTCCAGGTGCACGTGACCGTCTCGCCGGCGCTGACCGAGATGTTGGAGACCGGGCTGCCGTCATCGCAGGTCGCGCTCCCGAGGCTCCAGCCTGCCGGCACCGACTCGGACACCGAGTAGCCGGAGCCGGGCAGGACGTTGGCGAACGTATGCGCGTTGGGCAGCGTCGGGTCGGAGTCGTCGTCGAGCGAGACGCTCGTGGGCGACAGGCCGCCTCCGGCCGTGAACGTGAAGTCCTGCGGGTCGTCGGGCTGAGCGTCCTTGACGATCACGATGTTCCCGCGCTTGACGTTGGTGAAGGTGCACGTGACGGACTCCCCGGCGGTCAGGTCGATGCTCGTCGGCGAGCTGCCGTCGTCACAGACCGCGGCCGACTGATCCCAGCCCGGCGGCACCGTCTCGGCAACCGAGTAGCCGTTCGCCGGCACGAGGTTGGAGAACGTGCGCGTGTCCGAAAGCGCGCCGTCCGAGTCGTCGTCGAGCGAGAAGTTCAGCGTTCCGTCACCCGGCACCGCAGCCGTGAACGAGAAGTCCTGCGGGTCGTTCGGCTGGGCCTGCTTGACGACCGTCAGGGATGCTCGCTTGCGGTTGGCGAACGTGCACGTGACGACCTCTCCCGCGGCGACGTCGATGTTCGCCGGCGAGCTGCCGTCGCTGCAGGTGGCGCTCGTCTGGTCCCAGCCGCCGGGCACGGTCTCGGCGACCGAGTAGCCGGAGCCGGGGACGACGTTGCTGAAGGTCTGCGTGTTCGACAGCGTCCCGTTCGAGTCGTCGTCGAGGCTGAAGCCGGCCGGCGAGAGGCCGCCGCCGGCGGTGAAGGCGAAGTCCTGGGCGTCATTGGGCGTCGCGTCCTTGACGACGTTGATCTGGCCGCGCTTGCGGTCGTGGAACGTGCAGGTGACGGTCTCGTCGGGGCCGACGTCGATGTTGGTCACCGGGCTGCCGTCATCACAGGAGGCCGCGGTCAGGTCCCATCCGGCGGGAACGGTCTCCGAGACCGAGTAACCGGAGCCCACCGCCACGTTGTTGATGTCCTGGGTGTTCGAGAGCGTCGGGTTCGCGTCGTCGTCCAGCTGGAAGCTCGCCGGCGAGAGGCCGCCACCGGTCGTGAACGTGAAGTCCTGCGGGTCGTCGGGCGTGGCGTCCTTGACCACGACGATTCTGCCGCGCTGCTGGTTGGTGAAGTTGCAGGTGACGTGCTCGCCGGGGCTCAGTGTCACGTTCGACGGGGCGCTGCCGTCGTCGCAGGTGGCGCTCGACTGGTCCCAGCCCACAGGCACCGTCTCCGTCACGACGTAGCCGGAGTTCGGCGCGACGTTGTTGAACGTGCGCGAGTTACCCAGCGTCGGGTCGGAGTCGTCGTCGAGCGAGAAGTTGAGGGACCCGTTGCCAGGCACCGCGACCATGAAGGCGAAGTCCTGCGGGTCGTTCGGCACTGCGTCCTTCGTGACCGTGAGGACCGCCCGCTTGCGGTTGTTGAACGTGCAGGTGACGACCTCGCCGGGAGCGACGTCGACGTTCGTGACCGGGCTGCCGTCACTGCAGGTGGCCGACGTCTGGTCCCATCCGCTGGGCACCGTCTCCTGGATGCCGTAGCCGGCCGAGGGCACGACGTTCGTGATCGCCTGCGTGTTCGAGAGGGTCCCGTCGGAATCGTCGTCGAGGTCGAAGCTCGAGACGGGCAGGCCGCCCGACGTGGTGAACGAGAAGTCCTGCGGGTCGTTGGGCGTCGCGTCCTTGACGACGTTGATCTGGCCGCGCTTGCGGTTGGCGAACGTGCACGTCACCGTCTCCCCCTCGGACACGTCGATGTTCGAGATCGGGCTGCCGTCACTGCAGGTGGCGCTGGTCTGGTCCCAGCCGCTCGGCACCGTCTCCGCCAGCGAGTACCCGCTGCCCGGCACCACGCTGCTGAAAGTGCGCGTGTTGGAGAGCGTCGGATTCGCGTCGTCGTCGAGCTGGAAGCTCGCCGGAGAGAGCCCGCCGCCCGCGGCGAAGGAGAAGTCCTGCGGATCGTCGGGGGTGGCGTCCTTCACGACCACGATCTGCCCGCGCTTGGCGTTGACGAAGGTGCACGTCACCGTCTCGCCCGCGCCCACGTCGATGTTCGACACCGGGCTGCCGTCACTGCAGGTGGCGCCTGTCTGGTCCCAGCCGCCGGGCACCGTCTCGGCGATCGAATAGCCGGCACCGGGCACGATGTTGGTGAAGGACTGGGTGTTCGGCAGCGTCCCGTTGGAGTCGTCGTCGAGGCTGAAGCTGGCGGGCGACAGGCCGCCGCCGGCGGTGAACGCGAAGTCCTGCGGGTCATTGGGCTGGGCGTCCTTCACGATGTTGATCTGGCCCCGCTTACGGTTGGCGAAGGTACAGGTGACCGTCTCGTCGGGCCCGACCGAGATGTTCGTCACCGGGCTGCCGTCGTCGCAGGTGGCGGACGTCTGGTCCCAGCCGGACGGCACGGTTTCCGCGACGGAGTAGCCGGAGCCCACGGCCACGCTGGAGATCGTCTGGGTGTTCGAGCGGGTCGGGTCGGCATCGTCGTCGAGGACGAAGCTGCCCGGCGAGAGGCCGCCGCCGGTTGTGAACGAGAAGTCCTGCGGATCGCTCGGAGTCGCCTGCTTGACGACCACTATGCGGCCACGCTTCTGGTTCGTGAAGGTGCACTCGACGCTCTCGCCCGGCGAGAGCGAGACGTTCGTGACCGGGCTTCCGTCGTCGCAGGTGGCGCTCGACTGGTCCCAGCCGCCAGGCACCGTCTCCGACACCACGTAGCCCGAGGCGGGCGCGACGTTGTTGAAGTTCCGCGAGTCGCCGAGCGCCGGGTCGGAGTCGTCGTCGAGCGAGAAGTTCAGAGAGCCGTCGCCGGGCACCGCGACGTTGAACGCGAAGTCCTGCGGATCGTTCGGTACGGCGTCCTTGGTGACGGTCAGCGAAGCCCGCTTGGTGTTGACCCAGGTGCAGGTCACCGTCTCGCCCGGAGCGACGTCGATATTCGACACGGGGCTGCCGTCGCTGCAGGTGGCCGACGTCTGATCCCAGCCGGACGGCACCGTCTCGTTGAGCGTGTAGCCGGCTCCCGGCACGACGTTCGTGAAGGTCTGCGTGTTCGACAGCGTGGCGTTGGCGTCGTCGTCCAGGCTGAAGCTGGCGGGGCTGAGGCCGCCGCCGGCGCTGAAGGCGAAGTCCTGCGGGTCGTCGGGCACGGCGTTCTTCACCGCGATGATCTGCCCGCGCTTGCGGTTCGAGAACGTGCAGGTCACCGTCTCGCCCGGAGCCACATCGACGCTCGCGGGTGAGCTGCCGTCATCGCAGGTGGCCGACGTCTGATCCCATCCCGCCGGAACCGTCTCCGCGAGGGAGTAGCCGGATCCCGGAACGACGTTGTTGAACGTCTGGGTGTTGGACAGCGTCGCGTTGGCGTCGTCGTCCAGGCTGAAGCTGGCGGGGCTGAGGCCGCCGCCGGCGCTGAAGGCGAAGTCCTGCGGGTCGTCCGGCGTCGCGTCCTTGACCACCACGATCTTCCCCCGCTTGCGGTTGGAGAACGTGCAGGTGATGGACTCGCCGGGCGAGACGTCGATGTTCGACACCGGGCTGCCGTCGCTGCAGGTGGCCGCCGTTTGATCCCAACCCGACGGAACGGTCTCGGCCACCGAGTAGCCCGACGCGACCGGGAGGTTGCTGAAGGTGCGGGTGTTCGACAGGGTCCCGTCGGCGTCGTCGTCCAGTGAGAAGCTCGTCGGCGAGAGGCCGCCGGCCGCGGTGAAGGAGAAGTCCTGCCCGTCGTCCGGCGAGGAGTCCTTCACGACGGTGATCTGCCCCCGCTTGCGGTTCGTGAAGGTGCAGGTGACCGTCTCGTCGGGGCTGACGGAGATGTTCGAGATCGGGCTCCCGTCGTCACAGGTCGCGCTCGACTGGTCCCATCCGGACGGGACTGTCTCGGCGACCGAGTAGCCCGAGCCCACGGCCACGTTGGAGATCGTCTGGGTGTTCGAGTGGGTCGGGTCGGCATCGTCGTCGAGGACGAAGCTGCCCGGCGAGAGGCCGCCGCCGGTCGTGAACGAGAAGTCCTGGGGGTCGTCCGGCTGTGCGTCCTTGTTGACGATGATCCGGCCGCGCTTGTTGTTCGTGAACGCGCATGTGACGCTCTCGCCGGGGCTGAAGCTGATGTTCGACACCGGGCTGCCGTCACTACAGGTGGCAGACGCCTGATCCCACCCGGCCGGCACCGTCTCCGAGACGGAGTAGCCGCTGCCCGGCACGACGTTCGCGAGCACCTGGTTGTTCGAGAGGGTTCCGTCAGAGTCGTCGTCGAGTGAGAAGCTCGCCGGTGACAGGCCGCCGCCCGTCGTGAACGAGAAGTCCTGCGGGTCGTTCGGGACGGCGTCCTTGGTGACGGTCAGCGTCGCCCGCTTGGTGTTCACCCAGGTGCAGGTGACGACCTCGCCCGCGGCCACGTCGATGTTCGAGACCGGGCTGCCGTCGCTGCAGGTGGCACTGGTCTGATCCCATCCTGGCGGAACCGTCTCGGAGAGCGCATAGCCGGCGCCCGGCACCACGTTGCTGAAGGTCTGGGTGTTCGGCAGCGTCCCGTTCGAGTCGTCGTCGAGTGAGAACGACGCCGGAGACAGGCCGCCGCCGGCGGTGAACGCGAAGTCCTGCGGGTCATTCGGCACGGCGTCCTTGACGGCGATGATCTGGCCCCGCTTGCGATCGTTGAAGGTGCACGTCACGGTCTCGCCCGGCTGGATGTCGACTGCCGAGGGCGGGCTGCCGTCATCGCAAACGACCGAGGTCTGGTCCCAGCCGGATGGAACCGTTTGCGAGACCGACACCGCCGAGCCCGGGATCAGGTTGTTGAACGTGCGCGAGTTGCCGAGGGTGGGGTCGGCGTCGTCGTCGAGCGAGAAGTTGACCGAGCCCCCCGACGTGGAGGCGCTGAAGGCGAAGTCCTGCGCGTCGTTCGGGGTCGAGTCCTGGACGACTATCAACCGGCCGCGCTTGCGGTTGGCGAAGGTGCAGGTGACCGTCTCACCGGAGCCGACGTCGATGTTCGACACCGGGCTGCCGTCGCTGCAGGTGGCGGCGGCCTGGTCCCAGCCGCTCGGGACGCTCTCAGCCACCGAGTAGCCGGCCTGCGGCGTCACACCCGTGAAGCTGCGGGTGTTCGGTAGCGTCCCGTCGGCGTCGTCGTCCAGGGAGAAGCTGGTCGGCGAGAGCCCGCCCGCCGCGGTGAACGAGAAGTCCTGCGGGTCGTCCGGAGTCGAGTCCTTGACGATGTTGATCTGCCCGCGCAGCTTGTTGACGAAGGTGCACGTGACGGTCGTCCCGGGGCTGATCGTGATTGCGCTGGGCGAGTTGCTGTTGTTACAGGTGCCAGACGTCTGTGCCCACGCCGCCGGCACTGACTCGGTGAGCGAGTAGGGCGCTACGGAGCCGGTCGGGATGTTCGACCACGTCTGGGTGTTCGACAGCAGCGGATCGCCGTCGTCGTCGAGAGTGAAGCTGCTCGGCGACAGGCCGCCGGTGCTCGTGAACGGGAAGTCCTGCGTGTCGTTCGGCTGGGCGTCCTTGACCGCGACCAAGCTGCCGCGCTTGTTGTTCGTGAACGTGCAGGTCGTGGTCTCGTTGGCGCTGAGGACGATCGCCGTCACCGGGCTCCCGTCGCTGCACGTCGCGCTGGCGAGGTCCCAGCCCGCCGGGATCGACGTCTCGCCGACGTTGTAGGTGCCGGGCACGAGGTTCGCGAACTGGCGCGTGTTGGAGAGCGCGCCGTTGGTGTCGTCGTCGAGCTGGAAGCTGGCCGGGCTGAGCGGAGCGCCCGCTGTGAAGTTGAAGTCCTGTCCGTCGTCGGGAACCGCGTCCTTGACGATGTTCAGCGTGGCGGCTCTCTGCACGACGAACGTGCAGGTGACCGTCTGGCCGCCGGTGACCGTGATGGCCCCCGGCGAGTTGCCGTTGTCACATGTCGCGCTGGTGGTCACGAACCCGGCGACGGCGCTCTGGGTGATCGAGTACCCGCCCTGCGCGACGACGCTGGCGAATGTCTGGGTGTTGGACCGGGTGGGGTTGTTGTCGTCGTCGAGGATGAAGCTGCTCGGGCTGAGGCCCCCGCCCGCCGTGTATGTGAAGTCCTGACCGTCCATGTTGGGCTGGTAGTCGTGCACGACCACGATGGAGCCCTGTTTCTTGTTCGTGAAGGTGCAGGTGACCGTCTGGCCCGCGGCGACGGTGATGCTCGAGGGCGAGTTGCCGTTGTCGCACGTCGACCCGGAGAGGTTCCAGCCGGACGGGTTCGAACCCTGGGTGACCGAGTACGAGCCGGGCGTGATGTTCGAGAAGGTGCGCGTGTTCGAGAGCGTCGCGTTCGCGTCGTCGTCGAGGCTGAAGCTCGCCGGCGAGAGCCCGCCGCCGGCCGTGAACGAGAAGTCCTGCGGGTCGTTGGGCGTGGCGTCCTTCGACACCACGATCCGCCCGCGCTTGCGGTTCGTGAACGTGCAGGTCACGATCTCGCCCGCGGCGACGTCGATGTCGGCCACGGAGCTGCCGTCGTCACAGGTCGCGGAGCTCTGGTCCCAGCCGCCCGGGACCGTCTCGGCAACGGAATAGCCGTTGCCGGGGGCGACGTTGTTGAACGTGCGGGTGTTCGAGAGCGTCCCGTTGGAGTCGTCGTCGAGGGCGAAGCTCGTGGGCGACAGGCCGCCGCCGGCGGTGAACGTGAAGTCCTGGGGATCGTTCGGAACGGCGTCCTTCACGACGACGATCGTGCCGCGTTTCGTGTTGGTGAACGAGCAGGAGACGTGCTCGCCGGCTGACACGCTGATGTTCGTCACAGGGCTGCCGTCGTC
>Ga0070674_100000599_pt1 | contig 18226 bp, 13 predicted proteins | sample KBSM33metaG_FD_65344 | JGI IMG/M metagenome (GOLD analysis project Ga0070674, IMG submission 65344) | Miscanthus rhizosphere microbial communities from Kellogg Biological Station, Michigan, USA - KBS M3-3 metaG | ecosystem: Host-associated > Plants > Roots > Rhizosphere > Soil ... | reverse complement strand
CGTCGCTCAGGGTGCGGACTACGTGACGATCGAGATGGGCGGCAACGACGCCTGCCGGCCGACGATCGCCCAGCAGACGCCCACGGCGACGTACCGGGCCCAGTTCCAGGAGACGATCGACACGATCAGGAGCGGGCTGCCGAAGGCCTACATCTTCGTCGCGAGCATTCCCAACATCAACAACCTGCACGCGATCTTCACGAACCCGGTGGATTTGAACGCGCTGACGCGCTGGTCGGTGTTCAACGTCTGCCAGGCGCTGCTCGCAAACCCGACCTCGACGGCTCCGGCGGACGTCCAACGGCGGGCGGATTTCCAGGCGCAGGTGGTGGCTTACAACGAGGTCCTCGCCGATGTCTGCGGGGCTGTCGGCCAGAACCGCTGCAAGTACGACGGCGGCGCTGGCTTCAACACGTCGTTCTCCACCAGTGACGTGGCGAACGTGACCAACACCAACGGCCTGAACGCGTTCCCGTTCAACGTCCTGCCGATCTTCGGTCCGGGCAACGCCAACTCGACCGCGGACTACTTCCATCCGTCGTTGGCCGGTCAGGCGAAGATCGCCGACGTCACCTGGGCGAGCAGTTACTGGCCGAACCAGTAGGGCTTTTCAAAAACCTCGAAGGCTCCGGGGCGACCCGGAGCCTTCGCTGTTCCCTGGCTCGAACGTCTTGAGCCGGCGGATCCGCTTCAACCGCGGTGCGTGACGCCGGCGCGCGCGAACGGCGCGAGCGCGGGCTCCTTCACGGCGACGTCCTCGAGCGCCTCGTCGATCGCCCCGAGGACGTCATCGCTCAGTTCGATCCCTGACGCCGCGGCGTTCGCGTGCACCTGCTCGGGCCGCGATGCCCCGACGATTGCCGAGGCCACCTCCGGGCGCCGCAACACCCACGCGAGTGACATCTCCGCGAGGGTCAGGCCGGCGCCCTCGGCGACCGGCCGCAGACGCTCGACCGCTTCGAGCACGGCGTCGTTCATCCACGGGCCGATCGCGAAGCTCATCGACTCGCTCGCTGCGCGCGAGTCCTCCGGCGGCGGCGAGCCGGGCCGGTACTTCCCGGTCAGCACGCCCTGGGCGAGCGGCGACCAGACGACTTGCGAGATCCCGTTCGCCGCGCAGAGCGGAAAGAGAACCGACTCGGGGGCGCGCCAGAGCATGGAGTACTGGGGCTGCGAGGAGACGAGCAGGTCGGAGCCGCCTATCTCGATTGCCGCCTCGAGCTGCTCCGGTGTCCATTCGCTGAAGCCGAGGTAGCGCGCCTTGCCGTCGGCGACCACCTGCTGCAACGCCTCGACCGTCTCTTCGATCGGCACATCGGGATCGAAGCGGTGCGCCTGATAGAGGTCGACGTAGTCGGTCCGCAGGCGCTGCAGGGAGGCGTCGATCTGCTTGGCGATCTGCTCGGCCGACAGGCCGCGGTCGCCTGGGTCGTCCGACATCTGCCCCCACACCTTTGTCGCGAGAATGTACGAATCCCGCGGGCGGCCGGACAGGACCTCGCCCCACGCCGCCTCGGCAGCGCCGCGGCCGTAGACGTTCGCCGTGTCGAAGAAGTTGATGCCTGCCTCGAACGCGGCATCGGTGCAAGCGCGGGTCTGCTCCGCCTCCACTCCGCCGGCATAGGTCAGCCACGACCCGAGCGAGATCTCCGAGACCTCGAGGTCAGAACTTCCGAGCTTGCGGTAGCGCAACCCTCCTCCTCTCTCGACTCAGCCCGGATCAGCATCGTCCGGGCGCGGAACGCACGGTACTCCTCCGAACTCCGCCTCAGCTCATCCGCCGGTATCGCCAGACGCACAACGGGATGAAGACCGCGAGCAGGCCGATGATCCAGGCGAGCGCGCCCGGGAGCGAATCCGGCACGCCACCGTAGAGCGCATACGTGCGGGCGGTATTCGCGGTCAGCGTGACCGGGCTCGCCTTCGCGAACGCCTGTAGCCAGTCCGGCATGGTCGAGACCGGTACGAACACCGAGCTCGCGAAGACGAGTGGGAAGATCACCACGAAGCCCGCCGACTGAGCCGCCTCTGGGCCACGGACCGTCAGCGCCACGAAAGCGAAGATCCAGCTCATGGCGAGCCCGAACGCGGCGACGATCGCGATGCACGCGAGCGCGTTCAGCAGCCCGGCCTGGAAGCTGAAGCCGATGATGTAGCCAACCACCGTCATCAGCAGGATGATCAGGACGTTGCGGACGAGGTCGGCCACGGTGCGGCCGATCAGCACTGCCGAGCGTGCCATCGGCATCGAGCGGAAGCGGTCGATGACGCCGCGCTGGAGATCCTCGGACAGGCCGACGGCGGTCTGCGTCGCGCGGAAGGCCACCGACTGCACGAAGATGCCGGGCAACAGGAAGTTGACGTACGAAACCCCGGCTGGAAGCGAGTTCTCCACCGCCCCGCCGAACACATAGACGAACAGCAGCACGAACATGATCGGCTGGATCGTCGAGAAGATCAGCAGCTGGGGCTGGCGGATGAAGTGCCGCAGGTTGCGCCCGGTGACCACGAGCGCGTCGGCGACGGCTGCCCGCAGCCCCCGCAGCGAGGGACGGTGCAATGACGGGAATCTCCGCGCGTGGGTGGCCGTGCCCGCCGTGCCGGCCGCCGCCTGCGGTCTGTCCGCGCTCGCGGACGCGTGCGGGCCGGCGCCGTCCTCGCCCGGCGGCGCGCCCGTGAGCTGCAGGAACACGTCGTCGAGGGTCGGGCGGCGCAGCCCGAGGTCGCTCACGCCGATCCGCGCCTGACGTAGCGCCGAGGCTGCGTCCTCGATCAGCTCGAGGCCATCGCCCGGCGCGGGAAGCGTGAGCTGGCCCGCGCGCTCGCCCGGTTCCGGGTCGCCGCAGCCCACCCGGGCGAGGACGGACTGCGCCACGTCGCGTTGAGCGGCGCTGGTCAGCTCGACCTCGAGGATCTGCCCGCCCACGCGATCCTTGAGCTCGTTGCCGGTTCCCTGTGCGATCACCAGCCCGTGATCGATCACGGCGATCCGGTCGGCGAGCTGGTCGGCCTCCTCGAGGTACTGGGTCGTCAGCATGATCGTCGTCCCCTCGCGGACGAGTTCCCGCACGATCGCCCAGATTTCGTTACGGCTGCGCGGATCGAGCCCCGTGGTGGGCTCGTCGAGAAACAGGATCCGAGGACGCGTGAGGAGGCTCGACGCGAGGTCGAGCCGGCGGCGCATCCCACCGGAGTACGTGCGTGCTGGACGATCGGCAGCGTCGGCGAGCTCGAAGCGCTCCAGCAGCTCGGCCGCTCGCCGCCGCGCCTCATCCCGCGAGAGGTCGAACAGGCGGCCGAACATCTGGAGGTTTTCCCGTCCGGTGAGGATCTCGTCGACGGCAGCGAACTGTCCCGTGAGCCCGACCAGCTCACGAACGGCCGCGGCCTCGTGCACTACGTCACGCCCGAAGACCTCGGCTCGCCCTGTGTCTGGCTCGAGCAGGGTCGCGAGCACCCGAACGAGCGTGGTCTTTCCGGCTCCGTTCGGCCCGAGCAGCCCGAAGACGGTTCCCTCGGCGACCTCGAGATCGACACCCGCGAGGGCGACCGTCGCGCCGAAGCGCTTGGTCACACCTTCGACGTGGACAGCGGAGGTGGAGGAGTGGGCCGCAACCATTGCTGGGGCGACGATACTGCGGGCGGAAAGCTAGGGAACGAAGATGCCCTGGTCGGCGAACAGGGTGTTCGGCTGTGTGCCGGCGACCCCGTCGGGTCCTCCGTCGTAGACCGTGGCCGGGCCGAGCTGCCAGATCGTACGATCGCCTGCGGTCACGGCACCCGGGGCGATCGAGTTCGCGGTCGTCGTCGTGTCGCAGGTCGAGCCGATCGTCGTGCTCGCCGTGGCCGTGCATGGGACGGTCACGGCGAAGCTCGTATCGAGCACGGTTGCGGGCTCGTCGTCATCGGAGCCGTTACGGAGGTCTGTGATGCGGAGCGCCTGATCCGCTTGAAGCTGACCTGTGTAGTCGGAGAGGTTGCTCTTCTTTCGGACGTCGGTCATCGAGACGGCGAACTCGACATCGCCCGGGATGAACCTGTATCTCACCGAGCCGACTGACTGCGCGGCCTGGCCGTTCGCGTCAGGGGTGCCGACCGTGAGCTGATCCGAGGCCTGCTGCGGCGGGCTACAGGAGCCGAACGAGAGCGTTCCGCCGTGCGCGCGATTCGGCGAGGCGCAAGCCTTGTATGCGACGGTGAGCGGCGCGTAGATCGGCGTTGCGCCCTTCGGACGGGGATAGCCCCTGGTCAGCTTCGTGCGGGCGATCAGGCTGGTATTGCGGGCATCGTCTGTGGCGCGCTCGGCGAAGTAGATCGTCTGGCCGGTGGCGGGCAACCCCGTCACGGTCACCTGCTCCGGAGATCCGGAGGCCGCCGTCGTGGCCGGCGGTGCCACCTGGGTGGCCGCGCTGAAATTGGCGTCGGTGATGGGGGCGGTGGACCAGCGCAGGTCGATGTTTCCGTTCGGCACCTGTCCCACCCACCAGTCGTCGCCAACCTCCGTCCACTGGACCGTGGCGCTGCCGGAGCCCGCACCTGCCTGCACGGAGAGATCATCGACAGTGGCCGGTGGCCGGGTGTCGGCGCCGTAAAGGCCAGTGTTGCGCTCGTCGTGGTGGAAATGCCACCACTGGTCGTTGGCCGAGGCATTGCCGTTGGTGTCGGTCAGGAACAGGAACCCGTCACGGGTGGCCGTCGCCACGGCCACCTTCCCGGTACGCGAGAGCTGACCGACCGTTGGAGTGCTCGTGATGTAGCCGCCGGTGAAGACGGGGAACCCGGCCGGTTCCGCACCGTCGGCATAGCGGCTCAAGGACGTAGAGAGGTTGTTCTGGGCGCCGGCGGGCGCCGATGCCGGGTCGAACGCGTGCACGAACCCACCGCCGCTGCCCTCGATCACCTGATGGGTGCCGTCGCCCTTCACGTCTGCGATCGCCGGCCCCGAGAGGAACTGCCAGTCCTCGATCTGTCGCGGGAACGTGGGTACCGCTGCCCCGGTCGCCCCGTCGTATGCGCCAAGGGCATGCTGGAAGCCGGGCTTCTTGCCGGGCGGGCCCGCGGTGTCCGTCGCAATCTGGGTGCTGAGGCCACCGGTGACGATCGCGCTCGGCGTAGACCCGAGCTGGCCGACGGCGGTCTGGGCCACGGCCCACAGGAACGGTGAATCCGTGAAGTTCGACCCGGCGCCCGGAGCGTTGGTCTGCAGGACCGTTCCCTGGGTGCCGTTGGGATTGATCGTGAAGGCGGGGTGCGCAGGATCGCTGCCCGCCAGGAAGACGCCCGTCGCCGTCTGCAGCGTGCCGTTGCCTGCCATCGACGGGAACAGCGCCGGAGAGGAGATGACGCCGGTTGCCACCGCCGGCACGCCTGACGCAGCCAGCGAGGGCAGCGAAACAGGCCACCCGGCAAGCGGCGAGGCGGTGCCCGTCGTCGCAATGGTGAACCCGTCGAAGGCGTACATCCGGCCGGAGGTGTTGCCCGTGCTGCCCTGGATCTCCTCCGTGCCGACGACGATGTCGAGGTTCCCGTCCGCGTTTATGTCTCCCACGGCCGGGGTGTCCGCGATCTTGGCCGGCCGCGAGTCGGCGTTCGTTGCCGGGTCGTTGGGATAGACGTCGCCCAGGACGCTGCCATCGGGCCCGATCACGTAGACGCATTGGTTGGCGCCGGCCTGGACGATGTCGAGCTTGCCGTCGGTTCGCTTCTCGAGGTTTGCGAGCACGGGGGCGGCAATCGATCCGTAGTCGCTGTAGCGCTGGTCGGAGGTCGCCGGATGTGGTGCGGTGCACTGGTCGCCGAACGGGGGGCTGGGATTGACCGGGTGCGAGGGCTGGGGCGGGTCGGTGTATTGCGAGACGGGTGGCACCTGCACCGGGAAACCGGTGACCCGGGTGCCGTCCCGATGCCAGGCGTACACGCCGCCCTTGAAGCTGGCGGCCACGACGTCTGGCTGCTTGTCCCCGTCGATGTCGCCGACGGCGACCGAGCCGACGATCTGGCCGGACGGCGTCGTGCCGTTCACCTTCTGGTTGTGCGGCGCCGACAGGGCGTCGATGCTGACGGGCCACCCGGGCACCGGCGACCCGTCCGGGCGCAGGGCCACCACCTGTCCGTCGGACGTGGCCTCGATCACGTCGAGCTCGCCGCGGCCCTCGAGGTCGTACAGGGTCGGAGAGCCCTCGCCCGATGCGCCGAGGTAGTACGGACTACCCGCGTGGTCGGCCACCGCATGGGGCCGGACGTAGACGACCCGCCGGTCCTGGCCGTACAGCGGCGCCGTCTGCGGGAGCGCCCCATTTGGATCCTGGTCAGTGGCGGTGGGCCCGGAGCCGGTCCAGGTCGGGTTGAGGAAGCCGCCGCCCCCGGTCTTGTCGACTGTGCTCAGCACGCGGATCGTGTAGGTCCCGGGGAACGAGAACGGGTGCTCGCCGGCGCTCGACTGGTGCGTGCAGTTCGCGGTCGTGGTCGTCGGCAGGGTCCAGTTGGCGAGCACACCGTCCGTGGCAGTGGTTCCCGATCCGCCCGGGACGTCGGTGAAGTCGGCCTCCGCCGGCTCCAAGCAAGGAGCGACCTGCACCTTCCACGCGAACGTCTGGCCGGACTTCAGCCGCGGTGCGGCGACGTGACCGACGATCGGCACCGTCGGGGTCTTCGCCGGGTCGTAGGTTCCGAACGGCACCGGGCCCTTGAGACCGGAGAAGGCCGGTCCGGGCGGCGGCTGGTCGCCGAAGATCTGCGCCTCGGGCGGGATCAGCCCCTGCTCGGCGTAGGCCGCCGCGGCGTAGATGTCCGGGCGGCCGAAGCCGGCCCAGATGTTCCACCCGCGGTTGGGGTCGCCGCCCTGCTCGGGGTAGTACTCCCCGCCCGCCGAGGTCGGGTTGCCGCTGGGGTCGGGCGGGTAGTTGTTCCCGGCGCTCGAGGCGTCGTCGTTGTGGACACGTGTCGCGGTGTAGGCAAGAAGCTGCCGCACCTCGTTGGAGGTCAGCGCCGCGGGGGCGGTCTGCGGGTCACAGCCAAGGGCGGTGAGCGCCCCGGAGACGTCGGCGTGCCCTCCGCAGAGGCCCGCGCGGAAGCCGGCGCTGCGCACGATCGCTCCCGCCGCGGCAAGGTGCGGTGTCGCGGTCGACGTGCCGGACTGGTGGAGTCCGTAGGCGGTGTCGGCGAGGTTGGTCCCGACCGTGTCGATCGGGGTGGCGAACATCTGGATACCCGCGTAGTTCGCGTAGTTGACCTTCTGCAGGAACGTGGTCTGCGGGTTGGCGGAAGCGCAGTTGGTGGCGCCGGCGCTGCCGACGCTCTGGCAGGTCTGGATCGTCGGGTCGGCCAGCTCCGGACCGAGTCCGCCTGCTCCCGCGACGGTGTCGAGGTTGGTCGGGTAGTTGTGGTGCGTCGAGTACTCGTTGGCTGTGGCGGCGGCCCAGAAGACGCCCTTGGAGTAGGCGTAGGTGGCGGCTGCGCGCAGCAGCTTGGAGTTGCCGGTCGCACCGAGCGACGTGTTGATTACGTCGGCACCGTGGTCCGCGGCGTAGACGACGCCCTGCGCCAGGTTCTCCGAGTGCACGACGTAGGTGTCGCCGACCTTGACGGCCATCAGGAGCGACGAGGGTGCGGCCCCCGCCATGCCGACCCCGTTGTTGGCCTCCGCCGCGGCCAGCCCCGCTCGTCCGGTGCCGTGGCCGAAGTAGTCCATCGGATCGGAGTTGTCGTCGTAGAAGTTCCAGCCGTGCTTGGCGTTCGGGAAGTTGGAATCGCTGAGCAGCGGGTCGTTGCTGGTATTGACCATCTGGTTCTGCAGGTCCTGGTGGTAGTAGTTGACGCCCGAGTCGAGAATCGCGATCACCGTTCCCTGCCCCTGGGCACCGAGGTTCCACGCGCCCGTGTTGCAGGTTCCGCTGGAGCGCGGCGCGCGCGGGGCGCCGGCGGTCACGGAGGCGAGCTGGGTCTGGGGGACGAAGCAGAAGTTGTTCCACTCCTCGGCGTAGTACGGGCCAATCGTCTCGTTGCAGAACAGCGGGTCGTCGGCCTGGCCGGCGTCGAGTCCGGCGCCGCTGCCCGGCGTGCAGCTCGCAGGCGGAGGTGCACACGGGGTGCCAGGCGTGGTGCACGGACTGGCCGCGAGCGGAGCGGCCGGGGAGGCATCGGTGGAGGCGGTTTGGACCTTGCCGCCTTCGGTTGGCGCCATCGGCGCGGTGAGGTCCGGCGCGACAACGGGGCCGAATGGCGTGCCGGCCAGGGACGAGGCCGAGTCGGTGGAGTCGTAGGACAAGGACGAATCGAACTCCGCCCAGCGCACGCCGGGCGCATGCTCGAGTCGTGAGGCTGAGCGTCGCTGGACGGCTTTGCCTCTGGACTCGAGCTCCCAGATGTTCCAGTCGGTGTGCCCCCGGAATACCGGTTGAGCGAGCTTCAGCCCCAGGCGGGTGAGCGAGCTCCGTGCCGCCGGCGATGGTTCACTCCCGCGCCCGTCGAAGGCTGCGACCAGCCTGGATCGCCGCGCGGGCGCCGCGAGTGCAGCCCCGGACGGGATAAGGCCGACAGCAATGGACGCGAGCGCGCAGACCGTTACGAGGCGAGCGGCGACCGGGGAGCGCGAGCGCTTCCGTGTCAGGCTGCTGCTCCGATTCTCCGCCGCCATCCCCTGGCGCTTCGTTACCCGCATCTCTGCCAGACCCAAACGGGTCGCCGGCAACTTGATCACCGGTTCGCCCGAGGTTCAGGAAAACTTCAGGTGGCTGTTGCAGCATGTTGCTGTGAGCCGGCGTCCGCTGCGCAGTGACCGCCGCCCCGACTGGCTTCCTCCGGTTGCCGGCTGGATGGCTCTCGTCCTCGGCTTGGCGAATATCGCGTCGACGCTCACGCCGGACGACGGCGCCCGCGCGAACCTGGTCCGGGACACGATGCCTCGCGAGGTGCCCTTGCTCGCACACGCACTTGCCCTGCCGGCGGGCCTGGCGCTGGTCATGGTGGGCTTCTATCTCAGCCGGCGTCGCTCTCGGGCCTGGGCCGCGGCCGTCGCGATCCTGCTCGTCTCCGGGGTCCTGAACCTCGTCAAGGGCCTCGACGTAGAGGAGGCACTGGTGTGCTGGATGCTCGCCGCGTTTCTCGGTTGGGGGCGCAAGGCGTTCGTCGTCGAGCATGATCAACAGGACGGGCGCACCGTTGCAGCACGCCTGGCACTGTTGCTGGGCGCCCTCTTTGCAGCTGTGACCATCGGGATCGTCACCGCTTTCTACTGGGGTACGCCCCCGCTTCCGGTGGCGGGAATCCCACTTCAGGCTGTCTCGCTGCTGACCTTCGGCTCGGGCTCGGTCCACTACCCGGAGGCGATGGGCTGGCTCCCGATCGGAGTCGGGCTGACGGGCGTGGGAGTGCTCCTGGCAACCGGTTACCTCCTCTGCCGCCCACTCGCAGTGGCCGGCGGCCTGCCCGGGCCGGTCCTGCGCGGAGAGGTGCGCCGGATGGTGAGCGTGTACGGAGACGACACCCTCAGCTTCTTCAAGCTCCGCGACGACAACCATTACTTCTTCGATTCCCGGCACGAGGCTTTTGTCGGGTACCGCATCGAGCACGGGGTGCTGTTGGTCTCGGGCGATCCCGTCGGCCCGAGCTCTGCGATACCGAGGCTCCTCGGAGAGCTGTGCGCGTTCGCAGAGGTGCGCAGCATCAAGGTCGCCGCCGTCGGGGCCAGCGCCGCCTTTGCGGAAACCGCGCGGGGCGCGGGGTTGAGGTCGTTCTACATGGGAGACGAGGCGATCATCGACATCGACCGGTTCTCACTCGAAGGACGGGCGATCCGCAAGGTGCGCCAATCGGTGAGCCGGCTCTCGAAGGACGGTTATTCCGCGGAAGCCGCAGAGCTGGAGGAGGTCAGCGACGGAGATCTTCGAGAGATGAAAGCTGTTTCAGCTCATTGGCTGGCCGGTGCGCCGGAACGAGGGTTCTCGATGGCGATGGACGGTCTGCGAGCCGAGCGCTTCGGTGACAGCACGGTGGTCCTCGCGCGGGACCGTGCGGGGACGGTCCGGGGGTTTCTGCACTTCGTGCCCGCACGCGGCGGCGCCGTCATGTCCCTGAGCGCGATGCGCCGGGACCCTCGCACGCCGAATGGGCTCACCGAGTTCATGGTGGTGGAAGCGGTGCGCCTGCTGGGCGAGCGCGGCACGCAGGAGCTGTCTCTGAACTTCGCCGCGTTCGCCCGCTTGCTGCACAGCCCCCGTGGGAAGCTCGACAGGCTCCTGGCCAGGCTGCTCGCGATCGCGGATGGCCAATTCCAGATCGAGAGCCTCTACAAGTTCAATGCAAAGTTCTTCCCCCGCTGGCAGGAGCGATACCTGCTCTACGACGGCGCCCTGGGCCTGCCGCGCGCGGGGCTGGTGACCTTGTCCGCGGAGGGCCAAATGCCGAAGATGCGCCTGCCGGCTTGGATGGCGCGACTCATGACATCGGGCCAACCGTGACGCAGCTCTGACGCGACCAGGCGAGCGTCGCTCGGCCCAGATCGGCATCGCCTCGGTGATCGCCTACCTGACGGCCGTGGGCTTCATAGAAGTGCTTCGGCATGCCGAGGTCGTCACCGCGACCGACGTCGCCGCCACACCGGACGCCATTGTCGATCTGAAGGTCTGGCGGCTCGTGACGAGTGCGTTCATGGTCAGCGGCCCGCCCGTGCTGGAGCTGCTCGGCCTGACGGCCGCGACCGTGCTGTTCCTCCGGCGGTACTCGGCTGGAACTTTCTGGGCGGCCGCGTTTGCGGGGCACGTGGGTGGAACATTGCTGGCCTATGCCGGTGTCGCAGTGCTCTGGCTGATCTCACGGGAGACCGTCCAGGGCGTGGTGGATCAGCCCGACTACGGAGTGTCAGCCGTCTGGCTGGCGCTGCTTGGAGCGCTGCTCGCCGACTCCCTCGGCTCGGTGCGTGCCGGGGCGGCGGACCCGATGGATCGTGTGCTGACCGTGGCATGCGTTCTTGCGGGAGTGATTGGATTCGTGTTCTTCTCGTTGCTCGGCGGCACCGAGCACCTGTTCGCGTTCGCGGCCGGCTATCTCGTCGCGACGCGCATGCGACCGGGTCGGCGTTCAGCGCCGCAGCATTCCCGAGAAGAAGAGGGCGGCGCCGATTCCGGCTATCACCGCCGCCACCAGGAAGAGCAGGTTCGCGCCACCGGATAGCAACGCTGTCAAGAAGCCCAATACGAAAAGGGGCAGGCCGACCTCCCACCGCCAGCTGACGGCCGAGCGGCCTGCCGGTGTGCGGAACGTTCGCCTGAGCCCCCATCGATCGCGCGCCATCGTGTTTGATCGTAGTCACTAGATTTTCTCGAGGAGACTCAGATGAAAGCCGTCGTGATCCATCAGACCGGTGACCCGGAAGTCCTTCGCATCGAGGAGATGGAGCGCCCCGAGCCGAGCGACGGCGAGGTCCTGATCAGAGTCCGTGCCGCATCCGTCAACCCGATCGACTGGAAGCAACGGCGCGGAATCGACGAGGAAGCCCTGCCGGCGATCCTCGGAGTCGATGTGTCCGGCACCGTCGAGGTGTCGCGCGCCGATGCCTTCGCGGAGGGCGACGACGTGTTCGGCTACGCCGGCAGCGGCGCCTATGCCGAGTTCGCGACCTCTCCCACAGGCATCGTCGCGAAGAAGCCTGACGCCGTGAGCCACGAGCAGGCCGCGGCCATACCCGTCGCGGGCCTCACCGCGTGGCAGGCGCTCTTCGACATGGCCGCGCTGGAGCGCGGACAGACGGCACTGGTCGCAGGCGCCGCCGGGGGCGTCGGCCACTTCGCGGTCCAGTTCGCCAGGGTCGCCGGCGCGCGGGTGATCGGCACCGGATCGACACGAAACCGCGACTTCGTGCTGGGACTGGGCGCTGGCGAATATGTCGACTACACGCAGCAGGACGTCGCTGAAGCGGTGAGCGCCGTCGACGTCGCGTTCGACACGGTCGGCGGCGCGACGACGGAGTCCTTGGTCCCGACGCTGCGCGAGGGAGGCATCCTGATCACGACCGCCAATGCTCCACCCACCGAGGGGGCGCGGAGGGTGGGCGCGCGCGCGGAGCTGGTGCAGGTCGGCCCGAACCCCGAGCAGCTCGCCCGGGTCGCAGGCCTGCTCGCAGCCGGCGACGTGCGGGTCGAGGTGGCCGAGGTCCTTCCACTCGAGGAGGTCCGGCGCGCTCACGAGCTGAGTGAGTCCGGACACACCCGCGGCAAGATCGTGCTCAGGGTCGAGAGCTAGACAGCCGCTTTGAGAGATCTGCTGCGGGTCCTCCGGCACCGCGACTTTCGCCTGCTCTGGCTCGCGCAATCAACGAGCGTCATCGGCGATCGCATCGTGACGGTCGCACTTGCGTTGTTCGTGATCGACCTCACGGGCAATGCGACCGACCTCGGCCTGGTGCTTTCGGCCCATGCGTTGCCGATGGTCGCCTTTCTGCTGATCGGCGGAGTCTGGGCGGATCGTCTGCCACGCCACCGTGTGATGGTCGCGACGGACCTCGCCCGTTTCGCCCTGCACGCGCTGCTTGCCGTTCTGATCTTCACCGACGCCGTCCACATCTGGCAGATCGTGGTCATCGAGATGCTGTTCGGCACGGCCGAGGCGTTCTTCCGTCCCGCCGCGGCGGGCCTCCTGCCCCAGACCGTGCCCGAGAGCGAGATTCAGGAGGCAAATGCGGTCACGACGACGTTCAGCAATATCGCCGAGTTCGTCGGCCCCGCCCTTGCGACGGCCCTCGTGCTCGGCGTCGGCGCGGGCACCGCGTTCGCAGTCGACGCAGCAAGCTTCCTGGTCAGCGCGGCCTTCCTCATTCGCGTGCGTCCGCGCCGCCGTGCGGTTGCCGAAACCGTGATGCCCCGCGCCACGGTCTGGCTCGAGCTCCGGCAGGGCTTCCGGGAAGTTCGCGCCCGATCGTGGGTCTGGGCGACGCTCCTCGCGTTCTGCGTAGCCCTGTTCGTGGGGTTCGCTCCCTGGGCGGTCTTGGGTCCCTCGGTCGCGACGGAGCAATACAGCAGCATCGGCTTCTACGGACTTGTCACAGCGGCGCTCGGGGCCGGGACGATCGCCGGCTCCCTGATCGGCATTCGCTGGCGGCCACGACATCCGATGCGGCTGGCGATGCTCGCAATTCTTCTGTGGCCGGTCGCGATGATCTTGTTCGCCGCCGGCGTGACCCTGGTGGTCGTGACGCCGGCCTTCGTCATCGCCGGCGCCGGGGTGGCCCTGTTCGACGTGTGGTGGCTTACCGCCCTGGCGGAGCGCATCCCGGCGGACAAGCTTTCCCGTGTGACGTCGTATGACTGGATGGTCTCGCTCGGGCTGATGCCGCTTGGCTACCTGCTCGCCGGGCCGCTCGCCGGCGCGTTTGGCGCCGAGGAGGTCTTGCTTGGCGGTTCGGCGGTTGCTCTGCTCGCGCTCGCCATGGGATTGCTGCCGGCCGAGACCCGGATGCTGGAGAGGATCGACGGCGAACCGGTCGAGATAGCCTCCGGGGCGTGAACGTCGAGATGCTCAACGTCGGATGGCTCACGGCGCCCGCAGGCGTCTGGCGCAACGGCGACGACCTCGAGCAGCCCAAGCGCATCCCCGTCCCGGCCTACGTCATCGAGACGGGTAAGGAGCGCATCCTGGTCGACACGGGCCTTCACCCGGCCGTGGCCGAGGATCCCGCCGCCCATTACGGCGCGGCGGAAGCGCTGGCCGTGTTCAACTTCGAGCAGGAGGCAAGCGTGGCCGATCAGCTCGACCTGAGCACCGTCACCAGGGTCGTGCTGACCCACCTGCACTTCGACCACGCCGGCGGGCTGGCGCTATTGCCTTCCTCGGTTCCGGTGGTCTTGCAGCGGCGGGAATGGGAAGCGGCCCACGACGAGGCCGCAGTCCAGAGGAACTTCTTCCTGCCGCCCGACTACGCGACCGTCGACGACCAGGTCGTGCTCGTCGACGGCGATCACGACCTGCTCGGCGACGGGTCGATCCAGCTGCTGCTGACACCCGGGCACACGGCCGGTCACCAGTCTGTCCTCGTCGGCGAGCGGCTCGTGCTCGGCGGCGACGTCGTGCACTACGCATCCGGCCTGGACGATCACCGGTTCCCGGTGTTCGCCGACGACTTCGCCGCTCAGGCGGCGTCTGCCGACCGGCTGCGCGAACTGCGCGACGCGGGCGTAGTGGTTCGTCCGGGCCACGACCCGGACGTCCTCAGGCCCGGACCCGTTCTCGTCTGACGCGTTCCTCCCGCTGACCCAGGACGCGGGCCACGACCCGGTGCCCGTTGCCGAACAGGATCGCGTCGGCGTCCTGGGGATAAGCCGCCCGCAGCGGGGCCTCGAGCTTCCCCAGATCGTCGGCGAACTCGATGCCGCTCATCGTCGGCTTGATGAACCCGTCGAGGTCCGAGCCGATGCCGACATGGGCGTGGGACCCGGCGATCTCGCGTATCCGGTCGATGTGGCGGCGCACCGTGGCCACCGTGTGATCGATGCCCTCACCGTCGCCGATGCCGTCCTGGAGCTGGTGACGGGCCATGATCAGCCCGATCACGCCGTCCCTCGCAACTATGCGCTCGATGTTCCGGCGGTCGAGCATGTAGGCCTGGTTGCCGAACCGGTGGCCGGCGTGGGTCGCGACGACAGGGAACGTCGTCGGCTCCGCCCCGTGCTCGCTGTCGAGTTCCTTCAGCAGGTCGAAGGTGTCGTCGAGCGCTTCGGCGCTCATGTGGCTGACGTCGATCAGGATGCGGTTCTCGTACATCGCGCGCACCGCCTCCCTGCCCAGCTCCGTCAGCCCCTTGTGCGGTTGGCAGAAGATCCGGTTGTACGTCCTGTCGGAGAACATCGGCAGCGCCGGGGCGTTGGTCGCGATCCCGCGATAGAACAGGTGGGCGACCGTCACGTATCCGACGCCGCGGCGGGCGAGCTCCGCGACGTTCTTGGTGATCGCGGCATTCGTGCGACCGAGGTGGAATCCGCCCTCGACGCAGTGGACGAACGCGATCCGGCCCGTGTCTGCCGCCGCGGCAAGGTCCGCTTCTGATCTGGCCACCAGGTGACGTCGCTGATCCGGGTCGATTTGCGAAAGCTCTTTCTCCACGCGATCCAGGTGGTCGACCAGGTCCGAGAAGTACCCGTCCTCGGGGTCCGAGTTGGGGAGCTCGTCGAGGTCGATCTCGGCGAACGGCTCATAGAGCACTGACAACACGAGCCTCACCTTCCCCTTCTCGAGCCGGTCCAGATCGACGCGCCAGCCGGACGCGTGGTCGCGGTAGTTGAAGCCGCGGGCGGCGAGCCGGAAGACGAGCGCGCGCAGCTTCTCCAGCCACCGCGGCCGGCGCCGCACGCGCACCATCCGGTCGTAGGTCTCGCTCGGCGGAGCGTGCTCGAGGAGATGCATCGGATAGTGGCAATGCAGGTCGGCGATCACGCTTTGCCGACCGTATCGGATATATCTGGTCCCGATGAAGCGCCTAAACGATCGATTGCTGCTGGTCGTCGGAGCGGGAACACGAGCTACGGACGACCCGGACGCCCCGATCGGCAACGGCAGGGCGATATCGATCCTCGCCGCCCGCGAGGGAGCCGCGGTGGCATGCGCGGACATCGACGCCGAGTCGGCTGAGACGACCGTTCGCGAGATCGAAGCGGACGGCGGGCGGGCCGTGCCGATCGTCGCCGACGTCGCCGACCCCGATCAGTGCGCGCGGATGGTGGATTCTGCCGCCGACGCGCTGGGCGGCATCGACGGGATCGTCCTCAACGTGGGGATCGGCCTGGGCGCCGGCCTTGCGGGCACGAGCGTGGCCGACTGGGATCTGGCGATCAACGTCAACCTGCGCTCGCACTTCCTCGTGTGTAAGGCTGCGCTGCCGTTGATGGGAGATGACGGGTCGATCGTCTTCCTCAGCTCGGTGGCCGGCTTCCGGGCGGGCAGCGGATCGCCCTCATACGACTCCACCAAGGCGGGGATCCTCGGACTCTGCCGGCATGTGGGGCGGGAGGGCGCCAAGCGGCGGATCCGCGCGAACGTGGTGGTCCCCGGCCTGATGGACACGCCGATCGGCCGCGCCGCGACGAGCGAGAACCCCAACCGCGACCGGATCGCCGCGCTCGTGCCGCTCGGCCGTCAGGGCACGGCATGGGAGGTCGCCGCGGCGACGGTCTTCCTGCTCTCCGGGGAGGCGAGCTACATCACCGGTCAGCCGCTCGTGGTCGACGGCGGTCTGACGACGCTCTGACGAAGCGCCCGGGCCCGAAAACGCTCTGGGGTACCGTTTTGCAACGGCCATGAGCGACCGCGCCCTCCACATAGAGAACCTCGGCAAGCGCTACCCGACGGGAGTCGAGGCGCTTCGCGACGTGTCGCTGGACGTCGAGGGCGGAGAGTTCTTCGGGCTCCTTGGGCCGAACGGCGCCGGCAAGTCGACCCTGATCCACTGCGCCACGGGGCTGGCGCAGCCGACATCCGGGACGATCCGGGTCTTCGGCCACGACGCGATCGGCGACTACGGTGAAGCGCGCCAGCTGGTCGGGCTTGCGCCGCAGGAGATCAACCTCGACTGGTTCCTGACCGTCGAGGAGACACTCGACTACCACGCCGGCTACTTCGGGATGCCAAAGCGCGAGCGTCGCGAGCGCGCCCGGGAGCTGATCGAGACGTTCTCGCTCACCGAGAAGCGAGACGAGCGCACGCGGACCCTCTCCGGCGGGATGAAGCGGCGGCTGGTGCTGGCGCGCGCCCTCATGCACAAGCCGCGTCTGCTGATCCTGGACGAGCCCACCGCGGGAGTGGACATCGAGCTGCGGCTGGAGCTGTGGCACTACGTCCGGCGCATCAACGATGAGGGAACGACGATCCTCCTGACCACCCACTACATCGAAGAAGCCGAGCAGCTGTGCGACAAGATCGCCTTCATCAACGAGGGCCAGATCGTCGCCCAGGGATCGAGCGCCGAGCTGTCGGCCACCTACGGGGTGACGGGTCTCGAGGACGCATACCTGACCCTGGTGGGGCGCAAGGAGCTGTCGCGCTCGGTGATCCAGGAACTCGCTTCGTGACCGCCGCGCAGATCCGGTTCCTGACGCTCTCGCGGCGCGAGGTCAACCGCTTCATGAAGATCAAGAAGCAGACGATCGGCGCGCCGCTGCTCGAGACCTTCCTCTACATCTCGGTCTTCGGCGCCGCGCTCGGCTCGCGGATCGACAAGCTGCACGGCATCGACTACGTCGTCTTCGTGATCCCGGGCCTGATCATGATGGCCTGGGCGATCAACGCGTTCTCGAACAACGCGTCGTCGATCCTCCAGCAGAAGTTCCAGGGCGCGATCCAGGACCAGCTCTCGTCGCCGGCCTCGCCGCTCGAGCTGCTGCTGGCCTTCTCGCTCGGTGGGTTCATGCGCGGCCTGGTGGTCGCGGTGCTGACGTTCATCGCCGCGTCGATCCTGGTGGACCTGCCCGTCGACCACATCCTCATCCTGCTCCCGGGACTCTTCCTGGTCGGGTTCTTCTTCGCCCAGCTCGGGGTGCTGATCGGCGTCAGAGCGGAGCAGTTCGACGACGTGGCGATCGCCCAGACCTTCGTGCTCCAGCCCCTGATCTTCCTGGGAGGCGTCTTCTACTCGGCTTCCCTGCTGCCCGAGCCGTTCCAGACGCTGACCCACTTCAACCCGGTCTACTACATGATCGCCCTCGTGCGCTACGGCTTCCTCGGCTACTCCGAGGCCAACGTGGCGCTGTCGCTCCTCTTCCTCACGCTTGCGACCGCCGCCCTGTTCGCTTTCAACCTGCGGCTGTTCTCGAGGGGCTACAAGCTGCGTGCCTGACGAGCGTCAGGACCTCACGGAGCTCCAGGCCCGAAGGGCGCTGACAGAGGACGCGGCCCGGACAGAGGCGGTCGAGCGCCGTCATGGGGCCGGTGGGCGGACCGCGCGGGAGAACATCGCGGACCTCGTCGACCCGGGCTCGTTCGTCGAGTACGGGCGGTTCGCGATCGCCGCGCAGCGGCGGCGCCGGGACATCCAGGACCTGATCGAGCGCACTCCGGCGGACGGCCTCGTTGCCGGGACCGCGCGGGTGAACGGCGAGCTGTTCGGCGAGCGCGCCGCCTGCGGGGTGCTCTCCTACGACTACACCGTCCTGGCGGGAACACAGGGCGCGCTCGGGCACCGCAAGAAGGACCGGCTGTTCGAGCTGATCGAGCGCATGCGCCTGCCGACCGTGTTCTTCGCCGAGGG
>Ga0070674_100000588_pt1 | contig 18404 bp, 16 predicted proteins | sample KBSM33metaG_FD_65344 | JGI IMG/M metagenome (GOLD analysis project Ga0070674, IMG submission 65344) | Miscanthus rhizosphere microbial communities from Kellogg Biological Station, Michigan, USA - KBS M3-3 metaG | ecosystem: Host-associated > Plants > Roots > Rhizosphere > Soil ... | reverse complement strand
GACTCACCGCCAACCCGAAAGACTTCGAGTCGGCGTGGAAGCTGGCGCGCGCGGCTTACTGGCTCGGCGGCCATGTTCCCGCTGACGAACAGCGGCAGCAGTTCGAACGCGGAATCAAAGCCGCCACGACAGCGACAGAACTCGAGCCCAAGCGGCCCGAGGGTCATTTCTGGCTGGCCGCCGACATGGGAGCGATGGCCGAAGGCTTCGGCCTGCGCAACGGGATCCGCTATCGCGGTCCAATCAAGACCGAACTCGAAACTGTGCTCATGCTCGATCCTGCCTACCAGCAGGGATCGGCCGATCGCGCGCTCGGACGCTGGTACTTCCGAGTCCCGCGGCTGTTCGGCGGCAGCAAGGATAAGGCGATCGAGCACCTGAAGCAGTCACTCACGCACGCGCCGCAGAGCACCGCCACCCACTTCTTCCTCGCTGAAACCTTTCTCGACATGGACAAGAAGGACGATGCCCGGCGCGAGGCGCAAATCGTCCTCGACGCCCCGTTCCACCCCGATTGGACTCCCGAGGATCGCGAGTTCAAGAAGAAAGCGAAGGAGCTCTTGCAACGCATCAAATGAGCGTGCTGCCGTTCACACTTCTCGGTTCTCTCTTCTCGGTTCGTGTTCAAGTTCGGTTCAGAGTTCGCTCGGAAGCTAGAAATGCGAACGACAGATCCTCTCAAGAGAGGGTTGATTCTTTCGGAGAAGCGTGAAATCGTACGCGCCCCAGGGGGAGGCATCATGACTCGAGCGACTCGCGTACTGGCTCTCGTACTCTCCACGCTGATGCTCGCACCGGCACTCGGCTCGGCGCAGCAGGCTGTCGGCCCAGGCGTGGAATTCACCGCACCCGACAAGATCAAGTGGGTCAAGAACGCAGCCGGCACACAGGAAACCGCCGTTCTCGCCGGCGACCCTGACAAGGCCGGTCCGTATGTGATCCGACTGCGGTGGCTGCCCGGCAACATGAGCCGTCCCCACTTTCATCCCAACGATCGCCATTTCGTGGTCATCGAGGGCACATGGTGGCTTGGCGCGGGTGAGAAATACGACCCGGACCATACGACACCTGCGGGCCCCGGCACGTACGTGTTCCACAAAGCCGGCGCGATCCATTACGACGGCGCCAAGAAGGAACCGGTCGTCATTCAAGTCTGGGGAATGGGTCCGAACAGCTCGACTCCTGCTGAGAAGAAGTGAAGGCGGGCCACTCCCGCTCACCCACGACCGCACTGCTCCTCGGGTTGGTGATCACGCTGGCTACGGTGGTCACCTACTCGTGGTACATCTCCGGCCAGATCTCTGGCCTCCGTCGTCTTCAAACAGAGCTCACCGATCGCAATCGTCGTGACTCGCTGCAGCTCCTGCGCATTCAGAATGATCTCAATCAGCTTGCGCTCGCCATGCGTGACATGCTCGACGCGGCCGAGCCGTACCCGCTCACTGCCTGGTCCACACAATTCGATCGCATCCGCCTCGACCTGGACGACGCGCTGAAGCAGCAGGGAGAGGTGGCGCTCGCGCGTCAGACCCCGGAGCAGCGTGAGTTCCTGGCCACCTCGCTCAGGCAGTTCTGGGACGCCGCCGATCGCATCTTCGAGCTCGCCCGCACGGATGAAACCGAGGCGCGCGCGCAGATTCAGATCTCGCTGCAGGCGCGACAGGCCGCACTGAGCACTGCCGTGGCGCGGTTGCTCGTACAGAACAACGAGGCGGAAGAGCAAACGGCGCGGCAAGTCCAGGACATCTATCGACAGGTGCAGCGGCAGGTTTATTGGTTCCTCGCCGCGACGCTGGCGGCGATCGTCGCGACGAGCTTGTACCTGATTCGCTCGAATCGCATGCTCTTCGCGCATCTCGCCACGCTCTCGGACGAGCGGCGCGAACTGGCGCAGACGCTCATCTCCACGCGCGAGTCCACGCTGCGCGAGATCTCGCGCGAGCTCCACGACGAATTCGGTCAGATACTCACCGCGATCGGCTCGATGCTCGGGCGGGCGGGCAAGCACGCGCCAGAAGGCTCGACGCTGCGAGCCGACCTGCGCGAGATCGGAGACGTCGCCCAGACGGCACTCGACAACGTCCGCGGCCTGTCGCAGACGCTGCATCCCTCGATCCTGGAGGAACTTGGACTGCCCAGCACAATCGACTGGTACCTCTCGACCGTCGAAAAGCAGCTCGGCCTTCAGGTCACGCTCGATTCGAAAGGGACGCCGCGACAGGTTGATTCGACCAAGGCGATTCACGTCTACCGGGTGCTGCAGGAGGCGCTGAGCAATGTGGCGCGCCACTCCGGGACCGATCGCGCGGTCGTGCGCCTCGCCTTCGAGCCGGATAGACTGGAGATGGACGTCCAAGACCACGGCAAGGGAATCAACCCGGAAACAGCGCGGCGTGGTCTTGGCCTCGTGGCGATGCGCGAGCGAGCGGCGATCGTCGGCGGCACGCTCGACTTCCTGAAACCACCACAGGGCGGCACGCTGGTTCGGTTGTCGATGCCGCTGTAGATCATGAGCGACAGAATCACGGTTCTTCTGGCCGACGATCACGCACTCGTGCGACGGGGATTCCGCCGCATCCTCGAAGACGACCCGGCCATCGAGGTCGTCGGCGAAGCGAGCAACGGCGAGGAGGCTATTCGACTCTTTGGCGAGCTCAAACCCAGGGTCGTCGTCATGGATGCTGCGATGCCGGGAACAGGCGGCCTTGCCGCCACACGCACGATCCTCTCGACGCAGCCGGACGCGACGATCCTCATGCTGAGCATGCACTCCGAGGAGACGCTCGTGAAGCAGGCGATGGCGGCCGGCGCGCGCGGCTACATCCTGAAGAACGCCGTCGATCTCGATCTCGCCGCTGCCGTCAAACGTGCCGCCGCAGGTGAGACGGTCCTCGACCCGACGGTCGTCAAACCGGCGCCGCTGGCCGGTGAGCGAGCTCGACGCCTCACACCCCGGGAAACCGAAGTGCTTCAGTTGATCTGCAATGGACTGTCGAACCGGGAGATCGCGGCACACCTGGATCTCAGCGTGAACACCGTCGCCGTCCATCGCGCCAACATCATGAATGCGCTCGGCGTCCACAAGACCGCCGAGCTCGTCGTTTACGCGCTGCAGCACGGCCTCGTCAACCCGCTGTGACCAGCCAAGGCCCGTCAAGACGCGACTTCCTGCGTCACGTCACTGCCGGAGCCGCCGCATCACTACTGCCCACGCCCTCAGTTCAGGCGCAGGCTCCCGGCTTTCGGCTCGTCGACGCAACTGCCTCGGCGGGCCTGCAGTTTCGACACAACAGCGGCGCCTACGGCGGCAAGCTCCTTCCTGAAACGCTCGGTTCCGGCTGTGCGTTTATCGATTACGACGGCGATGGCTGGCAGGACATCCTGCTGATCAACGGGATGGATTGGCCGGGGCACACGAAACAGCGATCGACGCTGAAGCTCTATCGCAACAATCGCAACGGGACGTTCACGGACGTGACGCGCGCGGCGGGGCTCGACGTCGAGATGTACGGCATGGGGGTCGCGGTCGGCGACTTCAACAACGACGGCTTCCCCGACGTCTTCATCACCTGCGTCGGGCAGAACCGATTATTCCGGAACACGGGCAAGAGAACCTTTGTCGACGTCACGCGTACGAGCGGCCTCGGCGGACGCGAAGCGTTCAGCACGTCGGCGATGTGGATCGATTTCGATCGCGACGGACGCCTCGACCTGTTCGTCTGCAACTACGTCCGCTGGACCGCGGCGCACGACGTCTTCTGCAGCATCGATGGCAAACAGAAGTCGTACTGCACGCCCGAGGCGTATCGCGGTGAAACGTGCTGGTTGTTCCGCAATCGCGGCGACGGAACATTCGAGGATGTCACCGCGACGTGCGGCATTTTCGATTCGAGCTCCAAGTCACTCGGCGTCGCGCTGATCGACTACGACCAGGACGGCTGGCCAGATATCTTCGTCGCCAACGACACGCAGCCGAACAAGCTCTATCGCAACCTGCGAAACGGGAGGTTCCGTGACGTCGCGCTCGAGGCAGGTGTGGCGCTCAGCGAAGACGGCAAGGCGCGCGCAGGCATGGGGGTTGATGCGGCTGACTTCGATGGAAGCGGCCGGCCGGGTCTTGCCGTCACCAATTTCGACAACGAGATGATCGGGCTGTACCGGCCACAGTCCAGCGGTACGTTCGTCGATGTGGCGAGCCGGTCAGGCGTCGGCGTCGCCTCGTTGACGCGACTCGGCTTCGGCTGCGTCTTTGCCGATTTCGATCTCGATGGTGCGCTGGACCTGGTCGTCGCCAACGGCCACATTGACGAAACCGTCCGCAATATCCGCGGCAACGTCGGCTACGCGCAGGCGCCGCTACTCTTCCTCAATCAGGGTGGCGCCACGTTCCGCGACGTCGCCAGCCAGGCCGGCAGCGGCTTCGCCCAGGCGCGCGTCGGTCGCGGCCTCGCCTGCGCCGACTTCGATCGCGACGGCGACGTCGACCTGCTGATGACGACCAACAATGGACCCGCCGTGCTGTTTCGCAACGACCAGACCGGTGGCAATCGCAGCGTGCAATTCAGGCTGATCGGAACGCAGTCCAATCGCGACGCCATCGGCGCGACCGTTCGCATCTATCACGCCGGCACCAGTCAGTCGCGCATGGTGCGAAGCGGGTCGAGCTATCTGTCGCAGTCAGAGTTGCCGGTGACATTTGGCGTCGGCAAACGCGACGTCATCGATCGCGTCACGATCGCGTGGCCAAACGGGCGAGCCGAGGAGTTCACTAAGGTCGCCGCCGGGAAGCAGTACGACTGTGTCGAAGGAAAAGGGATCTCTGAGAGTTCACGATAGTCAACTCCCAACTCCCAATCTGCGTCTTGTGCCAACTCCCAAAGGCAACTCCCAACACCCAACCTCCAACTCCTAACCGCCAAGTCTCGACTCCCAACTCCCAACTCCCAATTTGATCTTTGTCCCAACTTCCAACCGCGATTGGCATTGCGGATGCAATGAATATGGGAGCATCTAACTGGATACCTCGAAAGCCATTCGACCTTCGGGAGCGTTTGTTTGAGTTCGCCTGTCTCATCGTCCGCATAGTGCAGTTCCTCCACACTCGTGGCCCTGTTGCCTCAGCGCTTTCGTATCAATTGCTCCGCTGTGGCACCTCCGCGGGTGCACACTACGAAGAAGCTGATGATGGAACAAGCCCCCGTGACACGGCGGCCAAACGGAAAATCGTCTTGCGCGAACTGAAGGAGACCAAGTTCCGTCTGAGGGTTCTGAGACGCTGCGAAATGTTGACGCGCGATCACGATCCAGTCATCAATGAATCAGGCGAGCTGATTCGAATTGTTGCGACTTTGCTAAAGAACGCCCAACCTCGGGTATGAACCAATTGGGAGTTGGGAGTGGCTTCAAGAGTGAAGTTTGGGAGTCGAGATGAAGCAGCTAACACTCGCGTTGCTGGGAATCGCCCTGACCGCTTGCGGCATTCAAGCCCAGGAGAAGACGTCTCAGGCGCCGCCAGCCTTCGAAGTCGCCTCCGTGAAGCCGAGCAGCCCCAACCCAGGCAGCCCTCTTGGGATGCTCCCTGTGGCGATGCCTGCGCCGAACGGTCGGTTCACCGCGACGAATATGCCGCTGCGGCTGCTGGTGCGTATGGCATACGGCGTCCAGGATTTCCAGATCGACGGCGGCCCATCGTGGCAAATGTCGCAGCGCTTCGATATCACCGCGAAAGCTGAGGACGGCTCACCGGCGACGATGGTTGCGATGCTGCCGATGCTCAAGGCCCTCCTCGTGGATCGGTTCAAGTTGAAGGTACACACCGAGACGAGAGCGATGGCGGTGTCATCGCTCGTTGTCGCAAGAGAAGATGGAAAACTCGGACCCAAGCTCAAGCCGACAACCTCTGACTGCTCGAATGCGGAGGCTGAAAACAAGAAGCTGGCAGAAGCGGTCCTGAAGGGTGGCCCCGGCGCGTTGGCCGGGATGATGCCCAAGCCTGGCGAGACTCGTAAGTGCGCGATGATGCCGAGCATGAGCCCCGGCGGCTTCGGCATGATCGCGGATGGCCAACCCATCTCGCTGATCGCTCAATTGCTGACGCAGGCAACTGGGCGCATCGTGACCGACAAGACAGGTCTCACGGGCCTGTACGACTGGGAGATCAGGTTCGATCCCCAGATCATGATTCAAATTGCATCGCAAGCAGGTGTGAACCTGCCAGCCGGCGTTGCGCCGCCACAGTCGGACAGTCCTTCACTCCTAACTGCGTTGCGCGAGGACCTGGGGCTCAAGCTCAACTCCGAGCGCGGCCCAGTAGAAATCCTCGTCATCGACAGCGCGGAGATGCCCGACGCGAACTGAGAACAATTGTGAGTTGGGACACGAATCAGATTGGCGGTTGGGAGCTAGCGAAGTAGTGGTTCCCCACTATTGCCCCCTCCGGATCACGTCGGTACAGTCGCCTCGTGGCCCTCGTTGCACCGCCTGGCGCCGCCTCGGGCGGCCCCTCGCTTCCCCAACCAACCAGGTGATGGCTTCCCACGTGAGCGCGCTCTTTGGGAGTTGCCCGTTGGCCTTCGACTATCGCTCAGGCCACCCCGAGCATCGTCGAGGGATGGGAGTTGGGAGTTGATCGCTCCTCCGCCGTTCGCCTGGGACGACTGGTACTCGCTCGTCGGCGGGCGCTCGATCCGCATCGAAGAAGTCGACGACATCCTTCGCAAGATCTACGACGATCAGTACCAGCGCTTCGAGGGCAAGGTGGCCGACTCGCGCGTGGAGTTCGACTCGCCCGTCGACGCGTCGCAGCATCTCAAGGACAAGGCCGTCGAGTTCGGCGCGGACATCGTGGGCATCTGCGAGATTGAGCCGACCGACGTCTATCGCGGGCGGGTGGTCAGCGAGAAATACGCGATCGCCGTGGGACAGCGGATGCGCTGGCGTGAGTTCCAGGTCGTACCCTCTCGTGAATCCGCCATCGAATGCCTGCGCGTCTACTACGCGCTCGGCGAGACGGTCATCAAGCTCGCCTCCTATCTCCGATCGATCGGCTACGCCTGCAAGATCGAGCATCCGATCGGCGACAGCGACCTCCTGCACATTCCGATCGGGCTGAAGGCTGGTTTCGGCGAGCTCGGCCGGCACGGTTCGATCATCAATCCGAAGCTCGGGCCGCTCTTCCGCATGGGCAGCGTCGTCACGTCGATCGCGCTGGCGATCGACCATCCCATCGACGCCGGCATCGCCAGATTCTGTGACGCGTGCCGTGCCTGCCGGAAGTTCTGCCCCGCGCATGCCATTCCGGACGAGCGGACCCCTGAAGCCGGCAAGGATCATCTCGGCTACGACCGCTACGTGGTCGATACCGGTCGCTGCTTTCCTTACTTCGCGAAGTACTCGTACTGCTCGATCTGCCTGCCCGTCTGCGCCTACAACCATAAGGAGTGGGCGAAGGACTTCGACGGATTTCAGACGAAGCTGTTTCCCACGGTCGCCATGCCTGAAGCCCCTGCGCCGGTCGATCCGGGGCAGAACCAGCCGCGACACTTCTACGCAAGGATTCATCGTCCTTGAACACGTTCGCACGCAGTGCCCTCACCGTGATGCTCTGTCTGGTCGCCGGCCCTGCCGCCGCACAGCCGGCCGTTTCCGCACTGATAGGCCGCGTGGTCGACCAGCAAGCCGCCGCAGTGCCGGGGGCGACGATCACCGTCCAACAGACGTCGACGGCGGCGATTTTCTCTGCCACGAGCGACGCGGAAGGACGATTCACGTTTCCTCTGCTCGCGCCTGGCCGCTACGACTTCGAGGCACGGCTCGATGCGTTCAACCCGTGGCGGACCACCGTCACGCTGGAAGTCGGTCAGCAGAGAGCGCTCGCCGTGGTGCTCAGCCCTGCCACAGTTCGTGTCGAGGTGGTCGTCACGGGTGCGAGCGATCGACCCGTCACGACAGCGGTCGACGGCGTGCTGTCATCAACGCGCATCGAGTCGTTGCCGCTGAACGGGCGCAACTTCCTCGAGCTTGCGTTCCTCGTGCCAGGGAACAACCCGACGCCGGTGTTCGATCCGACTAAAACGAACAGCGTGCTCATCTCGTCCGCGGGCCAGATGGGCCGTGGCGGCAACGTCACCATCGACGGCCAGGACAACAACGACGATGTGGTGGGCGGCCCGCTGCTGAACCTGCCGATCGATGCCGTGCAGGAGTTTCAGATCGCCACCAGCCGATACGGTGCCGACCAGGGTCGCTCCGCGTCATCCGTGATCAACGTCGTGACGCGCTCCGGCACGAACACGACGCACGGCACAGCCGCGGTCTTTGCGCGTGACGATGCGTGGCAGGCGCTGCCGCCGACATTGGACAACCCGGACGAGGCGCCACCGTTCGATCGACAGCAGGTCTCGGGTGCACTGGGTGGACCGCTTCGGCGAGACCGTCTGTTCTGGTTCGCCTCAGGTGAATACCGCAACCAGGACGGCGGCGTCCTCGTCGGCACGCGCGATATCTCGACGCGCACGATCTCGCGCAGCTTCGCGCCTGCGGCTTCGAGTGATGGCTTGTGGTCGCTGCGCCTCGACACCGGCGGCGCCGCGAACCGCTTCATGACTCGCTACGCCGGAGAGTGGGCCACGGACACAGCCGCGAGCGCCGTCGAGCGCGCGATCGGTTCAGCCTCGCAACGCCAGGACGGCACCAACCGCTACAACAGCGTGCTCGCGTCGTGGACGTCGGCGCCGGGCGGCAACTTCGTCAACTTGCTGAACGGAAGCGTCAGCACCTTCCTCAACGAGACGTCGCCGGTGACGACCGCCCCGCAGATGACGTTCCCGAGCATTGTGGATGGCGCATCGTTTCGGATGCCGCAGGAGACGCTCCAGACGCGCTTTCAAATCACGGATAGCGCAACGCTCGTCCGCGGCGCGCACAGCCTGAGGTTCGGCGGCGCGGTGCAGCGCGTCGACGCGGAGTTCCGGCTTGGCGTCTTCCAGCAGGGCCGCATCGAGTTCGTCGAGGACTTCGCCACGTTCGATCACAACGGCGACGGGGTGATCAACGACAGCGATCTCCTCTTCGCCGTCACGCTTCGAAGCGGCAAACCCGATCAGGCGCTGATTCAACCCGATACCGACAACACCCACATCGCGGGATTCATTCAAGACGATTGGGCAGTGTCGAGCCGTCTGCAGTTGAACCTCGGGCTGCGCTACGAGGTCGACTCGGAGGTCAACAACCAGGGCCGCGTCGACCAGCTCAACCCGATCGTCTTCCCGTTCGTCCGAGACGAGCGCCAGCGCGATTTGAACAACCTCGGGCCCAGGGTCGGCTTCGCGTGGAGCGCCACGGATCATGGTCTCGTAGTGCGAGGCGGCTACGGGCTGTACTACGACCGCATCGTGCTCCAGATTCAGTCTCTCGAGCGGGGCCTTGACGGCCGCGCGCTGCCCATCGAAGTGCGTGCGGGCAACGTCTTCTTCCTCGATCCTGCGACCGGGCGATTTCCACCGATTGCGCCGAGCTCAGCGAATCCATTCGCTGGCTTCGTCCTGCCGGGTGCCGGCGCATCGGGGATCAACATCATCGATCCCCACCTGCAGAACCCGTCCATCCACGAATTCCATCTCGGCGTCGAGCAGGACATCGCCGGGCTGCGTGCGCGGGCCGACGTCATGCACAACCAGGGCATCCACTTCCTGATCGGTCGCACCGTCGGAGAGGTGTACAACCCGGTTGTTGGCGGCCCCGATCGCATCGTGAATATCGAGTCGAGCGCGAAGACACAGTACGACGGACTGTTGCTCTCGCTCGATCGTCCGTTCAGCAACGGCTATGGATTCCGCGTCGGCTACACGCTCGCCAAGGCGTACAACTACGCCAACGACGACCAGATTCCGTTTCTGAACGGGCCTGTGGACCCGAACGACCTTGGGAAAGAGTGGGGACCGACGCCGAACGACCGCCGCCACAGGCTCACGCTGTCGGGCCAGACGCTCGTGAAAAGCGTGAACATCTCGACCCTCTGGACGATCTCCTCTGGAGTGCCGATGGATATCATGATGCCCGATGGTCAATCGCGAATCCCGGTGCTCCAACGCAACGCCGGCGGCCGTCAGTTCCACACGGCGGCGGAGTTGAATTCCTACCTCTCGAATCTCAACGCGGGCGGCGGCGTGAACGGCGTGCTCCTACCCCTCGTGGCAGACAGCGCACGCTTCAACGATTCGTTCAACTCGCTCGATCTTCGCGTGTCGCGGCCGTTCTCGATCAATGAACGCGTTCGCGTCGAGCCGATGGTCGAGGTCTTCAATCTGTTCAACGTCACGAACATCCTCGGCGTCTCCAACGTGAACTACTCGGGGTTCTCGAGCGTCCTCGTCCGCGATTCTGAGGATCCGAGCAATCCCGGGTATCTGCGCTCATCGCGATTCGGTCAGCCGGTCACGACTGCCGGTGGCGTGTTCGGATCGGGAGGGCCGCGCGCCATGCAACTGGCTGCGCGAGTGACCTTCTAAAGCGCCCGCACACCACCACCTTGTGACCACGAACCGCCCCGCTCTGCTCGGTCCGTGGACCGCAACCGCGATGGTGGTGAGCCAGGTGGTCGGCGTCGGCATTTTCCTCACACCGGCCACGATGATGCGGACGCTCGGCAGCCCGTGGGCCGCGCTCGCCATGTGGGTGGTGATGGGCACACTGAGTGCCGCCGGCGCGCTCTGCTTCGCGGAACTGTCCACGCGTTTTCCGAAGGCAGGCGGCAGCTACATCTACTTGCGCGAGGGGTTCGGTCCCAGGTGCGCGTTCGTCTACGGCTGGATGGCGCTGCTCGTCATGGACCCGGGCCTGACCGCTGCGCTCGGGATCGGCTTCGCTCAGTATTTCGTCGCAACTCTTGGCGCCTCACCCGCACTCACGTCGCTCGTGGCCATCATCGCGATCGTCGCGTTCGGGCTCATCACACTTGCCGGGAGGGGCACCAGCGCGCGCACCATGCAATGGACGGCGGCGGCAAAGCTCTCGATCGTCGTCATTCTTGTCGTCGCAGCACTCTTCAAAGTGCGCGACGCGAGCGTTGCCGTGGACCTCGTTGCCCCTGCGACGTTCACACCCGCCGCGCTCGCGGCCTCTCTGATCGCCGCGTTCTTCGCGTTCGGCGGTTGGTGGGATCTCGGCCGCATGGGAGAAGAGGTCGAGTCGCCACGTCGCACGATGCCGCGCGCACTCGTCGGCGGGCTGGCGCTCGTGACGACGATGTATGCGCTCGTGAGTGTCGCGTATGTGTTCGGTTCGTCAGGGCCGGCCGCGGGAACAGACGAGGCATTCGTTCTTCGTATCGGTGCTTCGCTCTTTGGAGAGACAGCCGGGCGCCTTCTGTCGGCCATGGTCGTCGTCGCCGTGGCAGGCAGCCTCGCCGCGGTGCTCCTTGGATCTCCGCGCGTCTACGTGGCGATGGCACGCGACGGTGTGTTCCCGGAACGGCTGGCGCGTTTCAACGTGGGTAGAGGCACCGTGCCGGCATCCACGATCGTGCAGGTCACGATCGCATGCATCCTCGTGCTGCTCGGCAGCTTCAACGACATCCTCGGCTACTTCGTCCCGTGTGCAGTGTTCTTCCTGGGACTCGCGGCAACGGCCATCGCGATCCTCCCCAGGCCAGACGCGCGTGCGGACGTCTTTCGAGCCCCGCTCCATCCGCTGCCGTTCGTCTTGTTCATCGTGATGGTGGTCGCAATCCTGGCGCTGTTCATCACTGGCCAGCCACGACAGACACTGCTCGGCGCGCTTGTCGTGGCGCTCGGCATCCCGGTCTCATGGGTCGTGGGCTCACGGCGTCACCACTGATACTTTGCTTTACCGACCTTGCAGTTCTCAGGTAGGCTGGCGCCTGATGCGTGTCCTTGCGGGGGTGCTGCTGATTGTCGCTTCGGCGCTGAGCGTGTCTCTCGCTCGATCACGTCAGGATGCTCCGCAGCTCGAGGCCCCCCGCCGTCCGCGCATCGTCACGGAGCTCTCTGATCTCCTGACGCACTCACCGCTCGAAGAATGTCACAAGGGCGATGCCAGCGCTGTCTCTGGCACGAAGCCATTACGCATCGGCACGTGGAACATCCGGGCTGCACAGTCAGCACCAGTGGACGCGCTCGCCGCAGAGATACGCGCGATGCAGGTCGATGTCCTTGCGCTGCAGGAAGTCGATGTGCGAACACGGCGTGGCAGTTACGTCGATGAACCAGTGGAGTTGGCTAAGGCGCTCGGCCTGAACTACGTCTTCGCGGCCAGCATCAAGTGGGATGAAGGCCACTACGGTCTCGCCGTGCTGTCACGATGGCCGCTCGTGAAGGTCGAACGGCATCGCCTCAGCTCCACTCCCGAGGCCGAGCCTCGCATCGTCCTCGACGTCACCGTGTGCGCGGCTGGAAAACCATTGCACCTGCTCAACACTCATGCGGATCGGCGAGCCCCATCACGGGCGCTCGGATTCGCGGACACGGGGCGGATCGTCAAGGACGAAATCGGACGCGGCATTCTGCTCATGGGCGATCTGAACGAGTATCCTGACGCGCCCGGTGTCCGCAGCCTCATCGACGGCGGCCTTGTCGATGTGAGTGCAGACAGTCCGGACACCGTCAGCGTGGGAAGGGTTGACTATATTCTTGCCGATCCAGCACTTGCTCGGATCGCCTCGCCGGCGCGCGTGTGGACAACGGACAAGAGCGATCATCACGCAGTGCTTGCCGACCTGGCGTGGTGAGACGAACGTGAGGGGATCATGATTTACAGCCGAAGAGACCTCCTCGCACTGGCGTCGGGCGTCGGCGTCGCAGGCATGATGGGCGGTTGGCGCGGCGCACAGGCTCAGGCTGGCGCGCCGGCTCGCTTACGGACGATCGAGACGTCAGCGCTCACAATCGGTTTCGAAGAGAGCGGCGATCCGCAGGGCTTTCCCGTCGTTCTGCTCCACGGTTTTCCCGATGACGTCCGCGCGTTCGACGGTGTGGCTCGCCCGCTCGCCAATCTCGGATACCGCGTCATCGTCCCCTATCTTCGCGGCTACGGCACGACGCGTATCCGCGACTCGCGCGTCCGCATGGGCGAGCAAGCCGCCATCGGGCAGGACGTGATCGATCTGATGGATGCGCTCGGCGTCAAGCGATTCGCTGTCTCGGGCTACGACTGGGGCGGGCGCGCAGGGTGCATTGCCGCCGCCCTTCATCGCGACCGCGTGCGAGCGGCGGTGTTCATCAGCGGCTATTTGATCCAGGACACGGTCTCCGAACCGCAGCCTGCCCCGCCAGAGAGAGAGCGCGCGATCTGGTATCAGTACTACTTCAACACTGAACGGGGCCGGCGCGGGCTGGAAGCCAATCGCCGTAGCCTATGTCGCCTGCTCTGGGAAACCTGGTCGCCGACGTGGAAGTTCACTGACGAGGAATACAACAAGACGGCTGCGTCGTTCGACAACCCGGACTTCGTCGACGTCGTGATTCACTCCTACCGGCATCGCATCAAGAACGCGCCAGGTGAACCGCGCTTCGAGGAGATGGAGCGCGTCCTCTCGAAGCGGCCAAGAATCGAAGTCCCGACCATCGTGCTCTATCCAACCGACGATGGCGTGACCGGTCCGCCATCGAAGAACGATGCGGGCGACAAGGCAGTCTTCTCTCAGCTGATCGATCGGCGCATCGTGCAGGGGTCGGGACACTTCATGCCGCGCGAGAAGCCTGAAGCGGTTGCCACCGCGCTTGTCGATGTCTTGCGTGCAACAAAGTAGGGGCGGGTCTTCCCCGGCCTGAGCGAAGTCGAAGGCAGACCCGCCCAACCGCAGGTGAGCCTAAAGACCCGCCTCTACATTTTCGTGAAGATGAACAGGTGTTGCCAGGGGAGGTCGTCGTAGACGCGGGACTGCTTGAAGCCCTCGTGCTCGAGTTCCTGCTTCACCTGCGCCTTCGTCATCTTGTGATCCGGGAGGATCGGCACTCTCGGATCCTCGGCCCGGTATTCGAGTAACACGAGTCGCCCGTCTGCTTTGAGCGCCGTGCGGATGCGTTGAAGCATCTTCTGCGGCTCTGAGAACTCGTGATACACGTCGACCATGATCGCAAGGTCGATGCTATCGGCCGGAAGCTTCGGATCGTCGAACGTGCCGAGCACGGGCACGATGTTGTCGACCTTCGCGCGAGCCATGTTCTGCTGGAGTAGCGTCAGCATGCCGGACTGAATGTCGCTCGCGTAGACCTTGCCCATCGGTCCGACGATCTTCGCCATCCGGAGCGTGATGTAGCCCGAACCGGCGCCGATGTCCGCGACCGTCGCACCTTTCTTGATCCGCAGCAAACGCAGCGCGAGATCCGGGTTTTCCTCATCCTCACGTTCGCGGCGTTCGAGCCAGGGCGCGCCGTCCACGCTCATGGTCCGCGCATACACACGACCGCTGACCGGGTGAACGCCCGGCTGTTGTGCGACAAGCGTCGCGGCTGAGAAGGTCAGTGCGAGGAGCGTCCTGACGAGTGCCATACAGATGTCGAAGGTTAGCGTACCAATGACTCATAGCTGAACTGGATTGGTACAACCGGGTGACAGATCCGAACAATGCGTCGGTTCTTTGACATCAAGTGGCGCCATGGGACACGAATTGGCGTGCACTCTCATGGCGGCATGACGTTTGCTCCGGCTGTAGGGCGACAGCGAATCCTACGGGGCCGCTGTCCTCCACTGACCGCTTCGCACTAGCCGTATGTGCCTGGTGAGGCGGTCAGCGTGGGTCGTTTTCATCCGGAACTACATTCCCATCCAGAAACTCCCCTCGCTGGGGTCAGACTGTCGCCGGCCGTTGGGCGGACGTGACGGAATTACGACGCGCGGACGAGTTGCTTGCGTGTCGTCTCGAGCGTGAAGGTCAGCGATTCCTTCGGGATGGTGGTGACGAAGGGACCGACAATCCAGCCCAAGCCCGTCGGAATTCCTCTCGTCAACGAAACGGACTCGCACTGAATGTAGAGCCCGCCATCGCGAGCGAGGAGCCGCCAGTACGTGTTCAGGCGCCACAGATAGCCTTCGTCATTGCCAACCGGTCTCTCGCGCTCATCCGGCGTGTTCGGGTTCTCCACTTCAGCGATGCGCGTGCTGTGTATCCATCCTTCCGCGCGATCGGTCCCTCTCGTGAAGATCGCCTCGTGCTCGCTGTTGACCACGACGGTAATGACCTTCGTCATCGCGTACCTGAGGAAGAATCGAAAGCGATCGCCGTTACGGACCAGGAGCCTCGATTTCGCCACTGCCGGCGAGTAAATGCGTTCGTGACGGTCGTAGTCCTGAAGAAGCGTCAACGTCTGATCGATCGTTGCCCCAGGCACGAACGCGGTGCCGACCCAGTGATGAATCATGCCTCCGGGCACCTCGATCTCACGATCACCTTCGAGTGTTTTCGCCACGTCGATCGACAGTTCGCCGCGACGCATGAGTGCGAGCACCTCCATGCGGCGCGCTTCCGGTAGCCGGTCCACTCGAAGGAACGGCTCCATCCTGAGTTGGGCTTCAGTGGCGCGTACGTAGCGATCGAAAGCCGCGACCGTAGGTGCTCGAAGCTCGACGGCCGAAAGCGAGACGCTTGCGGCCAAGGCCAGCAACGCCACGAACGCCCATCGACTGGTCATAGAAGATCTCCCTAGGTAAGGTGCCAACCAAGGCCGATTCGGCTCATCCGTGTTCCAAAGACCGCCGTCAATCGTTCTTGTTTCATGACTGGCAGCGCCGAACCGACGCAACATGGCAAAACTGGGCGATTCGAAGCGATGCGGCGTATGTGGCGGGCTTGCGATCTTCCGGATCGTCCAGCCCTCACTCGCCACGTTGGGCTGGGTCGACGACGGCTCCATTCCCTACGACGTTCCGCCCATGCAGATGTGGCAGTGCGAAGACTGCGACGATCTCCAACCGCCAAACGACGACCTCGAGGGATAGCGTCCTCACCTCGCTGGCCTCAATCCCACGTACGAGCCTAACATCTCCACCACAGAGTCGGGAACACACTCGACCAGAGGAGCGGATAACGATGACGAGACGTGTCCTTATGTTCATGACCGCAGTCGTGCTCATGACGGCAATCGCGGTCGTGGCGCCGGTTGTGCGCGCGCAGCGAGGCGGTCCGGTTGGGCTGGCGCAGGGACTTCAGGGGTCCTACGCGGGACTCAAATCGAATCTCACTCAAGCAGCTGAGATCGTTCCTGAGTTTGGATACGGGCTCAAGCCGAGCACGGACGCGGCGGCCAGAACGCGCGCGCCGTTGCCCTGCTCGGTGTGATCGCGCACGGCAACGAGATGTACGGCATCTCCACCGTCTATCAGCGCGCCCAGAACATCGTACCGCCATCAACGGCGGCGCGAGGACGCGGACGCGGCGGGCGCGGTAACTAGCACTCGTCCGCCACAGGCAGTCGTGATGCCACCGCATCATGCCTGCCTGTGCGCATCCCTCAGCCCGCTTTCACTGCCAGAATCTTCCGTCCCTGAATCACGGCTTCTGCGACGAGCAGCGGCACGGCCCAGCAGAACCAGCTCGCAACCGCGATGCGCTCCTGCACTGTCCCGATCTCCGATGCCTGCAGCGCCGACGACAACACGCGGAACCAGACAAACGCGAACGTCACCACGTAGCTGCGCAGCATCCACTCCTTGTGCTGCTCATACAGATGACGACGAATCGATGCGAAGGCGAGTCCCGTGGTCGTGAGCCACGACGTCGCGAGGCCGACGAGTCCGGCGCCAAAGACCCACCCACCGTCGGTGTGGAACGCCAGGTAGTACGCCGCGAACGAGCTGACCACGACCGCGCTCATGTAGATCACACCGAGCCGCCGATGCAGACCGACGTTGCGATCGCTCAATCCCAGCCAGATCTGAATCGGTCCGGTGAACAGCGCAATCATGCCCGTGGTGATATGGAGCAGCAGCCAGCCGCGACGCGGCCAGTAGGTGCCGAACTGCGTCTCGTTCAGAGCAAAGTACGGCATCGCGACGACGCCCACGAAGACCAGGGCAATGAGGCTGGCGATGCCGAGCGTCGCGGCGACGCCACGGCCGGCTCCCGTTGATCGTGCTGGCATGTCGATGACTGTGCTCTGACTCATGGCGTGACCTCCGGAGCGATCCACCGTCAATCGCTTGGCCAACGATATGCCAGAATGAGCCCCATGAGCACACTCAAGATCAAAGTGATCGTAGGAAGCACTCGAGCAAATCGGTTCAGCGAGAAACCGGCCGCCTGGATCTTCGACCTTGCGAAGAAGCGCACAGATCTGGAGGTTGAACTCCTGGATCTCAGCGACTACCCACTCCCCTTCTTCGAGGAGGCGATGCCTCCAGGGCTGGCGAAGGATCAATACGAGAATCCGATCGTGGTGAAATGGCGCGACAAGATTCGTGAAGCGGACGGCTTCATCATCTGCTCGCCGGAGTACAACCACGGTTATCCCGCGGTTCTCAAGAACGCGCTCGACTACACCTACTTCTCGTGGGCACGAAAGGCTGTCGCATTTGTGAGCTGGGGCGGCGCAGGTGGCGCCAGAGGCGTCGAACAACTTCGTCTTGTTGCGATCGAGCTCGACATGGTCCCCACTCGATGGGCGGTTCACATTTCCAATCCGTGGTTCATCAAGGACGTCAGCGAGATCGATACGGATCAGAATCGGAACAGCGCGACGGCGCTGCTCGATCACCTGACGTGGTGGGCTGGGGCGTTGAAAGCAGCTAGGTAGCTGGGTTGCTAGTTCGCTAGGTTGCTGGGGCGCGTTCGTCCCCAGCTACCCAGCCACCCAGAAAACCTAGCTACCCCTCGAGCTTCGCATCCATCGTGATCGTCGCGTTCAGCACCTTCGATACCGGACAACCGGACTTCGCGTTGTTGGCAGCCGTCTCGAACGCCTGTTTGTCGGCACCCGGGATCTTCGCGCGCACGTCGAGGTGAACGGCGGTGATCGCGAACCCTCCATCCGTTTTGTCCAATGAGACCGTCGCCGTCGTCTGAATCTGCTCGGCCGTCATGCCTGCGTTGCCGAGCTGCGCCGACAGCGCCATTGAGAAGCATCCCGCGTGTGCCGCGGCAATCAACTCCTCTGGATTCGTGCCCTTCCCGTCTTCGAACCGGGTGCTGAAGGAGTACTGCGTGTTCGACAGGACACCGCTGTCAGTCGATACGGTCCCCTTGCCATCCTTCAACCCACCCCGCCACACTGCTGAGCCGTTTCGCTTCATATGACCTCGCCGGATCACTCTACCCCGGAACGATATGATCGGAGGGACGTGACTGTGCCAGATACCCATCGCGCGATCGACGCCGTGTGGCGAATCGAGTCGCCTCGTCTCATCGCCGGCCTCACTCGCATCGTCCGTGACGTCGGGCTTGCTGAAGATCT
>Ga0070674_100000584_pt1 | contig 18432 bp, 20 predicted proteins | sample KBSM33metaG_FD_65344 | JGI IMG/M metagenome (GOLD analysis project Ga0070674, IMG submission 65344) | Miscanthus rhizosphere microbial communities from Kellogg Biological Station, Michigan, USA - KBS M3-3 metaG | ecosystem: Host-associated > Plants > Roots > Rhizosphere > Soil ... | reverse complement strand
CAGCACCCCTGTCGCCCAGGAGATGAACCACGCAGATGCCATGACGATATTTTGGCTGACCGCGTTTGTAATCCTCGAGCGTCGGCCGACCTGCGTTCGTCAGCTGACTGGTGGCATCGGCTTCACGGACCCGCACGAATTATCGAGAACACGTGCTCGGATTGGCAAGCGTCACTCCTCGTCGAGCGGGCTCCGCATTTTCAACAGGATCAGGAGTATGAGTGCGGGAACGAGCGCTGCCCACCAGCCGCTGACACCGAACGTGGAAAGAAACTGCGGGCCGAGCCAACCGACGACCGCCACGATGCAGGTCGCCCACACCAGCGCGCCAAGAACACTGCAGGTCGAGAAGACCAGGGGTGGCACATCGGCGTACGCGCACGCCGAGGCGATAGCGATGCGCAGGCCGGGCGCGAACCGGATCAGAAACGAGAGCAGGGCACGTCGTCGACTGACGGCGCTGACCAACCTGCTGCTCGCGCGCCGCATCGCTGGAAGGCGATCGAGCCACGATCGCACGTGATAGCGCAGCAGATAGAACGGAATCTGATCGCCGGCCGCTGCGCCGAGCGTGCCAGCGGCCACGACGCCGAACGGATCGAGCGAACCCTGTCCGGCTAGCGTCGCCGCGGCGACGAGGACGACCTCGCCCTCGATGAGCGCGGCCAGGAACACGACGACGTACGCGAGGCCTCCTGGCCAGTCTGCCGGGTTCAGCGTCATGTATGCGACTCGTGTATCGAGCGCGCGCGGGTGGGCGCTTCAGCCGGCGATCGCGCTGTGAGCGCATCGACGACGACACGAGCCACGCGGTCGACCTGCTCGTCGGTCAGCGACTCGTAGACCGGCAGCTGCACTGCTTGTGCGGCGCGGTCTGCGGCTGGACAGGCTCGCGGCGCACCGAACAGGCCGAGCCTCGTGCACACATCCACGTGGAGCGTCTCGACGTCGACGCCGCGGCGGATGCAGTCGCGGGCCAGCGCGTCACGGTCGGGAACCCGTGCACAGTACTGGTAGTACACGTGCGTCCGATCCCTCGGCACGACTGGCGTTCGCACACCCGATAGGCCGCCGAGCGCACGATCCATTTGTCGGGCGTGAAGCCGCGTTCGCTCGATCCAGTCATTGAGGTACGTCAGCCCCTCGAGCGCGATGGCCGCCTGCACGTTCGTATATCGCCGGTGGTAGTCGTCCGGCAGTGGCTCGAGCGGTCGCACGCTCTCCCAGAGCCACTCGCTGGCGTCGATGCCAAGGTGTGAGGCGACGAGCGCCACTGGAAAGAGCGTCCACGTGAACGTGTTCGGACGCGTCGAAATCCGCTGCACCCGTCCACGAAACAGGTTCCAGCGCGCGTCCTTCAGGCTCGGCCACGGCTCGTTCTCGGCGAATGCCCGTACTCGTTGCGCGAGCGGTCCATGGCGCGTGACTGCCATCCCGCCTCCGTAGCTGTTCAGCGGCTTCAGCGTCTGAAAGCTGAAGAACGCCGCGTGCCCCATCGTCCCGACTTGATGACCGCAATAAGTCGCCCCGAGTGCATGGGCGCAATCCTCGATGACGATCAGGTTGTAGCGCTCGGCGATCTCGAGGATCGGCGCCATGTCGCACGGCAGTCCCCAGAGGTGCGTGGGTACTACCATCCGCGTGCGGTCGGTAACCGCCGCTTCGAAAGCCACGGGCGAAAGAGTGAAGGTGTCGGGATCGACATCGACGAACACCGGCGTCAATCCCGACACGCGCACGATCTCCGGCACCACCCAGAAGGTGAGCGCCGGCATGATGACCTCGCTGCCTGGAGGAAGGTCGTATGCCTGCAGCAGGTACTTGAGCGCCATACGGCCGTATGAGGTGGCAATCGCATGGGGTACGCCGACTCGATCGGCGAAGGCTCGCTCGAAATCTCCAATCAGCGGGCCTTCGATCAGTTGTCCGCGCTTCTCGAGATCAGTCGCAATCTGCTGTGTGGTCGGAATCACGCGGGCGCCGTAACGAGAAATCGCTTTCAACATGTGACGGCCCTCGACATCGACGCCGTCTCACCGCGGCTTTGGTAGGACGACACGAGTGAATCGAGCCGCCTCGCGATTCTTCCCGGACGTGCCTTGACGACGCGGAAACAGTGCACGGCGTAAGAGGGCCGCACGTAGAAGCGCGAATACGCCGCACCGAGGAGGAAGCGAAGCTGCTCGGACGTCAGGTTGGGATGCGTGAACGTCGGCGTGAAGCCGTCAAAGCGCTCCCAGTCCTTCTCGAAGATCGTCGATTCGAGCTGCCGCCAGAGCGGCGTACCGGGGTACGGCGTCAGCAGCTTGAACTGCGCGGCGGTGGAGCCGAGGTCGATGGCGTACGCGATCGTGGCGGCAATCGACGACCAGTCGTCCGGTGGAAAGCCGAACACGTAGAACGCCGCTGTCGCGATGCCAAGCGTCCGGCAGTGATCGAGCACCGCCCGCTGGTGCTCCAGCGGAATCGGTCGCCGGCCGGCCCGTTTCAACGTCTGGGGCGACAGCGACTCCACGCCGAAGCTGATGGCGCGCAGGCCGGCACGCTGCAGTGTGTCGAGCAACGACGGATCGAGTCGATCGAGGCGCGTTTCGCACTCGAAGGTGAGCGTCAGTCCGCGGGCGAGGATGGCGTCTGCGAGCGCCAGGCATCGATTCCGGTCTTCGGAAAACAGCGGGTCGCGAAAGAGGACGTAAGGACGCGGCGTGATTCCGCACAGGTATTCGAGCTCAGCGACGATGCTGTCGACCGAGCGCATGCGGTGGGCTTCGAGGATGCGGTGCGGACAGTACGTGCAGAATTCCGGGCAGCCTCGGCTCGCGAGAACCGGGAAGACTCCGCCGAAGGGTCGGACTCCCCACGGCAACCGCATGCGTGCCTGCATCGGCGCACCCACGAGATCCCACCGCGGGAACGGAAGGACGTCGAGATCGGGAATCGCGCGGCTGTCGACGACGCCCTCGAGCGTCGCACCGTTCGCGAGTTCGGCGAACGCGGCTTCGGGCTCGCCGCGAATGACGAAGTCGGCATGCTCCGCGAACAAGCCAGGCATCTTCGAGGCAGCGAGCCCGACGAAGCCGACCCGCACCCCTCGACGCCGCATGCCGCGCGCCCACGCGGTCTCTTGTGTGTAGTCAACGAGCGACGAGAGCACGATCGCGACATCGCCGTCGGCGTACTCGTCGCGCGTCCGGTGCACGTCGTGCCCGTGACGCGCCGCAATGGCGGCGAGGTACGCCAGCTGCACGCTCGGCACGTCATGCGTGCAGCGTTTGAATAGCGACACCAGTTCCGTCGTCTTCGAGAATGGGCGCAGCCGCGAGCCGTAGCCGCCGGCCACAGTGTCCTTGCTGACGAAGCCTTCCCGTCCACGCAAATCAGCCAACACGATCCGCATACGCAGTCCTCCGGCCAGAGTCGGCGAGCCTCGTGAGCAGAGACCCGCAAGAAAATGCAGGCCTCAATCGAGACCCGCGCTATGTCGTTGTGGTCAGAGGGATGGGGGAGGGCGAGGCGCGGCGAGCTTGCGCCAGACAATCAGGCTCGTGGCGCGAGGGTCGGCTGCACGTCCGGCGTGTAGCCACGGTGGCGCGGTGTCGCGATCGGATACCGCGATGTCGCCATCGACGGACGGCGTGGGCTTAGGGTCAGAACCGAGGTCGCGATCGTCGACGTCATCCAACGCATCGTTGGAGTCGGGGTTCCTGATGTGCGTCTGTGCGGCAAAACACCGGTGCGGCGCCTCGGCGAGGCACCCGTCAGGGGCAGGCGCGAACGAGGAGTTGTGGACCTTGTGATGATGCTGGACTGCCGCCGCATCGTCCGGAGAAGGAAGGAGCCAGACCGCGGTGAGCACGACGACGAGCACAGCTGTACGGCGGAGACGCACGGGCATCAGTCAGACCCCAGCGCCTGTTAAGACGTAGCTGTGACGGTTTTGGCCGCTGTCAGACAGGCAAAGATGACGACTTCACCCTGGCGGGACGCCGAGGTATGACGCGCCCGCGCCCACCCAGTGCCAGAAGTCCCGCGGGTTCTTCTTCATCGCCTTTTCGAAGAGAGCCTCGGCTTTCGGTCGATCCTTGTTGACGTTGGCGAGCGCGCCATACTCGATCATGGCCGAGTCATCGTCGTCCTTCATGACAAGGACCCGGTCGAACGCCTCCTGCGACTTGTTCCACTCCCCTGCTTCAGCATAGACGCGCGCGAGCCGGGCCCAGTCACTGCTCTCGACCTTCTTGCTGTTCGTGACTGAGTCGAAGATCGCTTGCCCCTTCACCTTGTCTCCGCCCAGGTACCACGCACGCCCGACGGCAATTCGTTCCCAGCTTCCGTCTTGGGCAAGCTGGAGAGCGCCATCGAGCAGCGCAGTGGCAGCTTCTTTTGCTTCTTTCCCCTTGACCAGGTCAGCGCTGAATGCAGGCTTCCTGGCCTGCGCAAACCCGGCCTGGCCGAGGGCGCCAAGGACGAAACATGCGAGACCGACCCCAACAAGGCGCGAGTGCTTCACGGTTCTCTCTTCTCGTGAGTGTGTTGATCCAGCACCCTCTACCAGACGTGCGGAATGAGACGCTTCGTCCGTGCCGTGTATGCGGCGTATTCGTTGCCAAATTGCCGGGCCATCATTCTCTCTTCCGCGCCGACACGAAGCCCAAAGAGGACAAAGAAGGCGACCAGGTTCGAAAGACCTGCCACCCAGTTCGGGATAACGAGGGCCTGGCCGACGGAGTAGAGCGCCAACGCAGAGTACATCGGGTGGCGGACCCAGCGATACACGCCTTGCGTGACAAGTCGATGGCCCTCGCGTACCTCCAGAGTGATCGACCAATTCGTACCGAGATCAGCGTGCGACCGATAGAAGAGCCAGAGGCCGATTACGACGCAGATCACGCCAGCAATGAGAGCGCCGCTGCGCAGCGGATACTCAGCGAACCAGAATGCCGGCGATGCGACCCAGATCAGAGGGATGAAGAATCCCACCCACGCAAGAACCAGGAGGCCGGTCTCCAGCGGGGTCTTGTGACTCTTGGCGACCTTGATACTTCGACTTCGGCGGCCATGCGGCGCGCGGATGGCCATCATTACCACTGTGGCTGCGAGTACGACTGCCTTCGCGATCCACGCATCCATGACCAATCACCATTCGTTACCCAGGCGACTGTGACGTCGAGAAGACGTCCGTCCAGTTCGAGTTCGATGGCACTTTAGCCGGAGGGCGGCAGCAACCCCAACTCCTGAACACGTTTGGTCAGATCCTGGTGATCGAGCTGAAACACGATCTGCCAGTGCCCTTCTCGGCGAAGCACGTATGTGGCTACGGCCTCGATAACGATTGGGCGCGAGGCGTCCCTCTCGAACCGCATCGACCAATACACTTGGACCATCGCGTGCTTTTCATCGAGGGTGATTTCGTCCAGCTTACGGACCTCCCACGCCACCAATCCCGTCGCCCTGAAGAACGCCGAGCGTTTCGGGACCACCTTCAGGAAGTCATCTCGTCTGACGGCTTGAACTCCGCCCGGGCCGGCGAACATGAACGTGTCCGCGTACGCAGAGCCGAGAAATACCAGATCAGGCGATCCTGTGGCCTGCGCGTACGTGTCGAAGAATTCCGTGATCGATGGGCTCGCTTCAGCCATGGCATCCGCACTTGATCGGGATGAACAGAACCGGTTGTCAGACGCGACGCGTGAAACTCTTAGCGCGGGCGCGCCGTTTGCCGGAGTAGTGCCGCAAACGCCTGCTCGTCGATCGCAGAACGGTTGTGGACCTTTATGTGCCGCACGTACTGCCCCTTGCCTTCGAGCAATCCCTTCGGATCTCTCAGGGAGGATCCGTTGAAGAAGCCGAATTGCACATACGCTGTATCGGAGTACACGTATGCCACGGGTCCGTTGCTATCGATCCAACATCCGTTTCCCCACTTCACGGCCTCGCTCAACTTGGGCTCGATGCGTCTCACAAACTTCCGGAGTGCACGGATGATTTCCTGATTCTTGGGACTTTGGGCCTCCAGATATTCATCGAAGGTTGCGTATGCCTTCATCTTTCTCATCGCGTGGCCGCCTGATTCTACGTCGAGGCAGGATGCGTTACTCGATCGCCTTGACGATGTCCTCGACGACCTTCTTCGCATCGCCGAACACCATCATCGTCCGGTCCATGTAGAACAGCGGGTTGTCGATCCCCGCATACCCGGACGCCATCGAGCGCTTGTTGACGATCACCGTGCGCGCCTTGTGCGCCTCGAGGATCGGCATGCCGTAGATGGGGCTGCCTTTTTCCTCCGCGAGCGGATTGACAACGTCATTGGCGCCAAGCACGAACGCGATGTCCGTGCCGCCGAAGTCACCATTGATGTCCTCCATCTCAAGCACCTCTTCGTACGGAACTTCCGCCTCGGCGAGCAGGACATTCATGTGGCCAGGCATGCGGCCGGCCACGGGGTGAATCGCGTAGCGCACGTTCACGCCCTTTGCCGCCAGCTTGTGCGCCATCTCTTTCACGGCGTGTTGCGCGCGAGCGACCGCGAGCCCATATCCCGGGATGATGATCACGCTCTCCGCGTTCCCCAGCAGGAACGCCACATCGTCAGGTGATCCCGACCTGACGGTCTTCTGCTGAGTGTTCGCGGTGGTGACTCCTTCGGCGGCCCCAAAGCCGCCCAGGATCACGCTGAAGAACGAGCGGTTCATCGCTTTGCACATGATGTAGGACAGGATCGCGCCGGACGATCCGACCATTGCTCCAGCGACGATCAGCAGCGGGTTGTTCAGCGAGAACCCGATGCCGGACGCGGCCCATCCTGAGTAGCTGTTCAACATCGAAATGACGACCGGCATGTCCGCGCCGCCGATCGGGATGATGATCAGCACCCCGAGCACGAATGCGATCGTGGTCATGGCGATGAACGGTGGCCAGTGCGTCCCTGGAGCGGCGATGACGAAGGCGATGCCAAAGCCGATCATTCCCAGTCCGAACACCAGGTTGACGATGTGCTGGCCCTTGAAGACGAGGGGCGCACTCGAGAAGAGCCGGGAGATCTTGCCCAGCCCCGCCAGCTTGCCAAAGGCGATCACTGAGCCGGAGAACGTCATCGCCCCGACGAACGTGCCGATGAACAACTCGACGCGATTGCCGGCCGGAATGGGATCCCCGACGCTGAACGCCATCGGGTTGTTGACGACCGCGATGGCGATGAGCACCGCGGCGAGGCCGACGAGCGAGTGCATCGCCGCCACCAGTTCCGGCATCTGCGTCATCTGCACGCGATGAGCGACGAGCCAGCCGACGATCCCGCCGAGGGCAAGCGCGCCGATCGTGAGCTCGATGCGCTGCGTGATCGCGAGCGTGGTGAGCACGGCGAGCGCCATGCCCGCGATGCCGAACCGGTTACCGCGGCGAGCCGTGAGCGGGTTGGAAAGACCTCTGAGGGCAAGAATGAACAGCACGCTCGCCACGAGATAGGACAGCGCAACCTGGTTTGCGGACATCGTCACCGAGACTTCTCCGCGCGATCCTTCTTCTTGAACATCTCGAGCATCCGCTCGGTGACCAGGAATCCGCCAAAGGTGTTGATGGCGACGAGCGCCACCGCGACCGCGCCGAGGATGGTGCCGCGGTCGATCTGGCCGGCTCCGGCAGCCAGGATGGCTCCGACGACGATGACCGAGCTGATGGCGTTGGTCACGCTCATGAGCGGCGTGTGCAGTGCCGGCGTCACGTTCCACACGACGTGGTAGCCGACGAACACGGCCAGCACGAACACCATCAGATTCGTGACGATTGGGTCGACTGCGACTCCGTGCACGTCAGCTCCTGACCGGCGCGCCGTCGATGCAGACCAGCGTCGCCGCGAGGATCTCGTCCTCTCGATTGAGGGTGAGCTCGCCCGTCTTCGGGTCGAGCAACAGGGTCGTGAAATTCAGCAGGTTTCGCGCGTAGAGCGCGCTCGAGTCGGCGGCGAGCGTGGCAGGAAGGTTTGAGGGGGCGACGATCTTGACTCCGCGATGATCGACGACCACGTCCTGCTTGCTCAACGGACAGTTGCCACCCTGCGTGACCGCCATGTCGACGATGACCGAGCCGGGTTTCATGGCGGCGACGGTGTCTGCGGTGAGGAGGACCGGCGCAGGCCGGCCGGGAATGAGGGCCGTGGTGATGACGATGTCCGCGGCCTTTGCGCGCTCTGAGATGAGCGCCGCCTGCCGGCGCTTGTAATCGTCGCTCATCTCGCGAGCGTAACCGCCGGCGCTCTCCTGTGCCTTCTTCTCTTCGTCGGAGAGGGTGACCTCGACGAATTTCGCGCCGAGCGACTCGACTTGATCTTTCACAGCGGGGCGGACGTCGAACGCCTCGATGACCGCACCGAGCCGCTTCGCCGTGGCGATCGCCTGAAGTCCGGCGACGCCGGCGCCGAGCACCAGCACCCGCGCGGCTTTCACGGTGCCGGCGGCCGTCATCAGCATCGGCATGAAGCGCCCATACTCGTACGCCGCAACGAGCACAGCTTTATATCCAGCGATGTTGGCCTGCGACGAAAGGACGTCCATGTTCTGCGCGCGTGTGATGCGCGGCAGGAGCTCCATCGCGAAGGCGGTGACACCGGTCTTCGCGATGGCGTCGAATCCCTCATGCGGAGAGAGCAGCGCGATGAGGATCGATCCGTCCCGCAGCGACGGCAATTCCGCGTCCGTCGGGCGCCGAACTTTCAGGACCATGTCTGCGCCGTAGACGTCAGCGGCGCAGCCTATCGATGCCCCGGCGGCGGTGAAGCTCTCGTCCGGGATGCTGGCGCCGGCGCCAGCTTTGGTTTCGACGATAACGGTATGACGGCCGCCAGTGGTGAACTTCTTCACCGTCTCTGGCGTGGCCGCGACGCGTGTTTCCCCGGGGCAGACTTCGGCAGGAATGCCGATGCGCATCAGTTGAACCTCTCCGGTCGCATCCGGATTCAACTAATCGACCGGCTGCGTGTTGCGCAGTCAATTTTATACGGATTGCTGAGGGCAACGCCCTAAAAGGCCTGCTCCAGACGCACGCCGGGTCCACAGAAGAGCACCCGGCCTACTGGAACGTGTTACACGAATCGACGCTGCCTGACGCGAGCCCTCGGCGCAGCCATTCGACTCGTTGCTCCGACGAGCCGTGGGTGAAGGACTCGGGGACGACGGTCCCCTGCGACTGGCGCTGCAGTCGATCGTCGCCGATCGCCGCCGCAGCCCGAAGTCCTTCTTCCGCATCGCCGGGTTCGAGTAGCCCTTCCTGCGCGGCGTAGTGTCCCCACACGCCCGCATAGCAATCGGCCTGCAGTTCCTGCCGCACCGAGAGCGCGTTGGACTCGCGTTCGCCGGCTCGCTGCCTGGCTGTTTGCAGTCGAGCGGAAAGGCCGGTGAGCGTTTGCACGTGGTGGCCGATTTCGTGCGCGACGACGTAAGCCTGGGCAAAATCTCCGGGCGCGCCGAATCGTTCGTCGAGCTCCTGGAAGAAGGAAAGGTCGAGGTAGACCTTGCGATCGGCCGGGCAGTAGAAGGGGCCCATCGCCGATTGCCCCAGTCCGCACGCAGATTGCGTTGATCCGCTGAACAACACGAGCACCGGCGCTTCGTATCCCTCGCGGCTCTCCGAGAACAGACGTCCCCACGTCTTTTCCGTGTCCGCAAGGACGACCGAAATGAACTGAGCTTGCGGGTCGTCTGCGGGAGCGGCACCGGGTGCGACGGTGTCGGACGACGTCCCGATCGTGTTGACCAGATCCGCAGGGTTCTGTCCAGTCAGAGCGGAGATGATCAGAAGCAGGACGAGCCCACCGAGGCCACCACCGACCGCCATCCCGCCGCCCGACATTCCGCGGCGATCTTCGATGTTCTGACTCCCGGCGCGACCTCTCCACTTCATGGCTGCACGCTCCAGCCGTCGGTGCACATATTATCTTCGACCATGGACCTTGGACTGATCGATCGTGTGGCCGTCGTGACAGGCTCGAGCAAGGGATTGGGGTATGCCAGCGCCAAAGCGCTGATCGCCGAAGGGTGTCGTGTCGTCATCTGTGCGCGCACGCCAGACACCTTGCAGGAAGCGCGCCGTCGTCTGGCTGAGATCGGAGGCGACGGTCGAGTTCTTGCCGTCGTGTCGGACGTCAGCCGTGAAGATGGCGCTCAGAAGGTCGTCGATCAGGCGGTTACGACATTCGGCGGCATCGATATCCTGATCAATAACGTCGGTGCGGCTCGAGGTGGCGGCCTTCTCGAAACGACGGACGAGATCTGGAAGGACGCGGTCGATCAGACGCTGATGCCAGCGGTCCGCATGTCGCGGCTGGCCGTGCCGTCCATGCAACGTCGCGGCGGCGGGTCGATCATCATCGTCGCATCAATCTACGGACGGGAGGCCGGCGGGCGAATGACATACAACGTCGTCAAGGCCGCCGAGATCAGCCTGGCGAAATCGATGGCGCAGCAGCTGGCGCCGATGAACATTCGCGTCAACAGCGTGTCTCCTGGGTCGATCCTGTTCGAAGGTGGATCGTGGTGGAAGCGACAGCAGGACGATCCCGTTGGAATCGCCGAGTTCGTGCAGCGCGAGCTTCCATTCGGACGATTTGGCAAGCCTGAGGAGATCGGTGACGTCGTCGCGTATCTCTCGTCGTCACGCGCGAGCTGGATCAGCGGCACGTCCATCGTCGTCGACGGGTGCCAAAGTCGAGCGTTCTGATCTTCGTTGGTGCGATATCGATTCGTGTCGCTACGAGTTCGATGCACATGCCGGTGCGACCATGCACCACCGGTCCCTGCCTTAGTTCTGCTGGGTATCGCCGGCGCCGGCCATCTGCGCGGCGCTCTCATACGGGCCGAGGCGTGTGCCGCGAGTCATTGACCCGGCGTGGCCGGAAAATGCCGTGATAATACGAGTTGTTGTGAATCGCCGGGGAATAAGCCCGCAGGTGGCGCCAGGGATTGCACATCTCTGCAGGTCACTCACACGCATTTCACACGCCGCGCTGCAGGGATTGCTCAAGTTGTACAAGGAGGATGTGGGGCGCTCGCTCGAAGCGATGAACTGAGGGAGTTACTGGCCAAGACTCGCGTTGCGGCCCGCTGTTTCGGTGCACTACACTCAAGGTTGCTCGTGCCGTAGCCCCACGCGGTGCGGTCCTGACGAGTGCTCATCACGGGCTCGCCACAGGGTCACTCATCAGTCTCAGACCGTACGATGGAGCACTCGTCGAACCGCATTCCCGCCCTGACATTCGACCAGCGCGTCGTGGCCCTCGATCTGCTCCGAGGGTATTTCCTTTTCGTGATGATCATCGACCACTTGGGACGGTTCCCAGGTCTTTTCGATCTGCTGACTGGACGAGACAAGATGTGGGTGTCGGCAGCTGAGGGATTTTTTTTCATCTCCGGCATAGTCACTGCGATTGCGCGGAACCGCGATGCCGCTAAACGCGGCCTGCGTGCCGCGGCGATGAACATGTGGAAGAGGGCGGGCGTGCTGTACCTGTGGGCGGTCGGCTTGACGCTCTTTTTTACGGCGCTCGCATTTGCCGTTGGCGAGCATCGCCCTGGCCTGAAGGCCGGCGTCATTGGCCGTGAGGCGTATGGGCACATCTTCTATCGCGCCGCCACTTTCGAGTATGTGTACGGTTGGACCGATTTCCTGCCCTATTACGTCATGTTCCTGCTGGCTGCCCCTCTAGCCCTGTGGCTGCTCCGCCGGGACTGGTGGTGGGCCGTCGCGACTGCGAGCGCAGGCGTGTGGCTCTCGTCCTCTCGATTCGAATGCCGATGGCAGGTCCTGTTTTTCGGGGGAATGATTGCCGGCTTCTATCTGCCGGCCCTGGAGCGCTGGTTCCACCGTTCGGAACGCATGGTCCAGAGGATCGTCGTCGCAACTGTGATTGGCCTCGCGGGTGTCACGGTCGTCGTCAACGCGGGCCTCCTCTATCTCGAGCCTCGCGTCGCCGCGCTCGGCTGGAGGGATGCTGCCGTAATCGGGCAATGGAATGTGTGGCTGGCGCCGCACTTCGACAAGGGACTTTTGCCGCTGCCGCGTCTCCTGATGTTCGCGTTGTGGTTTGCTGCGATCTATCTGATTTTTCGACGGTATGAAACCGTCATCGGACGTTACCTGGGGTGGTTCTTCCTGCCGCTGGGTCTGAACTCGCTGTTTGCCTACATTGCTCACGGTCTCGTGGTGACCGCCGTTGCACTCGCCTTGCCCCGACCGACAAGTCTGCTCACCAATTTCGCGATCGCTTCAGGCGTTCTGTTGCTGATATGGGGCGCCACAGTCATGAGCTCCCGTTGGCGCAGTCCCTTGCGCTCCTGAGCCCGCCACCGTAGTCGGATGGCTGGAGGGCTGCTAGTTCGTGCCCGCCGTCAGCGCCTTCATGACCTCGGCGTACTTCGCGTCATATGGGTTGAGTACGTCGTTGCCGGGATGCGCGTTGATCTCCCCCAGGATGTGCGGCGGTGCGTTGCGATCCTTGAAGCGCGGCCAGTTGGGAAGTCCCTTGCCGTTGGGGTCGCCGTTCTTCGCGAAATTGACCCAGTACGATGACATCTCGTCGGCCATCTTCCGGTCTCGCTCCGACGCCATCGCGAGCTTCGGCGAGCTGATGTCAGGGATCACGCGCGGTGCCCACAGATTGTTGAAGACGTACACGATCTCGGTTGCATGAGTGGCCTTGAGATCCTTGGACCCGGGCTCGACCGGCGGTTCATGCGTGAAGAGATACCAGTAGGCGCGCTTGCCGATGGCGGCCTGGCGTTCGGCGAAGAGCCGCATCGCCCACATCATCGTGTCCCGGAACGCGATGTTCCCGCCGAGCGATGTGTGCTCGTCCTTGTTCGATCCGGCGATGACGTCCACCGCGTTCTGTTTGCCTTTGGCGAACGTGATCGACTGATCCTCCGGCACGATCCAGCCATCGACGATCATTCCCGACCCGCGGAGTGTCTTCATCACTTCGTCTGTCGAGCGCGCCCGCAGTTCTGCCAGCGGAGACAGTGGCGGAGGCGGTGGTGGCGGCACCGCAGCTTGCCCCGCGTCGCCTCGCCCGCGACCGCCACGTCCAGGACCCGGCATCTGCTGCCGTTCCGCTTGTATGCGCGTCGTCATCGGCCCCATCCCGAGTCCCATCCACGCACCGCTTTCGCTGATAGCGCGACGGAAGAGTCCCTTCGCGACAGGTGAGCCGACCAGGCCGCCGACCATCGCCGCGCCGGCGGACTCGCCAAAGATCGTCACGTTGTCGGGATCGCCGCCGAACGCTGCGATGTTCGCCTTGACCCACTTCAGTGTCGCGATGCTGTCGGCCAGTGCCTGGTTGCCGGACGCGTTGTGACCCGACTCCTTCGTCAGTTCAGGGTGCGCGAAGAAGCCGAAGGGCCCGAGGCGGTAGTTGAACGTGACGAGGACCACGCCCTTCTTCGCAAGATTCTCGCCGTCGTTGTGCTTACTCGAGCCGCCACCTTCGGTGTACGCGCCGCCGAAGATCCACACCATGACCGGCAGCCGCCCGTTGGCGCGATTGGCATACGTCCAGACATTCAAGTACAGACAGTCTTCGCTCGTTCTGGGTGAGTCAGGCAAATCGACCGTGACGTTGTTCGGCACCCGATTCAGCTGCGACGGCTGCACGCAGACGTCGCTGAACTGTTCGGCCTTCTTCACACCTTCCCACTCCGCGGCCGGCTGCGGCTCCTTCCAGCGCAACTCACCAACGGGAGGTGCTGCGAAAGGAATGCCCTTGAACGCCCGCACACCGGACGCCAGCGTGACTCCAGAGAGCCGTCCCGTCGCGATTGTCACTGGATCGCTGATGGCCGCCGGTGTCGAGATCGTCGATACCGCGATAGCAGTGACGGTCAGGGCAAGCGCAATCGAGCCAGGTACGCGTGTCACTTGGCCTCCGAATAAATGGGGTCGGGAGTCATTTGTTGAGGACAGTCTCTGCGACAGACCTGGAGGGTGTCCTGATCAAATGACTCCCGACCCCATTACGGTTTTGCGCGCTCTGCACGCGAGGCGTTGATGTAATCGCCGATCGTCCGGTTGCCTTCGTGGCAGGCGTACTCCCACCACTCGTACGACGGATCGAGCTTCAGCGGATAGCGTGCCGTCCACGAGCGCGTCAGGACGATGGGGTCCTCGGTCTTGATCTCATACAGCAGGAAGTCGCTGTTGAGGCGCGTGATGCGCTCGGTGATCTTCATCTGCTCGCTCGTCGGGAACCGATTCCCCTGCGGTGAGCCCATCACACCGATGTTGGTGGCTGACGCGCCCGCCTTGAAGTTCGTCGTCTCGATGACGAGCGTGTTGCCCTCCCAGCGTCCCCGCGATTCACCCATCCACTCTTTGATCTGTGGTGACAGGGCTGACCGGCCGTCCACCGGGACGATGCGTGTTTCGTGAACCATCTCCATGTCGAGAATCACATAGCCGGGCGCCTGCATGATGCGCACGCCGTTGTTGTAGCGATACGGCATCATCGACGACGGCATGCCGCGCGTGATGCAGCGGTCCCAGCTGTCGAAGTCGAGATAAGAGTCCCACACCTGTGTCTCGCCCGGTAGCGCCCAGCTGCTCTTCATGAGGGCCGACAGGCGCTTGCCTTCGGCGGTCATCTCGGGAAGCTTCCCGTTCGGCGGATCCACGATGAGCGACGTCTGTCGCTGCGGCGCGGTGGGATCGGTGACACCGGTCTGCAGCGCCTGGCCGAAGTTGCCTTCGGCGATCGCGACAGCATGGCGATCGACCTGCTTCGCGGCGACGTCGAGTCGCGCCTTGTACTCGGCCTCGGTCACGAATGCCGTGCTCAAATCACATGGCGGCGGAGGCGCACTGCCTCGCCGGCCACCGCCGCCCGCGCATCTCTCGAGCGGCACGCTGCCCACGAATGAGATCGGCCACATCCCCTGGATATCGGGATCGCCCCACGGCGTCTTCGGTTGCGTCCATCCCTGTGGGGTCTCGATGAAATGGTTGGCTTCGGTTGGGTGCCCGAGGATCGACTGGCCATTGACGGCGGCGACGAAGAGCACGGCAGCCAGGCCGTATATGAGGCCGCGACTCATGGCGCGAGATGAAGACATGCCTCAATTATCCCCCGCTCGTTGTGATACGTCGGCTGGGCCGCCGTAGATTTCTCCAGATGTCGGTTGAGCAGGCGATGCCGGGTCGGTTGGTGCGGTGGCTGTCGGCCGCGGAACCTGATTGGGACGCGGGTGTACCGTCGCTACGCTGATTTTCGCCGTGCGCTCGTTTTCGACGCGGCAGCTCTAGGCGGGTCTAAAGACCCGCCTCTACGTGTCGAATCGGTTTCGATCCACTTCTTTGCCCAGTCGCCGATGGCATCGACGGCGGCGGCAAGCTCGCGCCCTTTCTTCGTCAGCGCGTACTCGACACGCACCGGCATCTCCGGAATCACCTTTCGCTCGACGATGCCTTCCTGCTCGAGCTCGAACAGCCGTTCGCTGAGCATCCGGTCGGTGATGTCGGGAATTTCCTTGCGCAGGGTCGCGAAGCGGCAGCGTGACTCCGACTCCATCAACACGAAGATGATGGCGCCGGTCCATCGCCGGCCGATGAGCTCGCTGGCGCGATGGAACTTCGAGCACAGCGGACGGGGGTGTGCCGCTCGTTCCTTCATATCCACACTTATGTTACCACTGTAAATTCCGAGTCACAATCGACTAGTTGACGTACATCAGATATACAAAATATAGTTAGTTCATGAACGTATTCTCGAACTACCAGCTTGGTGAACTCAGTCTCCCGAATCGCTTCGTGATGTCGCCGATGACGCGCAGCCGCGCGCTCGCCGGCAACGTTCCCAACCCGCTTGCCGCGACGTACTACGCGCAGCGTGCCACCGCCGGTCTCCTGATCACGGAGGGGACGCAGGTCAGTCCGCAAGGTGTCGGGTACATTCGCACGCCCGGCATGCACTCAGCCGAACAAGTGGCCGGCTGGAAGGCCGTGACGGATGCCGTGCACAAAGCCGGCGGACGGATCTTCGCACAGCTCTGGCACGTCGGCCGCGTGTCGCATCCTGATTTCCACGGCGGAGCGCTGCCGGTCGGCCCCTCAGCCATCGCAGCGGTGGGCGATGCCTATACCGTCAACGGACGACAGACACTGGAAGCGCCGCGCGCGTTGACGCTGGCCGAGATCCCCGATGTCGTCGAACAATTCCGCCGTGCCGCCGTGAACGCGAAAGAGGCCGGATTCGACGGCGTCGAGATTCACGGTGCCAACGGGTACTTGTTCGATCAGTTCCTGCGTGACGGCGCGAACGTCCGCACCGATGCGTATGGTGGCAGCATCCAGAATCGCGCGCGGCTGGCGCTTGAAACGACCGACGCCGTCATCGGCGTCTGGGGACCCTCACGCGTCGGCTACAAGATCTCGCCCTACTTCTCGAACCTCGGAATGTCGGACTCGTCGCCGATCGAGACCTTCTCGTATCTCGCGACGGAGCTCGGATCGAGACGCATCGGATACCTGCACATCGCCGAGGCCGTTTCGGGACCGGCGGTCGCCGCGGCTGGAACGGTGCGTGCGACGCCGATTCTCCGCCGCCTCTTCGGAGGACCGGTTATCGCCAATGGCGGCTACAACCTCGAGTTGGCGAATGCCGCGATCGCATCGAACGAGGTCGACCTCGTCGCGTTTGGTGTGCCGTTCCTGGCGAACCCGGATCTGCCGGAGCGCTGGAAGCGGGGAGCGCCTCTCAACGCGCCGCAGTTCGATCTCTTCTACACCGGTGAAGAGAGGGGATACACCGACTACCCGGCGCTCGAGCAGCAGGTCACGGCTTAAAAGCGCCAGGCGCGACGCCGGGCCGGTTCGCCGGCGGATCGGAGAGGGTGCGAATGAGCAGCGGCTCGTTCCCCGTCTCAACGGGAATCGGGCGATCAGCCTCGATTTTGAACGGCCGCGAGGCGATCACCTCGAGCGGCCGTTCGGATTCGACCCTCAAGATCGTCGACCCCATGACGGTCACGGGAATGAGTGGCTGTTTTCCGGGAGGTCCTTCAACGCCGCGAATGATGACGGGTGTGGCCTCGGATCGCTGGGCCAGCACGGGCACGCCGGTGCCGGTGATGGCGATCCAACCGAGTTCCAGCGCGATGACAGTCAGGATCAACTTCGTGTAACGGTCGACGGTCATGATGCCTCCACTATCTTCGTTGGGCGATGCGTGCTTCGATCACGCTCAGTGGCGATTCGGTAGGCACGATGCGCGCCAGCTCAAAGCCGGCGCTCTCGAAGAGCGATGCAAACTCTTCTGCCGTGCGCTCGCGGCCGCCAGGTATTAATAACATCTCGAGGTCGATGAGCTTGCCGAAGTCGGGCTGATTGCCTGGCGGGATGACTGCTTCGAGCAGAATCACTCGACCGTCGCGCCGTCCTTCGAACGCATTCCAGATGTTCGTCAGGATCGGAAGCGCGCGATCGTCATTCCAGTCGTGAATGATGTTCTTCATGATGTAGGCATCAGCGCCCGGCGGTACAGCGTCGAAGAAATCGCCCGTCGCTGTCATGACGCGATCCGCCACACCTGATGCCTCGAGGAGTGGACCGGCTCCCTCAATCACGTGCTCGAGATCGAAGAGCACGCCGCGCATCGCCGGATACTGGCGCAGGATCGAGGTCAGCACGTAACCGTGCCCACCGGCGACGTCGACGAGCATCTCGATGCCGCTGAAGTCGTAGGCCTTGAGCGCAGCGGCGACTGTCGGCCCGCTCCACGAGGTCATCGCGTTGTTGAAGACGGACGACAGTTTCGGCTCGCGCGCGAAGTACTCGAACACCGGCATGCCCGTCACCTTTTCGGCCGCGGGCCGCCCGGTTTGGACCGAATGCAGCGTCTCAGCATAGACGCGGAAGTGAAAGGGATCGGTCATCCAGAGCCCGAGGTCGTGCAGCGACGCCGGTCCTTTCCGGAGCATGCTGGCCGGGGTGTTCAGCGCGAACATGCGGCGGCCTCGCTCTTCGAAGATCCCGGCGCTGGCAAGCGCTCGCAGCACACGATAGAGGCCATCCTCGCGAACGCCTGCGTCCTTCGCGAGGTCGACGGTCGACCGCGGGCCATCTGCGAGAAGGTCAGCGATGCCGAGTTCGAGGGCGACGTTGAGCGCCGCGGACACGACGTAACCAAGCGCGGCCTGGTTGAGCAGCTGTATGGCCGCGGCTTCCGGGTTCTTGTTCTCTGCCGTCACGTCAGCGGGTCTCCACAGGTTTGTGCGATTGAATCGCGCGCGCCGCCGTCAGCAGCGCTGAAGACGCATTGGCCAACAGCACGGTGTCGACGCCGACCACGATCATCGTGAAGCCCTCCTCGATATACGGTTTCACAGCGTCCGCGGTGAGCCCGAAGATACCGATAGGGAGGTTCGCGCTAGCGCATGCGTTCCTGACGCG
>Ga0070674_100000578_pt1 | contig 18484 bp, 11 predicted proteins | sample KBSM33metaG_FD_65344 | JGI IMG/M metagenome (GOLD analysis project Ga0070674, IMG submission 65344) | Miscanthus rhizosphere microbial communities from Kellogg Biological Station, Michigan, USA - KBS M3-3 metaG | ecosystem: Host-associated > Plants > Roots > Rhizosphere > Soil ... | reverse complement strand
CGCGTGCTCGAGAACCTGATCGACAACGCGTACAAGTACGGGCCGCGGCACACGACCATCAGCATCGAGATTCTGCCGTCGACGATGGACGACGGCGCCGAGCCCGCGGTCGAGATCCGCGTGCGCGACGAGGGCGAGGGCGTGCCGGCGCCGTACCGCCAGCTGATCTTCGAGAAGTACGGCCGGGTGGAGGGCCGGGCGGGTGGGGCCGCCCGCGGCAGCCACGGCCTGGGCCTGGTGTTCTGCCGGCGTGCGGTCGGCGTACATGGAGGCGCCATCTGGGTGGAGGACGGCGCCGGGCGCGGCGGTTGCTTCTGCGTGCGGCTCCCCGTCGCGCGGCTGCCGCTGTCCGAGGCCGCTGGACCTCCGCTCGGGGCGCCGCGCGGTGGTCTTGCCATCTAAACCTCACGCGGGGGCGCGCGGCGAACAGGGCACGCCGCCGCCGGTCGTCAAGCGCCGCGGCCGGCTCGCCGACGAGACGCCCGGCACTCGCCGGGTCCTGGCGGAGTACCGACAGGAAGTCTGGGAGTTCACCGACCGGCTGTTCTTGTGGCTGCTGCTCGGCCAAACGGTGCTGGCCATCGTCACCGCGCTGCTCAAGACGCCTCAGCCCTGGGACGGCCCGCTGGGCCTGCCCTGGCTGGCGTGGAAGGCGCTGGGCCTGGGCGTCGTCATCACGACGCTGCCGCTGATCGCCGTCTACTCGCGGCCGGGATCCGGTTCCACACGGCGCGAGATCGCGGTCGGGCAGGGCCTGATGACGTCGCTGCTGCTGCACGTGGCGGGCGGCCGGCCGGAGATGCACTACGCGATCTTCGTTTCGCTGCCGTTCCTGTCGCTGTACCGCGACGTCAGCGTGCTGCTCCTGGCCAGCGCCATCGCCGCCACCGACCATGTGCTGGCGTGCTTCTTCTGGCCGACGTCCGTGTACGGCACGGCGGCGGTGTCGACGTGGGCGTGGGTGCCCGACGTCTGGTGGATGAGCATCGAGGACCTGGTGCTGGCGCTGTTCGTGATCCGGAAGCAGGGCGACATGCTGCGCGACGCGCGCAAGCAGGCGACGCTGGACGCCAGCCGCATGGCGCTGGAGCGCGAGGTGACGGAGCGCCAGCGCACGGAGCGGCTGCTGTCGCTGCAGTACGTGATCACGCGCGTGCTGGCGGGCGCGAACAGCTTGAACGAGGCGGCGCCGGTGATCCTGCGGATCATGGGCGAGAACCAGGGCTGGCACGTGGGCGAGCTGTGGCAGGTCGACGACAGCCGGCAGTTCCTGCGCTGCGTGGACATCTGGCGAGCGGACGAGTTCTCCAACGCCGAATACCTAGAGCGGCGGAAGTCGCTGCACATCGCGCCCGACGCGGACCTGGCCGGGCGCGTGTGGCAGCGCCACCTGCCGCTGTGGATCCCGGACCTCGCCGAAGAGCCGACGCTGCCGCTGGCGATCCTGGCGCGCGATACCGGCCTGCACGGCGCGTTCGCGATCCCGCTGCGCAACGGCCCCGAGGTCATCGGCGTCATGTCGTTCTTCAGCAGCGAGGTGCGGCAAGCGAACGACGACCACCTGTCGATGCTGAGCGCGCTGGGCGGGCAGATCGGGCAGTTCATGGAGCGGAAGCGGATGGAGCAGGGGTTGCGCGACAGCGAGGAGCGCTACCGTTCCGTGATCGCGGCGCTGGACGAGGGCATCCTCCTGGTCGACAGCGGCGGCCACCTGCTGGCGACCAACGCCAGCGCCGAACGTATCCTGGCGCGCACGTCAATCGAGCTGCTCGGTTCGCCGGGCGCGGACGCCTTCGCGTCGGTGGTCGACGAGGACGAGCGCGTGGTCATGTCGGTCGACCTGCCGTTCCTGGTCACGCTGCGGACGGGCGAGCCGCGCCAGAACCGCGAGCTGGGGCTGACCCGCAGGGACGGCAGCCGCGTCTGGATCTCGATGAACTCGCAGCCGCTGCTGCGCTTCAACGAGACGGCGCCGTACGCGGCGATGGCGTCGTTCACCGACATCACCGCGCGCAAGGCGGCCGAGGAGTCTCTGCGCGCGACACAGACGGACCTGGAGAACCGCGTCGAGAAGCGCACCTCGCAGTTGCTGGAGGCGAACGTGCGCATGCGCCGCGAGGTGGAAGAGCGCGAGCGCGCCCAGCGCGAGATGCGGGCGGCGAAGGAAGCCGCCGACACCGCCAACCAGGCGAAGAGCGGCTTCCTCGCCAACATGAGCCACGAGCTGCGCACGCCGCTGAACGCGGTCATCGGGTTCTCCGAGCTGCTGGAGCAGGAGATCTTCGGCGAGCTGAACGGCAAGCAGCGCACCTACGTGAAGAACGTGCTGGTGTCCGGGCGGCACCTGCTTCAGCTGGTCAACGACATCCTCGACATCTCGAAGGTGGAGGCGGGACGGATGGACCTCGCCTACGAGCGCACGCCGATCGGCAGCATCGTCGACGTCGTGCGCAGCGTGATCACGGCGGTGGCAGCCAAGAAGGGCATCGAGCTGGACGTCGACGTGCCGCCGGTGCTCCCCGAGGTGTACATCGATCCGGGCCGCATCAAGCAGGTGCTCTACAACCTGATCGCGAACGCGATCAAGTTCACGCCGCGCGGGGGCACCGTCCGCGTCTCGGCGCGCGCGGACGCCAAGCACGTCGTCGTGCTGGTCGCCGACACCGGCGTCGGAATCGCGAAGGAAGATCTGCCGCGGCTGTTCCGGGAGTTCGAGCAGCTTCCCCAGGCCAACGGCGTACGGCCCGAGGGAACGGGCCTTGGCCTGGCGCTCACCCGCCGCCTCGTCGAGCTGCACGGCGGCAAGGTCGCCGTCGAGAGCCAGCTGGGCAAGGGGTCGACGTTCTCGGTGTTCCTGCCGCTGAAGTCCCCCGACGAGATCACGATGGTCCGCCCGCCCGACCAGGCCGCGTAAGCGGTCCGGCTAGCCGAAGCTGGCGTGGTACTCGGCGTCCTCGACGGCGCGCGCCGCATCCGTCGCCTGCAGCGGCCGATACGTGTCCAGCATGACGGCGAGCTCGTCGGTCGCCTTGGCGCCGACGCTGCCCTCGTAGGCGCCGGGGTGCGGGCCGTGCATGACGCCCGCGGGGTGGTGCGAGATGCTTCCCGGGCCCACGCCCTTGCGCGAGGTGAACTGGCCGGCGCAGTAGAAGATGATCTCGTCGCATCCCACCGACGAGTGAGGGTAGGGGCAGGGGATGGCGTCGGGGTGAAAGTCCAGCGGGCGCGGCACGAAGCTGCAGATCAGCGCGCCGCGCGTCGCGAACGTTCCGTGCACCGTCGGCGGCAGGTGGATCAGTCCGACCCGCGGCTGGAAGTTCAGGATCGGGAACGCCCACGGATAGACCGTGCCGTCCCACCCGATCACGTCCAGCGGCGCGTGCGCGTGCTGGAACCCGTGGAACGCGTCGCCCCGCTTGATCACGAGATCGCGCAGTCCCTCGTCGCGCGGGCCCGCGAACACGGGCCGGCGGAAGTCGCGGTGGCTGTAGGGCGCATCCATGCGCAGCTGGCCGACCTCGTTGCGCCACTGGCGGGGCAGTCCGAAGCCGGCGGCGCACTCGATCGACAGCCAGATCTGCGGGCGATCGTCGGGCAGGAAACGGTGCAGCAGGCCCTTGGGGACGAACACGTAGTCGTGCGCCGCGAAGGTCACGTCGCCGAGCACGGAGCGAAGCACGCCGCCTCCCTCGACGACGAAGTACAGGTCGTCGCCGTCGCCGTTCGCGAAGTAAACGGGATCGGCCTCGTCCGGGTAGACGACCGAGATCACGACGTCAGGGTTGAACAGCAGCGGCACGCGCGCGTCCAGCGGCGGCCCGCCCCGGCGCGGTAGCTCCTGCGATCGGTAGTGACGGCGCGCGAGCGGCAGCGGCTTGTCGTCCACCGGCGCGGGGATCTCCCAGCCATGGCCGGCGGACGTCACGGCCGCGGTGTGCGGCCGCTCGGCGTGGTACATGATGGTGAACGGCCCGTCGAAGCCGTCGCGCGTGAGGCATTCCTCGTAGCGCAGGCGCCCGCCGGCGTCGCGCAGCGCCGTGTGCGGTTTGGCGGGGATCTGGCCCGCCACCATCCTATCGAGCATTCGACTGGTCCCGTTCGATCGCCTCGAACAGCGCGCGGAAGTTCCCGGCGCCGAACCCCTGATCGCCCTTGCGCTGGATGATCTCGAAGAAGAACGGTCCCGCCTCGGGGTCGTGCTCGCGGCCGGCCGCCTCCTTCAGGAAGATCTGCAGCAGGTATTCGCCCTTCGCGCTGCCGTCGACGAGGATGCCCAGCTCGCGCAGGACGTCGAGGCTCTCCGGGATCTGGCCGACGCCGATGCGATCCAGGCGCTCCGCCAGCACGTCGTAATACGTGCCCGGCGTGGTCATGAACTCGACGCCGCGCCCGCGCAGCCCGCGCACCGCTCCGACGATCTCCGCCACCGCGAGCGCCGAGTGCTGGACGCCGTCGCCGCGGTTGTCCTCGGCGAAGATGTTGATCTGCGATTCCTTGAAGAACGGGCGGAACGGCTCGTTGTTGGCGAACTTCACGCCCGACGCCGGATCCCACATCACCACCGACTTCAGTCCCGATCCGTGCTCGCGCTTCTGCGCCGCCGCGACGTCGTTGGTGTGGAAGGCGATCTCCCACAGCTGCTCGAGGCCCAGCACGTGCTGCATCCACAGCAGCGCCGGCTTCATCGTCTGGAAGTTGGACGTCAGGTGATCGATGCGCTGGAAGCCGAAGCGGTTGCCCGCGTCGGCCGGCGCGGGCGCGGCGACGAACCCGGGGAACATGCTGCGGTAGCCGCGGCGCTGCATGAAACGGAAGGTCGTGTCCCCGAACGGCGTCGTGATCGAGAACATCGCCAGCGTCCCGCCGTCGTCCGTGAAGCGCTGGATGTCCGTGATGAACGTGCCGCCGCGCTCGTCGAGCAGCGCGAACGCGCGGTCGATGTCCTCGACGTCGAACACGACCGTGCCGACACCCTCGGGGTGCTTGCGCAGGTAGCGCCAGGCGCGCCCGCCCTCGCCGACGGGCTGGTGGATCACGAACAGCGCCTCGCCCGCCCGGAACGCGGCGGAGCGCTGGCGGCCTTCGTGCTCCAGCTGGGGACCGCTGGCCCCGACCTCGACGAAGTCCAGCTTGTCGACGAAGAAGCGCCGCGTCCGGTCGAGATCGCGCACGTAGTAGTGCAACCCTTCGATGCCCTGGATGCCGATCGACGCAGACGCCACGATCTCAACATTAGCGCGGGTTTGTGCGCCGGCGAGAGGCGAAACGGCGCGTGCTGCCGCATCGCGGAACTCCGACGATCCGGCCGAAAATTGGCGCCGGAAACGATCTTGACTCAACAATGCGACGAGTCCCCCCCAGGACCAATCGGAGGAGAAGCATGACGAATCGAACCGCTCGCCTTGTGATCTGTTCGGCCTTCGGGCTCGCGCTCGCGAGCTCGGGACGCGCGTTCGCCCAGGACACGCCGGCCGAAGGGACGCCGCCCGCGGGCGGCGAAACGACGTCGCCGCCGGCCGCGCCATCGGCGGCCTCGAGCGCGCCGATCAGCGCGACCGAAGCGACGCTGCACCAGGGCGGGATCTCGATCGACGGCGACCTTGTCATCAATCTCAGCAAGGACGCCGTGGGCAAGCCGGTCCAGATCGTGCCCAACCTCTATTACGGGGTCAGCAGCGAGCTGACGGTCGGCTTCGCGCACAACACCGCCGCCGAGATCTTCCAGGCGGCCGCGCTGCCCGGCGGGCTCGGTCTGTGCCTGAGCGGTACCAGCGGCAACTGCGCGAAGGTCTACAACAACTTCAGCCTGGACGCGCTGTACTCGTTCCTGCGTTCAAGCACGATGGACCTCGCGGGTCACGGCGGCGTCGACTTCCGCAGCCTGGATCCGTTCTGGATGAGCCTGCGCCTCGGCGTGAAGGGCAAGATGATGGCCGGGCCGGTGATGATCGTGTTCGACCCGTCGCTGGGCATCGCTCTCAACAAACGGGATCAGAACAAGGACTATCTGCAGGTCCCGGTGCGTGTCGGCTACATGGTGATGCCGGAGCTGAACGTCGGCCTGTCGCTCGGCATCGCGGGGCAGCTCGATGGCTTCGGCGACAGCTACACTTTCCCGCTCGGTATCGGCGGCACGTACCTGATCAACAGCTCGGTCGACGTGCGTGCGCAGTTCGCGTTCAACGACCTGGCCGCTCACCTGTCCACCGGCGCGGCGGACATCCGCACCCTCTCGGTCGGCGCCGCGTATCACATGTAGCGCGTGCGGCTGCGGCTTCTGACCTCGACGCGCCGCGAGCCCAGCGTCACCACCCCGACCGCGAGGCACGCGACCGCGAACGGAAACTGCGCCCACGTCGCCCAATTCGGCTGATGGGTGGCGAGACCGATGATCCAGACCATCGTCAGTCCCAACCCCAGCAGGACCGGGCCGAACGCGTGGCTGGGATCGCTCTCGAACGTGTCATCGACCAGTCCACCGATCGCGAACGCGACGACCGCCCCGACCGCGTCGAACCAGAGCAGGCCCGCGTTGTGGTCGAGGCTGAGCCCGATCCACCAGAGCAGCGCGAGACCAAGCCCGATAACGAACGAGCTTCTTCGCACCATGACGCCCCTCCGACCGGAACCTAATCATCGGCTAGTCGCTGCTGGGCGCGATGCGGAACTCGAGCACATCGGCGCGCGCGCGCAGCGTATCCGACAGCTTCGACATCGCCTTCCGGTCGACGCTGTGCACGGTCATGCCGTACTCCATCACCGCGCTGCCTCGACGGTAATGGTGGGTCATGCCCGACACGGCGAAGCCATGTTCCTTCGCCAGCGCCACCACGTCATCCTGGTGGGGCGAGTGGTCGGCGGCGAAGCTGACGACGACCTGCGCGTACGCCTCCGTTCGCACGTTGCGCTCGATCCAGCGGAACGCGGAGAGGGCCCCCAGCGCCAGCACGGTGGTGATCACGGCCGGCGCGTAGAAGCCGATGCCGACAAGGATCCCGATGCCGGCGGTGATCCAGATCGAAGCGGCGGTGGTCAGCCCGCGCACCGTCAGGCCCTCGCGCATGATCGCGCCCGCCCCCAGGAAGCCGATGCCGGTCATGATCCCCTGCGCCATGCGGGTGGGGTCGATGGCCACGCGGGTGGCGCCGGAGGCGTTCCGGAACCACTCGCCCTCGTAATAGCTGACCAGCATCAGCGCGCCCGAGGCCAGCCCGACCAGCGCATGCGTGCGGAAGCCGGCCGGGCGGCCGTGGTAGCTCCGTTCCAGACCCAGCGCGCCGCCAAGGACGAGCGCCCCGAGCAACCGCAGAAGCATCTCGCTCAGCAACGCCCCGCTCATCGTCGTCGAGATGATAACTCGGGCCGGCGTCGATCGAATCGGGACTCTGGCCGACATGCGCTAATCTGGGAAGCACGCAAATGCGGTACCTGCGCGAGCTGATCGGTGGTTTCTTTCTCCTGGCGTCGCTTCCGGCCGGTGCGGAGGTCCCGGGCTTGCCGGTGCGCAAGCCGGAGGGGCCCGCGGCGCAGGCGCAGACCGACGCGTGGGTGAAGACGGTGCGTGAGAAGGCGGACAACGGCGGCTGGCTGGTGGTGCGCGGAACGCACGTCGGCGACCAGACGGTGGCGGCGCTGACGCGCGCGACGTTGAGCCACGCGGTGGTCTTCGACAAGCAGAAGGAAGAGGTGATCGAGGCGGTGGCGTCCGGTGTCCGCGTGACGCCGCTGCGCGTGCTGCTGGCGCAGGCTCACCGCCTGCAGATCATCCGCCCGCCCGGGTGGACGCCCGCGTCCGGGCAGGCGGCGGTCGATCGCGCGCGCGCGCACGTCGGCCAGAAGTACGACTGGCTGGGCCTGGTCGCCGCCCAGGACGACCAGCGGTTCTATTGCACCGAGCTGGCCGTCGACAGCTACCGCGGCCGCGAGGCCGGCTGGAAGATGGGGTCCATCATCTTCCCGGCCGACATGGCGACGATCGGGACGCTGACGTTCGATTCGGGACCGCGCGACCAGGCCAGCGTGCTGGAGCCCCGCTTCGCGCGCCGCCTGTCGGACGCGCGCGGCGTCGTCTACGCCGCCGAGGTCGCGCCCGGACTGTACCGGGGGGCGCAGCCGAACGCCGAGGGGATCGCGTGGCTCAAGTCGAAGGGCGTGAAGACCGTGCTGAACCTGCGCCACTTTCACGGCGACACCGAGAAGCGCGCCGTCGAGGCGGCGGGCCTCCGCTACGAGCGCATCGCGCTGACCTCGCGCGACGCGCCCCGCCCCGAACAGGTCGCGCGCTTTCTCGAGATCGTGCGCGATCCGACGCTGCGGCCGCTGTACGTGCACTGCCAGCACGGCGTGGACCGCACCGGCACGATGATGGCGGTCTACCGCATGGAAGACGAGGGCTGGTCCAACCCGGAGGCGTTCGCGGAGATGGAGTACTTCGACGCGAACAAGATCTTCCAGGACCTGCGCAACTACGTGCGGAGCTACCGCGCGCAGAAGCGGCCGGCGCAGCCCGAAAAGCCGCGCTGACCGCCTGACCGCCAGCGAGCTAGAGGTGCGGTGAGAACGCGACGCCGCGGAAGATCTGGGTCGACGTCGACGTCCCGATGACCGAGCCGGCCGGATTGGCCGTGCCGTCATCGACGAAGACCACCAGCCGCGGCGCGGCGTCGGCAGTGCTCGCGACCAGCGTGACGTTCGAACCCGTCACGAGGCCGGCCAGGCCGCGGTATCCCACCGCGGGCGAGAGATTGAACGTCGGGCCTCGGACCCAGCAGGCGGCCACCGCGCCTGGGCAGGTCGCGCTCGTCCCTGTGTAAGTCCATTTCTCGATGCCCTGGAAGGCCGCGGAGCCGTTGTCAGCGATGTAAAGCGTATCGAAGGCGCCGCCGCCGAAGGCCGGGTCGCCGACGCTCTGGATGCGATCGAAGAACACATACGAGTTCGGGCTCGCGGTCGCGGTCGGCAGCCCGGTCAGCGTCGTGGGCGTGACCGGCGGTCCCATCGTGGGCGTGCCGGTGCCGACCTTCAACGGACTCCGCGTCGTGCCGGTGCCCGCCGAGAGGAAGAGCTGGCCGCCAAAAATATGCGGGTAGGTGGCGTTGACCGGCGTCGTGGCGATCTGAGTTCCGGCACCCGTGCTGCCCAGAGCGACGGACCAGACTCCCCCTGAAGTACCGCTGCTGCCTCCGCCGACCCAGAACACGCTGCCATCCTGGGTCGTGGCGCCGCGGACGTTGTCGCCGATGAACGCCGTCAGACGCGTCGTCGTATCGACGCCGCCGGACGCATCGACGCGCGCCACCAGGCGATTGATGTTGGCCGTGGTCGCGACGGCCCCCTGGCCCGGGGCGGCGTTGTAGCCCACGAGGGTGACGTATCGCCCGTCGACCGACAGCGACAGGCCGCCTTCGGTGTTAGCGCTTCCGGAGTTGCTGTACGCGAGATTGCCGTTGCCCGCCATCGTCGGCAGCGGGATGGGCGAACCGATCACCATGCCGTCCGACACCCGGCGCTCCTCGATGAACACGGCCGCGGACTGACCGCCGACGAGCGGCGAGCCGTCGCCGATGCGGACCACGTTGAACGTCAGCAGGCAGTTTCCGGCGCTGTCGCAGGTGCGGCCGTTGTTGCCCGCGCAGGTCGTGCCGTGCGGCTTGGGCGGCGTCGACGGCGTCGACGGGGTGCCCCCGCTGCACATCGCCGTCCGGCAGTCGTTCGTGTTGCTGGGCAAGTCCAGGGTGTTGTTAGTGGTGGTGGGGTGGCCCGCGCCGTCGCAGATGCTGTCCTGGCAATCGCCGGGCGTCTGCGTGAGCGTCAGCACGCCGGCGAGGGGCCGGAAGATGTCGCACACGCCGCCGTTGCAGGTCGCGGTCTCGCACTCGGTGCCGTTGCCCTGCGGACATTGGTTCGCGTTATTGCACTCGACGCACTGGCCGGCGCCGTCGCACACCACACCGGTGCCCTGGGTGCACGCGAAGTCTACGGCGCGCGGCGCGAGGGACGGGACACCCTCGGCCGAGCAGACGCCCTGCAGGCACTCGTTGCCGTTGGTCGACGGCGTGTCGTTGGTGTCGACGACGGAGACGGGGTTGCCCGAGTCGTCGCAAGCGACCGTGTGACAGTTGCCGAGGGCGTCCGCGACCGGCGTACCCACGGGTTTGAAGGTGAAGCCGCATGAGCCGGCGTTGCAGACGCTCACCAGGCAGCTGTTGGGCGGCGGCGGCGGGCAGTTCGCGTCAATGATGCAGCCGACGCAGTTGCCCCCGCCATCGCACATCAGAGCTCCCCCGCAACTCATCCCGGCCGCGACGTTCGGGTTCTGCGGCACGCCGTCCATGCACTGGTCGTCGGTGCACGGGTTGCCGTCCACGTAGACGTCGTTGTTGTCGTTGATCTGGGCGGCGGCTCCCGACATGCAGACGGTCTTCTTGCAGTCGCCGGGGTCGTCGCTGACCGGCGTGCCGTCGTTCGCGTCGCTCGAGCTGCACAGCCCGGCGTTGCAGTGGAACATCTTGCACGTGGTGTTGGTGCCGCAGTGGTTGTCCTGCAGGCACTGCACGCAGGCAGGCGCAGTGGCGCTGCCGTTGCACCGCGTTCCCCCGCCCTGGCTGCACGGCGTGTTCGGGTCGAGCGGCGGGTTCGTCGCCACGCCGTTGCTGCAATTGTCGTCGGTGCACGCGTTGCCGTCGACCCGAACGTCGGTGTCGTCGGAGGCGTCGGTGATGCCGCCGGTGCCGTTGCACACCTTCGTCTTGCAGTCGCCCGTCATCTGCATGGCGGGGGGCAACGCCGTTGCGTTCGGGACGTCGTGGGTGGTGCACCGGCCGGTGTCGCAGGTGAAGGTCCGGCAGACGCTGTCGGCGCCGCACTGGCCCGCGTTCAGACACTGGACGCACGCCCCGCTGCCGTTGCAACGCGTGCCGCCGCCCTCGCTGCAGGGCGCATCGGCCGCCACGAACATGTGGGACGGCGTACCGGTCGTGCACAGATCGGTCGTGCACGCGTTGCTGTCTTCGGGCACGTCGACGTCGTCGTTGACCGACATCGGATTGCCGCCCATGCAGACGTTCTTCTTGCAGTCGCCCGTCATCTGCATGCTGCCGCTCAGCGGGGTTCCGTCGGCGGTGTTGGCGATGCCGCAGACGCCGTTGGTGCAGGTGCGGTGGTGACATTCGGTGTCGCTGCCGGTGCAGTCGGTCGGCTGCAGGCACTGCACGCAGGCGGGCGCGGTGCCGCTGCCGTTGCAGCGCGTGCCGTTGTTCTGGCTGCAGGTGGTGCCCGCGTCCTCGGGCGGGTTCGACGCGATCCCGCCGCTGCACAGATCCTTGGTGCAGGCGTTGTTGTCGACGGGAAGGTCGGCGTCGTCGTTGACGGTGGTCGACTGCCCCATGCCGTCGCACTGCACCTTCCTGCAGTTCCTGTCGGTCTGCATGGAGGCGGGCAGCAGCGTCCCGGCGGCGGCGTTGTTCACCCCGCACGTCCCGTTGGTGCACGTGTGCGTCTGGCAGGGCGTGTCCGTGCCGCAGTTGGCGGCGGTGATGCAGCCGACGCACGCGCTCTGGGCGTTGCACATCAGGTTGGTGCCGCAGGACGTTCCGGCCGAGAGGGGCGGATTCGAGAACACGCCGGCCGTGCAGACGTCGGCGGTGCAGGGGTTGCCGTCGACCGGCTTGTCGTTGTCGTCGTTGACGATCACGCCCTGGCCGGTGCCGTCGCACTGACTCACCTTGCAGTCGCCGGCGTTCTGCATGGCCAGCGGCGTGCCAGCGGCCACGAGGGCCATGCCGCACGTGCCGTTGATGCAGGTGCGGTGGTGGCATTCGGTGTCGGATCCGGGGCAGGTCGACGGCGTCAAGCACGTCACGCACGCGCCCTGACCGTCGCAGACAGTGTTGGTGCCGCAGCTGTTGCCCGCGGTCACGAACGGGTTGCTGGGGATGCCTTCGGCGCAGACGTCCTGCGTGCAGGAATTACCGTCGACGGGAAGATCGAGAGGGTCGTTCACGATCGACGTTCCACCCTGACCGTCGCAGACAGTCTTCTTGCAGTCGCGCGGCGCCTGGGCGGCGATCATCGTGCCCATCGCCATGTTGCTGACGCCGCACGCGCCCGCCACGCAGCTGCGCGCGTGGCAATCGGCGTCCGTCCCTGGGCAGGTGCTGGCCGACAGACACTCGACGCACTTGGAGGCGCCGTCGCAGACCAGGCTGCCGCCGCACGCGTTCCCGGCTGTGACGGGACGATTCGCCGGGGTGCCCGAGCTGCACTCGTCGGTCGTGCAGACGTTGCCGTCGACAGGGAGGTCGGTGTTGTCGTTGACGACCTGTTCGTTGCCGGCGCCGTCGCACTGCATTCCCTTGCAGTCTTTCGCCGTCGGATCGACCAGCTTGGTCCCCGCAACCGCGAACTGGAACGTGCACACGCCGCCCGTCGCGCAGATGCGCGTGCGGCAGGTCGTGTCGTTGCCGGGACAGTCGGTGGCGACGGTGCAGCCGATGCACTGGCCGGTCGCGTTGCAGTGGTTGGCGCCGCCGCAGTTGGACCCCTGAGGCATCATCGTGTGCGACGCCGCGCCGGCGCTGCAGATGTCGTTCGTGCACGGGTTGCGGTCGTCCGGAACGTCGGTGTCGTCGTTCGCCGTCGCGACGGTTCCGTCGCCCGCGCACTGGCGGCGCTTGCAGTCGCCGATTGTCTGCACCTCCAGCACCGTGCCGGCGTTCTCGCGCATGCTGCCGCACACGCCCGCGGTACAGGTGCGGTGCACGCACTCGTTTTCGGGGCCGGAACAGTCGGCGCCGACGGTGCAGGCCGCGCAGGTCTTGTCGGCGCGGCAGGCGAACCCGCAGTCGGCGTTCACCAGGCACTGCTTGTCCGGGGCGCACTTTCCGCAGTGTCCACCGCAGTCGACGTCCGTCTCGTCGCTGTTCTTGATGCCGTCCGAACACGTCGGCGTCCCGCCGCCGTCGCTGCCGCCGGCGTCCCCACCGTCGACGCCTCCGCCGGTGCCGGCGGTCGCGCCGCCGGTGCCGCCGACGCCGCCGCTGCCGCCTGTTCCGCCCGTCGCGCCGCCGGTGCCGGCCGTCGCGCCGCCGGTGCCAGCCGTCGCGCCGCCCGTACCGGTGCCGACGTCCGCGCGATCGTTCGACGATCCGTCACCGACGCCGTCGCCGGCGGTGTCGCGCGCATCCGCGGCGCTGGGACGGTTGTCGCCGCATCCAGCTGCCGCGACCATCGCAATTACCAGCGAGCAAACCAGATACGATCGCATCGAACCCCCAAGAAAGAGTGGCGGACGCGCGAAAATATCACGCCGCACGCTCGTTGCGGGCCGTTTGTCCGCCGCCGGTCGGTCGCGATACTCTTCGGAGACCATGAGCACCAGCGGACCTCCCGGCTTCGGTGGCGCGCCCGGCGCGATCAATCCCTACTCGCCCCCGGCCACAGCAATCGAGGCGTCCCCGGCAGCCGCCGGCTACAGGTCCGCGCTTCCCTTGGCGAAAGCGATGGTCGCGGTGCTGGGATTGAATGCCTTCGTGGAGGTGCTCAGCGATCTGAACGGGCTTCTGACCATCAGCGTTATGGAACGCGTCGCGGCAGGGGAACAGGTCCCCGAAGCGCAGCTGAGCGCGATCGACACCCGATCCAGCGTGATCGTGGGGCTCGGGCTGATCCTGCTGGTGACCGTCATCGTGCAGTTCTGTCTGTTCATGGCGCGGACGAACCGCAACGCGCGCGCGTTCGGATCGCACCTGCGCATCACGCCCCGCTGGGCCGCCGGTTTCTTCTTCGTGCCGATCGTCAACCTCTGGAAGCCCTACCAGGCCATGAAGGAGATCTGGCAGGGGAGCGATCCCGATCCGAACGTGTACGCGTGGAACGTGAGGGTACCGGCGCTGATGAAGTTCTGGTGGGCGGTGTACCTGCTGAACAACTTCGGCGGCTACATCGTCCTTCGCTCGGCCAAGATCGAGCCGTCGCCGCGCGAGCTGATCGAGAACACTTGGGCCGAGATCATCACGTCGGCGACCGCGATCGGGGCGGCGATCCTCGCCGCCCTGCTGGTCCGCGCGGTGGCGATGCGGCAAGAGGCACGGCAGCGCCGCCATCCCGCCGGGTCACCGCCGCCGGGCGCGATGCCACTTACAGCAGGTGTTGCGCCTTGATCTGTAGATAGCGGTTGATGACCGCCGGCGTGGTGTTTCGCGGCGGAACGTGAAGAACAAGCGCGCCGCCGATCTTGAGGTCGCGCACCAGGCGTTCCCGCCACACGATCGCCTCCGCCGCGGCCGCCCCGACGTACAGCTCGCCGTCGGGCGCGCCGGCCAGGCCGGTGGGCGGTTCGGCCAGGCGATCCAGGTCGGGATCCCGGAACAGCACGCAGACCGGCAGGTGGCGCGGGCGCAGGCCCCGCACCTGGCGCAGGACCGCTTGCGCCGAAACGTCGTCGATCACCTGCGTGAACAGGACGACCAGCGCCCGCTTGCGCAGGCGCTTGGTCAGCTCCATGAACGCGCCCTCGAAATCGGTCTCGACCATCCCGGCGTGGAGGTCGTACGTCGCCTGCGCGACACGCTGCGCGGCCCGGCGTCCCCCGGCCGGCGGTAGATAGGTGCGCACGTGCGCGTCGAAGGCCATCAGGCCCAGCTGATCGCCGGCGCGCGCCGCGACGTGCGACAGCATCAGCACGGCGTTGAGCGCGTGGTCCAGCTGCGCCAGCCCGTCGCTCTCTGCGGTCATCAGGCGGCCGCAATCCAGCAGGCAGACGATGGTCTGATTCCGCTCCTGCTGGTACTCGCGGACGATCAGCCGGCCGCGCCGCGCCGTCGCCTTCCAGTCGATGTTGCGGTACTCGTCGTCGCGTCCGTATTCGCGCAGCCGTTCGAATTCGTTCTCACCGCCGCGCAGGCGGACCGCGCGCACCAGCAGGTTTTCGCGGCTCTGGCGCGCCAGCAGTTCGTAGGCGCGCACGGCGGCGACGTCCGGGTACACCTTGGCGACGTTCCGCGCGGGGATGCGGAGCTGCCGCTGCCACAGGCCCAGCGGCGACGGGTAGCGCACGTGGTGGTCACCCAGCTCGACGGCGCCGCGGCGCGACGGGCTGACGTGATAGACGACGTTGGCGCGGCCGCGCGCGCCCAGCGTCACGCGCGCGGGCAGATCGGCGACGGTGACTTCGGGCGGGCGATCGTCGGTGACGGTGACGTCCAGCCGCCGCCGCGCCGTCGAACGGATCCGCAGGCGAATGGGGTTGGTTCGCCCGACGGACAGCACGGCGGGCGGCTCGCGCGTGACGATGACCTGGCGCCCGCTGGCCAGCAACCCATCGAGGACGGCGAGCAGGACCAGCCCGCCGTCGGCGATCAGCATCGGCCCGAGCAGGCTCGTGTCGATCGCCATCGCGGCGCCGAGCAATAGCGGCGCCAGCGCGAGCAGCACCAGCCGTGGCGTCGGGATCAGCGGCATGCGGATGGATCAGGCGGCGATGGTCGCGGGAACGCGGACCTCACGCAGGATCTCGGCGACGCAGTCGACGGCAGACACCCCCTCGATCTCGGCGTCCGGCTGCAGTCCGACGCGGTGGCGGATCGCCGACGACGCCAGCGCCTTGACGTCGTCGGGGATGACGAAGTCGCGCCCCGCGTTGACCGCGTGCGCCTGCGCCCCCGCCAGCAGCGCGATCGATGCGCGCGGCGAGGCGCCGAAGTACAGCGAGCGGTGGCTGCGGGTGCGGCCCACGATGTCCGCGATGTATTCCAGCAAGCTGTCGTCGACGCGCACGCCGCGGATCGCGTTCTGCATCGCCACCAGCTCCTCCGGTGTCGTCATCCGGTTCAGGCCCATCCGGTCCAGCGCGCTGGCGTCGAACCCGGCCAGGTGGCTGGCGAGGATCGCCTTCTCGCTGGCGGTGGTCGGGTGCCGCACGTCGATCTTGAACAGGAAGCGGTCCAGCTGCGCCTCGGGCAGCGGGTAGGTTCCCTGCGACTCGATCGGGTTCTGCGTGGCGATGACGAAGAACGGCTCCGGCAGCGGTCGCGTCGTCCCGTCGACGGTGACGCTGCGCTCCTGCATCGCCTCCAGCAGCGCCGACTGGGTCTTGGCGGGGGCGCGGTTGATCTCGTCGGCCAGCAGAAGCTGGGTGAACACCGGCCCGCGCAGAAACTCGAACGCGCCCCGCTGCTGGTTGAACACGTTACCGCCCGTCACGTCCGACGGCATCAGGTCGGGCGTGAACTGGATTCGCTTGCTGTCGCAGCCGAGCACGCGGCCCAGCGTTCGCACCAGCAGCGTCTTGCCGAGGCCGGGCGCTCCCTCCAGCAGCACGTGACCGCGGGCGAGCACGGCGATCACCGTGTGCTCGATGAGATCGTCCTGGCCGATCACGGCGCGCCCGATCTCGGCGCGGATGCGATCAATCTTTTCTTTGAGCACCGATACGTTCACCAGCCCCTCCTGTCGTGGTCGTCGTCAGCAGTGTTGCGAGGTCACGAAGCGTTGCCAAGTCTTTTGCGGAGTTTGCTTCCTGGGCGGCGGCATCGCTGACCAGGTCGGCGGGGGCCTGATTGGGCGGCCGCGACTCGACGAGGACGCGCATGACGTCGCCCAGCGGGCGGCCCGTGCGCCCGGCCACCTCCTCGGCGACGGCGAGGATGCTCTTGCCGCCCGACAGGTTCAGGCGCTCGCGCATCTTCTCCAGCGCATAGCTGCCGTACAGCTCCAGCGCGTGGCGCCCCGCGCGCTTGCGTCCGTACATCAGCCCGACCGCGCGCGCGTGCTCGGCGAAACGGCGCCGGGTCAGCGCGGCGGGGTCGATGGGACGGCCGAAGTGCGCGCCCTTGTAGACGAAGAACAGCAGGATCAGCAATCCGAGCTGCAGCAGGAACGGCGCCAGGCGGCCTCGCTTCACCGAGGTGATGGGATCCTTCGAGACCAGGCCGGTGAGCTCGCCCGCGATCTCGATCTTGCGGCCGCCCGGGCGCAACAGCTCGATCACCAACAGCGGGTTGTCGCGCACCAGCAGCGAGACGTTGTTCAGCAGCTCGTCGTCCGCCAGCACGATGGCGCGACCGCCGTTGTCGTAGGTTCGTTCGACGGCGTACAGGGCCTTGCCGCGTAGAACCAGGGGCGCGGGCGGCGCGTCTTCCTCGTCGCCGGACTCGCTGTACTGCGCGCGCGCCGCCGACGCCGTTCCGAGCTGGACCTCGCGATCACCCGGGACGATGGCGTCGAACTTGGGGAGCCGATCGGTCTGATCGGGCGAAACGGTCAGCGGCACGGCGGTCAGCGAGACCGCGCCACGGTGCGCGACGATGGTCGCGCCGATCCAGTCGGGCAGCGTGTGATCGCCGCCGGCCACCAGCAGCGTCCCGCCTTCGCCGATCCAGTTCGCGATGCCCTGCCAGCCGGCGTCGTCCATGATCGCGCCGGGCAGCAGCACCAGCGTCGACACCGACTTGTCGATCTTCGCCAGCGGGGCCAGGCGTTCGTGCGTCGTGAACCCGTAACGTGTCAGCAGGTCCCACACCAGGACCCGGCCCGAGGTCGCGCGCTCCGACTGCTCGCGCTGGAAGTTGCAGCTCGCGATCATGCCGGCCAGGCCCAGGCCCACCGCCAGCTTGATGATGAACGGCAGGATGACGGCGAGCCGTTCGTTCAGCAGCCCGATGACGTCGAGCCAGACCGAGCGGAACCGGCTCTCGGTCGCCTCGCCGCCGCCGAACTGGACCTCCTCGACGTTGCGCACCACCGCCTGCATGCGCGGGCGCAGCGCCGGAGCCTGGCGGCCGACGTCGCGTACGTGGTCGCCGTTGGTGCGGTGGGATTCGACCGTGACCACGCCGGCGCCCTCCAGCTTGCGCAGCAGCGCCGCGTAGGCGTCGGCCACCGCATCGAAGTAGTTGCCGGCCGCGGCGGCGGCGCGCGCCCGCTCGAGCAGGCGCTGGACGTCGGTCTCCACCTGCCGCGCCAGGGCCGCGGCCGGATCCTCGGAGACCGGCGCTCCCACGGTGATCGCGTCCTCGTCGTCATCGGACGGGCGCTGCTTCAACGTGTGCTTCGCGATCAGGTAGATGATGTACGCGACGACCGCCGCGACCAGCAGCCAGAGCAGCAGGCGCAGCCCTCCGGGCGCGGCCGGGAACGTGATGGTTGTCGTCGATTGGTCTTGCCGCCGGTGCTCGGTCCTGAGCTGGCCGGAGGCGGCGCGGCCGCAAGCGCGCTCCAGCTCGGGGCAGCGGTCGTCCTGCTTCGGGAGCAGCGCGCACCACTGCATCTCGTCGCGGGTCATCTTGAAGTGCTTGTCCAGGCAGAACGCGACGACGTTCTTCTTGAAGACGTCCCTCACCAGCGGCGGGACGTCCTTGCGTGGGAACGCGTCCGTCTGGACGGGCTCCGCCGCCGGCGCGGCGCCGCCGCCAGCAGCGGGGACCGCGCCGCCGTCTCCTGCGGCCAGCGCGAGCGCGAAGAAGATTGGCGCCGGGGTCACGCCGCG